>ERZ1027188.840-NODE-840-length-10962-cov-9.731549_pt1 | contig 10962 bp, 9 predicted proteins | sample MGYA00519273_ERZ1027188 | MGnify/ENA primary metagenome ERZ1027188 (study PRJEB26926, sample SAMN06164623) | human gut metagenome | biome: ENVO:00009003; feature: ENVO:2100002; material: ENVO:00002003 | host: Homo sapiens | place: USA | collected 2012 ... | reverse complement strand
AGCGTCAGATGTGTATAAGAGACAGTTACTTATGTTAACTCTAATACGATATAAGTTATTTTACATACCGTTTTGTAACCCCATTACGATCCACTAATATACATAATCCTCTACCGGGACTTTTCATTTTCATTCCCTGCATATTAAAATACGCAGGTTTGACAAACATATCACCATCTGCTCTCGGTTTATCTATTCCCATAGTAACATTTTCTTTGCTTAGATACTCATCCCGTTCACCAAGAAAAGTTCCAATGAGTTCCTCTGTCATGGTATTCAGTTCCAAACGATAATATCCATCTCGCGAGATAGTCCATTTCAGGTCATCCCCACCAGAGATACGGGCATCTGTCTTGCCTTCTGCCAAAGCATCGCTTACATACGGATGATACGTAGCCCGGAACCAATCTTGCGCTGTAAGTATCTTGAATTTATTAGGTTCGTCGGCTGTTTCATCCCAACCTATGCGCAACTCGCCTTCCCAAACCATAACTTCCGGCCGGTTGGGGTCCGGATAGAAGCGGCAACTGTTGGCATCCCAATAATTCCATTTCAATTCGCAGCAACCGCCTACGAGATACAACACATTACTTGGTTTGAACATCCGGGCAAGATATGTCTCGCTGTTTTTATCAAGATAAATGTTATAATCACCGGCTACGCTTACGCTCCAACCATTGGCAGACTTGTCAGCCGAATATAGCGGACTATAATATCCTTCACCAAAAGTAATGTCTACTTCCTGAAATCTCGGAACAAAATATTTGGTTTCCGCAGTCTCCGACTCTGTATTCATCAGTTTGAGGCATCCTGGCTTACAGGAAAACGAGCCTTTGAACTCCGCGTTATGGTATTCTGACAATTCTATCACACGATTGTCTACCGCTGTTCCTGTAAGATAAAACTTATCTGCCCATGCCGTTGCAGCGGCTGTTTTACTAAGTTTCATTTTCATACTGTTCAAGTCTACCGTAATGGTATATTTTCCGCTTTCCGCGACTTTGAACTTGCAGTCCTTACTTCCATCAAGAGCCCAATCTGCATAAAAAGCAAGAGAATAGCTTGCTTCCGGTTCGGCAGTGATACCTGAAGCCGTAGCAACAATATGCTTGTGCCAGGCTTCACGCGTGTTCATAAACTTAAATTCTTTACCGCCATTAAGTTCACCTGTCCACTCCAACACGCCGGGAGCGATACTCGTCATATCCGGTGCCTGCCCTAAGTCCCATCCTGTAGCCACAGCGTCACCTATTATATATAATTGTGTGTACTCAATAGAGTTCGACATACCGCCAAGAGCCTTTACCGGGCATATCAACGACATTATCATCAGGAGAAAAACATACTTCTTCATATTTCTATTATTTATATATTTTACTTACCGTAACATCCTTATCGGCCTCTACTCTGCATATATATAATGATGGATTCAGAGTTGTGAGGTCTTCCTTGAAACCGGAAATGTTTGAATAACTTCTGTTTATCTGTTCCATTCCGGCCGGGTTGCAGATAGACAGGCTCACATTTTTCTTATTCTCACCGAAATCTGCATTCAACGTCTTGCTCCCCTTGTCGTAAGATATAGTAGCCTGGCGGGCGTTCACTTTCGGGACGCCCGTCTTGCCAGAATAACATACTTCTGTCGAAACAGCTTCTGAACAATCCTTTTTCGGAAGTTCCACGGTCAGACATTTCGAACTCTCATCATAGCTCCACTTGCCGTTAGCGAGTGCAGTTCCATTCACCTTAACACTCTCAGGAAGAGTCGCGTTATATATTCTGAGAGTCCATCGGCGTGCTGACGGCAGTCCTTCTGTAATGCCATGACGCGCTGCGATGGTATAAGTCTCTGTCATTCCGTTTACGGTATGTGAGAATTCCGTAACGGCATACTTAGCTGCATAGTCTGCATTATCTTCGTTGTCTTCGTACAAAGAACCGTTTCCCTCACTGCCGGCCACAATATTCAGAATCATATTCTCCGGTCTTTCGGTTACATTCTTCACCGTCGGTGGATTATATGGTATCATGGCATTGGCGTTGAAGAAATAAGGTATCTGATTCATCGTGAAGTCCATTGTCTTCACGCAACCGCCGTCGATAAGTTCGTTTGTAGCCGCGCTCCACCATTTTCCTTCCGGAAACCATATCTTCTTCGCTGTGGTAATACCGTTGGCAGATGCTTCCGTTATTGGTGCTACAAGGATATTGTCGCCGAAGAAATACTCTCCCTCATATTTATATGCCTCTTCAGTCTCCGGATATTCATAATAGAGCGGACGGCACATTCCGATACCTGTGTCGTATGTCTTGCGTGCCATAGTATAGATGTACGGGAACAAGGCATAACGCAACTTCACGGCCTCACGCATAACAGGGAAATTCTCAAACTTCCAAATACGTCGCTCTATGCGGCTATCCTTTGTCGCATGGGTGCGGAATATCGGAGTAAACACTCCGAACTGTATCCAACGTAGCACTAATTCCGGGTCGTTCACGGTCTTTTCGTCGGTAAACGCGTGTCCGCCGAGGTCGTGTCCCCAATAAGCATAACCCACATTGGATGCCGTAGATGTGAAATAGGGCTGGAAAGCGAGCGTCGGGAAATTGATAAGTGCATCGCCCGAGAAACCTATCTGATAGCGATGGCTGCCCAAGCCTCCCCAGCGGTGGAAGATTACGGGGCGTCTGTCGGGGCGGTTTTTCAACATATCATTATAAAAAACATGGTTACACCAGAATGTTTGTCCAAGTCCTGATGTGTATGGACTTGTGAGATGCTGCTGCCAGTCGAGCCACCAGAAGTCCACGCCCTCACTCTCGTGCCCGCGTATTATAGTGTTGAAGAATGCCTTTGAGAAGTCAGCATAGTCCAAGTACCACGGAATGTTATTGCCGTTGACATATTTTCCATTGAGTGCGGAGCTAATCTGGGCGAAATACTCTGGCGATTCGGTCTTGTCGATACCGTCTGCGGGATGCAGGTTGAGGGCTATCTTGAAGTTCTTGTCGTGTATTTCCTTGAGCAATCCCTTCGGATCGGGTATGAGATTGGTGTTCCACGACCATCCAGTCCAGCCACCTATACCTGCCGATTGGCTGTTGCCGTCGCCGTTCCAGTGCCAGTCCATGTCGAGTATCATGACATCGGCAGGAATATCGTTATCGGCAAGGTCTTTCATTATCTGACGGTAGTCGTCGGCAGAGTACGATTCATACTTGCTATACCAATATCCGAACACATAGGCCGGCGGCAATGGTATCTTACCGGCTATCTTCGTGAAGTCGCCTATAGCCTTTTTATAGTCAGAACCGTAGCCCATAAAATATGTATCCATAGCATAAGGGTCGCTACGTTCTGCCCACCAGTCGAAACCGATCTCGCCGTTTGGCGCAAACGCAAACGAGCGGCTTCCATCTGGACGTGCTTTAGTCCAGGAGTCATCTATCACCGCCCATCCCGAGCGTGATATTATTCCGTCTTCCATTTCTGCGCGCTTGTTGTCGCCGTTGCTTCCGTCAAGCGTCCTGCAAGTACCTTTCAAGTTCAGCGGATCAGGTTTTCCCGGATACCACAACACGTCTTGTCCGTTGTGTTTCATCACTACAGAGAGGTTTGCCGGAGATGCGGGAATGGTTCTCGGGTCGGTATTCTTACGATACTTCAATGTCAATTTGTCGGTTGTTATATACACGAAGTCGTTGTCTTCGCTTTTCGTGAAACTCGGCACGACATCCATCTTGCGGTTCTGTACTACAAAGGTGGCCCGGTCTTCAAACACACCTTTATCACTATATTCTATACGAATCATCTCGGGAGTGAGAACTGTAAAGCGGGCATTTCCCGATTTTACGATTGCGTTGTCATCAGCTTTTGGCTGCTGACCGGACGCCGCTGCCGAGAATAACACGCAAAGACATCCGAAAACATTTCTTAGGTTAATCGTCATTTTCATTCAATAATAAATTTAGTTTTAATTATTAATTAATGTGAGTTCTATATTTTTCAAGTCTTTTTCCCGCCCTGCAAAGATGTGGTTATCTTGGGTTGTTTTGATTACAAGAGCCTCGATAATCGCGTTACAAAGCCTCGGTAATGATGTTACCACGCCCCGGTAACGTAACCATGTGTTGCAGCATCTAAGCGAATCTGCCGTAACAGGTCTGAGACTTATGGTTATTTCAGGCAGTAATCCTTAATGGCGGGAAGCCTTAATGCCATGCTCAATGATTTCGAACACAAAATTATAAAAAACTTAGTCTTTTGATTCTCTCATGTACACAATCGGTACATTCCGCTGTCATATACGAATCATTATTCCTCTATATATCAATTATTTACATAATTCCATAAAAATAGCATAAGTACATTAGGCACTTTTAGTTTTTTTTGATTATCTTTGCATAAGATAAGCTGCACCTCAGCAATTTAGAACAAGTTCTATTGCGTTCGGTTTGTATTATCTTTGCATATAAATTAATATAATATCTATGAAAAGAACCTTTACAATCATCATACTTCTGACATCCTACTTGTTTGCCAACGCAGACATACAAGCGTTATATCAAAAACTTGACAGCGTGATAGCAAAGAGGGAGCAATACACGCAAGACAAGGAGCAAAAAATAGATATGATAAAGAAGAGCGCGAGAGTCGTAACAGACAAAATCACGCTCATGAAATTATATAACGAGATATACAACGAGTACAACCACTTCCGCTTTGATTCTGCAATGACATACGCAAAGAAAGGTATCGAACTCGCGGTAAAGGAGAAGAATGACTACTATTATTATCTGAACACCATTCACGAAGCCATGTTGCTTGCCACGTGTGGACTATACAGCGAGGCTAAGGCTAATCTGGACCAGTTGACAGAGAACAAGATGGACTCGACCTTGCTCTATGAATATAACCTTGCGCAATACTGGCTCTACACTTATTGGAGCGACTATAGCAACGACAGCGAATACAGGACCGTTTATTGGGAAAACAAGATTAAATATCTAAAGCGCACAGTTCCTCTTGCCAAGAAATATCCCAACGACTACAACTATCTCATGGGGGAATATTTCATGTATATTGTCGGCGACGGACATAAGTCATTGCCTTATTATAATAAGGTGATAGAGAATGAGCCTTACAACTCACGCCTTTACTCCACCGCCTGCTTTGCCATATCGTGTATATACGCTGCCTTGGGGGATGAGGAAAAACATGAGGAATATCTCATAAGGACCGTGATAACCGATGTCGTTACGCCGGTAAAGGAGAATCTCTCGTTTCAGGATCTGGCCATGCTGCTGTTCCGAAAAGGAGGCGACAGCCAACTGAAACGGGCGGAGCAATACATACAGCTATCTATGGAGGACGCCAAGTTCTATAACAACAGACTGCGCATCATCGACAACTCCAATAAACTGCCGGCCATCATATCCAAATATAAAGAGATGATGAAAGAGCAAAACGACAAGTTGCGCAGTAGTCTGACGTGGACTATAATCTTATTGTTGGGACTTATCATCTCACTGACATTCATTATCAGACAGAACAAACTGCTCTCAAAGCACCGCCGGAAAATTGCGGAAAGCAACCGGCAACTGACGGAACTGAACGACGAGCTGTCATTACTGAACAGCGGTCTGAAACAATCAAACTCTAAAATGCAAGAAACAAACGTGAAACGTGAGGCTCTTGCAAAACTCTATATCGACTTATGTTCGAAATATATCGAGCGACTCAGCAAGTATCAGAAGCTGGTATGCCGCAAAATAAAGGCAAATCAGGTAAACGACCTGCTCAGCACCATGACTTCTTCCCGGTTGTCTGACGAGGATGCCGCTACATTCATGCACAATTTCGATAAGGCTTTCCTCGACCAATACCCTACTTTCATTACTGAATTTAATTCGCTTTTACAACCGGAACACGCCATAAAGACAAAAAACAACACTCTCACAACAGAACTTAGGATTTTCGCCCTTGTCAGGCTGGGCGTAAAGGAAAGCAGCGAAATCGCCAATCTGCTTTTCTACACTCCGCGAACGATATACAATTATCGGTCGATGACAAAGAATAAGGCTATCAATAAGGAATCATTCGAGAATGATGTCCTGCACCTATGTTCTATGTAACGAGCAACTTTCTATGTTTAATAAATACTGCTGACAAAACAATATGAAATACATGAGACACTTATTCACAACGGTCATGCTGGCTTTTTCAATGACCGCGCCGGCGCAATCAAAGACTCTGTCGGGGCTTTGTCCCGAGAATTTCTGCGACACAATCGACGGGAAACCGACGGCTTTGTATGTACTAAAAAACGAAAACGGAATGGAGGCTTGCGTAACAAACTACGGCGCACGTCTCGTTTCGCTGATGACGCCCAACTGGAACGGGCGTATGGAGGACGTTGTCCTGGGATACGACAACATCAAGGATTATTATACGAGGGGGCAGAATTTCGGTGCCACCGTGGGAAGATACGTTGGTCGTATCATTGGCCCGGAATTCTCTATCGACGGGCACAGCTATCGCTTGCAGGACGATGGCAAGGGGCATATTGCCCACGGGGGCAAACCGGGATTTCAGAATAGGGTGTGGGATGTGATGCAAGCCGACCGGCAGAAGATTGTCTTGCAATATGTTTCGCCCGACGGAGAAAACGGTTTTCCGGGCGAACTGACCGTTACGCTGACCTATACGCTCACCGACCGCAATTCGGTTGATGTGGATTTCAAGGCGGAGACAACCAAGCCGACGGTACTGAATCTCACCAACCATTCGTTTTTCAATATCTCCGGCGACCTCTCGCGCACTGTTCTGTCGCAAAACCTATGGATAGACAGCAACCGGATTGCGGAGTATGACAAGGGCAAGAACGTTACGGGCAAGCTGCTCGGTGTGAGAAACACGCCGTTCGACTTCACCAAGCCTCATCAGATTGGCAAACGCATAGATAGCGACGATGCACAATTAGCCGTAACTGGAGGCTACGACCATTCGTTTTTGTTGCGCCATCCGGGCGATATGCGCAATCCCGCCGCTATCTTATACGACGCTCAGAGTGGCAGGACGCTGACGGTATATACCACCGAGCCGGCCATCCACGTATATACGGGCAACGGACTGAAAGGTAACCAAACGGGCAAAAACGGCATCACTTATCCGCGCCGCTCGGCCATCTGCCTTGAGACGATGCACCTTGCCGACTCGCCCAACAAGCCGCAATTCCCTTCTACGCTGCTACGTCCGGGCGAGAAGTTCCACTCTAAGACGGTATTCCTTTTCACCACCGACCCGCCTGTAATAATGAAAACACTTTGAGTGGCTACCAGAACGACCTTAAGTCAGTACCCTAACTGCCTTGAGTGGCTACCTGAACAACGTTAACTGAGTACTTGATTACATAAGACCCGAACCCAAACAGATGGAACTCTCCCCCTTAGGGGAGTTGGAGGGGGCCTCCTTTACACACCGTAAATAAATACGCTTAAATTCAAAAATAAGTAAAAAGATTTGGCTGTTAAGACAATCTGAGCTATATTTGCATTGATGAAAAGAACTCTTGTCATAGCAATGTCTGTTCTTCTGTGTTCCAAAATAGGCGCACAGAATGACACTTATATGTCCGACACCATAAGCATTAAGCCTATTGTGCCGGCACGGCTGCATGGAGCAAGAGAGGCTACGGAGGAGGAAAAGGAGTATGCAAGGATGCTGGCGCAGGAACGCGAGGAGCAACGGCAGATTGACATGAATCTGCCGGCAGTGAGCGAAAACGGTCAGGTGCAGACTTCGCCCACATATTATCACCCTTATTGGGGCGCATATTGGGAACCGAGTTGGCGCCTGCACAAGGGATTGAACGTGAACGTGGGTGCTTCGGTATTCGCTAATTCAGGCGGTGGACACAGCGGTGTTGGCTTCTCGCAGGACATCTCACTGATGTATGTTACCAATCTGTCGAAAAAAGCGACTCTTGCTGTGGGCGGATATTTCAACAATGTGATGTATGACGGCACCAATTATACTACTGCCGGAGTATCGGCTCTCTTCGGTTATCGTTTCAACGAGCATTGGAGTGCATACGCGTTTGTACAGAAAGCAATGTCAAACGGCAATGCCTATCCCGGCTACGGACCGTATTATGGCCGTATGAGATATGGTTATGGCTATCCTTACGATGCATTCTACGGAAATTTCTATGGCGGTTACGGCTCGCCTTACGGCAGGGACCCGCGTCGTTATATGGACCGCATAGGTGGCGGTGTGCGCTATGAATGGGGCGACAACAACTTCATTCAGATAGAAGTGGAATACGACCGGATGCCCGACTACAACCGCACATATAATAATCGCCGATATGATTATCCGGCAAGATTTTGATTCCCGTTGAAAGATATATAAGGAAAGTTATAATAAAATAAAAGGAGATAAAGGCAATACATACGTCCTTTATCTCCTTTTATCTTCTCTTTACTCTACAACTTTTACCACTTCACAGGCTCTTGCAGTATCACTCCATCCGTAGCGTCATCAGCTGTCATTGTGTTACCTCGATATTGCACACAAAGCATAATGAGCGGCATTGTACCGTTATTGCACACGCTGCGCTTTCCATCAGGAGCCACACGCACAACGCTACCCTCCTCTACCGGGAACACTTGGCCGTCTACCTGAAACTCTCCCGCTCCACTGAGGAAGAAATAAAGTTCTTCATGCGTCTTGTGAGTATGCAGGAATCCTGTCTCCGTACCAGGCTGGAACACCTGAAATGAAAAGTCGCCACCTGTCGCATTGAGAGCAACTCCGCCAAATACCTTACCCGGAATTTTCACTTCCGGTCCGAGTTCCAATACATACTCGCCCAATTCATTCAACTTACCTACGTTAATCGCACTGAAATTTGTTGCATTTGCAATCGTTTCAATCTGTTTCATAATTCATTCTCCTTTAATTATTCAGTTGTTTTACAATACATTAGTTACTTTTTCACTGCAAAGATATGGCTTTCTTTTCATCCTTGCAAGTAGATACCTGAGGCTCAATTAGTTACCTCGAAGTAACCATTATTGGAACTGAGACAGTTAGAGAAGAAAGTTTTTTTGAAAAAAATTACCCTTTGGTTGTTAAAAGAAATATACTTACCTTTGTAGAGTAATTTGAAGCACATGGAGTTATGAATAGAACAATGATAGAGGATGCCATGTTTCCCGGCTGCCCGATACGCAATATATTGTCGAGAATCAGCGACAAATGGTCGTTGCTGGTCATCTATACGCTCAACAAATCGGAAAAAGGAACAATCCGTTTCAAAGAACTGCAACGCGAAATACCCGACATCTCGCAAAAGATGCTCACCGTGACGTTGCGCAGTCTCGAAGAAGACGGCTACGTTACCCGCACGGTTTATCCGGAAGTTCCTCCCCGTGTGGAGTACACTCTCACGGAAAGGGCACATTCATTGCTGCCACATATCTATGCACTGATAGGATGGGCATTAGAAAATATGGAAGCAATCATGAATGACAGGAAAGCCACAAACAGGAGAAACAGCTCTAAACTATAGCTAAGATTGTATGCGGAAGTGCCACTCTTGGACTAAATTCAATCTATAGTTTTAAACAAAAAAAATGCGATGGCATTGCCACCGCATCTATATCTGTTGCTTATTCCGCTTTTTTCGTGGAACTTCGCCTCGTATCTTCTATTTCATCCTTAATGTCGAGTGCCGTCAGGCGAAGCACTAAATAGATAAATATCGCCATGACCACGGCAATGATACCTAAAAGAATCTTCCAAAACATAAGTATCTGTCAGTTTTTATAACATCTACATAAATTTAGCCTTCACGAACTGCGGCACCTTCCACAGCATCTTCTCAATCTTTGTGACGGTAGGATGAAAGCCATGCGAACGAAACATCCGGATGTCCTCATCCCACATCTGCTTGCGCCGCTTGCTGTCTGTTGAGAGTCCTCCCATACGCATACGCACGATAAATTCGTTAAGATAAGCCACCGTGAGGTCGCCGCCAAGCAGGTATCGGAGTAGGAAATCAGCACGACGAAGAACTGCGTTTCAGTCCATTATGCAGCATCCAAGCCTCATACTCCAGCATCATCTCCCCGGTCATATCTTTGAATGTCAGGTCGTTTCCGTTGCGGAACTTTCCATAGTTGCGCAGCACGTTATCGTATGTCTTAGCAGTGCCATAGCAGTGCATCCTCGTCTTCCGTTCTATTTGCGAACAGATATAACCGAACACACTCACGCAAGGGGGCATGGTCCTGAACACAGCCAGCAAATCCTCGAATGTGCATCCGCCTTCCGCCCGTTCTTTCTCAATCGCCAATCGGCGCATCCTTTCCATTTTCCAACTCGTCTTCGAACGATACAACCGCAGTGCGGCACGTCTCACGTCATCACTCTCCGGCCTCTCCTCTGCAACGATTTCTGAACATTTCTCATCCCATTCATGCGGAAAAATATGAAAGCCAGTACTTATCATAGCCACTTTGCGGAGACGAATGATTTGATAATACAGCGTTCCCTCTTTGCCTGCAATGGAAGAGGGGCGAAATCTTAATTTTATTGTTGTCATAAGCTATTTTATAGTTACTTTAGATATAACGCAAATTCTTTGCTATCCCATAATACCTTTTTCTTGCAGATAACTATTGGCTGAGCTGATTTCAACGTCCTTCAGTGGCTATCTCAACACGGTTCAGTGGCTACCTTAACAATGTTCGGAGTAACTATCAATACGGTCTTGAATTTAAGACAATATACGGGAAATAGAGGTTCATCCGATAAATACAGGGGGCAACCTATTTTGGTCGAACAGCATAGTACTATGGCACAATACTCGAGTAATTCGGGCGCAGTACTCGAGTAATTCGGGCGCAGTACTCAAGTAATTCCGGCCTGATTACTCAAGTATTTTGGCTTCAGTA
>ERZ1027188.835-NODE-835-length-11021-cov-5.077330_pt1 | contig 11021 bp, 16 predicted proteins | sample MGYA00519273_ERZ1027188 | MGnify/ENA primary metagenome ERZ1027188 (study PRJEB26926, sample SAMN06164623) | human gut metagenome | biome: ENVO:00009003; feature: ENVO:2100002; material: ENVO:00002003 | host: Homo sapiens | place: USA | collected 2012 ... | reverse complement strand
GCCATGATGATGTCGATTGCATTGCGTTTTATTCCTATTTTATTAGAAGAAACGGATAAGATTATGAAAGCCCAGATCGCCAGAGGAGCCGATTTTGAAAGCGGTAACCTTATCACCAGGGCGAAAAACCTGGTACCGCTGCTGGTGCCACTGTTTATTTCCGCATTCCGTCGTGCCAACGATCTTGCAATGGCGATGGAAGCACGCTGTTACCGCGGTGGCGAGGGCAGAACAAAGATGAAGCCGCTTCAATATAAAAAGCGGGATTATCTGGCCTATGGTATGCTGGTTTTGTATCTGATTTTGATAGTTGCTGAAAAGCTTGTTTTAGAGTGATTTCAGCTCTGTTTTAAATATTATAATCAGATGGGAAGCCCCAATATAGGAAGTAAGAAAATGAAACGAATTATGCTGACCGTTGCCTATGATGGAACGAATTACTGTGGCTGGCAGATCCAGCCGTCCGGAGAAACGATAGAAGGAGTCTTAAACCGGGAGCTGAGCCGCCTTTTGCAGGAAGAGATAAGGGTAATTGGTGCAAGCCGCACGGATTCCGGCGTTCATGCAAAAGGGGCAGTCGCGGTTTTTGATACCGAAACCAGAATCCCGCCGGAAAAGATTTCTTATGCGGTTAACAAAAGTCTTCCGGAGGATATCCGGGTGGTGGGATCGCAAGAGGTTTCACCGGAGTTTCACCCGCGAAAAACAAACTGCCGTAAAACCTACGAATACCGGATCCGGCACGATGCTTTTCCCATGCCGACGGAACGGCTGTATACGCACTGGGTGCATACCGCATTGGATGTGGACAAGATGCGGGAAGCAGCGGCGTATCTTGTCGGAGAACATGATTTTAAATCGTTCTGCAGCGTCCATACGCAGGCGGAGACGACCATCCGCACTATTTATCAGCTTGAAGTGGAAGAGACGGGCGCAGAAATCAGGATCCGTGTGTGTGGAAACGGTTTCTTATATAATATGGTGCGCATCATTGCCGGAACCCTGATCGAAGCCGGACAGGGAAAGTATCCTCCGGAAAGGGTGAAAGAGATGCTGGATGGGAAAGAACGGCAGAAAAGCGGTCCGACTGCACCGGCAAAGGGACTGTGCCTTTTGGGCTACGAATGGGATTCGGCCGTCGAAGAAAAATAAATGCAGGTAACAGGTGCCACAAATAAAAAGACACAAGTAAAAAAGTGGTGAAAAAGTCAGTAAAACAATCAAATTTTCGGTTGACACACAAGGAAGCGTGTAATATAATATTTCAATGTGGCGAAGTTTGTTAGGTGGCCCGGACATCCGCTTAAGGAACTCGTCAATACAGGTTATCGAACTTTATATGGAGGAAATCAGAATGAAGACATTTATGGCTAGCCCTGCTACCATCGACAGAAAATGGTATGTAGTTGATGCTACTGATATGACATTAGGACGTTTAGCTTCTGAAGTAGCTAAGGTTTTAAGAGGTAAGAACAAAGCAATTTTTACTCCTCATATTGATACTGGTGATTATGTAATCGTAATCAATGCTGAGAAGGTTAAAGTTACAGGAAAGAAATTAGATCAGAAGGTTTACTATCGTCATTCCGAGTATGTTGGCGGCATGAAGGAAACCACATTACGTGAAATGCTCGCTAAGAAGCCTGAGAAGGTAGTAGAACTCGCTGTTAAAGGCATGCTTCCTAAGGGACCTTTAGGAAACCAGATGTATACCAAGCTTTATGTATATGCTGGACCTGAGCACAAGCATGCAGCTCAGAAGCCTGAAGTATTAACATTTTAAAGGGACTGAAAGGAGATAAGTAAAATGGCTAAAGCAGCTAAATCCGCTAAGTTTTACGGAACAGGTAGAAGAAAGAAATCCATCGCCAGAGTATATTTAGTACCTGGTAAGGGAGATATTACAATTAATAAGAGATCCATCGATGAGTATTTTGGACTTGAAACACTTAAGGTTATCGTTCGTCAGCCTCTTACAGCTACAGAAACCGCTGACAAGTATGACGTAATCGTTAATGTTAAGGGCGGTGGATACACAGGACAGGCCGGTGCCATCAGACATGGTATCGCAAGAGCACTGCTTCAGGTAGATAACGAATTCAGACCTACTCTTAAGAAGGCTGGTTACTTAACAAGAGATCCTCGTATGAAGGAAAGAAAGAAGTACGGTCTCAAAGCAGCTCGTCGCGCTCCGCAGTTCAGCAAGCGATAATTCAAGCGAATATCGAAAAAGAGCAACAATCCCCGAAAACCTTGTGTTTTCGGGGATTTCTTCATTTTCTAAAATTCTGTCAGACACCTCAAAAACACACAAAATTTCATCGGTAACTAACAAGTAACTAACAGGTAACTAACACGAAAAACGGTGTCTTGTGCAAGACTTTGTCTGTCTTGTGCAAGACACTGTTTTTGCAATAAAAAAGGGCGATTCAATCACCCTTTTCGGAGCAGTATTCAATGATGAACGACCGGACATCCTTTTTTGTGCGACAGTGGCAGGAATGTCCGTCCTTGAATATGATGTCATATCCGTCGTGCATGTTTCCGGTGATTCCGGAAATCATTTCACGGTTCTTTTCCGCAATCTGCATCGTGTCGAACATTCCACACTGGTCTTGTCTGACAAGGTCTTGCAGGTAGGAGTTGACCGACATCCCTTTGTCGGATGCAAGGGATTTGATGATTTCTTTCATCCCTTTAGGCACGACAAAAGGGATTCTCTCATAATGCTCTTTATAAAAATTATTCTTGTATTCCTTTCTGTTCATGGCACACCTCCCTATATCCTATTGATTGCCTCAAGTTTGGTCGGGAGTTCAATGTGCGTGTATACTGTTTCAGTCACACCTTGACCTTTGTGCCCGACAATCTTTTTGATGAACCTGTCATCAACTTCCTGTTCCGTAAGGAGGGAGACGCAGGTGTGTCTCGTGTCATGTGGGCGGTGTCCGTCATAAACAGGTTCTTTTTTGTCCGGAACGACAATATATTTCCCGAACCCGAACTCAAGCATCAGCGGAATCCAGTACGAATCATAATAATTTCTATACTTGAAAGGTTCGTCATCGGGAGTGCAAATCAGATTGTCGCAATTCCGGTTCATCCAGTATTCAAAGAACGGAACAATTTTCTCTGCGATGGGAACTTCTCTGATTCCCGCCTCCTTTTTGGATTCCTTTACATAAAACCATCGTTCCTCAAGATGGATGTCTTTTTTCTCAAGGTCGAGGAGTTCTCCGATTCGGACACCGGAATATATCAGAATGAGGATGACGGTGACATATATATTTGAATCTTTGTTTTTCCATAGGACAGCAATTTCTTTCTTTGTGAATGGTTTCCGGTTGTACGCATTAGGATTCCCCGCCTTGCTTATATCCACATATCTGACCATGTCTCGCTTGTCTTGAGATACAATCTCATGAATGACAGCATAGTCGTACATGAGACCCCACATGATTTTCAAGGTTTTCAGCGTGGGGGTGTTTTTTCCGGATTTGTCAACAACTCTTTGCAAATGGTCGAGTTTGATTTCGACAAATTTCATCCTCCAAAGGTCTTTTGATGTGTTGAACGCTGCCTTGTACCCGCTTGAATCTTTAATTTTCTCAAAGTAGGTCTCTGACCAGTTTTCATACACCTCCTCAAAGGTAATGGTCGCATGGTGCAGGTCATATGGGTCGTTGTTGTATTCCGCCAGTGCGTTCAACGCATCTTTTCGTGTTGGGTAATACCCGACAGTTATATATAATTGTTTTGATTTGCCAGTCGTCGGGTCGATTTCCCACCCTTGTGTTTTTCGTGCCACATAAGGGTTGCGACGATTTCCCGACAGCTTATAAACAGACCCGAAACCGTTCGGTAATTTCATAAAATATCACCATCCTAAAAAAGAGTATAAAAAATAAAACCAGTGCAAAAAGCACGGTTTTATGATAGAATGGTGTTTGCAGGAATCATTCTGTCAGTGCTTTTTGCAGGAGCATGAGACGGAGATTTCACAAAGGCGATTCACGTTGCAGCGTGGGTCGTCTTTTTTATTGCGGTTTATATCAAAAATCAGATATTCCCTCTCCAGTATTACAAAGCCTCTGTTCTACAAGCGGATTTTGCAGACTGTACACTTTTCCTTGAAAGGAGGTGAACAGGATGCAGATTCGTTTGTGGGAAATGAGAACCGCAAAAGGGTTCACATTGATGCAGTTGGCGAAAAAATCCGGAATCGGAAAATCAACGCTCAACAACATCGAAAACGGAAAGGTGTCACCGACATTGTTTCAGCTTGAAATGATAGCGATTGCAATGAACGTGAAAATCACCGACCTGTTTGATTCCGAGTACAAATAAGAATAGTATAGCACAGTGAGACATGATGTCGTGCGTCCGGTCGAATATTTCCATAATCATGGAAATACGAGCCGATTTTTCCACAATCATGGAAAAATGTGCTATTATGTACGTCGGAAAGGGGTGGTGTTCCCTTGCATTACAAAGAGACTATCATTGAGTTAGTCGGAAAGATACGGAGCGAAAGAATCCTCAAGAGGATATATAAATTCGTTCTATATCTGTACACCCATGAGACTGGCAGTTGAAAAAGACTGTCAGTCTTTTTTTGACGCAAACATATCAATCATTCTTTGAAATGCTGCAATGTCCTCGTCGGACGCATACAAAAGAGTTTTAATCATATTCTTTCGAGCATCGTTCTCACCCGCCATGATGCGGTCGATTCTTTCAAAAAAGTCGTCATCGCTCTCGACGAACATCTCACCCTCACCGGATGTCAACCACATATAATCGACACCAAATTCACGACAAATGGATTTTATCATGTGTTCAGTGAGAGAGCGACGGTTGTTTTCAATATCAGATATTGTTGATTTTCCGACACCGATTCTCTGACCAAATTTCTCCAATGTGAGAGAAAGGGATTTCCTTAATTCTTTCACACGTTCACCTTGCGTCATTATTTTCACCTCCCATGAGACTTGATTTGCTTATAACAATAGCACTGGAAAGAGAAAAAAGCAATAAAAAAGTTCGCAAAAAGGAAAAACATATTGACAAAGTTCTGTAAAAGGAATATGATGTACGCAAATAGGAAAAGAGGAGGCAAGAAAGGATGGCAAAAATTAAGGACGACACTGGAGTAACAACTATTGAGAGGATAGTTAATTTTGATAAGGACAAACACGAATATCAGCAAATAAGGGTGACGGTTTACTGCGAGGGAACAGCGACACCGGATGAAGTGAAACAAATTGCGGAAATCATCGAAAAGGCGAAAGACGACATCAAAAAAATTGTGGAGGAGTGGTGATTCTCCTCCACATGATACTATTTGAGATTGCGGACTTGATTTGAAAATTCAGCAGTCTCAACACATGCCTTGATTGCAGATGCAAGAAGTCGCTCAAATTCATCTTTTGTCAAATCGGAGACCTTTGAGAATTTGATGCCACTTTTTTGAAAAGCACCTGCAATCGCAGACCTTAATGATTCATGACTAACAACCACAGTCCTCACCTCCTGTCATTAGAGAATGGTCGCACATTTATTATATGGCAGGAGGGGCAGCAGGACAAGGGGAAAGGAGGCGGTGACGGTGGAAATCGGACGAATATTGCCGACCGAGGCTGCGAGGATTCTGAACGTATCACCGCAGTTTGTGAGAATAGCGATGCAGCAGGGCAAACTCCCCATCGGAACAGCAATCAAAATGTCGTCAATATGGACATATCACATATCAGAGAAACTATTGCAGGAGTATTCCGGAAAGGATGTCATGCAGGAACTTGAGAGAATCAGAGGAAAGGGGTGAAACGCATGTCGGAAAAAGAGAAGAAAAAGTTAATTGAAAGCATATCGGAACAGTTTGTCGGACTGGATGAAATCGACAAGGTATATATCACTGGATATGTTGCAGGTAAGCAGGAGGAGCGACAGAAGTGGGAGAGGAGGACAAAAGAAACTGCGGTTGCGACCGCATAAAGTGAATATTTGCAGGAGCATGAGAACAGGTGGGTGACTGTTGCAGCGGTCGCCCACAAAGCCGAAACGGGTCATCGACCCGTCAGCGTCCGGATGGCGACCGACGCTCTGACGATGGCAAGCCGAAAGACAAAGTCAGCAATACCGTGAGAAACATGGCAGCGGGTGAACCTGCTAAAAAGTTCACAGTCGGACAACAGGTTTTCGGTGGCTTTTTAAGGTGAAAAGGCACAATCACGGTATAGACAAGCCGGAGCGGGGGTGAGGTCAATGAAAAGACCGAGAGAACCACCAATAAAAAATATTTTGTGGAGCATGAGAAAAGGCGGAGGACTGTTGCAGCGGGAATCCACATCAAAGAGGAATAAAAATGGAGCATGAAAAAGAGAAAAAGCCGATAAGCCGTGAAAACTGGAAACATCAACCGTGGGAGTTGAAACAGATGCAAATTCTCTCACTGGATTCAAAGAAAAGAATGTCACAACAGAGAATAGACGGGTGGTTTGAGGAGTTCGGTGATGATGTGTATTTGAGTTATTCGGGAGGGAAAGACAGCACTGTTTGCCTTGAGTTGGTGGCGAGGTATTGTGCGTCATACGGTTATAATCTGCACGTTGCTTTTTGCGACACAGGGCTTGAATATCCGGAAATTCGAGAGTTTGCAGAGTATAACACAAAAAAAGTTGCGGAAAAGTACGGAATTGACATCAGCTTTGACAGACTGCGACCAGACATGAATTTTCGACAGGTGATAATTGAATACGGTTATCCAGTTATCAGTAAAGAAGTGTCGGGCATCGTATACGGGGCAAGGCATAGCAAAGACAAGAAACAGACATATGTCAATTGCAGGATTAGGAACTTACAGTAGTTCCGGTTATTATTACAAAGGAGTAACCAAAAGTAGAAGTGGTTCGCTCTCAAACGTATCGGATGATTATTTGAGTAAAGAAATTCCAAAAGATGATCCAATGCACGACTTCAAGGATGCGGTAAGGAAGGCGGTTACATCTTCGCCTTATTGTAAATGTATTATTGCGAATATTAAGACAGAGGAACTTTATGCATTGCAAGATGATTCTGGTGAAATGATTTATTCATATCAGAAGACGGAACAAAGTTTTCAAGTTTTTATAAAATCAGATGGACATAACAAAACCTATTCTGTAAAAGGATATGATAAGGATGGCAATCCATTTGAAAAAGATATAAATCCGGAAGAAGTTGATCCTGAATATGCAGATTTTCCGGAATTTTCAACTCTTTGTATGTATTTTGAACATACAGAACAAACCTCTGAATTTTTAACGGATGATTATTTTGATACCGATGACATTTTGGAAAAAATGAATTATTTAGAAAAAGTGAATCATCTCAGAAATGAAAATGTTATGGATAAAGCAAAGAGTATGATTGATTATGCGAATCGATTATTTGATGATTTTCGTCAAATGATGAATGCGAAAGAGGATATCAACTCTTTGTTTGAACCCTATTTTATGAAATTCTTGTCTATGGATATCACGCAGATAGAGCAATCGGAAGAACCGGATGTAACGGAGAGATTAAGTGATGTGCATTCCAGTGAAAAAATACAGGAAGAAAAAGCAGAGGATGAGCAGGTTACACCTCTTGGAATTGGTTTTGCAAAAGCCGGGGAAATGGGATATGGAATGTCGGCATCCCTGGTTACGAAACCGGGAAATGATGATACAATCATTCGTGTGAAAGTTGCAACCGGAAATGGGAGTGAAACGATAGATGTGAACTTATCAAATTTTGACCCAAAGAATGCAACACCGGTGGAAATGTTTGCATATTGCCAGTATAAGGATGCCAATGGAGAAGGTGTAAATAGCAAATGGGGAAGCTGGAATGCAATGAAGTCGGTTATGTCTCCAACTGATGGCGCAGATTTTGGTTCGCTTGATAATATCATGAATAAGAAAATGAATTGGACAGATGCTTTGGCAAAATCTAAAACTATTATTGGAAATGAAAAGACGAAAGAAACAATAAGTGCTGCAGATATTCTGAAGCTATTTGAGGAAACACATACCCTTACTGCAAAAGAATTAAAGGAAGAAAAAGACTGGCGCGAAATGTCCGACGATGAATGGGATAATTTGCTTGAGGGCATTGATAAATATATTGATGCGGTCAAAGAAAGAAGAAGACAGTTAAAAGAAATACAGGAAGAGGCTGCTCAGAAAGCCGCTTTAGAGGCCGATTCAGACATGAGAGCAACTGCGGCTTCAGCGGCAGCACTTAGCGCAGCTGCAAATGGTTCAGGTGCTGCATCTGAAGCTGATGGAGAAAGCCAGACAGAAGAGGGAGCTTTGACAGAAGATGGTGTGAAACACGAAAAGAATTGGACAAAGAATCTAAAAACCGATGATCAGACAGTACTTCGCACAGCAAAAGAGGCTCAGGAAATGGAGAAGAAGGCTTTGAGCAGATTTGAGGAAGTACAGCTGACCGGCACTACAACAGTAGGTGTTGATAGAGAAGGTTCTGGTATATGGAAATAATGCACTGGAGATATACTGGAAACCGGATTTTGCAAAATATTTCGAGTGTACTGAGCTTAGAGTTGGAAAGGAGAAAGTGCATAATGAGTGAAATGATGAAAGCACCACGCATTAATCATTGGATAAATGTACTGCGTGGCGGTAAAATGGTTTTTAATAAAGAAACGAACGAAACGATTGATAGGGTGTTTGAGCAACTGCATCTGATAGCCCCCTGTGGAGACGATGAAAGACGAGAAATATGGCTGAAGGCAGAGCGTGGTTCAGCCGAGGATTATGATGATTATGAATATCTTAAGGAAGAAGAAATAGTCGATACTTATGAAGATTTCCTCAGAATGTGGCAGGAAGAATACCCGGATGAAGTGAATTGGTTTCATCTTGTCACGATAGAACGGGATGATTACAGGGCGATTTTTTTAGGAAGGGAGCTGATATATCAGTCAAGAGTTTATGAAGAACATGAGGTTTACGAGTATGGGCTGAAAGAATTGTTTGTATGGATGGAGGAGGCAGTTAAGAAATGTGTTGAAGATTTACAAAATGGCTCATATAATTGTGATGTACAGAATAATCTATCAGCCAGGCAGCGAACGGGAACTATCTCAAGGAAAGATTACTGGGAAATGTTTCCGGATTGTAGGGAGGCATTTTTTTCTGAAATAACAGATGCGGAGATTGAAATATTTTTATCTAATATAGAAGAACAGAAAGATGGTCAGCCTGTTGGCAAATATATTACAGAAATGACTGCAGGAAAGTTCTATGAATACTGTGCAATTGGTTATAAGGCAAATCAGTATGAGAATCTGGATGGACTTACAGCTAAGGAGCAGTATTATAAGAAAGCAGATGGCAGGGATGAAGGACTTTCGGAGATTGACGCAGATTCATCGGAAGAGTTTGAAGCTTGGTATAATGACAGGCATCGAGGTGGAGGGCATCCATGGGAAGTATGTCGTGGAGGTAATTCCACCCATATAGATTTATTTGTGAGACATAATGAACATGGTTACTTTTTATCTGTAAGAGGAAAGGCATGGACTCGTTCCATTGAAGCAATTAAGTTTTATAATGCGCTAAGGCAAGAGGGTGTAGCTGTTTATCTGCATGATGCGAAGGGTATTTCAGACAGACTTCTTGGAAGGGATAGAATTGGAATTGTACCAGAACATGTCATTCCTGCATACTGTGAATCATGGTTTTCGGGGATGGAGATTCTTGATTTTATGAATTTGCCTTATGAACAGGATGAATATGAAGCGATGTTGCCAAAGATTACTTGGCTTGAAGAACAGAGGCAGGAATTGATGAAAAAAAAGTAAATTTTTTGTTAGTCCCTACTTGACAAAATCGGGTATCCGACGTTGCGGAAAGTCCAGCTTAATGAAGCTGATGGCAGAGCATTTGCGGGATACTGGAGTGATCGATGACTAGATTATTGAAATGAACTTTGAGTCTATGGGCATTCCGGATATGGATGCAAGAGGATTCTATGAATACGTCAAAGCACGCATTTGCCCTAATAAACGGACATACCTTTTCTTTGATGAGGTACAGAAAGTGCATGGTTGGGAAAATGCAGTAAACTCTTTCCGGGTAGATTTCGATTGCGATATATATATCACAGGATCCAATGCCTATCTGCTTTCTTCTGAACTTTCCACTTATCTATCTGGACGATATGTGGAAATTAAAGTCTTGCCACTATCTTTTAGAGAATTTCTGGACTTTCATGGCTATATTCTGACGGAACGGAAGTCATCTGCGTTAGACGGTGTTTATTCTGCTGCTGTTATCAATGACATTCTGGAACGGGAAAAGCGCAAGGGACAGCGAAATATTACAGACCCGGTGCTTTCGAAAAAAATCATCTTGTTTTTGGCGGACAATGTTGGCAATAACACTTCTGCTACCTCTATTGGAAACACTTTAGTCAATGAGGGACTTTTGGAAAATGGAACTCGAAAAACAAAGCCTGCCGTACAGACGATTCAGGCGTATATCGAAGCTTTGACAGAAGCCTATATTTTCTATGAAATCAAACGATTTGATATAAAGGGCAAGGAGTATCTGCGCACCCTGGGCAAATACTATATTGTTGATATTGGGTTGCGAAATTATCTGCTGGGCTATCGTGATGGTGACAGCGGACATATTTTGGAGAATATCATCTACTTTGAACTGTTGCGCCGTGGTTATGATGTTGCCATTGGAAAAATCGACAATCAGGAAGTCGATTTTATTGCCACGAAAGCAGACGAGAAAAAATATGTTCAGGTTACCGAATCAATGAATGCTCCGGAAACGAGAGAGCGAGAGCTTGCACCGCTGCGTAAGATTCGTGATAGCTATGAAAAGATAGTGATTGCCTTGGAAAGCAATCTTACTCAAACACAAGACGGAATCAAAATCATTAGAGCACTTGACTTTCTTTTGGAATAACAGGCGGCTCTATCACACATCTGTCTCTTATACACATCTCCGAGCCCACGA
>ERZ1027188.826-NODE-826-length-11148-cov-7.153160_pt1 | contig 11148 bp, 12 predicted proteins | sample MGYA00519273_ERZ1027188 | MGnify/ENA primary metagenome ERZ1027188 (study PRJEB26926, sample SAMN06164623) | human gut metagenome | biome: ENVO:00009003; feature: ENVO:2100002; material: ENVO:00002003 | host: Homo sapiens | place: USA | collected 2012 ... | reverse complement strand
CGGCGGCGCGGCGGCGGGCCTCGGCTCGATGCTCGCCGACCTGCTGAGCTATCCGCACTATGCCCCCGGCACGCTCGTCATCAAGTTCACAATGGCGGTCGCCGCGGCGTATATTTTTGAGGCCATGCGGGAGCGCAGCGGCAAGCTGGCGGCGCAGCTCATCGGCGGCGCGGCGGCAGAGATCATCATGGTCCTCGGCTACTTCGGCTATGCGAGCCTGTGGCTCGGCAAGGGTCTGGCCGCGGCGGCGTCCATTCCCGGCAACCTTGTGCAGGGCGTGTTCGGCATTGCCGCCGGCATCGCGGTCTACGCGGTGCTCGACCGCAGCCACGTTCTCGCCCGCGCCTGATTTTGGATTGCATTGCGGCCTTGTTCATGGTATCCTGTTGAGGAAACATAAATCCCCTTGCAGGAGGTCCGCCATGAAGATCAAGGTCGTGGATATGCCCTACGAGCAGGCGCTCGCGCAGCCGAGAGAAAAGCACACGCCGCCGCGCCGTCCGTCCATGCTGTTCCGCGCGCTCCTGCGCGCGCTGTCCGCGCCTGACCTGCGCGCGACGCATTTTCGCTGTGACCGCGTGGGCATGGAGCGGCTCGGCCCTGACGAGCCCTGTCTCGTTCTGATGAATCACTCCTGCTTTTTGGACCTGAAGATCGCTGCGGCGGTGCTCTATCCGCGCCCCTTCAACATCGTCTGCACGTCGGACGGCTTTGTGGGCAAGGCGGGACTGATGCGCGCGCTCGGCTGCATTCCCACGCGGAAGTTTCAGCCGGACACCGCGCTCGTGCGCGATATGCTCTACGCGGTGAAGAAGCTCAAAAGCTCCATCCTCCTCTATCCCGAGGCGAGCTACAGCTTCGACGGCACGGCCACGCCGCTGCCGGAGAGCCTCGGCAAGTGCGTCAAGGCGCTCGGCGTGCCGGTCGTGCTGCTGCGTACCTGCGGCGCGTTCGCGCGCGACCCGCTCTACAACGGGCTGCAGAACCGCAGGGTCAATGTCTCCGCCGAGCTGCGCTATCTGCTCTCGCCCGAGGAGGCCGCGGAAAAGAGCGCGGACGAGATCAACGCGCTGCTCGCGGACGAATTCTCCTTTGATAACTTCCGCTGGCAGCAGGAAAACGGCGTCGTCGTGAACGAGCCGTTCCGCGCCGACGGTCTCAACCGCGTGCTCTACAAATGCCCGCACTGCGGCACCGAGGGCGAAACGGAGGGCCGCGGCACAGAGCTTATCTGCCGTGACTGCGGCGTGCGCTACCGCCTGACGGAGCTGGGCGCGCTCGAATGTGAGAACGCTGAGACGAAATTCACCCATGTTCCCGACTGGTATGCGTGGGAACGCGCGTGCGTGCGCGAGGAGCTGGAGCAGGGCAGCTATCTGCTCGACGCTCCGGTGAGCATCTGCGTGATGGTCAACTTCCGGCAGATCTGCCGCGTCGGCGAGGGCCGCCTGCGCCACGATGTGAACGGCTTCCGCCTCACGGGCTGCGGCGGAAAATTGGACTTCACGCAGAAGCCCGAGACCAGCTACAGTCTCTACGCTGACTACTTCTGGTATGAGCTGGGCGACATGATCTGCATCGGCGACCGCGACGTGCTCTACTACTGCTTCCCGCAGGGGAAGGGCGATGTGGTCGCCAAGACGCGGCTCGCTGCCGAGGAGCTCTACAAGCTCAAACGCGCCGAAAGGGCCGCGAAAAACGGCTGATGCAACCGTCCGTTGCGCAAATCCCGAGAGCTTTTCTTGCCTGCCACCGCAGAATGCGCTACGATGGGGACAGAAAACAGAAAGGAGAGCGGCGATGAGCTTTCAGGAAAATTTGATCCGTGCGCGCAAGGCGCGCGGTATGACGCAGGAGGAGCTGGCGGCAAGGCTGAGCATCTCGCGGCAGGCGGTGAGCAAGTGGGAGACAGGGGAATACCAAACTTAAAGAGATTGCCCCCATGCTTACCTTACTGACTCCCCCGGTTTTCTCCAAAATCCTACGCCCGCAGGCGTCAAAGCGACGGAATATCCCACGGGTATCAACTTATAAGCCAATGCCGCACCATCGGCGGGGATATTCTATGGAGCGAAACCTACCTTATTCCCCGCCTTATGCCCAGCTCATGACACGCACCCCGGCCCCGTCCGTGGCGGGCCACCCAGCTACCGACAACCAGCACCGCCACCCTCTGAACAACAAAAAAAGCGGCCCGGACAGTGTAAAGTCCGAAAAACCGCTTGCGCGCCGTCACAGATTGCAGTACAATACAAATAAGGCGAATAATAAGGGCAGGACATGAGGAGTGCCACCTCCCCATGTCCCTATGCAGGAGACGGACCCTCCCACACAGCAAGATAACTTGCGCCGTTCCCATTATATCGGCTTTTCTCTTGATTTACAAGGGTGATTTGCCTCTATGGGTTTGTGTGCTGTTTAAGGGCTGTGCAGGGAATTACATACAACCTGCACGGCTCTTTTGTTCGCCCGCAGAAAAAGCCCACGGGGGGCCGGGAAGTCCCACCCCCCACGGGCCGCTCTGCCGGGGAGACACGGCACACAAACCAATTTTTATAAAAGGAGAGGTTATACATGAAAAGGACAAAGCGCCTGCTGACTGCTCTGATAACCGCTGCTCTGCTGGTCAGCATCATCCCTGCCGCCTATGCGGCTGACCCCGACGAAGAGTGGGGCACCGTCAACCACGTTTACCATCCCAGCACTCCCGCAGAGACCTACACGCACACCTATGATGACGTCAGTTCCAACGCATGGTATTACGACGCCGTCATGACCCTCACCGAAGGTGGACTGCTCGCAGGCTATGGCAACGGCAAGTTCGGCCCCAATGACCCTCTGACCCGTGCGCAGGTAAACATCATCCGCTTCAGACTGTACGGACAGGACGTGCCCGAAAGCGATTGGGGCTTCGACTACAAGCCTCTGCAGGATACGAACACTGCGTCCCGTGCTTTTGCCGCTATTACATTTATGTGGCAGATTGACTGCAAGGGCGGCACGAAAGCATTGACCGAATACGAAACTGCCCTCGTAAAAGAGGCAGGCTACGGACTGTGCTACGACATCTCTTCCAGCGGACGCTTCGCCAGCATGTGGGGTGCCATCTACGACAACTGGAGAGCCGCCCTCGCCGCTGGTAAAAACATCGAATACCGCGACTCCATCGACGATTTTCCTGACGCAGCGGCTATTCACCAATGGATTGACGAAAACTATGAACTGATGGCGGCTGCACTGTCCATGTCCGGCACCAAGGAAGAACTCGTTGCCTGCTGCGAACAGTTGCTGCTCTATTCCTACAATCTGGGCATGATTGGCGGCGTCGATGACAAGGGTACATTTGCACCCGACGCTCCCTTGACCCGTGCGCAGGTCAGCCAGATGTTGTTCAACCTCGGCTGGACTTACGCAGGCGCCGCAAGTTATATGTACGGCTAATCACCAGCCCCAGCACACCCCGTCCCGGTCTCCGGGACGGGGATTTTTCCTGTTTCTGTGCGGTGCATCAAACGCCGCACGGGGGGTTGTCTGACACTACCGCAAAATACCCATCTCATTTTTTGACGAGATGGGTATTTTTGTTAATTTTGAACAAAATAAGCGTTTTGAATGGAAATTTAGGGGTGAAAATTGCTCGTAATACCGTATAAAATCCAAAAATTTGAAATTTGCGAAATATACGACAGGTCGATAGGTTCGATGTGTATGTCTTTTTTTAGACTTTATATAGTCTATCTTATTTCTTGTGTTTTTCCCTTATAAGTTGTGAAATTGCACAAAAATAGATGGTATTTGCAATTTTACAACTCAAAAGATGCAGGATATAATAGCGGCAGGAAGGGGGTGAACACCATGAAACCTACCATTTATTATGCGGCGCAGGATATGCAGATGGGCGACCTGCTGCTATCGTATCATGTACACCTTGACCGGGCAGACCGCGCCCTACTACAAGAGGCGTTAATAGGTTATTTGACCGATGGGCGTATGTGGGACATGCCATTTGTCGTCGACCTCGGGACTATCCGCCTGGTTCTGGACGGCCCTGATGAGGTCGGCTACCTGTACGATTATATTAAATTGTGAGGTGATATATCATGAAATACTTGACGCAATTTCTTCATTTTGATTGTTCGACTTTTTTTGCTGGCAAGGTCTTGCAGACTATCGACTGTAAACAATGGGCCGATTATACCACAAAAGAAATTGTGGGCGCTAAAATCACCACCGTAATCGTCGAGGATAAGACCCAGTATCAGACGAAGGATGGCGAACAAGCCTCAAGCAATATTTATGAAAAAATATCTGTTAAAATTCCCGGCAAAACCCTGAATATCGCACCGGGAACTGTGGTTGAGTTGGTTAACCCGGTAGGCACCGTGTATGGGGACTATCGCAATCAGTTGAGCATCCGCGCCGAGGACGTCAAGGTCATCCAGCCTGCTAAGGCGTGATGCGTACATATCGTCACGATGTCGGCCCGCTGGCCTATGCCTCCCCCGGCGTGATATTGCTCGCGCTGGGCGGTGGGAGCTTGGCGGTGGCGGGCGTGCTGGCTCTGGGGTGCCATGGGCTGGCCTCCGCCGCAAGTGTGCCGATTATAATAGGCGCAGTAGGGCACATGATGGGACAGGCCGCCGCCGTTGCTCTTGGTGCCGGTGTCGTCGCTCTGATCTCGGCGGCGGTTGTCCGTTTTTTGATGCCGGACTGCGCCAAGATCCGATACCAAGTCCGGCGGGCGCTGTGGCACCCGGCCCATGGCAATCCGCTACATTTGAAAGAAGGCGAATTGCTCCCTGCCATAAAATGTAAGGAGGCCCATACCGGCGTATATGACCTGACGATTTCGGCGGGGGCCGTCACGGTGGAGACTATAACCGGGGCCGCATCCGCCATTTCTTCCGCGCTCAACGGGAGATATATAAGGTACGCTGTTACGCAGATGGACACCGGCGTGGCCTTTGACCGGGTGACTTTTCGCATTGAAGATGTGCTTGCTGACCGCAGTTTGACATTTGAAAAGGTGGAAGATATGCGGCCCCGTGGCCCGACCAAGCTGCGGATACAAGACGGGACGGAAATTGACCTGACTACTTCCGGCAGTATGCTGGTGGCTGGAAAGACGCGCTCCGGCAAAACCACGGGCATTATTGCCATATTGTTGCAGGCCCTACAATGCGGACGCGACGAGTACGGCAGCGAGGTCATCATCATCGACCCCAAGCGGGCCGAACTGTCCCGGCTTCCCTATGTGGTCGCGCTGGACGGGGACGGCGAGGCAAGGGGCATTTTAGATGCGCTAAAACGGTTTTCTGATACCATTGTAACCCGCCAAGCCGTCCTAAATAACCTGTCGGAACAGGTGGGCGACGCCGTGAAATGGTGGGACGCCGGTATGCATCCGTCGTTTCTGTTTGTTGACGAGTTTGTGTCACTAAAGTCGATTTTCCCCGCAAAGCCCGCAAAGGATGACCCGGACTATTGCATTTCCGCCTTTGATTCCTATATCAAGCGTATTGTCACCATGGGCGCGTCTGCTGGCTGTTATGTGATTATATCCATAGCCGAGGCATCCGTGCAGGAGGGCGGACTTCCGGCCATGTTGCGGTCGGCTATGTCCACCCGGATATTGTTCCGTCCTACACGGTCGGAGGGCTTGCTCCTATGGGATAAGGTCAAGTTAGACCCGTTGCCCGAGCGTGTGTATGGCCCCGGCGATGCGTGGTTTAGTAGCACGGACGGAGAGCATGACGCCGTGTCTTATGTGCATTTCCCATTGATGGATTTCCCCGTGTATAAGGAACTTGGCCGGTTGCTGACCTTGTATTATGAAGATGACCCGGAAGGGACACCGCCCCCGCCGCGTGAAACATAGGCGGGGCGGTGCCAAGTGTCAATTTACCCTAAACCATTGATATGGCCGGGCTTTGGGCTTGTTCTAAAAGCCCGGCCATATCGGTGTCATGGTGTCAAAATCAATAGTGGGAGGTGATAAAATGAGTGAAAAAATCAGGGGTAAAAATCTGATGTATGTCCAGCAAGTGAGACATCTTCCCGACAAAATCGCGGATAAGGATAAGTTGATAGCCGTGGTAGAAAACGAATTAAAACCCCAAAGGTATGCTATTATCCTGCATGACAAGGACACCCATGAGGACGGAACGCCGGAAGAACCCGGCTATCATGTCATGCTCTGTTTTCAAAATGCCCGTACTATCGAAGCAACAGCAAAGCATTTAGGCGATAAGCCCCAATATATCACGAAATGGGACGGAGAGGTAAACAACGGCTTTTCTTACTTAATCCATAGGACACGAGATGCCCGAAAAGAGGGAAAGCACCAATATGCCCCGAGTGAAGTCATTGCCAACTTTGATTTTGTGAAGTTGATAGAGCAAATCGAGGACAAGCTCAGCTTAAAACAGCAAAATGTCCAGGCTGGCGTGAAATTCTCCATTGATGAATTACTCAATGCTCTATATAGCGGTGTACTGAGTAAGGAAGATGTGGAAAAACATCTGACTGGGGCGCAGTATGGTCGCTACCGCCGTCAAATTGAGGACGTTTGGGCCAAGCGGCTCCGCAATCTTGCGGACGAGTGGCGGACGGAAATGGCCACGCAGAATCGCCGAATCAAGGTGATATGGATTTATGGCCCGGCTGGCGCGGGAAAGACCAGCCTTGCAAGAGCATACGCCGAGCAAATCGGCCAAAGCTATTATATTTCCGGGAGCAGCCGTGACCCCTTCGAGCGATACGCCGGAGAACATACTTTAATCCTTGACGAATTGAGGCCCAATGTAATTCCGTATCAGGATTTACTTCGGTTGACTGACCCCTTCGGGGCGCAGGTGATGGCCCCGGCCCGATATAGCGATAAGGCGTTAGCCTGCGATACCATCATCATTACATCACCGTATGACCCGATTAAGTTTTATTTTGGTCTACGTTCGGTGCAGAGTGTGGACAGCTATCGCCAATTATTGCGACGCATTGAGTTGATACTCCAAATGGACGACAATTACATCTATCCTGTTCGCTTTAACTCGAATGTAATCAACTATTACGGCGGCGTACTTGAGCCGATACCAGGAATGGTGAAATCTAATCCCTATTCCCGAAAAAATGACACGGGGAATCCCGAGGATAGTGCCATAGCACTGTTTCGGGATGTCATAAAGCAAGTACATTTATAGCAACCAAGAAAGAGAGATGACACCTTTTACTTAGGAGGTGGTCATTATGACCTCTGATATTTCCAAAGGGCCGGACGGCCCGACAGGTCAGACGGTAACTGCCCCCACCGGTGAGCAGTTCTACATATACGGCAAGACCCGCATCAGGATCACGGAGCATTTTGCCCCGCACGGGAAGAAAATCGACGAGTTGTTGACCGGCCTTGTCCAAGCTAAAATCAAAGAAAAAGTTTCAGAAATTGCCTGAAAGCATTGATAAATCCCCATGTTTATGATATAATATCTTATGTCAGTAAGGTATCATAAGCATGGGGGTTGTTTCATTCAAAGGAGGTTTTTATGCTGAAACAACCGATATATGATACCGGCCTATACTACCGTCTTTCCCGTGACGATGACAATGCGGGAGAAAGCAATTCGATTGCCACCCAGCGCATGATGCTCCGCCGGTACGCCGAGGAAAACGGCCTACGGGTTGTTGACGAGTACATAGATGACGGGTACAGTGGCACGAACTTTGACCGCCCTGACTTCCAGCGCATGATAAGTGATATTGAAGCCGGAAAAATCAACTGTGTCGTGACCAAAGACCTCTCCCGTCTGGGCCGCAACTACCTATTAACCGGCCAATACATGGAAATGTATTTCCCCATGCACGGCGTGCGCTATATCGCTGTGGACAACGGCGTGGACAGCAACAACAAGCAAGACAACGACTTTACCCCATTTTTGAACATCATCAACGAATGGTATGCCAAGGACATAAGCCGCAAGGTGCAACGGGCTATGCACACCCGTTTTGAACACGGAGCGCATTATGGAGCCTATGCACCGCTCGGCTATATTAAAGACCCGGAGCAAAAAGGGCATCTTTTGATTGACGATGAAACAAAGTGGATTATTGAGAAAGTCTTTGCTTTAGCTGTCCAAGGTGCGGGGGCCGCGAAAATCACCCGCATACTCACGGCGGAACAAGTCCCCACCCCGGCATGGTGGAATTTCCAGCGATACGGGACATTTGGCCGTGTGTTCGCTGGTGAACCAGAGGGCAAGCGGTACGCATGGACGATTGCGCAAGTCAAAAGCATTTTGAAAGATGAAACCTATATCGGAAACAGCATCCACAACAAGCAGACCAATGTTTCTTTCAAATGCAAGCGCAAAATCCGCAAGCCCAAGGACGAGTGGTGGAGGGTGGAGGACACCCACGAGGCCATTATTGCCAAGGACGACTTTGACAGGGTGCAGGAATTGATTGACACCCGGCGCAGGCGGCAAAGGGACGGCCAGACGCAGATTTTTTCCGGGCTGGTCAAGTGTGCAGATTGCGGGTGGTCTATGGCCTATGGTATGAACAGGCAGAACAAAACGCCATACGGTCATTACCATTGCAGCAAATACGGCCAAGGGCTCCATCAATGCACGATGCACTATATCCGCTATGATGTGCTATATGCCTATGTCCTCTCCCGTCTGCAATACTGGATTCAAACTGTCCAGCACGACGGGGAGGCCACGGAAAAGCGGCTGTTGCAAGCTACCGACGCAGAACACGCCGCCGCCAACAAGCGGGCCGAGATGGAACTTCAACGGGCCAAGAAGCGATTGACCGAACTCGACAACCTTCTTGCTAAGCTGTACGAGGATTCGGTTTCCGGGAAAATCAACGAGCGCAACTTTGATATGCTCTCCCAAAAGTACCAGCAGGAGCAGGACGAGCAGGAAACGAAAATTCAGACCTTGACTGCCCGACTTGATGAAAGCAGGCAGCAGACCGAGGGCGTAGAAAAATGGATTGATTTGCTCCGGCAGTTTTCCAGCCCCACCGAACTTACCGCCGAACTGCTCAACGCTTTGGTTGAAAAAATCCTTGTCCACGAGGCCACAAAGGACGAGGACGGAAGCAGGGTGCAGGAAGTCGAGATTTTCTATCGCTTCGTCGGAAAGATTGATTAAACAGTAGTTTCTTTAACTGTGGGAATCCGGGGAATCGCTCCCCGACCTCTATAAGCTCGCGGCGCTCGCCGACGAGCTGGGCGTGAGCACGGACGAGCTGTGCGGCCGCGAAGCGGCTTTATGCGGCGAGGTACCCGCAACGGCTTTCGCGGGGGATGCTGCCGAGAGAGAAGCCTTTGCGGAGGAGATCCGGAGGATCGCAAAGCAGAACAGATCTCTGCGCTGCGTCGTAGGCATACTGGTGCTGATTTGCGGCGTGCTGACCATGCTGTCGGGATACCGTTCACTCCAAAACAGCAAGGCACCGAGCAATGAAATAACGACGCCCGCACCCCTGCCGGACACGATCACCATCAGCGGGCTGACGCTCGACATCGATGGTATTGCGTTGGTATTCCGCTTTGTCCCCAGCGTCAGCGGCGAGGGCTACGAGTGGTCGGCGAGCTGCGCGCCGGACAACAACGGTCTGACCTCCGTTGAAATGACAACGGACGGCGGCATCTGCACCGTGCGGCTTTTGAATGTTTCGCAGTACGACGGCGTTACGCTTTCCGCCACCGTGACGAACGGGACGGAGAGCCGCAGCATCTGTCTTGCCACAGACATCCGCGTCGGGGAAAACAGCATCTCCTGGGACCCTCAGGTGTAGTGCCCCGACAGACAATCAAACAGACCATGCCGGACGGCTGCCCTTCGGGGCAGCTGTTTTTTGGCTCCGCACCACCGCACGGCCTCGCGCATACCCTGACAAAGGGAGAGGAAGTGGCCCCGATGCGGATGACACTTGACGCGCTGCCGGTCGGCGCGAGCGCCGTAGTGACGGCGCTGCGCTCCACCGGTGCACAGCGCCGCCGGATGCTCGACCTCGGCTTCGTGCCGGGCTCGTGCGTCCGCGCTCTGCACGTTTCCCCGTGGAGCGACCCGGTCGCCTACGGTGTGCGCGGCGCGGTCATCGCGCTGCGGCGCGAGGACGCGGGCGGCGTGCAGATCGAAATGCTTTGATTTTTCAGGAGGGATCGCCCCATGCCGAACGAGGCGCACATCATTGCTCTGGCGGGAAACCCGAACGTGGGAAAATCCACCGTGTTCAACACCCTCACCGGGCTGCGGCAGCACACGGGCAACTGGCCGGGGAAAACCGTCGCCGCGGCGCGCGGCGATCTTACATACGGCGGCGAGCGTTTCACGCTCGTCGATCTGCCGGGGACGTACTCGCTGTTCCCCAACTCCGCCGAGGAGGAGATCGCGCGGGACTATCTCTGCTCTGGCGAGGCGGAGGCCGTGCTCATTTTGGCGGATGCGACCTGTCTGGAGCGCAGCCTGAACCTCGTGCTGCAAACCCTCGAGGCGGCGGATGTTCCTGCGGTCGTGTGCGTGAATCTGTTGGACGAAGCGGCGAAGAAGGGCATCGTGCTCGACCTGCCCGCGCTCTCCCACGCGCTCGGCGCGCCGGTCGTCGGCACAGCAGCGAGCTGCGGAGAGGGACTGGATAAACTGCGCGCGGCGCTGGCCGCCGCCGTCCGCGAAAAGCCGCGGCAGAGAGAGACGGCGGTCGAATATCCCCGCGCGGTCGAGCGCGCGGTGCGCGTGCTGGAGCCGGCGCTCGCGCCGTTCGCGCGGGAGCAGAGCCGCTTCTACGCGCTGCGGCTGCTGGAGGACGACGCTCTGTTCTTCGCCCGCTTCGGCGCTGATCTGCCTGCCCTGGCGGCGGAGCGTATCGGGGAGGCCTGCGTCCGCGCCCGCGCCGAGCTGGATGTTGCGGCTCACCTCGTCCAGATACCCGTCCAGATCGACCGTCAGCTCCAGCTCCTGCGCAATTTCGCGGTACCGCGCGCGAATCGTATCAAAAGCCTCCGCGAAGTCGCTGCCGGACGCCGCGAGGCGGTTACACTGATAAAACAGATCGGTCACCTTGATATCGGTGGCGCCGCGTTTGCCCGGCGCGCTGGGCCTGTCTCTTATACACATCTCCGAGCCCACGAGACGCGTAGTA
>ERZ1027188.824-NODE-824-length-11158-cov-5.714672_pt1 | contig 11158 bp, 8 predicted proteins | sample MGYA00519273_ERZ1027188 | MGnify/ENA primary metagenome ERZ1027188 (study PRJEB26926, sample SAMN06164623) | human gut metagenome | biome: ENVO:00009003; feature: ENVO:2100002; material: ENVO:00002003 | host: Homo sapiens | place: USA | collected 2012 ... | reverse complement strand
CGGCAGCGTCAGATGTGTATAAGAGACAGCTTCAAATTGTTATATCTGCTGTTCGGCAGATGTGGATTGTTCACGGCGTTTTCGCTCTACGATTTCACGCAGCTCGCGGCGGTCGGTAGTAATCAGATCCTTTTCCAGAGGGCTGGCTTTGAATTCCACCATAATATTGTTGTTATTGGTAGAAATCAGACCGTGACCTCTTTCAAAGTGAGTGATCTCCATTGTTTCAGCATCGGACAGGTGCAGGGCTTCCTGTACCCGCTGGGCTTCGTCGTCCTCCAGATTCAGAATGATCTTGGTCTTGGAGTTGTTGATGATGCCCTTACCAAATCTGCCGCCGTCAAGGTCAAAGAAATCGGCAAGATCCTGGCTTGCAAAAATCGAGGCGCCGCCGTAACCGCGTATGGTTTTGGCAATTTCCAAAAGGAAATCGCCAGCCAATCTTACACCAGCAGCACCGGCGCCGGATAGAAGCTGCCAGCACTCATCGATGAAGATGGCTTTTTCTTCTGTACGGTCGGCTTTGGCTCTGTCCCAAACAAAGTCCAGCGCCACAAACATACCTACGGTGAGCAGATCTCCCGTGAGGGAGGAAATATCCAAAACAGTGTACTTGTTGTCGAGCCGAACATTGGTCTGCTTATTGAAGGTGCTGGCGCTGCCGTTTACCAGACGGTTTAGAATGTGGGCCATGCGCATCGTTTCCTTGGAGGTTTTCAAAATTTCGTACAGGTCACCAAGCACCGGCATTTCACGGTACTGGCCGGGCTGTGCAGGGTCTTCCAAAGAGGCGTTATCATGAGTGATGCCTTTTGTGTTATAGGTACGAACAAGGGCTTCGTCCAAAAGCTGTCGTTCCTCGTGAGACATATCGGGGATCAGCAGACTGAAAAATATGTGGAGCTGCTGGATCTTTGCTGCAAGTTCAGATAACTGGATGCCTGGACCGTCCAGAAGTTCATTCACCGAGCGGTCTACCCGCCGAATCTCCATGACATTGATGCAGTGGGGACTGGCCGGTGAAATCTGGATAAAGGAGCCGCCCACATTGGAGCAGGCGCGATGGAATTCATGGCCTTTTAGGGGCGCAACAATGAAAATGGGGATATTTTTCCGCCTCATTCGCAGCGCCATCAACTGCATGGTAAAGGTTTTGCCGGCTCCGCTCGTGCCAAGGATCGACATATTGGCGTTCTTATAGACCGCAGAATTGAAGATGTCCACGATAATAAGGGAGCTGTTGTACTTGTTGACGCCCAGCAGGATACCGTTATCATCACACATCTCATAGGAGGTAAAGGGATAACAGCTTGCCGCACCGCCTGTCAGCAGGTTGCGTTTACCGCGCTCATACAGTTTCTTTTCCATTGCCACCAATGGCAGGGCAGATAAAAACGCCTGTTCCTCCCGAAAATGGCAGGTGCAGGCGTTCATGTCCTGTGAGAGCAGGAGCTTTTTCATTTCGCTGACCTTCCATTCCAAGTCTTCCTCGTTGGAGGCAGTAATGGTAATCAGCAGATTCAAGTAGTAGAAGTCCTCGTTGTTGGCAAGGCCCTCTTTGAGAAAGTACCCGCTTCGGATAGCGCCATCAATGTCATCAAAGTCGGTATTGGTGTCGCTGGTGTCCTTGATTTTGGAACGGTTGATACGCAGCTGCTGTCCGACTTTCTGGATGATGGTTTCTTTGGGCTGACGGGAGAGGAACATATCCATATCGATCCCGTCACCGGCATTGACGATAAGACTGAGCCAGCCGGCTGGAACCTGCGTTTTGTAGCCATCAGAGGGCACCAGCAAATAAGCATAATACAGACCGTCAATGCAGATATGGTGACCATGCGTGAAGTCAATGCTTTTTGGCGCACAGAATTCGGTGGCAGGGATATGGTCGATCTCACTGTCGCGCCCTTTGGCAAGGTACTCAGCCACAACCTCCTGTGCCCGGACGGAGAGCGGCTTTACAGCACTTTCATTTCTGCAGAGCAGGTTATAGAGGACATCTACGGTAAACTCATCCCAGTTTTCCGGAACGATGACCTCGTTACCGCACTGACGGAGGTAGTTGGTAGCAGTATGGACTGCACTTTGCAGGGCATTGATTGCCTCGCCTTCTTCATCAGAGCGCTTGGTGTTGCTCCACGGCTCATATTCAAAAATCAGGAAGAAACGTCGGGTAATTGCCTCACGGGAACCGATCTGCTGAACGAACTGGAGGTAGTCTTCCTGCATGAGCAGACACTGTTCATTGGTCTCCTGTTCCATCTCCTTCCGAACGGTATCCAGATGGCGGTTGATCTCTGCCCGACGTGTCAGTACCTTGATTTGCAGCTTGATGGGGCTGATTTTCAAGTAGGATACAAAGGAATAGATGATGTTCCGCTGTTCCTGGGCGCTGCGCAGCATAAAATTGATGGGTACTACCTCGACGACCTTGACATAGCGGTGGTCCTTCGTGTAGATGATGCCGTTTTCAATTTTGGAAATCGGCAGATAATCTGCTACCGGGTTAAGGCAGGCGGGCTTCGGCTCCTGGGTGCGGATAGGGCGTTTTACTTTGCGCTCCTTGGAGACCTTCTTTTTTTGCTTGGCGGCTTTCTTCTCCTTGGCAGGCTTCTGCTTTTTCACAGGACGGAGTTTTTGGCGGATCTCGTAGCTACGAACTTCATCAAACTCCGCTGGGAAATCCTCTCTGCCGGAGCGCCGTGACCGTCTGGGAGCCTTGTCGGGCTTGTGTACCTTCTTTTTAATATGCTTGCCGCCATGCTCTGCCGCCGGAACCGCATCTTCTGCGCTGTTACCGCCTATAATGCGGCGGTTTCGCAGGTACTTTATGAAAATCAGCAGAAAAGAGGAAAGGCTCTCACCGGAAATTCCGATAAGCGCCACCAATGCTGCTGGCAGTGCGGTCAGGCACAAAGCGATGATACGGGCAGTCAGGCTAAGAGGGAGCAATGAAAAAACCGGCACACCAATGGCAAATGCCAGGATGCCGGCTTCAATCACATTTCGGGCTTTGAACATACCACCGAAGAAGGTGCCTGACTCGATGAAATTCGGTGGTATTATGTAGGTATCTCGGTCGATTTTATGATTCATGATTAACCTCGTTTCCGAAGCCGGGCGGGCACATCAGCCGATAATCCAGAACGGACCGCCAGCTCCAGCGCGCCGGCTGGCCTCATTTAAGATAATGGACAGATCCCAGAGCTGTTCGCTCCGTGTGTAACTGGCAGGGTCAGCCACCATGATCTTGCCGTCTTTTACGCCACGCAGGACAATGAAGTGACCGGATGAGGTAAAGTGGCCTTCAGACATGATTGCTACTACCAGTTTACCATTAGCCAGTGCGTCTGTGATGCGCTGTGGTTCCGCAGTGGTACAGCCGGAAACCGGAAGCCCCCATTCCCCAGCGGCGGCAGGTATCAGTGCATGGTAAGAACCACTGCTTTTACACCAGTAGCCGTTGTTGTAAGACCACTCGGCCATCTCCACAGGGTCAACCATATCGTCTGTCAGAGAGGACACCACGATTGCCATAGCGGTAGGGCCGCAGCCATAACCGCCAATATTGTCCGTACCATATGCTTTACCGGCATAGCGTTCATCCAGCTGATTGTAGTAAACAACAGGTGTGATCCCGTCGGTGAAAGTAACATCGCCCAGAGCGGTGATGCTGTTTCCGGTCCACGCTTCCAGATTTTGCAGCAGACCATCGCCCAAGAACAGGCTTAGGTTGGAAGCGTAATCAGATGCAAGCTCCTTTTGGTCATCGGTAAGCTGGAATACAACATCAGAAAAATAGGACTCACCGTTGTAACGGACAGTATAGACCATCCATGTTTCGGACACCGTTGTTTCTTCCCCAGTCTCCGGATCAGTCACGGTGCTCTCACGAATCTCTTGCTTGCTGGTGTAGGAATATAGATGCTGCTTGTTTTCCCGCAGGGTGGCGGCAAGGTCATTCAGAGAAATGCTTTCAAAATCCTTGTCTTTGGCCGCACAATACTGAGAGATAAACAGGTTGGCGTTATAAATAGGACCGCCGGAATAGGCATTTTTGACCTCCATATGGTCGGCTCCCGATGCCGCAAAGTCAGCTTCGATCCGGGCAAGTACATCATCCAGTGCCTCACCCAAGATGCCGTTGAGGGTAAAGGTGATCTCGTTGGCGTTCTCAATAATCGCTGTTTCGCTATTCAAAATCGGAATTTCGGGGTCAGATGGCGAAAAGGCATTGGTCAGTCCACCGAAAATAAGACCAGGGAGCATGAGAACAAATAATACCGGCAGCATAAGCAGGGCAATGACTGCCACAATGATTTTTCCGATATGCTTCCGACCTGCCCACACTGCGCCTGCAGCTGCACCGTAAGGACCGCCTGCGGCAGCGCCTTTGGCAGCGGAGGAAATAGCTTTTCCAGTTTTGATTGCGCCGCAGATGGTATGCGCTGCGGAGGTGCCGGTCTCCACAGCTTCGGAAAAACTGCTTTTTTGATCTTCTGGCATTTATATCTTGTCCTTTCTCCTCGGGGCTGGAGGCAGCTTTTTGACAATGGACTCGTTGAAGGCGATAGAACCGTCAGGAGCCATATAGGGCGATTTGTCAACAGCATCCACAGCGTACTGCTTATACCATGCTGTGCCATCCACGGCATGAACGGTGGTGTATTGGCCTTCCGGGGCAACATATTGGTCTGCGTGGTACATACCAAAGGAGATGCCTTCGGGATGCTCCGCAGTCACTTCTGTGCCGGTGATGTGGCCGCCGCCGATTTCGACATTTTGGAAGGTCGGAACATTTTCAGCTCCGGATTCCAGTGCCGCATATCCCATGTAAGAGTGCAGGGCTTCGGCGGCTTTTTCACCGGAAATGGAACCCATCTGGCTGATACTGCCCGTGGCTACGCTGCCGATTACATTGTTGGCAAAATTGCCGCCCTTACTGACGGAAGAAGCGTACATATGGCCGCCGATCCCTCCGGCTGCAGCATCGCCTAAAAGACTGCCAAGACCGGAAGGCTTGGAGCCGGGAGTTGTGGTGGCTGTTTTGATGGCGCTGTTTGTGACTTTTCGGCTCACCACTCCAGCAAGACCGCCGCTGGCAAACCCTGCTCCAAAGCCGCCGCTGCCTTTACCACCGTTTGCGTTGACATTGGTGGAACTGCTGTTTCTCCCGCCGCCAAAGTGGTGACTGGAAAAGTTCTTGATGCCGCCGATGCCTCTGGCAGCGATCATAGCCTCAGCCAGCATGCTGCCGCCGGTATGTCCTACATTGACACCAAGACTGGAGAGGAAGGAATCGATTTTCTGGCCGACTTTGAGAAAGCCGATAGCACAGAGAAACCAGATAAACACATTGCCGGAAACGGCTTCTTTTCCCACAGCGTCTACCTGAGCTTGCACATCGCTTTCGGAGATAGCGGCAAAAGCCGGCTGGCAGAGCAGGCAGGAGAGAATTGCGACTGTAAAGGCCGCAAACAAAAATTTTTTGAGTTTCTTCAAGGATAAGACCTCCTTACAACGAAAGCGGGTTCGCAAGGAAGGACCCCACCATGCTTGTGAACAGGCGCAGGCACCAGGCGTTCATGACCAATAGGAAAATTTGGCCGCCAAGCATCCGGCACCAGGATTTCCAGATGTTTGCTGTGGTCTGGCTGGCGCCCATAGAAAAAGCCACAGGAGCCGTGTAGACCAGTACACCGAGCAGCACATACCGTTCGGCTGCCTCGAATAGAAGTTTTAGGTAGTTCCAGGCCAGGATGAGAACCAAAATCAAGGTAATCAGCGCCACAGCCCCATTGGCACACACACCGATGATGACCAGCATCACGGAATTGAAGTCTGCAAAGCTTAATGCAGGAAGGTCGGACTCCATGATCCAGTGGTAGGGGGTGCCGCCGATGGTAAGAACAATATTGACGATCTCATCTGAAAAGAGCGTCAGCAGGATAAAAATAACGGAACGGATACTCAGCTTTACCGGGTCTTCTGCTTCCACACCTGCGCCAAGACCGAAGTTTTTGAATAACTGCCAGACCCAGTTGAGCAGGATGATCCCGATTGCCAGAGCCACGAAAACAGAGTACATAGTCTCTGCTGCGGGAAAATAACGCAGAAATACAGCCATATCACAGCCCAGCGCACCCAAAACCGATGTGGTCACCAGATCAAGACCGGCCATTACCTGTTCTGCGATCCATTCCACTATGCCGTCTAAAATGCCCATAAATGCAAGCCTCCTTTCCGGCGAGCAATCAGACGGTCAATCAGCCTGTCCATTGTCCGCCACTAAAGAGCGGCGTCACATACGCCATGATAAAGCCCAAGCCATTGAGGATAGCCCAGGTGATACAGATTCGTTTGAGCCAGGCGCGGCTTTCATCCACCGTCCGTCCGGAACGGGAGAAGTTCATGAGCAGCAAGGCTACCGAAGCAGTGACGATGGCGGCGATAGTGGAGATGGCAAGGATTTGGGTGTATACATCCTGCATGATCTCTTTGGCCTTGGTCCATACATCTGTTGCCGCATAAGCCGGCTGGCAGAACATCATGGACATCATCACACACAGGAAGGCGCTGTAAGCTACTTTGGGCAGCGAAAGCCTGCGCTTGGACTGGGTATCCGGCTCCTGAAGCTGCGGAGTTTGAGGGGTTTTCGTTTTCTTCAATTTGCGATCCTCCAATTCTGAATGATTTTTTGATGCTCAATAGGGAACAGAAAAACCCACACCTGTCAAAACAAATGTGGGCTTTCAAATGGCCGGGCGGCCATCTGGGCAGCAAAAAAGCACCCGGATGAAAGGTGCCGTTAGAGATATACCCAAGACCGTCCAGCTTTTTCAGTATCCGGCATACGGTAGCGCGTGACAGCCCCCAGCGGCAGGAGAGTTCGGTATAACTGACCAACGGGTTTCCTGTACCATTGCGAAAGTAGGCTACCGGGCCGACCTCTGACCCCTGCACCTGCGTATCGTTGTAGACAGCGGATACCCACAGATCCAGAACGATGTCCATTTCAGAGCAGCGGGCAGAGCTGACCAGTTCCAGGGCAACAGAGACTGGCAGGAAGAAAAAACCGGTATCCTTTTGGCAAGGGGCATTGTACTCCAGTGCGGAATTGTGGCGGGCCCAGTGGAGGATTTTATATTTGACTACATTGCCACGGCCCAGCAGTGTATAGGAAATCAAGTGCTGCTTCTGAAGGGTATCCAGCATGGACAGCGCCTGCCGATGAAAGCGGGTGCGGAACCAGCAAGACAGTTCCTTGACGGTGCACACCCATTCGCCGGGCGAGACTGTATAACTGATCCCGTCAATACGGCGATATGAGGTGCGGAAGTTTGCATAGCTGCAAAGTACAGTAAAATGAAAAAGGCCGGAGCCTCCGTTTATGCGGATGCTCCGGTCGTTGATCAGTTTGTGGATGAACTCACGATAAATCCGGCATCGTGGGTAATCTACCACTTGTTTGATTTGAAGTTGGTATTCTGGCATAGTGAACCTCCTAGTTTTTTATGCAGACAAGTAGTTCGCTGAAAAATGTTGACTTGAATAACTGATGGGGGTATACTCATATTTATATGAGCTGCAAATAAGCAGTTTGTGCATTGCTGGTTTCCGCAGTTTTAGCATTGATACCTTATAATATAGGCTAAAAGCGATAAAGAAACAGTATCAGGGATGTTCTTCATGGCTCTACAATGTGCCAGTCCTTTTCATGGAAAATTTATCCAATTTTTGACATTTTGGAGCTGACACACTTTTTCACAAAAAAATATGCCTACAAACAACTACAATTTTTATACAACTTTTCGAGTGAAGCGGACGGTCAAATAGGACACAGGACGAATGATAAATAGTTTCAAAAACCCAGCAATTATGCGGATTTTGCGCACTACGGAGCGGCATGGGGCGGGATGGAGAGAGCAAAATTTTATTCCCGACGATGAAGCCGCTCGGAGAGTAATACTTGAAAAATGTTCTGAAATTTGTTAAAAACAAGGAAAAACGCCCGTTTTAAGAGTGAAAAGTTGTAGTATTTGAGAAGCGATTTTCATTTTACCACAGCTTTACCACATTTGCCGAACATACCACGGTTTTACCCCGGTGGGGGCCAAAAAATGGCGCATTATGTGGATGAAGTTTCCTGTTGACAAAACAGAGAAATCCGCCTATAATGATAATAGAAACAGTAATGTTTCCGGTGTGAGAGCACCGTAAAAAGTTGTGCTGGGAGTGGGACAGGATAAAAACCCACGCCGAATGACATCTTAACTGGGTGTCGCGTCCGGCAGCGGGAATTAACTGCTGTAGTCCATGCGGGGGACTTAATTATTTCCGCACCAATAGACGCTTTAACTGGGCGTCGCGGCTGACAACCAGCAGAAAACTCTCTACTCAAGCAGCTAAGGAGGAATAGCGTTGGCTATTCCTCCTTTTCTATGATTATGTTTGTCGAAAGAGGCAGAGATATGGATACAAAAAATATCAAGGACGAACAGATCCGCAAGCAAATCATAACTGCCTCAGAAGTGTATCGGGACAAACTCGCTGGTAGAGTTTTCTTATATGTGTATGGAGAATCTTACTTTGAAGTAGTTTTTCCGACAGACCGCTTCAGGCACTTGACTGGCGTAAATTCTTCTATCAGTGCTCAAGAATTTTATGACAAAGCAAAAAGTTCAATGCTGTCTGCTGGTCAGATCTTCTATGACAGGGAGCATACATACAGAGGTGCGAAGAGAAAACTTCCGTGCTTGACGATGTTGCCCGCACTGACAAATAATGTTGTATGCGTTGTAAAAGATATGAAGACTGTCACCCTTACTTACAAAATCGGTGTAACCAATTTAGATTTTACGATTGGTTTGTCTGAGAATCTTGATTTGGAAGGAAATAAGATAAACGATTGGTTTTTACCCAGAACATTGCGCGTGAAGGATAAAGCGATTGAGAGTAGCGCTGACGCGGAGTTCATTGATTTTATCTTTTCTAAGGATGCTTCTGTGGACAAGTATTCTACAATGACATACGCTGATAAAGATAAAAAGCCTCCATTGGTTATCAAAGATTTTCTTTCTGATGATCTTGTGAAGTATCTATAGCAAAGTTCTTCAAACAATTTCGCCAGCTCCTCGTCTGTCATGGAACGGATTTTCTGTGCATTCGTTTTCGCATTGAACTTCTTACCAGTCGCCTTTTCGTATCGAGCTGCCAATTTCTGCATTTGCTCGCTCATGGGCTTGCTCATACCGTCCCCTCCTCCGGCTTATGCCGGTAAAGCGTAAGACCGCGTGATTTGATGTCGTACTCAAAGTTTACGGCGGCATCGCCATTATGCCATGTTCCAACCAAAAATAGCTCGTTCGCCCAACTTCCGACTTTCTCCATCTTCACAATGCCGTAGCATTCTAACTCTTTACACCATACAGGTTCACCGCGCATCTGTCGTAGCTCATCAAGCACCAGAGGATCATTGTGTACAGACTCTTGTTTATGTCTGATCTTATCGCTTTGGCACAATGGGCAAGATTTACAACGGTCTATTGGCTCATCGTTGTTGTCTCCATAGATTTGATGAGCACATCCATCTCCATCCGGCACGTAGCAGGGAGGTGTAATTTTTGCACCACACCGTTGACCAACTGGGATGATTTTCCCACTGTCTGTTTGACGATACATAATGCCGCTACACTTTGTACATTCGCTCTCCTGCTTCTGCTTGATACGAAGAGCGGAGATCGCTATATCATAGGCATCAATGTACCTTTTTATTTGATCCGCTGCGGCTTCGCTTTTTGGGATTCCTGCCAAAATTGCAGTCATTTCTGTTGCCAAACATTCAAAGACAGCGATAGCCTCTTCTTTGGTCATTACGCCTCACTCCCCTTACGTTCAAAGTGATCTACGATCAAACGATATGCTCTGCGTTGCATATCAAGATCCTCTTGGGTGATGTCATCCAGCTGTCTGAGTTGAGCCTGAAACAGCTTATACTGCCGGCGAAGCTGAATGGTGTTTTGAATGATACGGACAATCTGAGTAAGAACTAAGATCGTCACCATGATGGTCAGGTAAGTGTTCATACGGCAGTCTCCTATACAGAAATAGAGTTGATGTAGCTTTTGATTTTTTCGACATTCCAGAAGATTCGCTTCCCAATCTGGATACGAGCCTCAGCAGCCTCGCCAATCTGTATGGCAGAATACCGGCCACAACTCAACATGGCCTGAAGCTCGTCAGTGTTAATTGTGATTTTGCTCTGGGTGTCTACGTTATTGAATTGCTTTGTTGCTCTCATGGTTATTCTCCTCGATCATCATGATCGGCTTTGCCATGCCTACTTTTTTCTTTGGGTGGGAAATGCTGCTTGCGGTATTTACGGACTTCTTTACACTGGTTGCAGTTATGGCGATTTTTGCAGCACCAGCAGCCGTCTACAATGCCGTACCAAAACCAAGCTGGCATTTGCGGAGCTTTATGTTTTCTCTTTCCCATCTCGCCCTCCATCAGAAGCAGATATACTTTCTCGGAGAACTAAGCACATCTTGGATTAGTGCGGCGTCAGTAACTTCACGGATGCCATAGACATCAAGCCAGGTTATGGTACGTCTGGAAACATCCTCGTCAACCAGCTATATCCCTCCTTTCCCCGGCGCACCTTGGGACAAAGTGTCTCGTAGTTAATAGGGGCTGTTTTCGTAATGCTGCTGGGCCTCCTCCAGCCCGGTGAAGTCGAACACATAATGGAGTTCGCCCACCACACGGCGAATGTCATCGGGGGAGAAACCGCAGTTTTCCATCGCATAGATCACATAGCCACGGCAGGCATTGTTGCTCCACGGCTGGGCAAGCAGGGCCGCCAGTTCGGGATCATACTTCATGTTGGTTTCCTCCTTGATAAAAGTTTCGGGAGCGCCACGCTCATTTCCTTGGCCCGTCATAAGACAGCAATACTCAGCATGACGCTCCCGAGGGGGCAGCGGCCCGGAGGGGCAAGCGGCCAGCTTGTCCGACTGCGGATCATGGCCGTGGGGTGGCTTGTCCCACTTGCGGCGCTGGTGTTGTTCGCTCGTTCCCAAAAGGGAAGTCATGGCGCACCCGCCGTATGGCTCGGCGCAAAAGGAACGTATCCGATTTGCCCTATGCTGCGTCGCCG
>ERZ1027188.821-NODE-821-length-11181-cov-6.311343_pt1 | contig 11181 bp, 8 predicted proteins | sample MGYA00519273_ERZ1027188 | MGnify/ENA primary metagenome ERZ1027188 (study PRJEB26926, sample SAMN06164623) | human gut metagenome | biome: ENVO:00009003; feature: ENVO:2100002; material: ENVO:00002003 | host: Homo sapiens | place: USA | collected 2012 ... | reverse complement strand
GCTCGGTGGTCTGTTCCGTTTTCTCCTTGCTCACATTGGTGATGTACAGCGCATGGCGGTACTTGCGAAACACCGTCCGGTAGTCCTCCCAGTTCATGCCACTGGCAGTGAGCCAGCCGTATCCCTTGAACATGCTCTTGGTGAGGATGACGTCCACATCCCGGACGGAATGCTCCATGCCCCACAGATCGGTGATGGTGTCCGTCCCGCAGAGGGTCAGGAAGTCTTTGAAGTCCACCTCGTGCAGCATACCCTTGACATAGGGCATACGGATCTGGAATGAGGTGTGGACTTTCTTCCCGCACAGCTTCTCGTCCACGACGCGGGCATATTCTTTTGAGATCAGCCCCTCGCCGTCGAAGCAGGTGATTGCGATGTCCTCTTTTTTCTCCACCCGGTGATATTTGCGGGTACTGCTCTGCGTTCCGTCGTCCTCTACGGTGATGACGCTGACATTCCGCTCTGTGCGCGTAGGATTCGCTATCCTCTCCTGACGGATACATAGGCTGCTCAACAGGGGGCAAATCCGCCTCTCCGTCCTCTGCAAACAGGTACACATAGGCATTTTTGCCGTCCCAGACCACCTTTTTGACGATGGTGCGCAGCAGGCGGCGTTTTTCCTCCAGCGTGGCAGAATCCACCGCGCTGGCGAAGGATTCGATCATCTCCTGATGGAAGGCAAACTCCTGATGGAGCATCCGGCTCTGCTCGGTGAGGGCTTCCAGCTCGGCAAGGCGCAGCTGCTGCGTCTCGCTCTCCTGATGGAGCGCGTCGATCTGCTCCATGACATATTTCGCGGAGGTGTCGCTGGCAACGGACAGGGATTCCACCAGCCGCTTGATGCGGTCCTCCGTCTCGGCGTGTTTCTCCCGGAGCAGCGCAAGCTCTGCGTCGTAGCCCTCCTTGCTGCCGCTGATGACCTTCTTGGTCTGCGCCAGCAGCCGGGTAAGGGTCTCCTTGTCGGCGGACAGCTTGCGGATCTCCTCGATGATCTTGGCGTCCAGCGTGTTGCCGTTGCAGTTTTTCATAGAGCAGACTGTACCGTGGCTGCGCTCCTTGGTGGAGCACATGTAGGTGTAGATCAGCTCGCCCTCCGCATTCTTGCGGTTGGTCAGCTTCGGGCGCATATAGTCGCCGCATTCGCCGCAGCGCAGCAGCCCGGACAGCAGCGCCACGTTGCTGCGGGGTCTGCGGTAGCTCTTGGATTTGTTGACATCCAGCATGGCCTGCACCCGCACCCAATCGCTGCCCGCGATGATGCCGGGGTGCTTGCCCACCGCCACGATCCATTCCTCCATGGGGCGGATCTGGTTTGCCTTGCCGGGGCGCTGGAGGGTGCGGTTATATGCCATGACACCGTGCTCGCCGTCGAATTCTGCACGCTCGGCAAACAGGTCAACATTATTTTCTTTCAGATACTGATACGCCGTCTCGTCGGCGATCATGTAAACCGGGTTCGTGAGAATGCCCCGGATGGCAAAGCGGGTGAACTGCTTGCCGCGCTTCGTGACGCAGCGGTGCTCCAAAAGATACTGGTCGGTCTTGCTGAGAGAGCCGGTCTCCATGAACACGGAGAAGATCGTCTTGACCAGCTGGATTTCCTCCGGAATGGGTTTGAGCTTGCAGGCTTTCTTCACCTTGCCGTCCACCGTCACGCTGGACAGGCTTTCCGAGGCGTAGCCCGTGGGCGTTGTGCCGCCCAGCCAGCGACCGGTCTTGGACAGCTCATGCATATTGTCCCGGATGCGCTCGGCGATGGTCTCCCGCTCCAGCTGAGAGAACACGGACGCAATGTACATCATGGCGCGGCCCATGGGCGAGGACGTGTCAAACTGCTCGCGGATGGAGATGAAGTCAATGTGCCGGTCGCCCAGGTCCTCAATGAGCTTGGCAAAGTCGCCGATGTTGCGGCTGATGCGGTCGAGGCGGTAGACCACGATGGCGGCAAAGGCGATTTTCTGCGAGTCCTTCATCATTTTCTTGAACTGCGGGCGCTCCAGATTGCCGCCGGAAAAGCCCTCGTCCTCGTAGACCAGCACGTTTTCCGCCGCATCCTCGCCAAAGTGCATGGCGATGTACTGGCGGCACAGCTCGATCTGGTTCTCGATGCTCTCGCCCTTGCCGGTGAATTTGGACTTGCGGGAGTAGATGACGTATTGCTTCGGCGTATCTTTCGTTTTCATGGCAGCACCTCGCGTTATTCGTTAGGTTGATAGATATATTATAACGGATTGGAATCCGTTTGAAAAGGTGCCGAGGAAAGAATCTGAAAATTTCTGCGGGAGGCAGAGGTTTTCGCGCGCTGATTGTGCCAGTTCGGAAGGCATCACTCATGTGCATCGAGAAAATGATTGATGGAATGAGCGATGCATGCTATAATATGACTAATCAAACTACGCTGTGAGGTGCTCATGAAAAACAAACAGCCGCCTTTTCAAATTACAAACAAAATCATTGATGAGGTTGCAGAAATTTCAGAGCTGACCGGCAGACTTTCCGCGCGCGATCATCTTTCCAGCAATCCCAATCTGCGCCGCACCAATCGGATCTGAACCATTCACGGCTCCCTTGCCATCGAGCAGAACACTCTGAGCTTGGAACAGGTTACCGCCGTTCTGAATGGCAAGCATGTTCTGGCTCCGCCCAAGGACATTGCCGAGGTCAAGAACGCCTATGAGATTTACGAGCGGCTGGACGAGCTTGACCCCTACTCCGTGGACGACCTGCTGACCGCTCACGGTATCATGACTCGCGGACTTGTGGAGGAATCCGGCATGTTCCGCACAAGGCCCGTTGGCATTGTAGATCAGGAGGGACATGTCCTGCATTTCGGCACGCTGCCCCAGTATGTGCCTGATTTGGTCATGGAGCTGCTGGATTGGGCAAAGTCCAGTGACCTGCATATGCTAATTCGAAGCTGCGTGTTCCACTATGAACTGGAATTGATCCATCCCTTTGCTGACGGCAATGGCCGCGTTGGAAGGCTCTGGCATACATTGCTGCTCTCTAAATGGAATTCTGTGTTTGCATGGCTGCCAGTCGAGTCCATCATCCACGACCATCAGCAGGAGTACTACGATGCCATCAATGCCAGCAACGATGCAGGCGAGTCCACCGCGTTCATCGAGTTTATGCTCTCCGTCATCAAAGCATCGCTCATCGACGCCATCCATACGAGTGATGCAATGAGCGATAGGAAGATGGACAAGAAAGCCCTGCGCTGGCAGAAAATTGAGCAGTTCTTGCAGACGCATGCGTATATCATGAACGCCGATGTGCGGGAACTGTGTGGGGTTTCGGCAGCGACGGCCCATCGGATTTTGGCAGGTTTGGTGAACGAGGGAAAGCTATACAAAACTCGCGCGAACGGGCATTGGGTGTATCAATCATCAAATTGATAAGAATGCCTGCACGATACCCAAAAATCTTTTATGCAGAAATCCAAAGCGGACTCATCCGGCGTCGCTTCCAGCTCTTTATAGGCATCCAAAGCGGTCTTTGACTCGCTCTTCGCTTTGAAATCTTCCGAGGCGCAGAGATAAACCTCGTGGGTTCTGCCATCCACCGAAACATCCGCATGGATCAGCTGATAGGGTAGATGAGGAATCCCCAGTATGGTCAGCAACCGGTCAACGATCAACTCGTTCACACACTCATGCCCAATGATGCCGCGTGTTTTATCAAAGTTTGAGGGTTTATAGTAAGTCTTTGTTCCGCCGAGTTCGGAGTACGCTTTCAGAAAAGAACCGCCAATCCCCAAAGAATTGCGGTTGACGGACCATGACAAACGGGTCAGATCCTGTTTTTCTTTCGTCAGTTGCATATGTACATCCCCACCTCAAGATTGCTGCGTATCATTACTTGTCATACGTCAAGTTTATTTTACGTCACGGCTTGTCATATGACAAGATGCATCGTAAAAACCACCGCCCCGATTTTGTTCGGGGCGGTGGTTTCATCATGCAAGGCTTCGCAAATATTCTTCCACATTCTGATACTGCGGAAGGCGAGCATAATGTCCCGATGTGCTCGGGATGTGGGGGCATGCGTCCGAGCCGCATTGCTCCGCGCCAAGAGAACGGCACGACGAAAGTCGTGTCTTTCTCTTTTCTCAATTTTTTCATATTCCTACTTGACAAGTAGGTAACCTCGTGTTACAATGCCTATTAATCCGATAGGAAATATATGAATCAGAAATGAGGCAAGCCTATGCTGTCCTTTTTCATGCTCCGATGTCGCCGGTAAACACCTTTCCTCTCTCTTAAAATTACTTCTCTTTCAAAAAATATACAACCTACAATAAAAGGAGTTTACCGTTATGAAGACTTATGATACCATTACCGACCTGATCGGCTCCACTCCCCTGCTCAAGCTCAACCGTTTCGCCGCCGCGGAAAACCTCGGCGCTGAGGTCTACGCAAAGCTCGAATACTTCAATCCCGCCGGCTCCGTCAAGGACCGTATCGCCTACGCCATGATCACCGACGCCGAGAAGAACGGCACGCTCAAGCCCGGCTCCGTCATCATCGAGCCGACCAGCGGCAACACCGGCATCGGCCTTGCCGCCGTCGCCGCCGCGCGCGGCTACCGCATCATCATCGTCATGCCCGAGACCATGAGCGTCGAGCGCCGCCAGCTGATGAAGGCCTACGGCGCGGAGCTGGTGCTCACCGAGGGCGCCAAGGGCATGAAGGGCGCCATCGCCAAGGCCGAGGAGTTGGCCAAGGAGATCCCCGGCAGCTTCGTACCCGGTCAGTTTGTCAATCCCGCCAACCCCAAGGCACATTTTGAGACCACCGGCCCGGAGATCTGGGCGGACACCGACGGACAGGTGGACTATTTCGTGGCCGGCGTAGGAACCGGCGGCACCATCACCGGCGTGGGGCGGTATCTGAAGTCTCAGAACCCCGCCGTAAGGGTGGTGGCGGTGGAGCCAAAGTCCTCCGCCGTGCTGTCCACCGGCGTGGCGGGCGCTCACAAAATTCAGGGCATCGGCGCGGGGTTCGTGCCGGAGGTGCTGGACACGGCGGTGTACGACGAGATCATCGCCGTGGCGGATGAGGACGCTTTCCGGCTGGGCCGGGAGCTGGGCCGCAGTGAGGGCGTGCTGGTGGGCATCTCCTCCGGCGCGGCGCTGTGGGCGGCCATCGAGCTTGCCAAGCGTCCGGAGAACGCAGGCAAGTCCATTGTGGCGCTGCTGCCGGACACCGGCGACCGCTATCTGTCCACCCCGCTGTTCGCGGACTGAACCAAGCGAGAAGAACGGAGCCTTTCGGCTCCGTTCTTTTTCGTCTTTTGCCGCCGCAGTTGACAGCGCCGGGCTGACGGATTATGATGCAGTTACGCGGGCGCAGGTTTTTTCTTGCCGACGTCGGCGAATACTGCTAAAATAAGGATATATCCTATGCAAAGCAAACGCTTTTCCGCGTTGAAAAGGAGTTCATGATATGAGAAAAACGAAGATCGTTTGTACACTGGGCCCCGCCACCGACAAGGAGGGCGTGCTGCGGGAGATGATGCTCTCGGGCATGAACGTGGCCCGGTTCAATTTCTCCCACGGCACCCACCCGGAGCATAAGGTGCGGCTGGACGCCGTCAAGGCGCTGCGGGAGGAACTGGATCTGCCGGTGGCGGCCATGCTGGACACCAAGGGGCCGGAGGTGCGGCTGCGCAACTTCAAAAACGGCTCTGTGGAGCTGACCGCCGGGCAGGCCTTCACCCTGACCACGGAGGATGTGGAGGGCGACGAGACGCGCTGTGCCATCACCTACCCCCAGCTGCCGCAGGATGTGAGCGCCGGGGACACCATCCTGCTGGATGACGGACTGGTGCGGCTGACGGTGCTGGAGACGACGGCCAAGACCATCCGCTGCCGGGTGGAGAACAGCGGCGTCATGAAGAATCACAAGGGCGTCAACGTACCCGGCGTGTCCCTGTCCATGCCCTACATGAGCCAGCAGGACAAGGACGATATCCTGTTCGGCGTGGAGCAGGGCTTCGACTTCATCGCCGCCAGCTTTGTCCGCTGCGCCGCCGATGTCCGGGAGATCCGCCGCGTGCTGAACGCCGCCCACTCCCGCATCCGCATCATCGCCAAGATCGAAAATCAGGAGGGCGTCAGCAACCTGCGGGAGATCCTGGCCGAGGCGGACGGCGTCATGGTGGCTCGCGGCGACATGGGCGTGGAGATCGACTTTACGGAGATCCCCGCCATTCAGAAGGATATGATCTCCCAGTGCGTGGCCTGCGGCAAGCCGGTCATCACCGCCACCCAGATGCTGGACTCCATGATCGAAAATCCCCGGCCCACCCGTGCCGAGATCACCGACGTGGCCAACGCCATCTACGACGGCACCAGCGCCATTATGCTCTCCGGCGAGACGGCGGCGGGCAAGTACCCGGTGGAGGCGGTAAAGACCATGGACGCCATTGCCCGCAAGACTGAGAGCAACATCGACTGCTCCCGCGGGACGGTGCCGCCCTCCCGCACCCACCTGTCCGTGACGGCTGCCACCGCCCACGCCGCCTGCACCACGGCGGCGGACATCGGCGCCGACGCCATCCTCACCGTCAGTCAGGGGGGCATCACCGCCCAGATGGTCAGCCGGTTCCGTCCGGAGGCCACGGTGGTGGCGCTGCTGCTGGATCCCCAGATCCGCCGCCAGATGGCGCTGTACTGGGGTCTTGTCCCCATCATGATGGAGCGGGCGGACAGCACCGACGAGCTGGTGCATTCTGCCATTGACACAGCGGAGCAGGCGGGGCTTATCAAGCACGGCGATCTGGTGGTGGTCACCGCCGGCGTACCCGTGGGCGTGTCCGGCACCACCAACATGATCCGCATCGAGCAGGTGGGCGGCGCGCTGGTCAACGGCACCGGCATCGGCGACGAGACGGCCTCCGGCCCGCTGTGCGTCTGCCGCACACCGGAGGAGGTGGCGGGGAAGTTCCGCCCCGGCGACGTGCTGGTGGTACCCTACACCAACAACGAGCTGCTGCCCTACATGAAGGAGGCGGCGGCTGTCGTCAGCGAGGAGATCAGCGCCGAGGGGCATACGGCCACAGTGGGTCTGCTGCTGCACAAGCCGGTGATCATCGGCGCGGTGCAGGCTACCCGGCGCTTGCAGGACGGTGTGACGGTGTCCGTGGATTGCGCGCGGGGTATCGTACAGGTCATGCCGCAGTAAAGGGAGGGGACATCTATGGTTATCGGTTTTATCGGCTTGGGCAATATGGCCTCCGCCATGGTGCGGGGTATCGCGGCGGCGCAGCTGGAGGGCGTGACCCTCTGCGGCCACAATCCCCACCCAGAAAAGGCACGCGAGCTGGCGGAGCAGTGCGGTCTGCGGCTGCTGCCGTCCAATCAGGCGGTGCTGGATGCCAGCGACGTGGTGGTGCTGGCGGTAAAGCCCCAGATTCTGGAGGGGGTGCTGGCAGAGCTTACGCCCCCGACCGGCAGACTGTTCGTATCCGTGGCGGCGGGCAAGGAGCTGGCGTGGCTGGAGGCCCGTCTGGGACAGGCGGCCATCATCCGGGTCATGCCCAATATCAACGCGGTGGTAGGCGCCTCCGTCACCGGCTGGTGCGCCAACGACGCCGTCTCCGCAGCGCAGAAGACGCTGGCAGCCACGCTGCTTGGCACCTTCGGCACGGCGGTGGAGGTGCCGGAGAAATTCATGGGTATCGTCAGCGCCATCGGCGGCGCCGCCCCCGCCTACACCTATCTGTACATCAACGCTTTGGCAGAGGCGGCGGTGCAGGCCGGTATGCCCAAGGGTATGGCGGTGGAGATCGCCGCCGCCATGGCGGAGGGCAGCGGCCGCATGGTACGCCTGTCCGGGCAGCACCCGTGGGCGCTGATCGACCGGGTCACATCCCCCGGCGGCACCACGGTGGAGGGGCTGCTGGCGCTCCAGCAGGGCGGCTTTGAGTCCGCCGTTCACGCGGCGGTGCAGGCTGTGCTGGAAAAAGATAAGCGGATGTGAGAAAAACGCCCCTGACGGCGAGTTTTTCCCTCGCCGCGGGGCATACTGTGAAAAAACAAAGGAGGCGGCGCCATGTGTACGGCGGCCACATATCAGACAAAGCATTTCTATTTCGGGCGCAATCTGGACTATGAGCAGTCCTTCGGGGAGAGCGTGGTCATCACCCCCCGGAACTGGCCGCTGGCGCTGCGCCACGGCGCGGTCATGGAGACGCACTATGCCATGATCGGCATGGCCCATATGCAGGACGGCTTCCCCCTGTACTACGACGCCGTCAACGAAAAGGGTCTGTGCATCGCCGGGCTGAACTTCGTGGGCAACGCGGTGTACGGGCGGCCGGAGGGCGGCCGGGAGAACGTAGCCCAGTTCGAGCTGATCCCGTGGCTGCTGGGACGCTGCGCCACGCTGGCGGAGGCCCGGACGCTGCTGGCGCAGACCCGCATCACCGACACGCCCTATTCCGCCGGTCTGCCCACGGCCCAGCTCCACTGGATGGTGGCGGACCGCACCGGCTGCATCGTGGTGGAGTCGGTGGCCGACGGACTCCACATCTACGACGATCCGGCGGGGGTGCTGACCAACAACCCGCCCTTCCCCACGCAGCTGTTCGCCCTGAACAACTACGCCCAGCTGTCGCCGGAGCCGCCGGTGAACCACTTCGCGCCGGCGCTGCCCCTGACCACGTACAGCCGGGGCATGGGCGCCATGGGGCTGCCGGGAGATCTGTCCTCCCAGTCCCGGTTCGTGCGGGCAGCCTTTGTGCGGGCCAACTCCGTCTCCGGCGACGGTGAGGCGGAGAGCCTGAGCCAGCTGTTCCACATCCTCGGCTCGGTGGAGCAGCAGCGGGGCTGCTGCCGCTTAGCCGGCGGCGAATGCGAGCTGACGCTGTACACCGGCTGCTGCAACGCCGACCGTGGCGTGTACTACTACACCACCTATGACAACAGCCAGATCACCGCCGTGGATATGCACCACGCCGATCTGGACGGGCGCGAGCCTGTCAGCTATCCGCTGGTCACGGAGATGCGGCTGTATCAGCAAAACTGAAGCAATAAAAAGAGGGGTCACGCCATGCGTGACCCCTCTTTTTATTGTACCTCCGGCAGCTCCATCTGCTTCATGCGAAAGGTGTATACGCCGTCGGCGCACACCGTACCGTCTTCATCCTCCACCCGCGCCCGGATAACGCAGATGCTGCGGCCCATACGCACCGCCGCCGCACAGCAGGTCAGCCTGCCGCTCTTCGCGGCGGCCAGAAACCGCACCTCACAGTTGACCGTGCGGCAAAGACTGCCCCGCGAGCAGGCCGCCGTCCCGGCCGCCTGATCCATCATGGTGCAGTACACGCCGCCGTGTACGATGCCCATGGGGTTCCAGTGCTGCGCCGTCAGCTGCAATTCGCTTCTCGCCCAGCCGTCGCCCACGGCCACCACCTGCATCCCGCCGACGGCGGCGTAGGCGCCCGCCTGATTGGCCCGCGCCAGCACCGTTTCATACAACGCCTGTTTTTCCTGTTCTGTCATTGGTCATTTCCTTCCGTCAAGGGTGTCATCTCGCCCAGCACCACAAAGCGGTAGTTGTCCGCCTCATAGGAGCAGGTACACATACCCACAATGCGCCCGGTGGGGATACCCCGGCCGGCATTGAAGGTGGACTGGCTGATGAATTGCGCCAGATCTGAATCGTTGAACGAGGTATTGAACACCTCATGTGTCCCCGGCACGATCAGCCCCGCGAACAGATCCACCCGGTATGTCCCCTCGTTGGTGTACAAGTAGAAATACGGATGGGCGTCGTAGTACCACTGCTGCTTATAGCCAGAGATGGAGGCGAACATGGTACCGTCCGCCATGTGATGACCGTACAGCATATTGCACTGGGAGGTGAAGTCCCGGTTGGCGCGGGCATCCAGAAAAATGGTGCCGTATACGCTGTAGTTGCCGTACAGGTCGTGGTGCAGGTAATAGTCGTTGTTGCCGTCATAGGCGATGGGGTAGCTGATCGGCGTACCCGGGCTATACACATACCCGATGATATCGCTGTAATGGGACTGCCACCAGCTCAGATCGATCTGCGCCGGCGGCGTAAGGCGCATGGCTTTTTCCGCCGTCTCGGCAATGTCCGCCCGCAGCTGCTCCACAGCGGCAGACAGCGGCTCCACAGCGGATAGTATGGCCTCCTCCGCCGCGCAGACGCAGGCTCTGGTCATGTCCTGCATCGACTCCGTCTCCCCTGCCACAGCCGTTCCCGCACCCGTAAGTGCCAGCACACCCCATGAGGGCAGCCCCACCACGGCGGCAGCCAGCACCAGCGCGATCCATCTCTTTTTCATCGTCTCGTCCCCCGCACACAAAATATGGCACTATTATACGCGTCCTTCCGCCGCACCGTCAAGCTTCCCAGGAAATTTCCCCCACCTTGCCGGGATATCCGCTTTCCCGTAGGAATCCTTCTTTTCCACGGGCGGAAAAAGACCGCCGCGCAGAGCGCGGCGGTCTTTTTATGTGCTTTCGTCCGTTGGCGGGTACGGCTTATTTGTCGTACATCTCCACCAGCTTCAGCAGGTGCTCGTAGCGGGCCTTGGCCTCGTCCTCGTTGCGCTTGAACAGAACGTCCGCACGCTCGGGGAACTCGCGGGTCAGGCGGGAGTAACGGGCCTCGTTCATCAGGAACTCCTGATAGCCGCCGGCGGGCGCCTTGGAGTCCAGCGTGAACTTCTTCTCGCCCTCGGGGTTGTAGCGGAACAGGTTCCAGTAGCCGCACTCCACGGCCTTCTTCATTTCCTTCTGGCAGTTCATCATGCCGCCCTTGATGCTGTGCATCTCGCAGGGGCTGTAGCCGATGATCAGGGACGGGCCGTGATAGGCCTCGGCCTCGGTGATGGCCTTGATGGTCTGGGCGGGGTTGGCGCCCATGGCCACCTGTGCCACGTACACATAGCCGTACTGCATGGCGATCTCAGACAGGCTCTTCTTCTTGATCTCCTTACCGGCCGCGGCAAACTGTGCCACCTGACCGATGTTGGAGGCCTTGGACGCCTGTCCGCCGGTGTTGGAGTACACCTCGGTATCGAACACGAAGATGTTTACATCCTGCTTGGAGGCGATGACGTGATCCAGTCCGCCGTAGCCGATATCGTAGGCCCAGCCGTCGCCGCCGAAGATCCACATGGACTTCTTAGCGAGATAATCCTTAT
>ERZ1027188.815-NODE-815-length-11232-cov-4.606782_pt1 | contig 11232 bp, 10 predicted proteins | sample MGYA00519273_ERZ1027188 | MGnify/ENA primary metagenome ERZ1027188 (study PRJEB26926, sample SAMN06164623) | human gut metagenome | biome: ENVO:00009003; feature: ENVO:2100002; material: ENVO:00002003 | host: Homo sapiens | place: USA | collected 2012 ... | reverse complement strand
GTCCGGGTCAAAGGATACCCGCTGGCCGGAGTAGTTGCGGAAATGCTGCAGCTCCAGCTCAAGAATCCGCATAGGCCACCGTATAATGGGCGCCCTGGAAGGCCACATCGTCTCCGGGGCGGATCTTTTTGCCCCGCATGGTGCAGACTTCGCCGTTTACTTCGACTTCACCGTTTTGAATGACGAATTTGGCCTGCCCGCCGGTATCCAACGCGCCGCCGAGCTTTAAAAGTGCATCCAGACGGATGAACTCCGTTGTGATCGTGATGATCTCATTTTTCATAATATATTCGATCCCTTATAAAATAAAGATAAATTTAATACACAATTCTTCGCGTTTGTTCGTGCGTTAAAACTGTACGAAATTTATACTTTGAATTTTGGCGTCAAAACTTCACAAGTTGATGTTTCACAAAAGTCGTAACGCTTGTCCGTGAACGGCAGACAATGCGTGAAACGTTAATTACATTTCGCTGCGCAGGCGCACCGGCAGGACGAGGAACGAAAACGCGTCGCCCTCCTTCGGCAGAACGAGCATCGGGCTGATCGGGCCGCCGAGCTGCAGTCGAACTTCGTCGGTCTCCGCCGCGCGGAGTGCATCGAGCAAATATTTGTTATTGAAACCGATTTCAAGCTGGTCTCCGGAAATTTCCGCTGAAATCTGGTCGGTGGCGCGACCCATGGTGGTGGTACAGAAAAGCTTGACGGTGTCTTCGCCGATCACGCAGCGTACCGGGCTTTTCAGGCGGTCGGTGATGAGAAGAGAAACGCGCTCGACACTTTCGATCATCGTACGAGTGGAAACCGTAACTTCGGTTTTTTTATCCTTCGGCAGTGCCGATTTATAATCGAGGAATTCACCCTCGAGCAAAGCGGAAATGACCGTATAATTATCGATGCGGAACAAAATATGGCGGCGGCTCGGACAAATCTCCGCTTCGCCCTCGCTGTCCTTTAAGAGCTTGAGTACTTCGGAAAGTGTCTTTCCGGGAACGACAAATTCGGTGTTGTTCGCATAGTTAATCGCCTCGCGGCGCAGGGCCAACCGGTAACCGTCGACCGACACAACATCTAAATTTCCGTTTTCAATTTTGAACAAACTGCCCTGATGGATCGGCTTTGCGGTGCTGTCCGCGACGGCGAAAAGCGTCTGGCGAATCATACTTTTTAAGAGTTCCTGCGGCATTTTGATTGTATCGGCGTCGGTGATTTTCGGCAGCTCCGGGAATTCTGCTGAATCCATACCGATGATGGTAAAGCAGCTCACGCCGGAGGTGATGGTGGCGGTGTTGCGGTCGTCCACGTCGATGGTGATGTCCTCGTCCGGCGAACGGCGGACGATCTCGGCGAACAGCTTTGCGGTGAGGATGATCGCGCCCGGCGCGGAGATGATGGCGGGTAGCTCGGTCTGCATGCCGATTTCAAGATCGTAAGCGGTCAAAATGAGGCGGTTTTCTTCGCTGCGGATGAGGATGCCTTCGAGCGCCGGAATAGAAGTTTTGGAAGAAACCGCTCTTTGCAGATTGGTTACGGCTTCGTTCAACAATCTTTTTTCTACAGTGAATTTCATGTGGATAAGTTCTTCCTTTCTGCGCGGTTTTGTGGTTTCGGTTTTCTGTTTAGCATTTTGGACCGCGAAAGTTTTACCGCGTATTTTGGTTTTTCACATTTCTATGTGTTTTTGGGTGCGGAGATGTGGAAGGAGTAAGCTTGCGGTCCTCTTTTATATTTATTTTAAGTATAAGTTATAGCAGTAGTCGTAGAGAGTGTGAAAAAGTTGGAAACTTCCAAAAGTGGCTTTGGACAGGTGAAAATCGCGCGAAAGTTTTGCGAAAATTGATGTGGAGGGATTGTGGAGAGTGTGGAAAATTTGATTTCGTCCACAGAGCAGTTGAAAACTCTGTGTGAAATGTTGAAAACTCGTTGATTTTATTTTGGCTTTCGCGTGTAAGGCCACCAGCGATCGAGCCCTATATCTTGTGGTTGAACTTCAAAATCGGTCACAAGGAGCCCTGCGACAATTATACAGAATGTTATAGGAAATGCTCTGCATTTGATATTTTTAAAAGTGCAGCGGTTTTGCCGATATTCCAGTATATAGGAAAGAACAGGAGGAACGGCGCACTTTAGGAGCGGAGAGGATCAGCGGTCACGAATATTTTTGATGATGTCGCTGACGGTGGCCTTCGTCACGGGATCGCGCGCGGATTTTTCTTCGATTTGCTGGATGGCGTAAACGACGGTGGAGTGGTCTCTGCCGCCGAATTCCTTGCCGATCTCGACCATAGGCATCTGTGTAATCTCGCGCACGACGTACATGGAGATCTGACGTGCAAAGGAAACATTTGCGTTGCGCTTGGAGGACTTGATATCTTCCGGGGAAACGCCGTAGGTGCGGCCGACTTCTTCAATGATTTTGCTGACGGTGACGGGCGCAGGCTGCTCGTTGTTTACGATGTCGCTGATGGCGCGCTGTGCCGTGCTGATAGTGGGGGTGGCGCCTTCCACAAGGTGGATGGCGTTGAGCTTTTTGACCGTGCCTTCCAGCTGGCGGATGTTGCTCTTGAGCTTCTGTGCGATGAATTCGCAGACGTTGTCCGGCACACTGAGACCGACAAGCTCGGCTTTGCGCTTGATGATTGCCATGCGGGTCTCAAAGTCCGGCGGCTGCACATCGGCGGTAAGGCCCCATTCAAAGCGGGTTTTCAAACGATCTTCCAGGGTAGCGATGTCGCGCGGGGGACGGTCGCTTGTTAAAACGATCTGCTTTTTGGATTCGTATAATGTATTGAACGTGTGGAAGAACTCTTCCTGCGTGGATTCCTTGCCGGCGATGAACTGAATATCGTCGATGAGGAGTGCGTCGGCCTTGCGGTACTTTTCGCGGAAACTCACGGTGGTACCGGCGCGGATGGCCTCGATCAGTTCGTTTGCAAACTGGTCGCCCTTGACGTAAATGATATCCTTATCCGGGAAATTCTTTTTGAGCTCGTGACCGATGGCGTTGAGCAGGTGCGTTTTGCCGAGGCCGGAGTTGCCGTAGATAAAGAGGGGATTGTAGTTTTTGGCCGGCTCTTTTGCAACATAGCGGCAGGCTGCGCAGGCAAATTTATTGGAGCTGCCCTCGATGAACGTTTCAAACGTGTACTCGTATTCGTCATCGTCCGGCACGCGCTCTTTTTCTTTTTTCTCCATCGGGGTGATGAGCTTATAGGTGAAAGCTTCGCCGAAAACGCTCTGTACGGCGTCGTTCAAGCACTTGTGAAAGCCGCGCTCGATGGTGGATTTGTTAAATTCGTTCGGCGCTTGAATGATTGCAACGCCTGCTCCGAAATCGAGCGAGATGGGGACGAGCTTGCTGAACCAGGTTTCATAGCTCACGTCGGTGACCTGCTTTTTGCAGTAGTCGCAAATGAGGTCCCATGCTTCTAAGAATGATTCCATTTCCTTATTCCCTTTCTTTTAGGTTTTGGTATCGGTATGCGCCCATAGCCGCGCCGCGGCGGTCATGATGACCGAAGAAGCGGCATTGAAAGTGCATTTTGACGCTAAAATACTAATATATAGTGTAGCACAAAACCGCAAAGTTGTCCACAGAAAACCTGTGGAATGTTGAAAAATCTGACGGACTTCACAGGCAAAAAGAGGGAAAGAAACGTGTTTTCGGCAATTTATACGCAGAAAGGGTGGAAAAAGGGAGCGCGAAGGCGGATTTTTAACGCAGGAATGGGAAACTTTGCCCCGAGCTCCTATAACCTTTCTTGAAAAAAGATCGATTAAAAACTTTTAGCATTGCGCACCTTGCTTTGTGTTTTTTCAGGCTGAAAAAAACATGTAGGCCTTCTATTTTCCTCTGCTTTTGCCTTTGCAGCGCTTCATTCCAAGTTTTTTTCCGTAAAAACCCGAAAAAAGGTTGACAGCTTCTACGGTTTTAAGGTATAATGCTTATCTGTAACGGACTGTTATTTGCAGACCGCATTTTGATAAGTAACCTCGTGAAAGGAGGGTTTTTGATATGCTGAGAACCTATCAGCCGAAGAAGCTCCACAGAAAGAAGGAGCACGGCTTCAGAAAGAGAATGTCTACACGCAACGGACGTAAAGTTCTGGCGCGTCGCAGAGCAAAGGGCAGAGCACGTTTAACCTATTAATGTATGCTTTGAGGGTCACCGCTGCGTGACCTTTCTTTGTTTTGCCTGATTTTTTCGGCGGCAAGGCTCTGCTATACTTAGCTTTGGCCTTACCGAACGGCTTTGGAGGCTTACCCATGGACATCCTTGTGCCGCTGACCGAAAACCACGAGTATAAGCGCGTTTACGCCCGCGGAAAAAGCGCGGTGCGCCCGGCGCTTGTGCTGTATTGCCTGCGCAATAAAAAGGTGAAGCAGGCGCGCGTGGGCATTACGGCCAGCAAAAAGATCGGCAACGCGGTCAAGCGGAACCGTGCGCGGCGCCTTCTGCGTGAAAGTATCCGTGCGCTGTATCCGCAACTGAAGCCGGGGTATGACTTTGTCCTCGTCAGCCGCGGCAGAACGCCGTTCGTAAACTATCAAATCGTATCTTCGCAGTTAAAAAGCGCGCTTGAGGAACTCGGCGTGCTTGTTGCCCTACCCAAAGATAAAAATAACTCCGCAAAAACGGCGGAAAATGACTCCGAAAGGACGTCGGAGACGGGCGAAGAAACCGCAAGTGTAACGAAAGAAGAATTGTCATAACGACAGATCAGAAAAGCAGTATGAGAAAACAGAAAGAGCCTGTGTCCGCTGCGATACAATATAAAGGCGGACGCATTTCGGCGAAAAAGGGTGTGCGGTATTGGCCGCGCCGCGCCGTCATTGGGCTCATCCATCTCTATCGGAAGCTGAGACCGCGTGCAACGCGCGGCTGCTGCAAGTATATCCCAACCTGCTCACAGTACGGGGAAGAAGCCGTGGAGCGGTATGGCGCCTTACTCGGCGGCGTGCTTGCGCTTTGGCGCATTCTGCGGTGTAATCCGTTTTCCCGCGGTGGCTATGACCCTGTGCCGGAAAAGCGGAAAAAAGAATAAGTTTTGATCCGGGAAGGATTTGGTCAACTACTATGATGTCTATTTTTAATTTCTTCGGCAGCGTACTCGGCTATCTGCTGTGGTTCCTGTACACCGTTTTCAAAAACTACGGTATCGCGATCATCCTGTTCACGATCATCGTAAAGGCGCTGATGTTCCCGTTCTCGATTAAATCGCAGAAGAGCATGGCGGCGCAGTCCAGATTGGCAAGCAAGCAGCAGGAGCTGCAGAAGAAGTACGCCAAGGACCAGATGAAGTATAACGAAGAGCTGCAGAAGCTCTACGAAAAAGAGGGTGTGAATCCCGGCGGCGGCTGTCTGATGACGCTGCTTCCGTTCCCGATCATGCTCGGCATTTATTACTCCGTTATTTATCCGCTCTCGAACACCCTGCATATTGCAAAGGACACCATTTCGCAGGCTACGCAATTCGTTTCTAAGATTCCGGGCATTGCGAGCACGAACCAGTATGTAGAGCTTGAGATCGTTAAGAATTTCGACGCACTGAAGGACCACCTGACGATGTTCTCCGCGGACGATGTGCAGAAGATTGAGTTTTTCGGCAAGGGATTCAAGTGCTTCGGCCTTGACCTGCTCGCGTCCCCGAACACGAGCTCGTTCGCTTCTATGCTGTGGATCATCCCGGTGCTGGCACTTGTGACCTACTGGGGCCAGTCCTTTATCATGCAGAAGCTGCAGCCCACACAGCAGCAGGGCGCAGGTCAGGGCTGCATGAAGGTCATGATGTACGGCATGCCGCTTCTGTCCGCATACTGGGCATACATCATGCCGGCAGCTGTCGGTTTCTATTGGATTATTTCCGCGCTGGTCGGTTTTGCACAGACGCTCATCACGCACAAGTATTTTTCGCCGGAGCAGGTCTCCGCAAAGTCGGAAGCGAGCCGCTATGTGACGCTTTTACAGGCGGATCGGAAGGTAAAGCCGCTGCCCGCAAACCTGCAAAAGCAGATCGCCGATAAGATTGAGGCGAAGAACCAGGCGCAGGCAGAGCGCCAGGCTGCGCAGAAGGAAAAGAAAGCGGCCGGTAAAAAGGGCGGAGCCGCGCAGAAAAATAAAGGTAATTCTACCGATTATCTCGGAAGCAAGAAATAAAGGCTGTTATCCCCACCTCCTTTCACTCCGAAACGGGATAAAGATAGAGTATTGAAAAGAAGAAAGGAAGAAGAAAGCCATGGTAAAAGAAGCAATCGCAACAGGCGCAACCACAGAAGAAGCGTATGAAAAAGCATGCGCAATGCTGGGCGTAGACCCCGCAGACGCAGAGTTTGAAGTTCTTGAAACGGAAGAGAAAAAGCGCTTCGGCCTTTTCGGCGGCAGACCGGCAAAGGTGCGCGCGTTCATCCGTTCCACACCGGCAGACGCCGCTGCAGAGTATCTGCGCAACGTTCTTTCCGGCATGGGCCTCGGCGACGTAAATATTGAGATCCGCGAGGAAGAGGCAGGCGCAGAGCTTGTGCTCACCGGCGAAAATATCGGCTTCATCATCGGCCACCGCGGCGAAACGCTAGATTCCCTCCAGTATCTTGCGTCTCTCGTTGCAAACCATGTGGACGAGTCTTATTACCGCATTACGCTGGACGTGGGCAATTACCGCGAAAAACGCAAGGAAACGCTTGAAAATCTCGGCAGAAAGATGGCTGCCCGCGCCGTGAAGACCGGTCGCAATGCTTCCTTGGAGCCGATGAATCCGTATGAGCGCCGCATCATCCACACCGCCGTGCAGGAGGTTGAGGGTGCGAAGTCTTGGAGCGAGGGCGAAGACCTTGCCCGTCACGTTGTGATCGGCCCTGAGGGCGGCGAGCGCTACGTAAAGCGTGATAACCGTCGCGGCGGCAATAACCGAGACAGAAACGGCGGCTACAACCGCGATAATCGCGGTGGTCGTGCTCCGCGCAGAGATAATCGTGACAGCCGTCCGGCACAAAATCGCACCGCTCCCGCAGCACCGCGTGTTCTGGACGACGTTTCCACGCCGTACGGTAAGATCTCCAAAAACTAAAACTTTAAAACAGAGAAACTCCGTATACTTTGCGTATGCGGAGTTTTTTGCGATTAAAATACGCTGCAATCTGTTCAGTGCGAAATTTCGCAGAATAAGAACGGCATAAAAATGAAAAGGAAGCGTCTCCGAACGGATAAAGGAGGCGCTTTTTCTCTGTGATTTTCCTGCGTTTTCCGACATTCTGCGTGACAATTTTTTCGCCGCGTGGTATAATACAAAATGAGAAAGTGTTGCATGTGCAGCGAACGAGAAGAAGGGATAAACTATGAAGACCATTGCAGCAATCTCTACGGCGGCGGCGCCGGGCGGCATCGGAGTCATTCGCATTTCGGGCGATGAGGCCCGCGCGGTCGGCGACCGTATTTTTAAGTCGATTTCCGGCGCGAAGCTCTGTGATATGGCGGGTTACACGTGCCGCTTCGGACACGTGTATGCGCCGGACGGCGAGCGCCTCGATGAGTGCGTTGCGACCGTTTTTGCCGCACCGCACAGCTTTACGGGTGAAGACGTGGTGGAGCTTTCCTGCCACGGCGGATTGTTCGTTTTAAAAGCGGTTTTGCAGGCGGTTTTTGCTGCCGGTGCGGTCTCTGCGGCGCCGGGCGAATTTACGCGCCGCGCGTTTTTAAACGGAAAAATGGACCTTGCGCAGGCGGAAGCCGTCATGCAGATCATCTCCGCGCAGGGGCGCGAAGCGATGAAAGCGGCGCAGGCGGGACACGACGGCGCACTTTCCCGCCGCATTGAAAAGCTGCGTTCGGATCTGACGGACATCGGTGCGCACCTTGCCGCATGGGCGGATTACCCGGACGACGACATTCCACAGGTGGATGAGACGATGCTGAAAACGCGCCTTGCCGCCGGAAAAACGGCGCTGAAAGATTTGCTCGCCGGCTTTGACGGCGGGCGCATTCTGCGCGAGGGTGTGGTGACGGTCATTGCAGGCCGCCCGAACGCCGGCAAATCCACGCTGATGAACCTGCTTGCGGGTTGCGAGCGTTCCATTGTGACCGATCTTGCGGGCACGACGCGTGACGTGGTGGAGGAGACTGTGCTGCTCGGTGAAATTCCGCTGCGTCTTGCCGACACCGCCGGTATCCGCGATACGGAAGACCGCGTGGAGCAGATCGGTGTGCGCATGGCTTTGGATCGCGTCAAAACGGCGCAGTTTGTGCTGGCGGTGTTTGATGCGAGCGAAGAGCTGAACGACGACGACCGCGCGTTGATGGATGCCATAGGCGATACACCGACCGTGGCGGTCATCAATAAATCCGACCTCACGCCGAAGATCGACCGTGCGGAGATCGATAAGCATTTCAAAGAGGTCGTGACGGTCTCGGCGCTTTCCGGCGAGGGACTGCCTGCGCTGCAAAACGCTGCGGCGCGCGCACTGAAAACCGCTGAGCTGAACCCGAACGACGGCATTCTCTATACGGAGCGCCAACGCGCGGACGTACAAAAGGCGCTCGCGGCGTTGGAGGAAGCGGAAAACGCTTTGCTTATGGGCATGACGTGGGACGCGGTGACGGTCTCGCTGGAGGGTGCCATTGCAGCTTTGAATGAACTGACCGGCGAGCGTGTTTCGGATGCGGTGGTCGATCAGGTATTTGAAAAGTTCTGCGTGGGAAAATAAAATATCAAAATTATTATATTTTATCTTTAAAATAGGCAGTATTTCAGAATAAATCGGAAAAGAAGTTAAATTATGAGCTATGATGCAGGAAAATACGATGTTGCCGTGATCGGCGCGGGACACGCGGGAATTGAGGCGGCTTTGGCCTCGGCGCGTCTCGGCTGCCGCACGGTGATCTTCACAATAAACATGGACGCTGTGGGCAACTGCCCGTGCAACCCGAGCATCGGCGGCACAGCAAAGGGCCACCTTGTGCGCGAAGTGGACGCGCTCGGCGGCGAAATGGGCAAAACGGCGGACGAATGTACGCTGCAAAGCCGCATGCTGAACCTTGGTAAAGGCCCTGCGGTGCACTCGCTGCGCGCGCAGATCGACCGCAACAAGTACGCGCGCGTGATGAAGCATAAGCTTGAGCAGTGCGAAAACCTCGTGATGCGCCAGGCGGAGATCATCGACATTGAGCGAGACGGCGAAAACTGGCTGCTGACGACACGCCTCGGCGCGGTTTACACGTGCCGCGCGGTCGTGCTGGCGACCGGCACATTTCTCGGCGGGCGCATCTTCGTGGGTGAGGTTTCGTATGCGGGCGGCCCGGATGGCATGTTCCCGGCGACGGAACTTGCGGGTTCTTTAAAAGAGCTTGGCATTTCGTTGCGCCGCTTTAAAACCGGCACCCCGGCGCGTGTGCTGCGCTCATCCATCGATTTTACCGACCTCGAGGTTCAAAAGGGCGATGAACCTGTCACGCCGTTCTCATTTGATACGGAAATGCCGCCGAAAAACTCGGCTGTGTGCTACGTGAGCTGGACAAACGACCGCACGAAGCAGGTCATTCTCGATAATATTCACCGTTCGCCGCTGTATGCGGGCATGATCGAAGGCGTTGGCCCACGCTACTGCCCGAGTATTGAAGATAAGATCATGCGCTTTTCCGAAAAGCCGCGCCATCAGCTTTTTATTGAACCGTGCGGCGCGGAAACCGAGGAGATGTACTTGCAGGGTATGAGCTCTTCACTGCCGGAAGAAGTGCAGATTGCGTTTTACCGCACGATCAAGGGGCTTGAGCACGTAGAAATCATGCGAAACGCGTATGCGATCGAATATGATTGCTGCGACCCGCTGCAGCTGAACGCCACGCTGGAGTTTCGCGATTATCCGGGACTTTACGGCGCGGGACAGTTCAACGGCAGTTCCGGCTATGAAGAAGCCGCCGCGCAGGGTTTTGTGGCAGGTGCAAATGCTGCGCTGAAAGTCTTAAATCGTGAACCGCTTATTTTGGATCGCGCGGGCTCGTACATCGGCACGCTCATCGACGATCTCATCACGAAAGGCGTCACCGATCCGTACCGCATGATGACCTCGCGCTCCGAATACCGGCTTGTGCTGCGGCAGGATAACGCCGATGAGCGACTGACGCCAATCGGCCGCGAGCTAGGGCTCATCGATGACCGCCGTTGGGCGAAGTTTGAAAAGAAGCAGGCGCAGAAAGAAGCGGAGATGAAGCGCGCGGAGAAAACGGTGTTTTCGCCGACGGATGCGCTGAACGAAGTGCTGGTTTCATGTGAAACATCGCCGGTCACGACGGGTGTGCGCCTTTCTGAGCTGCTGCGCCGCCCGCAGGTGACCTATGCGGACCTGACACCTATCGACATCGAACGCCCGAATTACCCGCGTGAGATTTTTGAAAGCGTGGAGACGGCGCTCAAATATGAGGGCTACATCAAGCGCCAGCTGCAGGACATTGCCGAAATGCGCCGGTTGGAAAAGAAGCTGCTGCCAAAAGAGATCAACTACGCCGAGATTTCGGGTCTGCGGCTTGAGGCACAGGAAAAACTCAATCGCGTGCGCCCGGAAAACGTGGGACAGGCAGGGCGTATTTCCGGCGTTTCCCCGGCGGATATTTCCGTGCTGTTGATTTGGCTCTCTGCACACAATGAAGGAAAGTGATGCCCGCTACATTTAATATGTGATAAATTAAGCTTAATTACTATAATATTTATAAAATAAAACTGAAAGGGCAGCTTTGCTTTAGGCGGGCTGAAATTTTGATTATGGATATTAAAAATCTGCTGATTTCAAAAGCAAAAGAGATTGGCGTAAAGGTTTCGCCTGCACAGGCGGAGCAGTTCCAGATCTATCTTGATCTGCTTTTGGAGCGCAACACCGTGATGAACCTCACGGCCATCACCGACCCGAAAGAGGCAGTCATAAAACATTTTGTGGATAGCCTGACGCTGCTGAAAGCGCTTGAAATTAAAAAGAATGCGAAAGTTATCGACGTAGGCACTGGTGCGGGCTTTCCCGGCATTCCGCTCAAGATCATGCGCCCGGACATTGAACTGATGTTGCTGGATTCTTTGAATAAGCGGCTTGTTTTTCTGCGCGAAGTGTGCGATGCCATTGGCATTGAAGCCGAGACGATTCACAAACGCGCTGAAGAAGCCGGAAAAGACACGAAGCTACGTGAAAGCTTTGACGTTGCAACGGCTCGTGCGGTCGCAAACATGAATATTTTGGCGGAATATTGTATTCCGC
>ERZ1027188.813-NODE-813-length-11258-cov-10.311524_pt1 | contig 11258 bp, 7 predicted proteins | sample MGYA00519273_ERZ1027188 | MGnify/ENA primary metagenome ERZ1027188 (study PRJEB26926, sample SAMN06164623) | human gut metagenome | biome: ENVO:00009003; feature: ENVO:2100002; material: ENVO:00002003 | host: Homo sapiens | place: USA | collected 2012 ... | reverse complement strand
TCAGCGGTTTTCTTCTTTTTAATTCATACTATCACTCGAAATGTCGGATGAACCATATAGGCTCTTCCGATATTGTCCGTGGTTGAGAGACAATCAGCAGCCCCCAAAAAAGACGTGTATAGCGTAGGAAATAGACTTGATTATTCGTAACTTTGCGCCATGGCAAAGAAAAGCAATACATCATTAGCATACGAAACACTGTTGAATATCATTCTTCCAGATGGTATTCTTGAAGTTTTTGAGGTCAGCGATGTTACTGAGGAACATACTGGCATCATAGAAGAAACAGGTTTGGAACGTCGCATCATTCATATCCGTCTTGATGAGCGTGACCTCCGTGTAAATGAATGGCACGACCTTTGTCCCAACGGCTTTACTGAGGAGCATTGCATCAACGACTTCCCAATCCGTGACCGCAAGGTTGTGCTTCACATTCGCAGACGAAGATGGCTTGATAATGAAGGCAAGAACGTGATACTTCCACATGAGAGTCTCACCGCACCAGGCACCAGCTACTCAAAGGAGTTCGCTGATGTCTTAAAAAAAATTTTTGGATACCTTCCCAATACCGGCCCTCTCTCTGGAGCGATACTATAAGATAAATGGTGAGACTCTAGAGAAGAACTACAAGGAGCACTTGAGCGGCTTTCGTGAATGGAATCAACTTGAGCATTCAAATGATTGGGTACTGATTGAGGAGAACATGGGTGAGCAGTTGAGTATAGACGAGAGTATGCATGCCAAGGATTTGTTTACCTTCCTTTCCAACAAGAAGGGTCATGGAAAGAAGGGCACACTTATAGCCGCTGTCCGCGGCACGAAAGCCTCGGAAGTGATAGCTATACTAATGAAGATATCAGAGGAGAAGCGATTGGCAGTAAAAGAGGTGACGATGGACTACTCCGACTCAATGTATTCCATAGTCACACAAGTATTCCCCAATGCCTCCATCGTGATAGACTGCTTTCATATCATGAAAAACCAATGCGAAGCCCTTGACTGCATACGTATGCGGTTCAAGCGCAAGGCAATCGCTGAGCAGAACAAGGAAAAGAAGGAATTTAACCGCAAGAAGAAGAACCGCAAGAAGGCGAGAATCAGATATCGCAAGACCCACCCCAAGAAACGTGGCGAGAAACGCGGACGACCAAGAAAACGCGCCAACGAAAAATACGTACCTTCCGAATTGTCCAATGGTGACACCAAGGTGGAACTCTTTACCCGTGTCAAGAGGATACTTCCTCAAAGTGGTGAGAAATGGAGCCAAAGTCAAAAGACAAGAGCAACTCTAGTGTTTGAATTTGCCCCCAAACTGAAAGAAGCATACTCGTTGCTATGCAAACTCCGTGCAATCTTCAGAAACAAGAAGCTGACGAAAGAAACTGCAAAAGCAAGACTGCATGAATGGTACAAGGAGGTATCCTCCGGCAGAATACCGGAAATGCTCTCTGCTATGAGAACGCTCAAGGCCAAAGAAAATGAAGTACTGAACTACTTTATCAACCGCTCAACCAATGCAGCAGCTGAATCTCTCAACTCAAAAATGAAAGGGTTCAGATCCGAGCTCAGAGGGGTACGTGACTTGTCATTCTATCTCTTCCGCTGTACCCGGATATTCGGTTAGCCGTTCTGTCTCAACCACGGACAATATCGGAAGAGCCAATTTTAGTGTTGAAGTTATAGACAAAATAGCTTCTTCGTTTGGGAATAATTTAATATTAAATACAAAAGAGATTATAGGTGAATATAATAAACTTGCTAAGAAGTTTGGACGAACAGAACTAATATATTCAGATCCTACAGCTATAGATGACGATTTACCATTCTAAATAAAAAATGAACGTCAATATCACTGAAATAGCGCACATTTTCATATACACAGCAAATAGCGGACTGACAAAGATTGATGTGAAGATTGAAGATGAGACGCTGTGGCTTACTCAATCTCAGATGTGCGAACTTTATCAAACAAGCAAATCAAACATAAGTGAGCACATAAAACATATTATTGAGGAAGGTGAATTGCAGGAAGATTCAGTTGTTCGGAAATTCCGAACAACTGCTACGGACGGGAAATGAGAATAAACACATATATACAGACAAAGAGGGAATGAGCATATCGCCAATCTGGAGAATCGTATTTTACAGTATCAAAAGACATTGAATGATACTGTAAGTGATATTGTTAAAAACAACAGTACCACTTCGCAGCTTATATAAAGAAAGGAGATTGCATACAAATTCATGTAGCAATCTCCTTTATAAAGATATTATGAAACTTATTTATCTTATACGATGCCCTGTGCCATCATTGCTTTAGCAACCTTTAAGAATCCGGCAACGTTAGCACCCTTAACGTAGTTCACATAGCCATCTTCTTGTGTACCATATTTCACGCAGTTTGCATGAATATCGTTCATGATGCTGTGGAGTTTGGCGTCAACCTCTTCGCTGCTCCAACGCAGACGCTCAGAGTTCTGTGTCATCTCGAGACCAGATACAGCCACACCACCGGCATTAGCAGCCTTACCTGGCGCATAGAGAATCTGTGCCTTCTGGAAGATTGCGATAGCTTCCGGAGTTGAAGGCATATTAGCACCCTCGCTTACAGCGAATACGCCGTTGTCTACCAACGCCTGTGCAGCCTCGCCGTTGATTTCGTTCTGTGTTGCAGAAGGAAGTGCGATATCTGCTTTCTCAAACCACGGTTTAGCACCTGCAACATACTTCACGCCGTATTTCTCAGCATATTCCTTGATACGTCCGCGCTCAACGTTCTTAAGTTCCATGATATAAGCGAGCTTGTCTGCGTCGATTCCGTCCGGATCATAGATGTAACCGTCAGAGTCAGACATAGTTACCGGCTTCGCACCGAGCTGGATGAGCTTCTGAACTGTGTACTGTGCCACGTTACCGGAACCACTGACGAGTACGGTCTTGCCTGCGATGTCGATGTTGCGTGTATTGAGCATATTCACGAGGAAGTAAACGTTACCGTAACCTGTTGCTTCAGGACGGATAAGGCTACCACCGAACTCCTGTCCCTTACCTGTAAGGATGCCCTGGAACTGGTGTGTCAACTTCTTATACATACCGAACATATAGCCAACCTCACGGCCACCAACACCTATATCTCCTGCCGGAACATCTTCGTCCGGTCCGATGTGGCGATAAAGCTCTGTCATGAATGCCTGGCAGAAACGCATAACCTCAGCATTGCTCTTTCCACGTGGAGAGAAGTCTGAACCTCCCTTACCGCCACCCATAGGAAGTGTGGTGAGTGAGTTCTTGAATGTCTGCTCAAATGCAAGGAACTTCAAGATAGAAAGGTTTACAGATGCGTGATAACGCAGACCTCCTTTGTACGGGCCGATAGCATTGTTATGCTGGACGCGATAACCCATATTTGTCTGTACGTTACCCTTGTCGTCAACCCAGGTCACGCGGAACTCGATTATACGATCTGGAATGCAAAGACGCTCGATGAGGTTTGCACGTTCAAATTCCGGATGCTTGTTATATTCTTCTTCAATAGTTCCAAGTACCTGACTTACGGCCTGAATGTATTCAGGCTCGTTAGGAAATCTCTGCTTGAGAGTTTCTACAACTTTTGCTGCGTTCATAATTCTTCTTTATTTTATTGGTTATTTAATATGTTTTCTTCTAAAACGCTTGCAAAGTTACACAAAAACACTGAAAACGCAAATAAAATGCCAATAAAATTGCTAAAATGATGTGTTTTTGTCATTCTGTATCTGCTTTAGTTGATTTATATCGATTTTTGAACGTTAAAATGTAGTATTATAACAGTAAATACTGCCACATGATTGGTAGCTTAATTTGCTTTTGTATAATAAAAGAGGAGCTAAGATATGCAATAGCGCATCTTAGCTCCTCACTTTAGGAATATAGATATTTATCTATCTACATTAAATACTTGTAGAAATAATTCTATTTAATGTTCGGTTCTTCAAGACCAAGTCCCTTCTTCTTATCTACAACCTTAAGGAAAAGGCCTATGACAAGAGCTGCTATGCCAAGACAAGCAAGCATTATCAAAGGAGCTGTATAGTTGAGCTGTGTAGGGTCGCTGACGCCCTCGTTGGTGGCTGTAAGCACTTTGCCGATGAGCAATGGGAAGAGCCACAAACCTATATTCTGAATCCAAAATATCAGAGCGTAGGCACTACCAATGACCTTTGCGTCAACGAGTTTTGGTACACTTGGCCACAACGATGCCGGTACAAGTGAGAAGGACGCTCCCAAAACAAGGATTGTAAGGTATGCTATGATGACTCCTCCTGCCTGATTTCCCTTGAACTGAGGGAGTATGAACGCAAATGTGAGGTGGCATGCTATAAGAAGCAGTGAGCCAAGTACAAGCATAGACGCTGCTTTACCCTTATGGTCAACGTAGTTGCCGAGAACAGGAGTAATGCCTACTGCGAGAAGTGGGAACACTGCAAAAATAGATTCCGCAGATTGGCGCATATAACCCATATAGCAATATGTAATAAGAGAAATTACTGATACGGCAAGCATGGTGTATTTCAATCCCTTTCTCTTCATGAAGTTGAACATGAAAGCTGTCGCAGCCACAACAAGCATTATGGCATACTGTACGATGGTTACTGATGGTGAAGCCCAAAAAGAGTCAGCAGGAACCTCTGTGAATGTGAGGTTGCATTGCAGCATATTTACCGCATATTTCTGGAATGGGAAAATCGCACTGTAATAGAGTACGCAAAGGAGAGATACGAGCCAAAAGCCCATAGAAGAAAGTATCTGACCGATATCTGATATTTTGAAAGGGTCATCTTTCTCTTCAGCTTCACCAGTCTGCGTATCGAGCTTTTTATCCATGAAGAAGTAAACAACAAGCATTATGAGTGCAATGCACAAGAGAACAACACCAAATGCTACGGAACGGGAAACACTGACTTCACCGCCTAATTTAGCAAAGAAAGGTGAGAATATCATGCAAGTGGCAACACCAAGACGTGCAAGAGCCATCTCCGAACCCATAGCAAGGGCCATCTCTCTGCCCTTAAACCATTTTACGATACCACGACTCACGGTGATACCGCCCATCTCGGCACCGCATCCGAATATCATAAAACCAAGAGCAGCGAGTTTTGCTGATGCAGGCATACCCTCGTAGAATGGTGATACGCCAAGTTGTTCAAATACGGGAATATGGTTGAGGTTCTCGGTAAACCATACATCAAGTGAACTCCCAATGAATCCATCGCTGATAGCATACCATTTGATACATGCTCCGGCAAGCATAACGGCACCAGACAGAAGAGCCGTAAAGCGTACACCCATCTTGTCGAGAATGATGCCGGCAAAGATTAGGAAGAAAACGAATACATTTAAGAATGTCTCTGCCCCTTGCATAGTGCCGAAAGCATCTGAGTCCCAACCACGTTGTGATTGCATCAAGTCTTTGATAGGCGAGAGGATGTCCATAAAGATATATGCACAGAACATCGCAAGTGCCAAAAGCAATAAAGCTGTCCAGCGGATAGCTGCTGAATCTCTAAGTGTTTTGTTTATTTTTTCAGTCATTGTTATAGTATAAATTATTAATTACTATTTGAGCCATCTGTCGAGCCAGTTGAAGAAAGTACGTTGCCATAAAATGCCATTTTGTGGTTTAAGAACCCAGTGGTTCTCATCCGGGAAAATCAGAAGTTCGGCTGGTATGCCACGCATACGTGCGGCATTGAAAGCTCCCATTCCTTGATTGGCATTTATGCGGTAGTCTTTTTCTCCATGAATGCAAAGGATTGGAGTGTCCCATTTGTCAATGAATTTATGTGGTGAGTTCTCGTATGTCTTACGGGCATTCTCTGTAAGGTCTTTGTTCCAATAAGCATCTTCGTATTCCCAGTTGCTGAACCACGCCTCTTCGGTATCGGTATACATTGATTCAAGATTGAAAGCACCGTCATGAGCTATGAAACACTTGAAACGCTTGTCATGATGCCCTGCAAGATAATAAACAGAGAAACCTCCAAATGATGCGCCAACGGCTCCAAGTCTATCCTTATCAACGTATGGCAGGTTGGCGGCTGCATCATCAATGGCAGAGAGGTAGTCGTTCATGCACTGTCCTGTCCAATCGCCGGAAATCTGTTCGTTCCATTCACTACCGAAACCTGGTAATCCTCTACGGTTGGGAGCAATCACGACATATCCGTTTGCAGCCATAATCTGGAAGTTCCAACGATAACTCCAAAATTGAGAAACCGGACTTTGTGGACCTCCCTCGCAAAATAATAAGGTAGGGTATTTTTTATTCGGGTCGAAATTGGATGGCAATACTATCCAGTACATCAAATCTTTGCCATCTGTCGTTTTTGTCCAACGCTGCTCAATCTTGCCGAATGTCATTTGGTCATAAAAATGCTTATTTTCAAAAGTGATTTGGTCGGCCTTGCTCGACTTTTCTTTCTTGTCGGGAGTGATGATATAAAGTTCCGGAGCTTGTGTCATATCGTGGCGTTCTGCTAACAGGTGTTTGCCGTCATTCAGCAACTGTACCGAACCGAAATCATGCCATCCGTCAGTAAGTTGCGCTACATTTCCCTTTAATGTGGCCTTATATAGATTTTCGCAGCCATGCCATATTCCGAGGAAATAAATCGACTTAGAATCTGAGTTCCAGCAGAAGTCATCTACATTAGAGTCGAATGATTCGGTTATATATGTTTTTTCGCCAGTCTCAATAGTATATACACATAATCTGTTGCGGTCGCTTTCATATCCATTGCGAGCCATACTTAGCCATGCTATGTACTTACCATCGGGAGAAAAAATCGGATTTACATCATATCCGGGATTGTTTTTCAAGTTTTCTTCCGAGTTTACGGCCTGCGTCTTCATTGTCTTTGTCGGGTCAATAGCCGGTTCTTTGTAGTCGGCAGGCTTACAAAGATTCTTTGTCTCGCGCGTACCTATATTATATAAATATATGTCTGAATCTGTCGATATAGCATATTCTACGCCTTCTTTCTTGCGGCAAGTGTATGCAATGCATTGAGAATCCTTGCTCCAATCGAGTTGCTCAATACCTCCAAATGGTGCTAATGGACATTCGTATGGTTCGTTCGCGAGAATGTCTACACCATCGGTAATACCGTTTTCCGTAACATCAGCAATAAACGGATGCTGAATGCTCTCCACATAATGATCCCAATGGCGATAGTTCATATCTGTTACCAAACGTCCGGTAGCCTTTGGAAGGTCGGAAGGATTCTCCTTTATACTGCCATGATAGGGCAAACTCTTTATTAATATTATATGTTTTCCATCCGGAGAGAATTTATATCCTTCTATGTCGGTTGTCGACTTGGTAAGTTGCTTGCGTTCTGTTCCATCAGGATTCATACTCCAAACCTGTCCTTCAAACAGATATGCGATACGCTTTCCACCTTCAATCCACGATGCATCCGTTTCATTCTTGGCAGAAGTAGTAAGCTGGCGGACATTCTTTCCGTTAGAATCCATAATGTAAAGAACCTGATGTCCTTTGTTTTCCTTTACACTATAGTAGCCCACTTGATACACAATCTGCTTGCCGTTTGGTGATGCTTGTGCACCACCGATACGTCCCATTGCCCAAAGAGCTTCGGGAGTCATCAACTTACTTTGCAATTGTATTTTGCTTTTTCCTATGTTTATGTCTGATTGCGCCTGCATATTCATGCTTCCGGCCAATAATGCCGTAGCCAATACAATTTGTTTATACATGATTTAATCCTTTCTTTTTGCGTTCAAGTTCTTCACGTTTTCTTTGAAGTTCTGCTTGTTGCTTTTGCATTGCTTCAAGACGTGCGGCAAGTCCGCTTACTTTCTTCGGGTTGTTTTTGTTTTCCTTGTAACGTGCATCGAGTATTTGAAGCAACTTAACGTCATCGGTGGTCTTACGGAGTGTCCACATTATCGCAGCACTAAAGAACAGCGAAATGAAGTAATAGAAGTTAAGACCTGATGAATAGTCATTGAACATGAAGAAGAACATGATTGGCATGAGATACATCATCCATTGCATCATTTTCATTTGTTCGGCCTGCTGTCCTACCATCTGGTCTTTTTGCTGGCGCATAGTCATGAAAGAATAGAGGACATTGGCTACGCAGAACAATATACAGGTAAGTGAAAGGTGATCGCCAATCAGCCAAAGATTAGTGTTCCATTCGATTATTGGGTCGTATGTGCTAAGGTCGTCTATCCATAAGAAGCCTTGCCCTCTAAGTTGTATGGCGTTAGGCACGAAATTGAACATTGCAATCCAGATAGGCATTTGTATGAGCATAGGCAGACAGCCACTTAATGGACTCACGCCATATTTGGCATATTCGGCCATCATTGCTTGTTGCTTTTGCATTTGGTCTTCCGGTTTATTATATTGTTTGGTCGCCTCTTCGAGTCTTGGTTTCAAGACACGCATCTTTGCCGAACTCATATAGCTTTTCTTTACCAATGGGAAAGTGATGGCTTTGAGCAGCAATGTGATAAGTATAAGTACAATGCCCATTGGTATTCCTAATTTGGTTAGGAAGTCGAATACGTAGATTGTGAAGAACCTGTTTATCCAACGCACGATAGGCCAACCAAGATAAACGAGCTTTTGCAATTCCAGATCTTTTCCAAATGTACTTTCTTCTTCTATGTTATTAAGAAGGCGATAGTCGTTAGGACCGTAATAGAATTCAAATTCAGATGCCTTTATTCCAGAAGGGTCAAAGGACGTCTTCATTTTTGCTTGGAACTCTTTCAGATATCCGGAGCCTTTCTCTTGTGGAATACTTGTAAGCATAGAGTTCTTGGCAAAGTTATCTTTGGCAATCATTATGGTAGAGAAGAACTGATTTTTGAAGGCTACCCAGTCGAGAGCCTCTTCAATGTTCTCGTCTCGCTTTTCGGCAGTTTCACTCAGATAGTCTGTATCACCCTCTACTTCCTTGTAGGTCAATGTCGAGTATCTGTTTTCAAAGGTAAAACCTTTTTCTTGCTGACGGCATTTGTCATACCAATCAACATCCATCATGTTATAATTCGGGGCAAACAAGCCATTCATGCCTACGGCTTTGAATGCCATGTGTAGCATATAATCCTTGCCCAAAGTGTATTTCATCACAATAGCCTTGCCATTGCTGGCGTTGGCGGTAAGCGTAACGGTAGAATCCGAAATCTCAGACGGCGTGAAATATAAGTTCTTGGTTGCGATATTGTCTTCTTTGGTCGCAAGCATGAAGTTCAGATTTTGGTCCTTGCCTTCAAATAAAGTAACGCTATTAGAATCTTCTTTTCCGATGTTATGGCCGGTGAAGTTCTTTATTATCGCCTTGTTTACCGTTCCTCCTTTTGTGGAAATGGTAAGTTCTATCTTATTGTTTTTAAGGATTATATCCTTTGCACTGCCAGTTAGAGCTCTGAAAAACAATTGAGTTGAGTCTTTTAGATTTTCTTTTTGATTGCTCAAATCTTTCTTTTCTTTCATCTTTTCGGCAGCTATACGCTTTGCTGCCTCTATGGAATCGCGCTTAGCCAATTCAATTTGCTGTGCTATTTCCTCATCTGATGGTTGCGAATATACACTATAGCCGATGAGTATGGCTGCAATCAATACGAATCCGATAATAGTATTTTTATCCATAATATTCTTATTCTTTACCAATATAATATATTTAAGCGTTCTTCTTATTTTCTATAGCCGTCTTTACGAAATCAAGGAAAAGAGGGTGGGGATTCAGAACCGTGCTTTGATATTCCGGATGGAACTGAGTTCCGATATACCATTTTAGTCCAGGGATTTCTACAATCTCAACCAAGTCGCTTTCCGGATTGCGTCCTACACACATCATTCCGTTGCGTTCATATTCCTTTTGATAATCGTTATTGAACTCATAGCGGTGGCGATGACGCTCTTGTATGTGCTCGCTATTATATATTCCGAATGTGCGAGAGCCTTGTTTCAATATGCACTCGTATGCTCCGAGTCGCATCGTACCCCCCATATCGGTAATATTCTTTTGCTCCTCCATGATATCGATAACATTGTGAACGGTTGTCTCGTCCATCTCACGGCTGTTGGCATCGGTATATCCGAGGACATTGCGGGCGAATTCTATCACCATCATTTGCATACCGAGGCATATTCCGAATGTTGGAATATTGTGTGTGCGGGTATAGTGTGCGGCGATAATCTTGCCTTCTATTCCGCGTTGACCGAATCCCGGGCATATCATGATTCCATCTTGGTCTGCAAGTCTTTCAGCTACATTCTCTTCCGTTATCTGCTCAGAGTTGATGAAAGTGATAACTGTCTTGTAATTGTTATATGTTCCAGCCTGTGACAAACTCTCGCGAATACTCTTGTAAGCATCTTGCAAATCGTATTTGCCAACGAGACCTATGCGTACTTCTTCGGTTGCTTTTCTTCTCCTTTCAAGGAAATTGCGCCAGGGGCCGAGTGTCGGAGTCTCTCCAACATTTTCTCCCATCTTGCGCAAGATTGCAGCATCCAATCCTTGTGCCTGCATATTTACGGGAACTTCGTAGATAGATGGAAGGTCTTCGCTCTGTATTACGCAATCCTTGTCTACGTTGCAAAATGCCGCAACCTTTTTTAGAATACCTTCGTTCAGGTGCTTTTCGGTGCGAAGGACGAGAATATCTGGTTGAATACCTACACTTTGCAATACTTTTACAGAGTGTTGTGTAGGCTTTGTTTTCAACTCTTGGGCTGCTTTAAGATACGGAACGTAAGTCAGATGCACACAGATGGCATTTTTCTTTAGCTCCCATTTCAGTTGGCGTATTGCCTCAAGAAATGGTGTAGACTCGATGTCGCCGACGGTTCCTCCAATCTCTGTTATCACAAAATCATACTCGTTTTTCTTTCCGAGCATCTTCACGTTGCGCTTTATTTCGTCGGTGATATGTGGCACCACCTGTATTGTCTTGCCTAAATAGTCCCCTCTGCGCTCTTTATCTATCACGGACTTGTAAATCCTACCCGTGGTGAGCGAGTTCGACTTTGTCGTCTTTATATCTGTGAAGCGCTCGTAATGTCCGAGATCAAGGTCGGTTTCCATACCGTCAACGGTCACATAACATTCTCCGTGTTCGTATGGATTCAGCGTCCCTGGGTCGATATTAATATAAGGGTCGAACTTTTGGATTGTGATTTTGTAGCCCCTGTCTCTTATACACATCTCCGAGCCCACGAGACGCGTAGTAATCTC
>ERZ1027188.807-NODE-807-length-11291-cov-4.723834_pt1 | contig 11291 bp, 7 predicted proteins | sample MGYA00519273_ERZ1027188 | MGnify/ENA primary metagenome ERZ1027188 (study PRJEB26926, sample SAMN06164623) | human gut metagenome | biome: ENVO:00009003; feature: ENVO:2100002; material: ENVO:00002003 | host: Homo sapiens | place: USA | collected 2012 ... | reverse complement strand
CTCATAAATCTACCCTTAATCGTGTATTGGATGATAGTTGCGGATTTTAGGTTAAACACATTCTTGTGTGCGGCCTCGCTGTTGTTGCGTCCGCTGTAGCCGTTCAGGCACAAACTCTTACGCAGGACTGGAAAGTGACGACGGGTCTGCCTTCAGCCGCCAATGCTCGTTGGGGCATTGGTTTCGACGGAAAAGTTTACATTAACGACAAAAGCGTGCCTCAAATCATCGCTATTAATGCCGAGGGGAAAACCACTGTAGCAACGAGCGCTGCAGGTACAGCAATCACTGTCGATGGAGCTGGAAACTTCATCGTAAACGATGGTTTTCCTAACGCCGCTTCTTCAACAACGTTCAAGATTCTCCCTGCTGGAACAACGGAGATGATTGCTTTGACAGTCACTCTTCCTGAAGGCGTGACAGCCGGTCGTCTGGACTTTTTGGGTCGCGCTGTCGGCAATGTTATGTCGGAAACAGGCGGTGCTTTCTACATCACTCCTGCCAACTCTGGAAAAATTGCAAAAATCTTTGTTGCAAAGGGTGTTCAGGTCGCTGAAAAGTCAAAAGCTATCGCTGCTGGCATCGCTTGCGCTTCCGACGGACATGTTCAACCTGCCGACAACAATCCTGAAACCGACAACATTTTTGTGCGTCCGGCACGCACGCAAGCTTTCTTTGACGGCTTGACAAAGGTCGGAACGGCAAACACTACCGCTGGTGGCGACGCTGTCACTCTCGACGGAACTTTGTTCACATTCGAGCCTTGCGGAACAAACTACGTTGACGGCTTCCAGGTTGTGAACCGCACAACAAACGAGGTGGTTGCAACTCACGAAAACGAATTCTCGAAATCTGCCGCCGCTCCTAACCAGAACGCGATTTCTGTAGAGAAGGTAGACGAATACACTGCTGCAATCTACCAATACGTTCCTGGTCAGATAGCTGCAAAGTACACATTCTCTATTCCTAAGCCGCTTCCTGCTCTTGAGGCCCGCAACGCTTACGCTTACGACATCAAGGTGGAACCTGCTGCTGAAAACTACACTGTTTCTTATCGCTTGAACGCTCCTGCTGAATCTGTAAAGGTTCAGATGTTTGTCGACGGCGAAATGACAAAGGAATACGAAGGTACTACTGTAGCTACTTACGGTGACTACGAAATGACAACCCTCAAAAACCTCAACTCTGTTGAAGTTCCGGGTGCCGACGTTCCTAAAGACGCATTGGTGCAATTCAAGGTTGCCGTTACAAGCGCCACTGTTGCCGAGCCTACTGTAAGCACTAAGAAATACAGCTTCTACCACCCGTCAAGCGTGGACGTAGACAACAACACCGACAGCCCTAACTTCGGACGAATCCTTGTTGCCGAGGCTATGGCGGCGGAACCTACCGGCTACCACTCTTCTGGCGAAAACAATGGTCTGTATGCGTTCGACCCGACTATGAACCCTATCAAAAACGCTGAAGGCAAATATGCTTTCAAGGGCGGTCAGACTTTCCAGACTACATTCCCTAACGGAATAACTTCCTACGATCCTCGAAAAGTGCGTATCGCTGCCGACGGACGTATCTTCCTGAGCGGTCAGAACTCTAATGGTATCGCGCTCTGGCAGGTTGACCCAACCGACCTCAACGCTGCGTTCAAACCGGTGATCAAGGGCACTGCAAACCCTGAAACTTACGAAATCACAAACGAGGCTGGCGAATTTATCGCTGCGCCTAACGTAAGTATGGACCTCGCGGGCTTTGGCTCTGGTCTCAAGATTCTGATGCTTTCTACAAACGCAAGCGGCACCAGCTTCTCTTACTCTGGCTACCGCACCGACGAGTACTACATCGGCAAAGCCACTACTTGGGACGCCGCTCCGACACAGGCTATCGACGCTTTGACTGGTAAATACACCACCACTCACACCAACTCTACTGCTATCTACGACAACGAGGGCGGTATATGGTATGCCAACTCTCGCTCTAAAGCTACGGAAGCGGAACCTACTTTGGTTCACATCAACGCTGAGGGCGTAGAGGACTACAAGGTTGACTCTAACGACAAGGGTGGTTTCTACGGCGGTGGCGGTATCCGCTTCAACGCCGACTTCTCTCTCCTCGCTATCGGTACTTCTGACAAGACTCTCACTGTATTCGAGGTTTCTAAGGACGACAATGGCGCTCCTGTTTTGACTGAGAAATACAAATTTGCTACGACTATCGGACGCAACCTCAACGACATCGCTTGGGACTGCGCAAACAACCTCTACATTGTCAGCAACAGCGGTGAGTTGTTCAAGTCGGTTGCACTTCCTCGCGAAAACGGTGAAGTTGTCGTTGCCGCTCCAAGCAAATACGACATCAACATCTCAAGCGACGAGTATCCTGCTTCTGTTTACATCATCGGTTCTAATAATGTATGGAACCCTGAAGACGGCGTGAAATTGACCAAGGGGGAAAACGGTGTCTACACTGGCACTTTAACAGGTCCTTGCAACTTCGGTATCACTACAGTGCTTAACGCTGACTGGGATGTTGTCAACGCCAACCGCTACGGTTTTGAGGTCGACAACGCTGCCGTTACTCTCAACCAGGCTATGCCTATCGTGAAGGCTGCCGGCGCTATCCGCGTGGCTGAGGAAGGCGAATTCGAACTCACTGTCGACCTTAAGAATATGACTGTCCTCGTTGCTGGCGAAGCTCCGGTGGTTTATCCCGAGAAGCTTTACCTCCTTGGCAATGTTGAGCCTAACGCTTGGGATCCTGCCGACGAGACTCACGTTGCCAACCCGATATCTGAGGGCATCTATCAGATTGATAACGTCTCGATTCTCGCTGCCGATGAAAACGACTATGGCTACTTCGCATTCACTTCAACTCCTGGCACTTGGGACGATGTCAACGCTCATCGCTACGGTCCGGCTGTAAAGGATACTGAGCTTGCCGACAAGACTATGTCTGCTATCGGCTTGAACGGCGACACTTCTTACAAGATCAAGAGCGGTGCATACAGCATCACTGTCGACCTCGGTCTCAACACTATCTATGCTGTCCGTCTGGGCGACAACGTCAACGACGCTGCCGTTGAAGCGGCTAAGGCTGTTGCTGGTATCGGCGAAATCCGCATCATCGGTGAGGCTAACGCTGTTTCTATCTTCAACGCTGCCGGACAGGCTGTCGCTGTAAACAGCAAGGACGCTCAGTTCTTCGTTGCAAGCGGCATCTACGTAGTTGTTGTCGATGGCAAGACTACTAAGGTTCTCGTGAAATAACATTTCACTTCAATAAATCTAAAAAGGCGAGTCTCTTTCGGGACTCGCCTTTCTTTTTCGCCGTCCTCGCCGGGACGGCTTGAAAAGACACTTCGTTAATTCTTTCATCCGGCGCACTGCGCCATAGCGTCGGCTCGCTTCTTGCGCGTGCAAAACCGCTCGCACTGCAGGCAGATGTCGTAGCCAAGCAGTGCTCCGAGGATGAAATCCTCCTCGGGCGACAACTGATGGAGCGGGCGCACGATAAACTGCCTTACCGCCGCAATGCATTCCGGCTTGCCGAAATACAGATTGACGTTGTTCTCGTTGGCCGACTGCTCGAAGTGGCAGATGCCTTGATCGTCGAGTCGCGCCACGGCTGCCGCCAGATAGCGGCGGTTCAGCGTGCATAGCACCATGTTGCGCACGCCTTTCTTATATTCGTACACATAGTTGAGAAACACCTGAAGCTCGCTCGACAGCATCGTGTTGGCTATTTCCATCATTGTCGTTGGTCGTTTTTTATTTTGTCATTGACGTTTGTTTCTGTCTCTCGGTTATTCTACGCCCTCGTTCTTCAGCTGTGCGGCCCAGGCGTCGATGCGTCCGTCGGTCTTGTCGTCTTCGTTGACTTCGTCGAGTGCCAGACCGACAAACTTGCCGCCGCTCTCTGCCGCCGAATCATCGTAGGTATAGCCGGAGGCATCGACCTGACCGACAAACGTGCAGCCGGTGGCTGCCAGACCGTCGTGGATTTCGCCCATGGCGCTGCAAAACGTGTCGCTGAACGACGAGGAGTCGCCGCAGCCGAACAATGCTACTTTCTTGCCTGTCAAGTCCTGACTCTTCAGCTGGTCGAGAAAGTCGTACCAGTCGTCTTGTAGCTCGCCGGCACCCCATGTGGAGGTGCCGAGCAGCAACGCATCGTAGCCCACGGCATCGGCGGCTGTGGCTGACCCTACATTGTGCACGTCGGCGGAGGCTACGCCGAGTTTCTTCGCTATTCGCTCTGCAACAGCCTCGGTAACGCCTGTTGTTGAGCCATAAAAAATACCAATTTTCATCTTCGTGTAGTTTAATTGTTCATTGTTGTTTTTCTGGTCGTAAAATTACGTCGGCGCATTGCCTTCCGCAATACCTAAATCAGCGTAATTTGACCGCTGCGGCATACCTATCATTTTGTGAAAATTTGATAACAAGGCAGTCTGTCAACACTTTACAGCCAACAATCGACCCTGTCGGAGAGCGTGGCGGCAAGGCGCAAACCGGATAGCGTCCGGGCGGCGTTGTCGCGGAATTGCATGGCAAGACTCTCGCGGGCGGCATAGCAGCTGGCAAGCACCGACTGTGCGACGTAGCGCTCTGCATAGCGGCGCAGGCTCTGGGCGGTGCCGACACCGTCAACGGTCAGCGACAGCGTGTAGGTGGTGTCGCTGTCGGAGGGAATCGAAAACGATTGGCTGTCTACGATGCTCGCAAGTTCGCCGGCAAGACATAGCCAGGCGTTGAGGCAATAAACGCCGAGCAATCGGCGGTTGTCGGACGAGATTACTGCCGGACGGCTGTCGCGGCCGCTCATCAAGGCGAGGCACGCACTCTCGGCATAAACTGTTTTAAGCACTTGCTCAATGTCGATTGAAATTGTGATTTTGTCAAAGCACAACATTACCGACCAACACTTTTTGGGCTATTTTTCGCTCTTTGTGTTTTTCGCAATTCCGCTTGACCTTTCTCTCGTCAGCGCCTTTTGTATTTATGTTGCAATTTTGATAATGATAGGCGTTGTTTACATTAACAACTCGCTTTATTACATCAATCCGTGCCTAAATCTTTTGGGCTTTAATTTTTATGACATCACATATATGGAAGTTGGCTCGCGCACGCAACGACATGCCAAAATTTTTTATCGTGGCGATCTCGAAATTGAAAACAAAACCTATTTTGTGAAACTGAAAAATGAAAATTTCAGTTTTATCGATAAATCCCACAAAGGAGTGAACGTTCAGCCTATCAAAAATAACGGCGAATAAGGCACCTAGAAGAGACAACGACGTTTTTCGCGATAAATTCCTTATCCGACGATAAAAATGTTTAAAATTGCTTGTTTTTTCCTATATAATATTATATAATATAATATATAAATATATATAGGAATTTTTTTATTCTGCAAGGAGCGATAAAATGCAAGATTTTTCAAACGAAGAACAAGAACTTTCAAAATCAACCAAATACGATGCCAGCGATATTCAAGTGCTGGAAGGACTTGATCCTGTTAGAAAAAGACCAGGAATGTATATTGGCTCAACCGACGAACACGGATTGCACCATCTTGTGACCGAAGTTGTTGACAACTCAATCGACGAAGCGCTTGCCGGCTATTGCACACAAATCGATGTTGTAATCAACGAAGACGGTTCATGCAGCGTTTCAGATAACGGACGTGGCATTCCAACAGGCATAATTGAAAAAGAAGGTAAAAGCGCAGTTGAAGTTGTTTTAACAAAACTCCATGCCGGCGGAAAGTTTGGTGGCGAAGGCTACAAAATTTCAGGCGGATTGCATGGCGTTGGTGTATCCTGCGTAAACGCACTTTCATCAAAACTTGTTGCAGAAGTTTATCAAAACGGACTTTATTATATAATTGAATTTTCACGCGGCAAAACTGTAAGCCCACTTAAAATTGTTGGCAAAACAGACAAGCGCGGAACAACAATTACATTCTGGCCTGATGACGAAATTTTTGAAACCACAGTGTTTAATTATGACACAATGAAAAACCGTTTCAGAGAGATCGCATTCTTAAACAAAGGGCTTGTAATCAGCCTTGAAGATCGAAGAGAAGGCAAACAAAGAAAAGAAGTTTTTGAATTTAAAGGCGGAATCGTAGAATTTGTTGATTTCTTAAACAAAAACAGAGAAACACTTTTGCCAAGCCCTGTTTACTTTAACAAGTTTAACAGAAACGAATCTGGTGACATCGAAAATGAAATCGAAGTTTGCTTTCAATTCAATGATGGCTACAACGAAATCATAAACGCCTATGCAAACAACATCAACACCGAAGAAGGCGGAACACATCTTGATGGGTTTAAGAACGGCTTGACAAAGGTTATCAACGACTATGCTGTCAAAAATAAAATCATCAAAGAAAACGAAAAACTTTCTGGTGAAGACTGCCGTGAAGGCATAACAGCCGTTATTAGCGTAAAACTTAGAAACCCACAATTCGAAGGTCAAACAAAAACCAAACTTGGCAACAGCGAAATGAGAACAATCGTTTACAAAGCTATGGTTGACAATTTTGGCGATTATTTGGAAGAGCACCCAGTTGAAGCGAAAAACCTTATCATGAAAAGCATCAACGCACAACGAGCTCGTGACGCCGCTAGAAACGCGAGAGAACTTACTCGAAGAAAGAGCGTGCTCGAAAACACAACACTTCCTGGAAAACTTGCCGACTGCACCGAAAGAAACGCCGAACATTGCGAAATTTATTTGGTCGAAGGGGATTCAGCTGGGGGAACAGCAAAACAGGGCAGAGACAGACGTTTTCAAGCGATTTTGCCACTTCGCGGGAAAATCTTAAACGTTGAAAAGGCAAGACTTCACAAAATATTAGAAAATGCCGAAATCAAAAACATGGTAACCGCATTTGGCGCAGGTATTGGAAGTGAGTTTGATGCAAACAAACTTCGCTATCACAAAATTATATCCATGACCGATGCCGATGTCGACGGGGCACACATCAGAATACTTTTGCTTACATTCTTCTTCAGATATATGCGTCCACTTATCGAAAACGGATATGTATATTCAGCAAAACCACCTCTTTACAAAGTGGCTCGCGGAACGAGTGAAAAATACTTCTATTCCGACCAAGAACTTGCTGACGAACTTGACGCAAACGGAAGAAAGGGTGTGACAATCCAAAGATATAAAGGTCTTGGTGAAATGAACGCCGAACAACTTTGGGAAACAACTATGAACCCAGAAAAGAGAACGCTTATTCAAATCACTATGGAAGACGCGATTGAAGCGGACAAGATGTTCAATCAATTGATGGGCGAAGACCCAGAACTTAGACGTCAGTTTATTGAAGAAAACGCAACGCTTGTAACAGACCTTGATATTTAATAAAAGGAATTTGAAAAATGAAAGACGAAAAGAAATCGCTTGCCGAACTTCTTGAAAACACTAAAATTGAAAAAGTCGATGCAGTAGGGGAACTTAAACATTCCTTCATTTCTTATGCGATGGCAGTAAACGTTTCGCGTGCTATTCCTGATGTTAGAGACGGATTAAAACCTGTTCACAGAAGAATACTTTATGCGATGGGTGAACTTAACAACTTCTACGACAAGCCATTCAAAAAATGCGCAAGAATTGTCGGTGAAGTTATGGGTAAATATCACCCACACGGTGACAGCTCCGTTTACGATGCTATGGTTAGACTTGCCCAAGACTTTTCTATCCGTTGCCCTTTGATTGACGGACACGGAAACTTTGGATCAGTCGACGGCGATCCACCAGCAGCCATGCGTTACACCGAAGCGAGACTTTCAAAAATCGCTTCACTTATGCTTGAAGACATCGATAAAGACACCGTTCCTTTCTATCCAAACTTTGACGAAACTTTAATGCAACCAACAGTGTTGCCTGCAAAATTTCCAAACTTGCTTGTAAACGGCGCTGACGGTATTGCAGTAGGTATGGCTACAAACATTCCACCTCACAACCTTACCGAAGTAATCAACGGCGTGCAAGCGCTTATTGACAATCCTGACATTGACATTGACGAACTTATCAGAATCATTCCTGCACCTGATTTCCCAACAGGCGGAATCATAATGGGAAGAAGCGCAATCAAACACGCATACCGCACAGGACGTGGCGGAATCGTGCTTAGAGGACGCGCCGAAATCGAAGAGACTGCAACTGGCAAACAAAGAATTGTTATCACCGAACTTCCTTATCAAGTAAACAAAGCAAAATTTATCATACAAGTTGCCGATATGGTTAAAAACAAGCGCATCGAAGGCATCAGTGACATTAAAGAAGAATCTGACCGTTCAGGAATGCGTGTTGTAATTGACATTAAAAAAGACGCTAACGCACAAGTTGTGCTTAATATGCTTTACAAGCACACTTTGCTTCAACAAGGCGAAGGTATAATTATCCTTGCTCTTGTTGACGGCGCACCAAAAATTCTCAATCTTAAAGAAGTTTTGGAATGCTATCTCAACCACCAAATCGATGTTCTTACAAGAAAGACAAGATTTGATCTTGGAAAAGCAAAAGAAAGAGAACACATCGTTAAAGGCTTGGTTACAGCCCTTGCAAATATCGACGAAGTGATCGCTATCATCAAAGCATCAGAAGACAAACAAGATGCTATGGAAAAATTGACTGCAAACTTTGAACTTGACGAAATTCAAGCCAATGCAATCTTGGAAATGAAATTGTCACGTTTGACAAGTCTTGAAGTTGAAAAACTTAATGAAGAACTCAAAGATCTTGATTTGAAAATCGCCGACCTTGAAGACATCTTGGCTAAGCCAGAACGTGTTAAAAAGATTATCCGCGACAACTTGGAAGATGTTAAAAATGAATATGGCGAACCACGCCGCACTGAAATCAGCATGGATATGGGCGGAATTGACATCGCAGACCTTATAGAAAAAGAAGATGTTGTGATTTCAATGACACATCTTGGATACATCAAGAGAATGTCAACAAGCGAATATCATGCTCAAAAACGTGGTGGAGTTGGAGTGACCGCACACAAAACCAAAGACGAAGATTATGTAGAACAAATATTTACAACTTCATCGCACGACGATTTGTTGTTCTTCACAACAAAAGGAAAGGTTTATGTAATCAAAGCATATGAAGTGCCAGAAGCACAACGTGCAGCAAAAGGTAGAAGCGTTGTCAACCTTCTTCCACTTGATGCCGACGAAAAGGTTACAACAATTATTCCAAGAGCCGACGATCAAAAAGGTAATTTGATTATGGCAACACGAAACGGCTTAATCAAAAAGACAGACCTTACTGAATTTGAACGCATCAACAAAAATGGTAAAATTGCCATTTCGCTTGTTGACAACGACGTGCTTATCGGAGCAGAAATGAGTGATGGCAACGGCCAAATTTTGATTGCTTCAAAAGACGGCAAATGCATTCGTTTCTCTGAAAACGATGTAAGAAAGACCGGCCGTGGATCGCAAGGTGTTAAATCAATGGATCTTAAAGAAGATGACGAAATCATTGACATGACACTTGTTAAAGAAGGCTCACAAATCATAACCATCACTGAAAATGGCTATGGAAAGCGTTCGCCTGAAAGCGACTATCGTTTGCAAGGCCGTGGCGGAATGGGAGTTAAAGCCGGAGTACTTAACGACAAAACAGGCCGCTTAGTAGCCCTTAAACAAACAAACGGCGACGAAGACATCTTGATGATCGCCGACAACGGAGTTGTCATTAGAACACCTGTAGATTCAATCAGCCAATTCTCACGTATGAGTCAGGGCGTAAGAGTCATGAAACTTCGCGAAGGGGCAAAACTTGTCAGTGTTGCGCTTTCAGCAAAAGAAGAAGAAACAGACGTCGCTGAAACAGAAACAGAGGTTGAAGATGAAAACGAAGAATAATCGTTTGACACACTACGCGCAAATAGTTTAAAATTATAAAAAGAAGGGGAAATAAAAATTCTGACGCTGTCTCCTTCTTTTTTATGTTTTATAGGAAATTTTAAAACCAGTTAAATATTTGGAGACGTGAATCGTTTATGATATAATATGGGAAATAAGAGCAAAAGGTTGTATTTATGCGAAGAAGTCTTATACCAATGAGTAGTATTAAAAAATTAGTTTCCATTGCAAACAGGAAAAAAAGAGAAGAAGAAAAACAACGCTTAATTGATTCGAGTATAAGCAATGAAAAAGAATTAACGCCTACATATGAAATTGTAGACTTAAAATTTGATATAAATAGCCGAAACACTAAAATCACATTTAAGCAAACAAAATATTACAGAACTGTTGAAAGATATGTGACTCAATATTATGTGAAATACCCAGTTTATTCAGATTGGAAAACAAAAACAAAAAATATCTCTAAGTCAATTAAACTTACGAACGCTGAACTTGAGAGTTTAAATGTAAATGATGACGATTTAATTCGTGAGTTTGCTGATGAGATAATCAATAAAATAAACATCGAAGAACTTTTTCCGTCATGGTATATAAAAAAATATATAAAGTTCGGATATGAAGAAAAGATTAAAGAATTAGATAGCGAACAAAACGACTATGTGAGAAATGGAGAAAATCGACAAAACGAAAATAAAAAAAATATTACAAAGTATAACAAAAGCCTTCCCTCTCTGCCCACACTTCCTTTTCCCATTCTTTCCCCGCTTTCCTTCCGCTCAGCCACGCCTCTCTCCCCAAACTCCTTTGGTTTTCCTTCTCCTCTTTAGCCAAAATCCCTTCTGCTTTTCCTATTTCTCTACCCAAAATCTTCACCTTACTTTTCATTATATATTGACTCTTGTGTTTTCTTGTGGTATAGTATCTGTATTGTCATTCTCGGGCTTGACCCGAGAATCCATAAAGAAACAAGCACTGTGCCGGTTGTGAGATGGATTCTCGGGTCAAGCCCGAGAATGACATAAGAAGAAATTACCCGAGAATGACAAGATATCGAAGCACAATCTCTCGTCCGGCACGGTTTGGGGTGCCCTTTGCGAATAGCTTAGGTTTTGGAGCAAAAACCGAAAGTGAAGCACAAGGTTAGAGAGCGTAGCGAGGTTAATTTTGCTCTGAAACCTTAGCAAATGAGCGTAGGGCTGCCTTTTTGGTTACTTTTTGGCAGTCAAAAAGTAACAATAAAAAATAACCAACTCTATGAAGAAACCAAAACCCGAAAATAAAAAAAAGAAAAGGCCGCGGCAAAAGGGACAAGGGAGCGAAAAAAGCGGAAAGAGGGGAGAAACCGAGAACGGGAAAGCGGGAAAAGAAAGTGGCGGGGAGGGAAGAGAAAAAAAGG
>ERZ1027188.800-NODE-800-length-11314-cov-10.986500_pt1 | contig 11314 bp, 7 predicted proteins | sample MGYA00519273_ERZ1027188 | MGnify/ENA primary metagenome ERZ1027188 (study PRJEB26926, sample SAMN06164623) | human gut metagenome | biome: ENVO:00009003; feature: ENVO:2100002; material: ENVO:00002003 | host: Homo sapiens | place: USA | collected 2012 ... | reverse complement strand
ACTGTTCCGTAACGAAAGGGCCAAATGGCTGTGCATCAGCGTAAGCACAGCGATGCCGATGCAGAATATAGTAAATTCTACTTTCCAAGAGAAAGAGCGAGCATTGCGCTGAGGTACTGCCAGTTCTTGCAGTAGGAACGAGTATGAATAATGCAGGTTAATACGGAGGAAAGCCTTTCTTTTTGAGATGTCGGTGAAACCTATATCCTATACCTCATTATAATAAAAAGTGGGCGGATAATGCTCTTGCATAGGGGCTTTTAAGGGCTTCTATGACTGTGAAAACTGTTATACAAAATCTCTTTCGAGAAACAATGGTAATGTGCTGTATCTCTCTATATATTAGTAAGTTAGCGCGCTTAAACCTATGCTGTTTGAAGGAAATCTCATTATACATTTTGAATAAGAATTTGACGGCATTGATAAAACGCATAATTTTGTGGCGTAATTGATTGTGACGGAGAACGTTCCGCAAATATAAGCAGTTAATAAGGTTAGTAGTTTTACTGTCAACTATTGAATCGTTTCAGCGTTTGAGTTTTATAAAACAAAAGGAAAAGATGTTTGATAAAGGTTTTTGTAAATTGGTAATTTGTGCGTTTTTTGCAACTTCTCTGCCGTCGGCGGCCTTCGACTATAATGTTCCGGAGCCGGATGCCGGCGGTAGAGTCGGTGCTTTGATGCCCTACACAAGGTATGAGTCGGTCGACGCATTGCTTGGCGGTGGGGCAGAACTGCGTATGTCTGCCGACTACGACCCGCGCAATATCGCCACACAGGCTTCGGAACGCTCGTATATAGCGTTGCCCGGTGCAGGCTCATACGCCGAGTGGACAGCCGTGAGGAGCGGTCTGGGAGTGACGATGCGCTTCACGCTGCCCGATGCCACGGCCGGGACAGATGGCTTAAGAGGTTCACTCGACATATACGTGAACGGCGTAAAGCGGAATGTGAGGGTCTACGGCAGCGTGAAGGACAGGATAGAGCTGAGTTCTTACTGGTCCTGGCAGTATTATGACGCGACGCATACCGACAACGCCAGCGACACATATATAAGCGGCGGAATCCCGTGTTTCGCCTTCGACGAGGTGGGCTTCATCATCGAGGGAGGCGTCATCGCAGGCGACAGGATAAGGATTCAGAGCAGCGGTGCGAACGGTCTGGAATACGGCGTTGACTTCCTCGAGATAGAGAAAGTGACAATGACGGAATGTCCCGGCAATTCAGTCAGCGCGGCCGACTATGGCAACGATGTCGTAAGGGCGGCGAAGGAGGCCGCGAGGCTGGGCAAGACATTATATATACCGGAAGGAAATTATGAGATTGGCGGCAAGTGGTATCTGCCTGGCAGCGTGAGAATTGTCGGCGCGGGAATATTCCATACAAACATCACGTTTACAAGCTCGGGTGCCGGCGGTGGCGGAGTGGTATGCAGCGGAGGCTCGGAACTCTCAGGCATACATCTGAACTCTCGTCTCAACTCGCGCCATCATCAGAAGGCCAACTACAAAGGCTTGGAGGGCGGGCCGGACGGATTCTTCGCCCACGACCTGTGGATACAGCACTTTGAGTGTGGCGCGTGGTTCGAGTTGGGCAACAACATACGCGTCGTCAACTGCCGCCTGCGCGACAATATTGCCGACGGACTCAACTTCTGCCGCGCCACAAGCAACTCTACGGTGTATAACTGCTCCGTGCGCAACAACGGCGACGACGGCCTGGCGATGTGGAACCACAGCCATGAATGTGGTGACGAACATGACAACAGGTTCTGTTACAACACCGTGGAACTCGACTGGCGCGCCGGCAGCATCGGCATATTCGGCGGCAACCGGCACAGAATCTACAACAATTATATATGCGACGGTGTTCTCTCCGCAGGCATACGTGTGAATACAGACTTTCCCGGCTATGGGTTCCAGAACACCGAATGGATAAAGTTCGAGAACAACTATGTAGTCAACTGCGGAACAATACAGGACATATTCGGGCAGAACCTCGCCGCCGTCTTCGTGCGCTCCTCGAACTGGAATGGTGCAGGCGGTGTGAGAAATGTAACATTTACAAATACGCAAGTGTATAATTCGCAATCTGCCGACATAGTCTCCGTGGACAATGTACCCGTTACAAACAACAGACAGGCGACCTTGCCGGGGCTTCCCGAACCCGACGATGCAGAGCCGGCAAGCGGCGGACCGCTCGAGGGGATAAGCGGTTACGACCTCGCCATTGAGGGACTGGCATGGAAGAACGCATCGGGGACGGCGTCGCTGAAGAAAGGCGACAGGGTGGCTTTCACCGTGAAAATCATCAACAACAGCACCGTCGACATCCCGTCGGGCGTGGTCATCGGATTGCGGATAGACATCGACGGCAAGACGAACGTCATAAACAACTCATATAACAAAGGACTTGCGGCTGGAGAGGACTTGCTGCTGACTGTGGAATGGATGGCCACAGCCGGCGGACATACCGTTACGGCTATGGTGGACCATGACAACCGGCTGCCCGACGAGAGCGATGAGGGCAACAACAGCCAAGTAAAGAAATTCAACGTGGAGGATATGCCGACGGCCGTGAACAGGGATTACACTCCGGTTACGGGCGGATGCGACCTCTATGTGACCGATGTGACATACGAGAATCTTTCTCGTACTGACGGAACGATACAGCCGGGCGACCACCTGCGTTTCACCGCCGTGGCCGTGAACGCCGGAGACCAGGCCACGCCTGACGGTAAAAAGCATGGAGTGAAGTTCCTGATGGACGGCAATGACTATGACAAGGCACCTGTAACATGGTGCGACACGCATTATAGCCAGATGCCGTCGCACGCCTATGTGGAACTGACGGCAAACGGAGGAGGCGGCAGCACGACCTCGGAGAAACTGGATTACTGGGTGGCGACGGCCGGGCCTCACAGCGTCACGGCGTGGATTGACGATGGAAGCCTTATTTCCGAGGCCAACGAAGGCAACAACAAGACCACCGTCACGCTGCCCGTCATACCCTATAATGGTGTGGAATATATCGACAATCCCGACCAGCCAGACAATCTTGACGGCTCTACCGGGCCGGAGCAGCCGCAGACAAGTGTTGTGATAAGCATAGGTGGGACAGGTCTCGCGACCTATTGCTGTGAGCGGCCGCTCGATTTCAGTGGGGTGAAGGGATTGAAAGCCTATATTGCCTCGGGCACTTCCGGCTCATCGGCTGACGGAGTCATGAAACTGTTTGTAAGCAACGTGACCGATGTTCCGGCAGGGGAGGGAATACTCCTGCGTGGCAATAGCGGTGAATATGAGGTGCCTTTCACGGATGATGCCACTGCGGCGTATGCCAACTGGCTTGTCGGTGTGACAGAACTTGCATATATATATGCGGCGGATGGCAACTATAAGAACTTTATACTGAGCGACGGCAGCCGTGGCGTTGGCTTCTATCCCGTGCAGGACGGAGGCGGGACGATTGCGGCAAACAAGGCTTATCTGCGTCTCAGAACGTCGTCGGTGGCTGGTGCCAAGGCCATGACAATAGATTTCGGCGACGGCATCACGGCGACAGACCGCATCAGTGTGGCCGGGAGCGGACGGCACTCGGTTTACTATACGCTCTCAGGACTGCGTGTGACGAATCCTTTGAGGGGCTTGTACATACGTGACGGCAGAAAGGTGGTGGTGAGATGAGTGGCTGGAAAGGTAGGAAACCGGTCTACTTGAAGCCGCGGATAGAGCAGGTAAGGGTGGAGAATAACACTTTGATGTCTACTTCTGATGACGGCCCGATAGTAGAACTGCCGTCTGATGAAGTGCCGGTATATCCTGACGGAGAGGGCAAAGACCCAGCCGATGCGTTGGGCAAGGGACATTCCAATATGTGGGATGACAGTTGGAATGACGGTGATGGCTGGTAGAATTTAGTGGATAGGAAATATGGATAAATGTTTTAATAATAGAGTTTTTTTAGTATTGACGATGAAAGAGAATTACTTTTACAAGATGAAGCGGCTGCTTTCGTTAGCGGTCTTCATGATGCTTCCGTCCTTATGGCAATACGCCGGGGCACAAGAAACTACAGGTACGGTACTTGAGGCTGGTACAATATACAGTCTGGAACAGGGAAAAGTCTATACGTTCACGAACGGCAAGACTGTTACAGAGTTGTGGCGTGACGCCAAAGGCTCAGTCGACAAGATCTTCACCTTCGGATGGTTTGATACCGACGGCAAATTCCTCGGTGTCAGCGGCAACTACGAGATTAAGAATCCCGCACGTGAGGATTATGGAGGAAACTATTATGACATCATTCCCGTTGCCAATAAGGATGCAACGGCAGTGCAGGATAGATACGAGCATTTGCGATATAAAAATGGCACAGAACTTGATTTTACTAATGGCGCACTCTATCTCGGAGGCTCAAAGAATGGATTCGGTATTCCTGAAGCCAACGGGACATACGGCTGGAATGCCGGCGATGGCGACGATAATGCGGAGATTAAGGGTAGCGCGATACCTCAGATAGGACCGGGCAAGTACCAGTTTGACATCAGCACAGGCACTCAGGTGAAAGCGTGGGGCGGCGAAGGCGAGCCGCTGCTGTTCAAAATCTTTCATTATAAGCGGTGGTCTCTGCCTTTGGAAGGTGAGGATGCGGTTTGCTTAAACTTTGAATTCAAACGCAAACCGGGTGATGCAACGTTCGAATACAATGGCAATACATACAACCAGACATTCTATCACGTTGAGAAAAACACCGCGGCATCACCGTTGGGCGGTATGTTCGAGGTGACCAGCTCTACAGATCCGGCTTTGGGCAACGGCAATATCCACGGTATCGCAATAGGTCAGGACTCTGATTTGCCCAAGTTCCCTAATGGATATACGTTCCGCTTCAATCTCGACCTCAACCAAAACACATGGGATTTTCCGTTGCAGGTAAGTCTGAAACAGCGTCCTTATGACCGTGATGTGGACGGAACAGACACATGGCACGCCGGTGATTTCACCAATAAGACAGGCAATGTGGGAGAGATAAAGATCTGTCTGAACAACATCAACGGCGAGAAACGAATATCGCTGCGCGATGCTTTCCGCCTCGACTGGAACATTCCGTATGCCAATTCCAATCCGAAGGATGCGGAGAATGCTGTGGAAATAGACAAGATAACGGTGAAAGGAAAAATGAGCGTGGACGATATATACTACCTCGGAGATCTGGTGTCGGTGGGAAAGATAGCCAATATCGACCTTTCGGAGGCCTCGGTGGAAGGCAATCAGATACCATCTATCTTCGCTGCTGGTGCACCCGACCAGAAACTGAAGAGCATAATACTGCCAAAGAACGTATCGATAGGCTCGTATGCCTTCAAGGATTGTCAGGCATTGGAGACCGTAACGTTCTCGTCTGACGATAAAGTGATGATTGGAATGGGTGCATTCAAAGGCTGTAAGGAACTGACCAACGAGACTATACAGAATATCATAAACCATACGAAAGCGGCGGTCATGACGGGTGTCTTCGAGGGTACGGCCGCTTCAAACATCGTAATACCGGGCGACATAACCCTGATCAGCGCAGATGCCTTCAAGGCCACACCTCTTAAGAGGCTCACTTTGCCCGCAACGTGTAAGGGTAAGGAAGTAGAAGTGAAATCTTATGAGAACTGGATTCTGCCTGGCGCGATAGGAAGAGTGTTTGTCGGAACCTGCTATACTGGCGGCACACTTGACATAGATGCGGCCCGAACCGCGCGCACTCTTACCGACACTGACACGGAAATAAGTATCGAGGGAGAGGACTTCAATCAGAAATATGGTGAAGGATGGTTCAACAATGGAGACCATGGAGCTGTGGGTGATGGTGGTTTTGACAAAGAATACCGTCCGGAAATAATTGACGACAATGTTAACTTCGGTTTGATAAAAAATGGTGACAACCGCAAACTCGGCTACATGAAGAAGTACTATTGGTTCAAATACTCTTTCCGCGTGACAGAGGAAGACGATTATACCATCTCGGCAAAGATGGCGACAGGAGGAAATACTACTTATCCTGAGTTCGCGATAGACGGTGGCTCTGAAAGAATAAGAAAAGAACTGAAAATTGACGGATGGAATCCCTGGGGCAATGCTGAGACAGTTATCGGAAGCGTCCGGCTGGAACCGGGCATCCACTACATCACTTATTACGGTGATACAAATACGGATCTCGACAAGTTCATAATAAGGAAAGGGAAAGAAACCGGAGCAGATATTTTCGTGCCCGGACCATATACGGGAAGCGTGGTGACGGAATACGAACTTAACGTAACAGAAAATCCCGTGTCGATACTGTCGTCCGACAAGGACGCATTCAGCGATGTGAACGCCAATAACTGTGAGGTGGTGTTCCCGGACGGGACAACCGACGAAATGGTTAGCGGCTACCGCGACGGCAAGAATAATGCAGGAATACTCGGTCTGCTCACCAAAACCGTGTCTGAGGACGATCCTTACGATGTCGTCTATCAGGAACACGCCGACGTCAAGGCCACACGCACGTTCAATAAGAAGAAGTGGAACTCCGTGGTGTTCCCGTTCACCGTGAACGGAAAGATTCTCAAGAACGCCACAAACGAGGACGGCACGCTTACCGAACCGTTCGCAAGAGCCGCTTATCTCTTCGACAACGGCTTCGGAACACCGGGCTATGATGTGAAGCTGCGCTTCGTTTATCTCGACAACAAGAACACTTTCGATGAGAACGGTACGGACGAAATCAAGGCCGGAACGCCGTTCCTGCTCTTCGTTGACGATACGAAGGATGCTCCCGAAGGCAACGTCTACGTGTTCAAGGACATCACTACACCGGCCGCATCCCCTACCGTTGGTATGGAATATAGTGATGATAAGATCGTGAAACAGGTCGATCCGGCTGGCGATAAAGGTATAAAGGACTATTCGTTTAAAGGTAGACTCGACTATAAAACTGGCGATCCCGCGTTCAGTGACAAGATATATTGGGTCGCTGACAGCAAGTATTATTGGGGCACGAACGTCACGATGAAGAATATGCGTTCATGGTTTAAGCCGAATAACGAGGCTGGAGCACGTGCCATAGAGAGCCTGTTCGGTTTCGTCGGTGACGATGCTACGGGCATCAGCATAGTGGAGGCAAACGGCGGCGGCAATGTCAATGGCGGCATATACAGTCTGTGTGGCCGGCTGATAAGCACAGATCCCGCTTCACTCCCACGACTTCCGAAGGGTGTATATATAGTTAATGGTAATAAGGTAATTGTAAAATAGTAAAGGAGAAACATGGATATGAAAAGGAATTATATAGCCCCTGCGGTTTTCGTGATAGTTGCCGAGAACGGCAACTTGCTTGAAGCTTCGCCCAATGTTGGCTACGATGGCGGCGACGGATCGTTTAACAAGGAAGGCGGCGAGACTATCGTGAATGGCGGAGAAGACAATGGTGCGACTCCGGCCAAAGGATTCTCGGGCTGGGAAAGCGATTGGGACAAAGAATTTATTTGGTGATACCATTACATGGAATCTTCATACATGTAACGTAAAGTAAAGTTGGTTATAAAATGCAAAAGCCACGGGCAAGTGATTGTCCGTGGCTTTATTTTACATATATTATATATAAGGTGTGGTGACCTGCATTCAACTTATCCTCATGATGCTTGCCTCGAAGTCGTCGTTTTCAACGAGCGACTTGTTCTTTACGCGCGTCTTGTAAGTGTTTATCGTGTGCACCGAATACTTCAGGAACTTCGCTATGCGTTCGCTTTCCGTTATTCCAAGACGTATCAGGGCGAAGATGCGCATCTCGGTTGTAAGCGACATCTTCTTCTCCGGTATCTTGCGCTCGTTCTCCGGGAACATACTATTGTATTGTTCCACGAAGTTCGGGAATATCTTCAGGAATGTAGAGTCGAACACAGCGAACATATTGTCGCGCTCTTTGTTAAGTACCGACTCCTTGAGCGAGTAGCGCAGGTCATCGTATTGGCGTGCCTGTATCTTGCGGTCTATCATGCGGTAGAGCTTCTCCATCTTGTCGATAAACTCCGAATTGATATAGAATGAGTTGCCGATATATTCGTTCTTGATGTTGTTCGCCTCCTGCAGCTGTGTGTAGGCGTGCCTAATGTTTTCGTTGCTTTTGCGTATTGCGTTGCGCGCTTCCTGCAGGTTGCGTTTCTGTCTGTACAGTGTGAACACCGTGATCAGAATCACCACCACGAGCACCGAGATGATAATGATGCCTCCGATGAGCATATTCGACTTTTCCTTCAGAATGTTATACCTGTTGGTTTCGATTATGGGAAGAATCTCGCCCACCTCAATCTTCCTCTGTCTTGCGCCGTAGAAGTTAGCGTCATCAAGCGAATGCTGTATGTAGCTTGTGGAGCGCTGTATATCACCATGCTTGTAGAGCAGTTCGGCGAGGCCTCTGAGCGCCGTCGTCTCCTTTGTCGACGACATCACGTCGTATGTCGCGGCATCGGCGAGATACTCCATCGCGTTCTCCTCCTCATTGTTTTTCCATGCCATCCATCCTATGCACGAGGTCACGATAGCTCCTGTGTGCATATCGAACCCGCCCTTCTTGAGCATCGCCATGAATGTCCCGCGGCTCTCATCATACTTGTATTCCTTCATTTGTTGCTGTCCGACGGCATACATCCATTCCGTGGTGTTGGGCTTGAGGATGGTGAGCAGGGAGTCCGTATAGCGGTTGCCGCGTTTCAGATATTCTTTGTGGTAAGGCTCGGCGTGGTTGTAATCCGAGATGTCGTAGTTGAGCCGTGCGGCTATGGTGTAGTATATCTTCTTGTATTCTGCCGTAGCGTTTTTTGCATTCACCCCCTCCATTTTGTCGAATGCCTCCTTGTAGAGGCCTGCTGAGACCAGACAGAAGACCATCGCACATTCCGATTCCACTTTGTAATTGTCATCGTTGAGTTTCGTAGCGAGTTCAAGCGAACGGTTGGCGTAGGTATAGGCCGAGTCATACTGGTATGACTTATATTCATCATACAGTTTGATGCAGGCGTTATACTGTGTCTTTGCCGTTGCCGCCTTTTTCAGGGCGTCTTTCAACTTCTGTATTCTCTGTTCCTTAGAATTGTCGTATGCGGATTTGTTTTTTAGGCATTTGTCTAATTTGACGAGCTTCTCGCCTATACTTCCGTTATCGGCATGGCAGACGCTTTTTGGGCAAAAGGCGATTAATAGCAGTGCGGTTATGAATGTAGATAATCTCATGACAGTGTTGTTTTTGTTACAATTAAGGTTTATGCAAAATTACTAAAAAACATTTAACCGCCAAATATTTGTCAGTTTTTTTGTAAATTAAAATTTAATATCGGACCAGACGCTTTTATGAAAATAAAAGAAGGCGCGGATGCTTGCGGTCGGTTCAAGACGGAACCTGTCGCAAGCATCCGCGCCGTAGCGTGTCAGGACTCTGTCTGTATGGGGAAGACAGAGACACCGATGTATTTAGAATTTCAGGTCGACACCTATACCCAGCACACGGCTTGTGCGTGTGAAAGAGTCGCAGATAAGCGGCTCGGCCGACATAACCTTCTCGTAGTCGGTGTAGTTTGTTTGGAAATAAGCCGCATTTACCTTTATCATGTCGTTGATTTGGTAGCCCAGACCGAAGCCGAAACTGTAAGAGTTTACGACAAACGACATATCATTCATGTAGTCATCCGTGAGCTGATAGCGTGTAAACTGCAAGCCGCCGCTCACCTGAAGACGCTTTGTTATGTCCCATTCCACGCCACCGAGATATTCGTTCGTGCCGCCGTCGAGTTTCTTTTCAGCGTGCTGATACATATGAGCGTCGGTATCGAAGAAGTGGTGATAGCCCGCGTTGATGCGTACCGTAGGGCATACGCTCCACTGTGCGCCGAGGGTGAGCAGTGCCGGAGAGTCTTCCTCGACCTCCGTTCCGTCCTGAAACTTGTTCACGGCATCTATCATGCTTGCTTCTTTCACTGTGGATTTGTTCTTCATGCGCATACGGGTCTTGAACTCATACTTAGCCGCGAAGTTGAAGTTGCCCGTCTTATAGTCAATGCCGATGATAGGCGCGATACCCCAACCGGTCTGGTCCGACATCAGATTCACGCCGTTGCGGTAGACTCCGAGCATATCGAGCTTCTGCTGGGTGCCCTGAAGCGTACCAAGAGTCCCCTGCAATTGTGCCATCTGCTGTGTGAGAGCGTCAGGGATTGGCAGTCCGGCAGCGGTGTATTGGTCCATTCCTGCCTGTACCTGTGCAATGCCGGCATTTACTTGAGCGATGCCTCCCGCGACGGTGTTGTTGGCTCCGTCGAGGAATGTTCCGAAGGGAACGTATCCCGCATCGGTCTTCACCTGAATGTTGTCGAGCTTTGCCTTGTATGAAGCCGAGCCGTAGAGAAGGCGCGCGCCACCGTAAACGGAGAGTTTGTCCGTTACCTTATAAGCTGCTCCGAGCGTGAAACCGTAATAGTACTGACGTCCCTGCATATATCCGTCGACGTCATATCCCTTTACTCCGAGCGGTTCGAGCTGGCTCGCTATCGTGCCGACCACGCTCTCGAATGAGCCGAGTCCGTTCTCGAACTCACATTTTCCACCGCCGCCGGTAATGGCGAAGTTGAACTGGAAGCTCCATTTGTCTTTGTTGTAGGCAGCCTGCACCGACGGGATTATTGGTGCGTCGGCCTTTCCCTCAAACGTTTTCGTCATGTTGCCATTGTTCTTCTCGCCCAATGCGAACACCGGATTGGTGGATGTTATGGTACGGGTCTGATGGGCGTTCTGCAAGTTCAGCGACACGTGGAAACCCTGTTCGAGGAACGCTACGCCCGCGGGGTTGTAGTAGACACCGTCTATGCCAATCGCACCGTCGCGTGCCGGATTCCTCAAGAAGTTTATGTTCTGGTTTGTGTTCGTAAGCAATCCGCCTGCGAAAGTTGTCGTTACAGATGACAATAATATTGCCAAAGCTGCTAAATTACGTTTATTCATTTTAAATATTTGTACTAAAATTGGTTGCAAAGGTATCTAAATTGTTCTAAAATACCATAGAATTGGTATCTCGTTTAATTTTTGTTAACTAACAAGCCGTTTGTTCTTAGCTTTTAACTCTTCGTTTTTCACTCTCAAAATAGGCACTTTTGCAGTGCTTTCGTGGCTCAGCCGATAAATATAGGGGATGTCTTTTATCAGATATTATGTCGCACCTTTGCACACACTTTACGCCATACTCAGAGTATTTAAGGCCGGATTACTCCGGTACTGAAGCCAAAATACTTGAGTAA
>ERZ1027188.796-NODE-796-length-11371-cov-5.541269_pt1 | contig 11371 bp, 8 predicted proteins | sample MGYA00519273_ERZ1027188 | MGnify/ENA primary metagenome ERZ1027188 (study PRJEB26926, sample SAMN06164623) | human gut metagenome | biome: ENVO:00009003; feature: ENVO:2100002; material: ENVO:00002003 | host: Homo sapiens | place: USA | collected 2012 ... | reverse complement strand
TCTCGTGGGCTCGGAGATGTGTATAAGAGACAGCCGATGCTTTCTCCGATGCTTTCTCCGATGCTTTCTCCGATGCTTTCTCCGATGTTCCTATATAAATTTACCCTAAACATATCATCAAATGCTTCTATCTTGGGTTCTTTCAGTCCATACTCTTCCGCTTTATTCAATATTCTTCGAATTCCGCTTCCCCACGCTTCTACCAATCCCATTTGGCTAAAAACATTAGCAATTAACTTATTCCTGATCTTAGAATGACCGCTCATCACCTCTTCATAGGTTAGTCCATTATACAATCCTCCTGGGGAAGTCACTTCCAAACGGTCATCATAAATAGCTACCTGTATACAAGACTCATCAGAGAGATTTCTGTGACAATGTGCGTTAATGATCATTTCCCGAATTGCTTCTACTGGCAGTTCATAATTTTCTCTGCGCACCAAACCATCTATTGTTGCTCCAAGTCTGATATTTCTTAGAACAAACTCAACCGCACTTTCAATTTGTTTATAGATCGGTCCTGTATACTCCCGTTTATCTAAAAATACCGTTCTATCTGTTCCTTTAAATACTGCACATTGTGTTTTTGAAAATGGGAAATAATCAGATGTTAATAAGACATACGCATTAGATGCAAGTACATTTCCATCTTTATTTTTCAAAATTTTCCAATTAAATAGTTGTTCTTTTCTAACAGCCTGTTCCGAAAGACCAGCTTTCTTACGAAAAGCTTCTATATCTTTGCACAAATTTTGTGTTGCTGCCTCTGTTACATCATACCCCACACAAGTCAGCTCATCCCATGAAATACGTGCCCCCTCCATCTCCAACTCTCTTATCTTTTCCGGATAAGCAAGTCGTGAAGTTCCTGCGACACGAATATAAGTCCCTTTTTCTTTACCCTTGGCCTTAATATAATATGGGCGATTTTTTCCTGCTTCCACATCAACAACAATTACAGTCTTTTCATCAATCGTTTGTGGTTCAATATCCGGAATAATCTGTGGCTCACACGAATCAGATATCGCATTTGCCAATGAATCCATAATTGGAAAAAGACTCTCCTTATCTACTCCAACTACTTGATGCGTTTTATCATCAATTCCTATGACCAATTTTCCGCCTTGCGTATTGGCAAAAGCCACAACGGTTTTCATGTATTTTTCACTTTTATCTGGTATTGTCACCTTGTATTCAATATTTTTTGACTCTCCAGAAAACAGCTTGTCTTTCACCATAACGCAACCTCCACTTATCTCATTTTTATTATAATATCCAACAAATCTGGTCTTTATATTGTACCCATAGACCGTTGCAATTAAAAATTTATTCTTCTAAATCAAACAATTCCATATGTATTTCTTGTTCCAAAATAATCTCCTGCTATTCTCTCTAACTGCTCAGCAATCTGCGTAAAAGGAAAATTCAAGTCCAGTGTCCTCACCCAGATTGTGTTTCCATTCATAGAATATTTATTATTGGGTGTTATTTGTTCCTGCGTCTTTGCATATAGTAACATTCCTGCAACATTTCCGGTTTGATTCCTATCCAGATTCTTCACATAAGCAAATATCTGATACAGATTTCCTGAGTGAATGCTGCTAACCTCATGCTGTGTCTGCATCGTATGCCTATAATACTTCGCATCAATAATCAATACTTTACCCGCAAATTTCAATGTAATATCCGTTACCATGCTTGGCAGGAAATCAATCATCCCATCGTCTATATTCCATTGAATCGTATCTGGATTTGCCTTATACTCCGGGTGATGATAGCGAAAATATTCCAGAATAAACTTTTCATATAAGCTGTGCATAGAACGTTCATCCAAAAAAGTTGCCAGCTTAGTTTTACCTTTATCTGTTGACAGCAACAAACTGCCAAGCACCAGATAACAAATATTCATAAGCATTCGGTAACTCTGATTGTTACGCTGGTATCGAATCCTGTCCCATCGTATCTGATCTGGTTCTATCATATCTACGTTCTCGAACAAAATCAGATTTTTCTTCAAAAGAGCTTTTCTATCCTGTTTCACAGTTTCCTGTCGCACCAATATCATCATGGTGGTTTTCAAAATTCGGTTCAGAAGATTGTCCTCAGATAGTTCATCATATTCACATGCCAACCTTCGCCTATGTTGTATTCTGTTTTTTATCGTTCCTTGAAGATTAAGTTTACCTCTTAAAACGGATAATTCCTCTAATTGAAGAGTATATTCCTTATACAATCCCTGTTTAAGCTGATTTGCCACTCCTTTGCCGAGTATTGCCGCAAACATGTCGTGAATATTCTCAAAGTCCTCCGTAGTCATCGAATCATAATTTGACTGACGCAGGGATTGAAATGCATAAGTCAGCATATAATATATATTTTTAATTAAAATCCCTTTGTCATTGGTCATTAATCGTTAAACACTCCTCTTAAAATATTCTGCCACTTTTGAATTTTTGCAGGTTCATCAAACCAGTATTCCTCAAGCATAGGCAAAATATCATACTCAACCACAGACTGCATCCATTCATCTGTACATTCATCCTGCCCACAGAAATAGCTATGCCCGATGCAGAATCCAGAACCCAAAGAAGAATCTTTTGCTATCTCAAAATTGAGTTCCTTTACTTTTTCAATCAAAGCATAAAATGTATCATCATTAAAGCTGTCCAAATACAGCCTGAATCCCTCAGAACTAAATCCCGGCTCCATAGCAAAAAAACTAAATCTTCTGCGCAAAGCATAATCAATAAGTGCAAGGCTTCGATCTGCCGTATTCATCATTCCTATAATGTAAACGTTTTTAGGAACTGAAAATGGCAAACCATTATATGCTAATGTCATCCTATTTCCTCTGTAGTCCTTTTCAATAAGCATCAATAATTCCCCGAAAATCTTACTCATATTTCCACGATTGATTTCATCAATTATGAAAAAATATGGTATCTCCTGATTGTTTGATGCTTTCTGACAGAATTTGTAAAAGATACCATTCTGAAGTTCAAATCCCTCACCAGACGGTTTATATCCCATAATAAAATCTTCATAGGAATAATTCTGGTGGAACTGAATAAATTCTACTCGTGATTCATCCTTAACCCCCATAATGGAATAGGCAAGCCTTTTTGCTGCAAATGTTTTTCCAACTCCTGGTGCTCCTTGCAAGATAATGTTCTTTTTGTTAAGAAGTAAACCTTTCAATGAATCATATTTTTCAGAAGTCATATATACTTCAGAAAGAAAATCCTCTTTGCTATAAGTCTCTGCTTGTTCACTACCGATTGGATTCTCCTGATTTTCTTCACGCACTATGTCCATGATAAAATCATATTCTCCTTTGGTCAGCTTAAAGAGACTTCCCTGTGGATTCATAAAATATTCCATTTTCTCCAGTTCTGGAGCATCTTTCAACAGGGTATAATCTATCGGAGATGTTAATCCCTCTATCTTTTCAAAATACAGATTATCACCATCATTTTGTTTGGTAACACGACATATTGCCACAACCTGCTTTACCGGGTTTGATTCATATCCGATAATCAGATCACCTTCTCTAGCATCAAGGAAATTCTGAAAAATTCGTCTTTTATTTCCATTGTCATTGTACATCGTATAGTTCTGTTCCTCACCAACCTCAATGTCTGAAAAACTCCATATCTTCGGATTTGCATTCAACCACCAGTAGTTAACGCCGTTTTCCGATTGATTTGCATATAACTTTGTATCAGAAAAGTCTACATTCTCTAACGCTTCCTTCAATTCGTGCCGCAGTTTCCAAACAAATACACCTTCCTCATCAGAATTTGCATTTCTACCAACAAACAAAATTGTCCAGTATCTCTTTCTGCCGTCTTTTTCCTTTACTGAAATATCACAACCTGTCTTTTCTGCAATTCGCTTCGCCAATGTTGTTGCACCAGTATTGTAGAAATTAGGTGTTTCTCCATATTTTACCGAAAGCTGCTTACAGGTTGCCATTCCTCCATAATCAAGAAATCTGTACAATACTTCCCAGCTTTGCGTATTGAAAATACTCTCATCTTCAAACAGCTCTCTCCAATCATCTGCTGAGATTCCAAAATCTATGTCCGTACCTATCCAGTCTTCTTTCGCTTTCTTTGTTTTATCAGCCAGATAATTTGCTATGTAAAAAGATAAATCAAAAGTGAGCATTCTATGGCTTTCGTCTGCATAACAGTCCGAATCAAGGTTACTTTCAAATAATTCTATCAGCTCGCTATCCTGCGAAACTACTTCCTGCATCTCACTAATCAGTTTTGAATTACCTTTAATATTCTGCTCTGTATGCCCCTTGGTTGGTATAAAATCATTTTCCAGATAAATCCCGGTTGCCTTACATACTGTATATTTGAATATATCATATTTCTGCGGATACTTCAGGCACAAATACACTGTAATCGCCATAGGACGCTGATAATGCTGATACCCCGGAGATAATCTGTCACACAAGTCCTGTGCCGAAGATTGGAACTGCAATATACGCTCTTCCACATCTTTGGATTCATCATAAAGGTTGATAAACATTGCTCGTACAGTTTCTGCATCATCCTGTGCGTACTGAATCATCATCTTTCTCGGAAAATTGTTCATAGATGCCAGTAAATTAGCAGTTTTCTCAGTTGCTTTAGCAAACATAACGGCGAAGTCATTCGCATTTATATCCCAATTATCTTGGAACCATTTCACCGCTTCCCATTTATATTTTTCACTCTTCCATCTTTTGTTGAAAATTTTCCTATATTCCACGAGTGCATTTTGCAATTTTCCCAAATTTATCAATATTTAACACCGCCTTTATTCTTTTTCACAATTATTTAACTCTTACCATCTTTTGATGTATGAGTCTGACAATAACTCCTTGTCTGCATCATACAATTTTCTTTCAAGCCACTTCAATGTCCAGTTACTTTTTATTGAATTATGATGTTCTTCCATTTTCCAATGTGCATGATACGGAAAAGTCTGTGGTTCATAGTGTGGCAGAACCTTTAAAATTCCTAAACTTACAAATTTCTGTCCACTATATCTGTCTATAAACCGGTCTCGGATAAACTGCTCCATCTTTTCCGTATCTATATAGTTTCTGCCTTATGCAGTAATTTCGTAGAAAGAATATACCTTATCAATAACAGCATTCTCCTCTGCAAGTTTCCCTTACAACATCATTATTACTTCTTTTATTTTCTTTTTGACTGCCTATAAATACCTCCACTTATTTTTCTATTTCAACAATGTCATCCAGATTACAATCAAGTGCTACACATATTCGCACTAAAACGTCCAATGCAACATACTCATTATTTGTCATCTTCATAATTGTACTTCTCGCAATAGATGTCTTTTCTCTTAGATCTGCTTTAGACATTTCTCTGTCTATTAAAAGCTTCCATAAAGGCTTATAATTAATATTCACCCTATTATTGGTCATCATATCTCCTCCACATTTCTGCAATAGACAATCATAGGATAATAATACCAAAGGAATGGCGATTATACAATCAATTTGCTTGAGTTCTCGAACACTTGATGTTCATTTAAAGACAAATAGCTCTCGATGACCATATTCGTTCAAAGAACTTTAATTGTATTGATAAAAATTGATTCACTTTTTTCATAGATTGTTTGACACTATCTTTTGAAAATGAGAAAATCTACCGGATCATTTTTCACATGCATTAAACTGAAACGAACAGATCCATACCGGATTTTCTGCCTGCATCAGGTGATAGGAACCAACCGTTTTCATGCGGTTTACCTGCACCTGCACGACCTCTTCCTCTGTTACCCGGAACTGTGTCAGGATCTCTTTCAGCTCTGAAATAGTCTCTAAGCTGATGGCATTTAACACAATCCGCATCTGTGGGTTCTTTTTATAAAGGCAATCCAGAATTTCTCTAAGCTGCCCACTGCTTCCCCCGATAAATGCATGAGTTGGAACAGGGAGAGTCTCTAAGGCTTCCGGAGCCTTTCCTTTCACCACATGAAGATTGGGAAGTCCGAACTGTTCCTTGTTCCGTCCGATGAGAAATACGGCTTCTTCCTTCTGCTCAATCGCATAAACCGCAATTGAGCCCGAAAGCCCAGCCATTTCCACGGCTACAGAACCGGTTCCGCTTCCTACATCATACACCACTGCTCCTTCGGACAGCTGTAGCTTACAAATGCTGATTTCACGGATTTCTGCCTTGGTCATGGGAACCTTATCCCGGATAAATGCCTCATCCCCGCGGTAAGGCGTTAAGATCGCCTTATCAGGAGCCGGATTCAAAATAAAGCAGGAGTACAGTCCCTTCTTGTGACTGCCGAGGCACTCCTGTGGCGTCAGTGTCCGGATCTCCTGCTCCGGATAGGACAACTGGAATCCCGCCGTTACAACACAATCCGTAAGTCCTTCCCTGATCAGCAGCTCTCCTAATGCCTGCAGATCCGAAGCCCCGGACAGTAATAGAAACACCTTCTCATACGCTCGGATTTTTTGTGCAAGATCCGGCACCTCTTTTCCATGCATGCTGACAAGCAGCGCATCCTCATAACGCTCTCCGATGCAGGACGCCAGACAGGCAATCGAAGAAATTCCGGGCCGGATCGAAACGTCTGCCTGCAAAACTCCCTTTTCTATTTCGGTAGTCAGTGCTTCATACATGGCTTTGCAGCCACTGTAAAATCCCGTATCCCCGGAGAAAAGAATCACCACCCGGCACGGATTCCGGTCATATTCCTTCTTCGAAAGCTCCTTCAGATACGGCAGAATCTGCTTTGCCATATAATACGGTTTCTTCTCGATCCGGGGTTCGTATGGCGCAATCATACGCTCTGCTCCAAGCAGAACATCCGCATGCTCAATCGCTTCCTTCACTTCTACGGTAAGGCTCTTTGGATTCCCCATACCGACTCCTGCCAGCGTAATTTCAAAACGGATTTCTTTACGAATCGGTTTTCCGCTGAGCTTTTCAAGCTTTGTCACCACTTCTTCAAAGGAATCCCCCTCTTCCTCAGCCATCGTTCCAACCACATAAACCGGGATATTGATACGTTCTGCTGCCTTTAGCTTTTCCAGAAAGCCACCTGTTCTTCCGCTTTGCTTCGTCACAAGACACTGAATGTCATATTGCCGCAGCATGGCTTCATTCATCTGCTCGGTAAACGGTCCCTGCAGCGCCAGAATCTGCTTTCCGGCAATTCCCTGCTCCATACAAAGCTGAATGCTCTCGATGCCCGGAAGCACCCTGACATAGAGACGCTCCTTCAACTTCTCATGCGCGCAGTACCGGAACAGATCCTTGCTTCCTGTCGTAAGAAGAATATTGCCCACGGTCTGGCACAAAGCTTCCGCACAGGCTTCGTGATCTTCAAAATAGCGGACGCCTTCGATTCTTCCTTCCTCCCGCTCTCTTTTTAACCGCAGATAAGGAATGGACAGATCTTTCATCGACGCTTTGATATTCTGCGTTACCACCGTGGCATACGGGTGGGTCGCATCTACCACAGCAAGGAAATTTCCTTTTTCAACAAAATGCCGGATTTCTTCCTGATCCATTCTGCCCCGGTGGATGCTCACAAGGGGATGCTCCTTTAACACGATTTCTCCATATTCCGTTGCCACACACACGGTATGCGCGATTCCGGCATCTGTCAGAGCTTCAGATAAGGCTCTTCCCTCCGTTGTCCCTGCAAAGATTAGTATTTCTTTCAACTTGATACCCCCGCTTCGTAATCAGTTTTCCATTGATGATTTCCGATCCTGCATTTCCGATAAACACGGTTGTGAACATGTTCACCTGCGTATCCCGCAGCTCCTTTAACGTACAGACAACCGCTTTCGTTCCTTCCCTGCCGATATTCTCCACATAACCGCAGGCGCGGTCCTCTTCCAGTATTTCCAAAAGTATATCACAGGCCCGTTTCAGATAATCCTTCCGTTTATGACTGGATGGATTATAAATGGCAATGGCAAAATCTCCCATGGCTGCTGCCCGGAGCCTTTTTTCAATCTTATCCCACGGCGTCAACAGGTCACTTAAACTGATGACACAAAAATCGTGGTTCAGGGGTGCACCAAGCACCGCTGCCCCACTGCAGGCTGCGGTAATTCCCGGAACCACAATAAGCTCCATGTCCTCATAACCTTTACCAATCTCATACATTAAGGAAGCGAGCCCATAGACACCGGCATCCCCGCTGCAGATCAATGCCACCTGTTTTCCTTCAGCCGCCTTTTCAAAACACATCCGGCAGCGTTCTTCCTCCTGCCGCATCGGTGTTGACAGCAGCTCCTTTTCCCTGAACCGTCCACCAAGCAGATTGATATAAACCGGATAGCCGACAATGACATCAGCTTCCTCCAGCGCCTTAAGAGCCTCTCCTGTCATCATTTCTTCTTTTCCCGGGCCCATTCCTACGATATAAATTCTATTTTTCATCAAAAGACACGCTCCATATTCGTTTTACAATCGCTGCTGTAATTCCATCCTCTGCCTGCTTTCCCGTGATGAGTATTCCATCCGGACCGCTAAACCGTAAGGCTGCCCGTTCACAGACATTATCAACACCCACCTGACTTTTCACGAACTCCGATGCATGGAAGGTTCCTTCCACCTGCTGTAGTTCTTCCGCGGAATAGGTGACAAAGGGAATTCCATAATGGCTGCTCATCCAAAGAATTCCTTCCTCGTCCTTTTTCCGGTCAATCGAGGCGAAAGCTGCCACCTGCTCCATGGAAATGCCGCTTTCCTTAAGAACTTTGTGCACAAAATGGTCAATCTGCTCTGCCGCCTTCCCCCTCTTACAGCCGATTCCGATGACATACTCCTTCGGACGCAGGGTAAGAAGACGTCCCTGCCCATAGGAAGCCGGAGCAACTAAAATATCGACAGGAGACTCTGTAACACCAGGAATTCCGGCAGACGATTCTGAAAAGGCAACCGGAGCATCTGTAATCGATTCTACTGACACAACCGGAACATCTTCAGTTGATTCTGCCGACACAGCCGGAACATCTTCTGAAACTTCTGTCGGCATAACCGGGACATCTGTATGTAATTCTGCCGAACAGGGAACAATCCGGATCCCTTCCGGAACATTACCTTCTCTCGGAACCTTTCTTCCTCCCGTGCTCCCCGCTTCTCCTTCTTGCAAATGCCCTTCTTCCACTGCCATCGTCACTTCTTCTCCTGCCAGAATGCGGGAAGACACCTTGGCAATGCCATCCTTATTTACGATGTGCAGTGCATTCCGTCTGGCAAACAGATCGACCGCAAAGCAGTGATTCAAGTCGGTTGCCGTTGTAATGACCGGGGTACTTCCCATGCGCTCTGCAAGGGAAACCGCCAGTTCGTTGGCTCCTCCCACATGCCCTGCCAGAACGGGAATCACAAAGCGTCCCTGTTCATCCATTACTAGCACCGGCACATCATTTAATTTATCCGTAAGAAACGGAGCGATGGCCCGGACCGCTATTCCACAGGCTCCGATAAAAAGAAGGCTTCTGCGCTTCTTCATCTGCTCACCGGTCCATTCCGTAAGTGGCTGTTCCACATAAGAGAGTCCGCTTTCTGCAAGATTCTTTTCTGTAAGTTTTCTTTCTGTCAAACTCTTTTCCGCATGGGAACACTTCGTATAAAGGCAAAGTTCCTCCTCTGTCTCCCCTGAAAATGCCTTTTTGATTTTTAAGGACAGTTCGATTCCTTTTAGCGTAAAGCTGATAATACTTACCTTCATTCTTGTGTTTCCTTTGCTTTCCGGAATTCCGTCGAAAAATCCGGGGCATAGAGTCTGGACTTCCGGTAATGCTGATGCGCGATTGCATCCCCGACAAGCACCAGTGCTGTCTTATAGATTCCATGCTCCTTTGCAACAGCCGGTAAGGTTTCCACCGTACAGACATAAGCCTGCTCTTCCGGCCAGGTTGCCTTATAGACAAGGGCTGCCGGTGTCTCTCTCCGGTATCCGCCTTTTATCAATCGCCTGCTCAGCTCTTCAAGCATTCCGGCACTTAGATAAATTGCCATGGAGGCCTGATGCGTGGCAAGCCCTTCGATCTGTTCCTTTTCCGGCACGCCTGTCCTTCCTTCCATCCGGGTAATAATCAGTGTCTGGGAAATATCCGGCAGGGTATATTCGAGATTCAACGATGCTGCCGCTCCGAAGCAGGCACTTACGCCCGGACAGCTCTCATAGGCAATTCCCTTTTCCTCCAGTGCATCCATCTGTTCCCGCACTGCCCCGTAAATGCTGGGATCCCCGGTATGCAGCCGCACAATCACTTTTCCATCTTTTTCTGCCTCTTCCATAATCGCAAGGACCTCCGGAAGCGTCAGTCTGGCACTGTTATGAATTTCACAATCCTTTTTTGCATATTGTAAAAGCTCCGGATTCACAAGAGAACCTGCATAGATAATCACATCTGCTTTTTCCAAAAGATGCATGCCCCGTACCGTAATTAAATCTGCTGCTCCTGTTCCTGCGCCAACAAAGTAAACCATTCTTCCACTCCCTCACTCTTTGCCAGTTCTCCGAATTCGTTCGCGTACATGAGACATTCGACCTGCATCTTTCCCCCGGCACGCTTATTCAAATAATAAAAAATCCGCTCCATTGCTGCCTCCATGACCGGTGCTCTTTTGCCGCACGAATCGAGGATTCTTACAGCTTCTTCGGTTGTGACACAGGTTAAGATCTGCTGTGCCACCGGAAGCTCTACGCCAATCTTTACCGCAAAAGCAGTCAACAGCTCCATCCGGCAGTCCCCTTCCCTGGAATGGGTGTTCATGATGCCGCCCGCTACCTTAATCAGCTTTCCGATATGGCCGGTAAGAAGCATCCTCTGAAAGCCAAGCTCCACCGCCATGTCAATCGCCTGTCCGATAAAGTTACTGCATTTTACACTCCGGTTAAGGTCATAGTGATAGACCTTTTTCATATAATCCAGTCCATAATTTCCGGGAGAAACCGCCACATAATCATACCCTTGTGCTTTCCGCTGGTTGAGCTCGACACGGATGGTATCCAATATTGCCTGATTGCTCATCGGCTCTACAATTCCGCTGGTTCCCAGAATGGAAATACCGCCGACAATGCCAAGGCGGGGATTAAAGGTCTGCTGTGCAAGCTCCTCTCCTCCCGGCACGGAAATCTCGACCTGCAGGATTCCCTGATAATCCAGGAGGTGGCATACCTCCAGTACTTCCTTCGTAATCATTTCCCGCGGCACATGATTGATTGCCGCATTTCCTACCGGCTGGTCAAGTCCCGGCTTTGTCACTCTCCCGACGCCCGTTCCACCGTCAATAAGAACCTCTGCCTGTATCCCTGTCTCTTATACACATCTCCGAGCCCACGAGACGCGTAGTAATCT
>ERZ1027188.792-NODE-792-length-11406-cov-4.481543_pt1 | contig 11406 bp, 9 predicted proteins | sample MGYA00519273_ERZ1027188 | MGnify/ENA primary metagenome ERZ1027188 (study PRJEB26926, sample SAMN06164623) | human gut metagenome | biome: ENVO:00009003; feature: ENVO:2100002; material: ENVO:00002003 | host: Homo sapiens | place: USA | collected 2012 ... | reverse complement strand
GCTATTCGTCGGCAGCGTCAGATGTGTATAAGAGACAGCTTGTATATCGTTCGGCAAGTTGATTATGCAATTGTAATCTTCATCGTTTATATATCGCTCGCCAGGCACATTTGTTATTGTGAGGATTTTCCATTTGCCCAGTGCATTATACTTGCCACTCTGGAATGCGTAACCATTTTTCAATGTCGCAATATTCGACAAGCATATAGTAGTTTCTAACAAATCTTTGCGTGCGAACAAATGTTTACTAATCGCAGACCTACAAACTTTACAATCCTTAATCAAAGGACTAAGAGTATGTTGTATGCAAAGAGTTTATGGCAATAACGTGTATTTAAGCGAAATTGCACAAATATATCAGCCGCAAACAATATCTTCAACAGAATTAACGGAAGATGGTTTTCTTGTATATGGCGCAAATGGCATTATTGGTAAATATAAAGAATATAACCATAAGACAGAACAAATCTGTATAACTTGTCGTGGTAATACTTGCGGTATGGTTAATTACACCAAACCCATGTCATGGGTAACAGGAAATGCGATGGTGATAAACACAGATGAACATCAAAACAAGGTGTGCAAGAGGTATTTGTACCATTACCTTTCTGCGTATAACTTCAATAGTATAATTTCAGGGTCAGGACAACCGCAAATTGTACGCACTCCATTGGAGAATTTAGAAATAACATTGCCTTCCATTTTTGAACAAGAACAGAAGGCAATGCTACTTGATAGAATTCAAGCTAAAATTGAAATTAGTAATCGTGTACTAAGCCTATGTCAGGAACAGAAGCAATACTTGCTCCGTCAGATGTTTATATAAACATTTGTTGTAGTAAATATGACTTTTGACAACTCAATGAACTTAGGAGGTTTTGCTCAACAGAAACTTTCTTATCCAATGCTACTAAACACTTAGCCATTCTATTTTGTTCTTCCAAAGAAGGCAACAATAGTTTGGCTTTCTCTATGTCTTTATAATGCAAATGAATAATTGTGCTACCCTTAGCAAATTTTGCTAATTGCTTTTTGGCGATATGATTGAAGTAATAACTTAGATATTGCGAATTGTAGTTATGGCTGATATGTATTCCAAACATATCTCCACCTAATACAACTCCGTCAACATTGATAACTGATGGGGCAATTAAAGACATTGCGTCAACAGTGGTTGAAGAAGGAAATAACAAGTCCCCTTTCTTACTCAAAATCATACCATCTGTTTTGTTGGTGCAGCTTTCTATGTGGAATATGATTTCTCCATAAGTCGTAAAAAGTTCTCCATAAATAACACAAGGGCTTCCTATTTCTGTCAAATCATCTTTTGCCAAACTGCCAACACTGAAAGGTTCGCCCAAATCAGCAATACAGGTAGTTCGCTTTTTGACTTGGCTATAATGTTTTTCAATAATCGCAGACTTTAGCTTCTTCAAATCCTCAATGATTTTGTTTTGGGTTGCGATGCGCTCGTCAAGAAGAGCAATAAACTTATTCAGTTTTTCTTGCTCTTGAAATGTAGGATAAGCTATTTTGAGTTTTTCAATAATATCATAGCTAAGATTCTGTTGCTTTGTTCCTTGTGCATATCTAATACCAATAACATTCCCATGTTTCTTGTACCATGAATACAAAAACTCATTTTGGACTTTACCCTTTGAGATAAAAGCCATACACGCTTGACTAATAGTAGCTTCAGTTTTTGTTATAGAGCCAGTTCCTCTAACGCCATCTGCTTCCAATCCATAAATGGCAATGACAAATGTTCCAATAGGGAGCATCTTCAAAGTTTTTGCTGCTTCATCTGATATTTTCTCTTTTGTATCGGCAATATAGTGTTCTTTAAGTTCACCACTTGAAATCCAATTTATTGCGCCATTGAAATGTTCTTTGTTCAATCTGCTTGGAGTGTTGCCAGAATACAAGTCAAACTCCTCACCGATCGTACTTTCTTCCCACTCCCCCTGAAACTCAGGAAATCTGAGATTTGGGACATTGCCCTTCGGGCGAAGTCCCTCATGCTCGGCAGAATCCAAACAAGTTTGGTTCTGCTCTCGCTTATTTGGGACATTAAGGACTTTTCGTCCTTGATTTTTCTCATGCTCGGCAGAGTTCAAGCAAGCTTGACTCTGCTCTCGCTCACTCGAAAAATTGAGTTTCTTATGTTCGTTATTTTTTGTCGTTGTCATTTTTTAATCCTTAATTTGATCGTTCTGAAATAGTCCACCAGCTTGGTGGACAAATTATTTCCCTAAAATTTCCACAAGTTGTGGAAGATTTCAGTTCTCCTTTGGATTGAGGTCGAAAGGAAGCAGAGGCATATCGTCATCACCATTATTAAATCTGTCGAAATCAGAAATATATGAACAGTCTTGGATGAGCTTATATTTCTCATATTCTCCATAAGCCTTTGCTCTTGCTTCATCTTGCGAAACAGTTCCTGCCGAAGGGTTTGCCTCATAGTCCATTGCCGCAAGGAACTGGGCAAGTCGCTTTCGCCAATCTTCCATTGTTGTAATGATATGGCGTTGGGCACGAGTCTCAGCAAAGTCAAGGAATGAAGTAGTTATGCCATTGAGTTGATTAAGTTCGGTATCCGACAAATAGTTCTTGGCTACAATTGTGTCCGACTTTTGTACTCGTCCGTTAGGTGCTTTTTTCCATGTGGTAAGCCCCATGTGTGGTTGTTCGGCATCAGCTCTGTTATAGACAATCTCTGCTGCGGTATGATGTGTGACAGCCAAGTGCATCATATTCTGCACCATCTTGAAGAACAATTTGGTACTTTCTGATTTTGCATCATAATCAGCACTACACTCTGCATATACATCCGTTATCTTCTGATAGTAGCGACGTTCAGACGTCCGTATCTCACGGATGCGTTCCAGCAAGTCATCAAAGTAGTCCTTGCCGAAATGCCTGCCTTGTTTCAAACGTTCGTCATCAAGTACATATCCCTTGATGATAAACTCCTTCAACACAGAAGTTGCCCATATACGAAATTGAGTTGCTTGATAGCTGTTCACACGGTAACCTACGGCAATAATGGCATCAAGGTTGTAGAACAAAGGAGTACGTTCAACATCACGCTCACCCTCAAGTTGAACTTGTTGAATTTTTCTACAAGTTGCCTCTTTTGTAAGTTCTCCACTTTCATAAATTTGAGAAAGGTGATAAGCAATCGTTGCTCGGTCTACGCCAAACAAATCTGCCATGCGTTTTTGCGACATCCAAAATGTCTCGTTGTTAAATATCACTTCAATACGTGTTTCGCCTTGTGCTGTTTTATACAGCAATATGTTGGATTCCAGCGAGCTTTGAATAAGTTCTGTGGTAGAAACGGACTGCGAAAAATATTCTCTTGCTTGTTGCACCAGAGGTTTCTTTCCGTCTGCATTTTCAGCTATAATCATGCACGCCATACGAGACAAACGGAATATGTTCACCTTTCTATATGCACCACTACCGAGCTTGACCATATCAACCGTTTGGTTGAAATGGTCATCAATCTTCATGCCTTTTTGATTGGCTACGGCAATTGCCTTATTTATGACATTTTGGAATTTCCAGTTAGTAGAATATCCCATAGCATTACAAAGGTCGCGCGAACTCCAATATTCCTTGTTGTTTTCGTCAGTCCTGCGGATAGCATCAAACGTAGGACGCATTTCTGGTATATTATCTTTCTCAGCCATATTAAACGTTCTTCTAAAATTGTCCCAACCTGGTACAAAAAAATCATTCCACCAATCCCAATTCCTTCAAATACCCTTCAATCTCCTTGTCAAGATCGGCTCGTTTGGCTTCCAAATCCTTGATTTCTTTCATGACAGCATGAATGTCGATAGGTTCTTCTTCTTCGAAAGTATCAACGTAACGAGGAATGTTGAGATTGTAGTCGTTCTCAGCCACTTCTTGCAGTGTGGCAAGATGACTGTATTTTTCTATCTCCTTGCGCTCACGATAGGTATCAACAATCTTCTTGATATGCTGCGGACGGAGTTTGTTCTGGGTCTTGACCTTTTCAAACTCCTTGCTGGCATCAATAAACAGAATGTTGTCATCCTCCTTACGGCATTTCTTGAACACCAAGATACATGTCGGGATGCTTGTGCCATAGAATATATTGGCAGGCAGACCGATGATGGCATCCACATAGTTTTTCTTCTCAATGAGGAAACGACGTATTACGCCTTCTGCATTGCCACGGAAGAGCACACCATGAGGAGCGACACAAGCCATAGTGCCTCCCTCGTTAAGATGGTAAATCATGTGGAGAATAAAGGCATAGTCGGCCGTCTTGCGTGGTGCCAAGCGTCCTGCCTTACTGAAACGATCATCGTTGTTGAACTTATCGGCTGCACTCCATTCGGCAGAGAAAGGAGGATTTGCTACCACAGCGTCAAACTGTGTATCGCCAAAAGCATCAGCCTCTAAAGTATCGCCATTCTCAATGCGGAAATTGCTGAACTTGATACCATGCAGAAGCATATTCATACGAGCCAAGTTGTAGGTCGTAGGGTTCTTCTCCTGTCCGAAAATCTCGTTTGCATGACCTATGCTTGCTGCACGGAGCAACAGCGAACCACTACCACAAGTTGGGTCATAGACATTGCGCAGACGAGCGTGACCGATGGTTACAATCTCTGCCAAGATACGGCTCACTTCCTGAGGTGTGTAGAACTCACCTGCTTTCTTGCCAGCACCAGCGGCAAATTGGCTTATCATATACTCGTAGGCATCACCGAGAATGTCAATCTCTTGCGATGCTTCTACACCGAAATCTATGTCATCAAGGGCAAGAAGAACATTGCTCACCAATGTGTTCTTATCATCAGCAGTCTTTCCCAACTTAGGCGAAGCAAGGTCAATGTCAGAGAATAGACCGCCAAAATCCTCTTCGCTGTCCTGTCCAAGGGTACTGTCCTCAATACGCTTCAATGAGCGTTCGAGCATCGGCAGAATATTTTCCTTCTTCTTAATGCTCTCAATGACTGACGAGAACAGGAAGTTTGGTTCAATGAAGTAGCCGATATTCTCCAAACATTCAGTCTTGACTTCTTGTTGCAATGCCTCAACATCCTCGTTTATCTCCATTGCCCACAGTTCCTTGAACGTGACTTCATCATCCACCAATGCGTCATTGGCGTGTTTCTCTATCTTCTCCGACAAATACTTGTAGAAGATAAAGCCAAGGGTGAAGTACATAAAGTCACTTGCCGACATATTGCCACGCAGTTTGTTGGCAACTTCCCAAAGTTGGTCACGGAGTTTCTGTTGTAATTCTTCGCTCATATCGTTATTTCTTTTTTTCGATTTTTATGGCATCAGCCAATGTAACTTTATTGACGTTTCCATTTGCCGTGAAATATGAATCACGGTATTTCGTATTTGAATGTTCATCAATAGAAATGACAGCATTCCAATAAGAAACTGGGGTAATGTCACTTCCTGGGTCTAAACAAAAGATTTTTTTTATTTTGTCATTTCGGGTTTCATATCCTATTGCTAACAAAGCGTGTCCGTCAACTTTATTATAATCAACCCCTATCATTAACGGTTTGTTGTCATCAATGCATCTTTTTAATGTTTCTATTGTTTCTTGTCGGCTTGCAATATAATTGCAATCGACAATACTTTTTGCAGCAAATTGCAGTCCGTCTTTTATATCATCGGCAAAACCAAGCCCTTTTCTGATAAGTCCATCTTGCCTTTCAAGAAAATTTCTAATAATACGTCCCTTTGAAGTGGAACGCTTAATATTATTTCCTTCTTTCACCTGTTTGTATGTAAATATGCGCAATATAATCAAATACATCATTAGAGAATATACTGCACAAGCACCATCAAGTTCACCTTGTCGCAGATGAACTTTTGAGGTGCCTCCTAATCTTACACCATCAGGCGTAAGTTCTAATGTATCTATTATTTTAATCATTCTATTCCCAACTAAATGTTCTTATAATAGAACGCAATTTATCGAGTATTCTTGTTAATACCTTGCGTCTTTTTATCAGTCCCAAGTGTTTATCTTTCAATGCCTCTTGTATGATTTCTGGTTGTTCTTTTTGCAAGTAATCATATTCAGACAGGTAATGATTGAGAACCGTTACATCCAAGCCCTCTTCTTTTGCAAGTTTATCTACAGCATTGTTCCGCTCAGTCGTGATATAGTTGTTCAATCGTTCTTCAAGGTCGCTTGTACCATCAGACTGTTGTTTGCGTGCCATAAAGTTGTCTCGGTCATCATCCACATTCTGCTGTATAAAGCCATCAATCAGTTTTGCCTTGTTGCGTAACTCGGCATCTTTAATCATCGTATCAATAATATATGTACGTTTTTCCTTATAATCTGCGCTATAAGGATTGAGATCAGCAATCAGTTCAAGTATGTAAGTTACATTGATAATATCACTATGCAACAATTCCAGACAGAAATCAATATCATCAATACCTGACTCTGTTGAAGTTTCCGTGGGCTCTGCATCTTCGTCGGGCATCTGATTCTCTTCTGAAGGACTGCTACCCCCAGCAAATGTATCGTAAATATCAAGGTATTTGCTTCGGAAGTCCATAAACTGCTGCTCTGTCATACCAAGGTCGGGAGCATCTACATCAAACTCGTCATACACCTGTATCTCTGCGTGTTTCTTGATGATGTCACGGAAAGCAAGGATAAACTGCTTCTTGTCGTTCTCACTTTGGAGATAGTCCACGTAATGTGGTTCGGGATAATGTGTCAAGAAATCCTTGGTCAGTTCTTGATACTTCTTCTTCACATCATCAAACGGCGGACGCACAATATCTTCAAGATTGTTGCTGTTGCTGAAAAGTTTGATAGACTCGTCCACCTTGCTTTTCAAGTCACGGAAGCACACCACCTTTCCGAAACGTTTCTTCTCGTTCAGCACACGGTTGGTACGGCTGAACGCTTGCAGTAAGCCATGATACTCCATGTTCTTATCAACATAGAGCGTGTTGAGTTTCTTGCTGTCAAAGCCAGTAAGGAACATACCGACAACCAAGCAGAGGTCAAGAGGCTTCATGTCCGCCTTCTTTTTCTTCATGCGGAGGTTGATGTCATCGTAATACGCGCGGAAGTTTTCGGTGGTGAAACTCGTTCCATACATATTATTATAGTCATCCATGATGGCTTGTAACTCGTCAGCCTCACCTGTGCTGTCGCTTACATAGCCACCTGTGTTCATGCCTGTCTGCTCGTCATCTTGGCTGCTGTTGGCAGCGTATGTGAATACCGCACCAATTCTAATCTTCGGATTGAGACTCTTGAATATCTTGTAGTAGCGGATAAGCATTGGCACAGACTGCACGGCAAACAGTGCGTCAAACTCACCGTCAAATGTTGACTTATTGAAATTATTAAGGATGAATTTGGCTATCTCCGTCATGCGGTCTTGGTCGGCATTATCCACATCCTCATTGCCGTGGTAATACTCCACAAGGAAACCAAGCACATTTTCATCGGCAATGGCATCCTTTATCAAGTATTTGTGAAGACAGTTGCCAAAGATTTCTTTTGTGGTATGTCCGTCCACAGCATTCTCAACAAAGATAGGTGTGCCTGTAAAGCCGAATATCTGTGTGTTGTCGAAGAACTTCACGATATTCTTGTGGCATTCTCCGAAATGGCTTCGATGACACTCATCGAAGATCATCACGATGCGAGAATGGCGTATTTCCTCAATACGATTGCTATACCACTGCTTACTGACAGCTGCATTGAGTTTCTGTATGGTTGTTATGATAATCTTTGAATTGCTGTGCAGACGCTTCACCAACTCGTCTGTGTTGTCGGTACTGTCAACGGCACCAGGCTCAAAGGCTTCATATTCTGACTGCGTCTGCGTATCAAGGTCGTGGCGGTCAACAACAAACATCACCTTATCCACATCGTCCAACTCGGATACGAGTTGGGCTGCCTTGAATGAAGTCAGTGTCTTGCCTGCACCTGTTGTATGCCAAATGTAGCCGTTGTCATTGGAGTTTTCCACACGGTTGAGAATCTTCTCCACGGCATAGAACTGGTAAGGGCGAAGCACCATCAGACATTTGTCCCCCTCATGCAATACTATGTACTTGCCTATAATCTTGCCTAATGTACACTTGTCGAAGAACACTGTGGCAAATTTCTCCAAGTCGTTGAAAGGCACATTGGCGGCATCTGTCCAGTTGAATGTGAATTTATAGCCACTATTCGGATTATTTGCAAAATAGCGAGTGTTTACACCATTGGATATGACAAACAACTGGATGTAGTCAAACAGTCCATGAAAAGAAGTCTTGTGATAGCGTTGTATCTGATTATATGCCTGTTTCAGTTCCACACCTCTGCGCTTCAATTCTATCTGAACCAATGGCAATCCGTTGATAAGTATCGTCACATCGTAACGGCATTTCTTTCTGCCCTCAACCGTAATCTGATTGGAAACTTGGAACTCGTTCTGACACCAGTGGCTGCGGTTCAGGAATTCCACCCACAGACGTTCGCCGTTTTCCAGTTCAAGCGGAAATAGGTCACGCAGTTTCTTTGCCTTTTCAAAGCGAGTGCCACCTTCAAGATAGATTAGTATCTTTTCAAACTCAGACTCTGTAAATTCGGTACGACCCAATTCTTCCAACTTCTTCTTGTTGTGTTTCTCCAACTGTTTCTTGAAATTTGCAGACAGGTTCTTCTCCTCTTCAATATGAACATACTCGTAGTTCATCTTTTGAAGGGTATCTATAAGTCCGTTTTCGAGGGCGGCTTCACTTTGTACTGGCATATCTTATCTTTTTTATCGTTACACTTATAAGAACATGGCTATTCATTCATTTGAAGGCATTTGCAGGAAATGAACATCCAAGGCATTCTCTATTTTGCTTATGGCTTCAAGCGAAAGGTTCTCACGCCCTTTTAAGATTTTTGAAATGTACTGTTGGGTACAATTCATTTTCTCTGCCAACATCTTTTGAGTCATTCCAAGTTCCTTCATTCTTGCGGACATGATATTGGCTATCATCTGCGAATGGTTAAACCAAGGTTTTTCTTCTTGGCTCATTTGTGCTCCTGTATTTTGAACAGGAGATATTGTTTCCTTTATCATCTTAGACGTATTTCGCTTTGTTCCAATTATATTTGGCTATTGCCATTTCGCCTACAAAGATAACTGATTTTAATGGGAAAGCACAACTATAGGGTTGTTTTCTCTTTTATGTGTGAAAATAATATGTTGAAATTGATATTATGACACTTTTGCCGAGGCTTATACAGGTATGCCCTTAATAACTCGGCAAAAAACTCGGCAATTTCATAAAAGCAAAAATCCTAACTGCTCCATTCAAGCAGTTAGGATTCTTTATGGTACACCTGATAGGACTCGAACCTACACAACCGAAGTTACCAGATCCTAAGTCTGGCGCGTCTACCAATTCCGCCACAGGTGCGCGATGTTTGGAGTTGCAAATTTAACAATACGTCGGCAAATGACAAAACCCCGCGCCGTTTATTTGGTGTTGGCTGCCTTTATTGCGGTTTCTATTATCGTGTCTATTCCGCGCCGGTAGTCTTCGGTTGTAATGTTTTCTTTTATGTCGGGGTCTATTCCTGCTTCCGTGTCCTGCATTTTCGCGTCAAACATGGGGCATGCCGAAAACCTTACACTCCACCCGTTGGGCAATTCGGAGTTAAACGGCATTCCCGCACCGCCTCCCGTTTTGTCGCCAACGGTTTTCACATGCGCAAGGTTCTTCATATACATCACAAATGTATTTGCCGCGCTGTAAGTTTGTCGGTTGGTGAGTATGAAAACTGGCTTCAGCCAGCGTATTCCCGTTGCGGGGGTCAGGTAAACGGCTTTGGGCGATGAGAAATCGCTGTGTCCCTTGCCGTTCTTATGACTGATATATCCTGCAAGGGCTTTGGCGTTCACAAAATGGGACGCCAGCTTTTCGGCAGAGGTTATCATGCCCCCGCCATTGTTCCTGACATCTATTATCAAGGCTTTGCACAGGGCAAAGTAGCGCAACATTTCGCTTACGTTGCCGCTGCCAACGGCGTTTTCAAATGTTGAAACCCGCATGTAGCCTATGTCTTTTCCGAGAATGCGATACCTCATTCCGCCGGCTATTCTGTAATCCGTTCCCATGTATATTCGTTGAATGGAATCACTGAAATTCGTGGGATAATCCTCATACCATTTCCAATAGCGAGCCATGTCGTGCGAGGCAGTCAGGTTTACGTGTCCGTCGCGAAGCTCGTAAAGCATCTGCGCACAGAGCGTGAATAGTTGTTCGTTTGACATGTTAGGTCTCACCTGAGGTTTGTAGCGAGCGTAAACGTCGTTCCAATCTACGCCGTACAACTTGTTCTTTTCGGCAAAGAAACAGTAATGTTCGTCAAGTATTTTCCACAGATAATCGAAGTTTCCCTCAGGAGTGTTGTGCGGTGTGTCTTCGGTTATGCAGGACGTAAGCATCAGGCAAAGCGTTGCGAGGAATATTGTGAAGCGTTTCATACGGCTATAATATATATTTGTGCGAATCGCCGTCGCTATGTTTCACGAGACGAAAGTGTTTCACATAGCCAATCATGAACAAATTGCTCCATGTGTGGCTTTTGAGATGGTTCACATGGCTTTGCCTTATGTCGCCGCGCCACCCTATGCGCAGTGTGCCGCTTCCGAGCGGGGCATCGAGCGTAAGCAGATTGCGGAAAGTGGGAGCGTTTCCCGCCCATGTGGCACATACGTTGTGATCGTAGTGTCCCAGTGAAAACATTTCGTAGTATGATTGTCCGAAAGCGGGAGAGAACATCAACCCTATCAGAGGCATGTCGAACTGATAGCGCACTGCGAACAGACGATTCAGGAGTGTGAAACGATAAACTGCCATTGCCGAGGCGGCGATGTCGGTTGAAAACTTTGCCTGAGCGGGATTGTTGCCGTTTCTCGTGTTATAAACAGCTCCGATACTTGCTCCCGTTTGCAGTCCTCCGAGAATGCGCAGGTTTTCAGCAGGTTCCCAATTGTAGTGCCAGGCTATGCGCCAGTCGAAGTCGCCTGCAAGAAAATTTGCATCGTGGCTGGGACTGCGCGAAATGCTCATGTTGCCCTCGAAAAACTGTTGCGTGCTGATTCTTCCGTTCATCATTTTCGTAAGACGCATTGATTCGTGAAGAAAGCGCACTTCCGTGCCGATATATTCAAAGGGTGAGAGATAAGTTTCCAGCCTGTTTGTTGCACCTATGCCTATCATGTTCGAGCGCATGGTATATCGGTTGGCGTCTTCCTGTGCAGCTGCCTTTTCCACCGCAAACAAATTTATGAATGCGGCGATTGTTGTTATACATAATATGAATCTTTCTTTCAACCGCATAGATGCTGTCTCTTATACACATCTGACGCTGCC
>ERZ1027188.787-NODE-787-length-11450-cov-4.454147_pt1 | contig 11450 bp, 12 predicted proteins | sample MGYA00519273_ERZ1027188 | MGnify/ENA primary metagenome ERZ1027188 (study PRJEB26926, sample SAMN06164623) | human gut metagenome | biome: ENVO:00009003; feature: ENVO:2100002; material: ENVO:00002003 | host: Homo sapiens | place: USA | collected 2012 ... | reverse complement strand
TCGGCAGCGTCAGATGTGTATAAGAGACAGCCTCAACACCTTAGCCTGCGCCGACAGCGACATGTCGCCTATCTCGTCCATGAACAGCGTTCCGCCGTCCGCCTGCTCGAACTTGCCCTTGCGCTGCTTGACAGCCGAGGTGAAGGCTCCGCGCTCGTGTCCGAAAAGTTCGCTCTCGATAAGTTCCGACGGAATCGCCGCACAGTTCACCTCGACGAACGGCGCGGCGGCACGCGCACTCTTGCGGTGAAGCCATCGTGCGACGAGTTCCTTGCCGGTGCCGTTCTCGCCCGTAATCAGCACGCGCGCCTCCGAACCGGCGACCTTATCTATAAGACGCTGTACGCGCATAATGCTCTCCGACCCGCCCACTATCGGTTCGATGTCGCCCGATGCGGCAATATTGCGTCTGGAATGCTGCGCGCGGCTGCGACGTGCAGGCTGCGCATCCCCCGAACCGTCGTCCGACACGCTGCGTTTGATAGCCGCCAGCAGACGGTTCATATCGATAGGCTTGGTGATGAAATCCTCCGCTCCGTGGCGCAGGGCATCGACTGCCGACTCTATGGTATTGTCGGCGGACATGACGATGAACGGAACATCCGTATCGGGGATTCCCGCCGCGCTGTCGGACAGGATTACGTCGAAAGGAATCCGCCTGCACATCTCGCCCGCATTCGCGAGATTCTCCGCCCCCTCGGTCGAATAGCCCTCGAACTCCAATCTTTCGCGCAGATTATTTCGCACACTTTTTGATTGTTCCAAAATTAAAACCTTTGCCATAGTTGCTATTGTGAAAAAATTGTATACTTTTGCATCAAAGTTAACGTTTTACTCCCGCAGATGCTAATCTGATGCAGTTCGGGGCGGGGGTCGAATCCACACTCGGAACCGTTCCGTAACGGGTATCGGCGCAGACTGTCCGGAGTATCGAACCGACGCTCCGCAGTATATGCGGACACGCACGGAAGCGGCAGAGAAACTTACAATATGAAAAAAAACTATAATTACACCAGGCGCAAATTGTATTTGCCGGAATACGGACGCCATATTCAGGAGATGGTCGATTCGCTGCAAGAGATAGCCGACAAGACCGAGCGCACACGTCAGGCGAAAGCCGTAATCGCCGTAATGGGCAACCTCAATCCGCTGCTCAGAGACACGGCGGATTTCACCCACAAACTTTGGGACCATCTGTTCATCATGTCTGATTTCCAGTTGGATGTAGACAGCCCTTATCCGCTGCCCACGCGCAAGGACGTGATGGTCAAGCCGCGCAAGATGAACTACACGCAGTCGCACATCCCCTACAAGCACTACGGCAAGTACGTAGGCTTCATGCTCAAACGTCTCGGCAGGGAGCAGAATCAGGCGAACGTGTCGGCGGCGGTGGACAACATCGCCCGTTTCATGCGGACCAAGAGTTACGAATACAATCAGGAGCATCCGAACAACGAGGTAATCATTAAAGACATAAAGAGGATGTCCGATTTTGCGATAGAACTCGACGAAGTCGCACTCAATAATCTCCGAAGCGAATACAAACAGCACCATTCTTCGTATTCGCAGCAATCCAAGAACGGCAAGAAACCCGTCAAGAACGGAAAAATCATGCAGCGTCCGATGCAGAAAGGTCGTCCGAAAGGCGTCATGAGGCACAATACCGCGAAATAAATTACCGTTTATAGGTATATTTATTATATTCGGGATTGCTCAAATAAATTTGGCATTGCACTCGTTTATTAGTATATTTGTATTCGTAATTATAAACAGAATATGAAGAAATCGTTTTTCGCGGCACTCGCCGTCGCTGCCGTTCTGTGCGGATGCCGTTCGTCGAAAGTGAGAATTTCGGGCAAATTCCTCGGTCTGAACTCCGAAACCGTATATCTCGAACAGATGTCCACGGTGTCGGGGCAGACGGTGGTCGATTCGGTCGCACTCGCCCCCGACGGCTCGTACCGTTTCGTCGTTACGGGCGTACCCGCAACTCCGTCGATGTACAACATAGTCTACAACAACGAGCGCATCCCGCTACTCATCTCGGGCGGCGAGAACGTTACGGTAGGTTCTCTGGGCAGCGTGCTGGCGAACTACACGGTCAGCGGTTCGACCGAATCGGAGTTGCTGCGCCGCTTCAACAAGGACTACATCGCAGGCATACAGCGGCTCAACTCGATAATGACCGACTATGCGCAGGCGGGCGGCGACGACAAGCGCGCACTCGCACGCTCGTACAACGAGCAGTACCGCACGGTGAAGCGCAACCAGATTTCGTTCATCGTCGAGAACAAGAAGAGCATCGCCTCGATTTACGCGCTCTACCAGCGGCTGCCGGGCGAGCAGTATCTCGTCAATCCCGACAGCGACATGATATATTTCCGCACGGTCGCCGATGCGGTGTCGGAGACCTATCCCGACTCGCCGTATCTGGTTTCGCTGCGCAACGACGTAGCCCGCATGGAGGCGAGAGCTTCGCTGCTGTCGTCGGTGCAGGAGCGTTCGTACCCCGAACTCGAAGCACCCGACATGTACGGCAACTCCGTGAAACTCTCGTCGCTCGACGGCAATGTGATACTCGTCGACTTCTGGTCGGCGGAGGTAGGCAACAGCAACGCGCTGAACGCCGACTTGAAGGAGATTTACCGCAAGTACGAGGACAAAGGATTCCGCGTCTATCAGGTATCGGTCGATACGTCGAAGGCGGCTTGGATAAAGGCGGTGCAGGAGCAGCGTCTGCCTTGGATTTCGGTCTGCGACTTCCGCGGCGAGGCGTCGCCGATGCTCGGAACGTATAATGTCAGGAAACTGCCGTCCAACTTCCTTATCGACCGCAACGGAACGATAGTGGGCAAGGATTTGTACAGCACCTCGCTCGAAAAGAGACTCGAAGAGTTGTTCGACTGATACGCAAACCGCACCAAATGTACTACTTCGCATCGGACATACACCTCGGAGCGGGCGACACAGAAACCGCACGCAGGGTCGAGCGGCAGTTCGTCGCGTGGCTCGACGGGATAGAGAGCGATGCGAAGGCACTGTTTCTGGTCGGCGACATCTTCGATTTCTGGTTCGAATACTCCCGCGTCGTGCCGAAAGGATTTGTCCGCGTACTCGGCAAACTCGCACGTATGCACGACCGCGGTATAAGGATAGTCATGTTCACCGGCAATCACGACATGTGGGTTACGGACTATCTGACGAAGGAGTGCGGCATAGAGATTTTCCGCAAGCCGCAACTGCTCGAAATCGCGGGACGGCGAATCTTCGTCGCCCACGGCGACAACATGAACATCAAGGGGCGTCCGATGCTGCGGCTGATGAACGCACTGTTCCGTTCGCGGGTGGCTAAATTCCTCTTTTCATGGCTCGTGCATCCCGACATCGCCGTCCGTTTCGGACACTGGTGGAGCGGGCATTCGCGAAAGGCGCACGGAGAGGAGCGCGATAAGAAATTCCTCGCGCCGCTCGTCGAATATGCCGACGAATACGCGGCAAAGCACGAAAACGTGGACTGTTTCGTTTTCGGACACATGCACATCATGGCGGACATAACGTCTTCGCGGCGCATACTCTTCATGGGCGACTGGGCGGCTGCACCGAATTGTCTGCGGCTCGACGACGACGGAACGATTACTCAAATAACACCCGACCTATCATGAAACAATATCTCGACCTGCTCCGCCGCATCGACAGCGAAGGCATCGTGAAGGGCGACCGCACTGGAACCGGCACGAAAAGCGTGTTCGGACACCAGATGCGCTTCGACCTCGAAGAGGGCTTCCCGCTGCTGACGACGAAGAAAGTCTTCCTCAAAGGCATCATACACGAACTGTTGTGGTTTCTGCGCGGCGACACCAACATAAAATACCTCGTCGATAACGGCGTGCATATCTGGGACAACGACGCCTACCGCCACTACAACGAACTGTGTGTCCGTCACGGAGTGCTACCGGTAGACATGGACACGTTCCTGCTGGCGGCGCAGGAGGAGACCGATTCGCCGATAGAGGGTTACAGATTCGGCGACCTGAACCACGTTTACGGTTACCAGTGGCGTTCGTGGGGATGTCCCGACGGACGAAGCATCGACCAAATCAGGCAGGCGATAGAGACCATAAAGCATAATCCCGATTCGCGGCGCATCATAGTTTCGGCATGGAACGTCGCCGACATCGAAGAGATGGCGTTGCCGCCGTGCCACGTGCTGTTCCAGTTCTATGTGGCGGACGGGCGGCTGTCGTGCCAACTCTACCAGCGCAGTGCCGACACGTTCCTCGGAGTGCCGTTCAACATCGCATCATACGCGCTGCTGACGATGATGATTGCGCAGGAGTGCGGATTGCGGGCGGGCGAATTCGTCCATACGCTCGGCGACACGCACATATATCTCAACCATTTAGAGCAGGTACACGAGCAGTTGTCGCGCACGCCGCGCAAACTGCCGACGATGCGGCTCAATCCCGACGTGAAATCGGTATTCGACTTCCGCTACGAGGACTTCACGCTCGAAGGCTACGACCCGTATCCCGCTATCAAAGCACCTATGTCGTTCTGACGAACGACATCGGTGCCGAAGCACAATCCGTGTTACCTATCCCCTAAATCCCCTTTCTGTAAAGGGGACTTCGAGGAAAGTTCTAACGAACGACGCCAACTCGCCTTAAAGTCTTTAAGGACTTTAAGGACTTTAACCGACGCCAAGCCGAGAGCAGTCGAACTTGTTCGGACTGCCGAGGCGCGAAGGAGGAAAAGACCGCGAATGCGGGATTAACGACCTTAAAGAATTACTATGCTGAGCATTATCGTAGCCGTTGCGGACAACGGCATCATAGGAGACAAGAACTCGCTGTTGTGGCATATCCGCGAAGATATGCTGCGGTTCAGGCGCATAACCACCGGACATCCCGTAATCATGGGGCGCAAGACATTCGAGTCCATCGGTCGTCCGCTGCCGAACCGCAAAAACGTCGTCATTTCGCGGCAGGACATCGAGATAGAGGGCTGCACGGTCGTGCATTCGCTCGAAGAGGCGATAGCGTCGTTCACACGCGACGAGGAGATTTTCATCATCGGCGGAGCGCAGATTTACGGGCAGGCGATGCCGCTCGCGGACAAACTCTATCTGACGCTCGTACACCGCGACTACGACGGCGACACGTCGTTTCCGAAGGTGAACGAGGATGAGTGGAGGGAGGTCGCACGCGAGGATTACGAATGCGGGGAGAATTTCGACGCGCCGTTCTCGTTCGTCGACTACGTCCGAAAATAGGTATTTATACCTATATTATATTCCGACGATTACAATAACTTTGCGAACGCAAAGTTATTGTTGTTTATATGGGCAAATATTTCGATATGCTGATGGAGGATGTCCGTATCCGCGAAGGGCTGAAAGCCTGCATGAACTGCGGAGTATGTACGGGCGTCTGTCCTGCGGCGGAATTTTACAACTACGACCCGCGCCAAATCGTCTGCACCGTGCAGACGCGCGACGACGAGGCGATAGAGGAGTTGCTGCGCAGCGAGACCATCTGGTTCTGCGGGCAGTGCATGTCGTGCCGTCCGCGCTGTCCGCGCGGGAATACACCGGGGTACGTCATTCAGGGTCTGCGCGCGCTGTCGCAGAAACTCGGATTCTTCGTCGAGAGCGAGAAGGGTCGGCAGCAACTCGCGCTCAAACGGCTTGTCGGCGGAAACATAATGCGCACGGGCTACTGTCTCGTACCGAAACTCGTCAATCCCGACATGCACTGCGAGCAGGGCACCGTGTGGAAGTGGATTTACGACAACGACCAGGAGGTCTACTCGCAGTTCACCCCCGCATACCGCACCGAAGGGGCGGGAGCATTGCGCAAAATCGACGATGAGTCGCTCGAAGAGATACACCGCATATTCGAAGTCAGCGGCGGCAAGGCTCTGTTCGACGACATCGAGCGGTTCTCCGACGCCAAGGCGCGCGAAATGGGCTACGACGGCGCGACCGACGAATACATGATGGATACTTACACCCGCAACTCGGCGGAAAACGAATAGCGTATGAAACGAAGCAATTGGGAAGATTACCAGAAGGCGATAGCCGACGACAAATACTATTACGCACGCAGTTGCATACGGCAGAATTTTTTCCCGGGCAGCGAAAAGGCGTTCCTGAACATCCTGCGCAACGACTTGGGCAAGGATATTTTCGACGACCCGATGCACACGTCCTGCACCGGCATCGGCTACCACTCGGACATCGTGCCTTACGACACCATAATGGCTGTCGTGGCACGTCAGTTCTCGCTGATGAACGATGCGGGGTACGAGAATCTGGCGTCGTCGTGCATAACCTCGTTCGGACTCTATACGGAGATTCTCGCCACATGGGAGGAGTTCCCCGAAACCGAAGAGCGCACGCGCGAGAACCTCTACAAGGCTACGGGGCGCGAGTTCGTCAAGCCGAAGAATCTCGCCCACACGTCAGACATCATGTTCCATTTCCGCAACGAAGTGGCAGGCAGGATGAAACGTCCGCTCGTGAATGCCAAGACGGGCGAGCCGCTGCGCGTGGTGGAGCATATCGGCTGCCACTACGCCAAGATTTTCCCGCGCAAGGGAATCGGCGGTTCGGAATTTCCATACGTACTCGCCGGCATGATAGAATCGTGGGGGGGGGAGGTCGTCGACTACCCCGAGCGCAGACACTGCTGCGGATTCGGATTCCGCAACTATCTCGTGCAGGCGAACCGCGGATACTCGATAGCCAACTCTCAAAAGAAGTTCGAGAGCATGGCTCCGTACCGTCCCGACTTCATCGTCGCCAACTGCCCGGGTTGCTCGATGTTCCTCGACAAGTGGCAGTACGCGATAGCCGAGATGGAGGGTACGACCTACGGGGCGAACGGAGGCGGAATACCGGTGCTGACCTACGAGGAGATGGCGGGACTGGTACTCGGCTACGACCCGTGGGAACTCGGAATGCAGATGCACCAGGTCGATGTCGAGCCGCTGCTCGACAAGATGGGCATCGACTACGACCCGTCGGCGAAATATCTCGGACGCAACGGAAAATACATTGGAAAACCCGACTCGGCGGTCGTGAATTGCAGTTCGCAGAGTACGGTATACGACATAAAACTGTAAGAACCCGGATATGAACAAAAGAGTTGCCGTGATAGGCGGCGGTATTGCCGGAATGCAGACCGCCCTGCGGCTGAAACAATCGGGCATCGACCCCGTAATAATAGAACGCGACGAGGAACTGGGCGGCAAAATCCGCAACTGGTACGTCCTCTTCCCTACTTTCACTCCTGCCTCGGATGTTCTCGGCGAACTCAAAAGCCGCGTCGCCGCTGCGGGCATCGAAGTCCGCCAGGGTGCATGTGCGACGGCAGTGGAGCCGAAATGCGTAACCCTCGCGACGGGCGAGCGCATCGAGTGCGACGCCGTGGCATTGTGCAGCGGATTCACGCTCTTCGACGCCCGGATAAAGGAGGAGTACGGCTACGGAATCTACGACAACGTATACACGTCAGCCGACATAGAGCGCATGTTCGCCGAAGGCAGGGTCGCAATGGCTGACGGCGGCACGCCGAAGCGCATCGCGTTCCTGCACTGCGTCGGCTCGCGCGACGAGAAGGTCTGTCAGCGGCACTGTTCGAAGGTGTGCTGCATCACGGGCGTGAAGCAGGCGATAGAGTTGAAGAAGATGTTCCCTGCCGCCGACGTGTTCAACTTCTACATGGACATCCGCATGTTCGGACCCGGTTACGAGGAGTTGTACCGCGAAGCGCAGCAGAGTTACAACATACACTTCGTCCGCGGCAGAATCTCGGAGGCGAGTCCGATGATGGACGGCAGAGTGCAAATCAAGGCGGAAGACACGCTCACGGGACGTCCGCTCCGGATGTCGGTGGACATGCTCGTGCTGCTCGTCGGCATGCGCGCCAACGACGACAATGCCACGATAGCCGCATCGGCAGATCTGACGCTCGCGCCGAGCGGGTTCATGCGCAGCCGCGACATGTTCCTCGACAATGTGGCGAGCGAACGTGAGGGGATTTTCCTCGCAGGCACGGTATCGTCGCCGAAAAGCATCGGCGAGACGCTCAACGAGGGCATTGCGGCGGCAGACCGCATAGCCGAATATCTCAACCGAACGAAATAGACGGACGATGGCTGCAATAAATTTCGGATACGGAATCAACAAACCGCGGCTGATAGACATCGACCGCAACAATCTCCGCAAAAGCGACGAGATTCTGCTCGAAATGCCCGAGTTGCAGACCTGCATAGGCTGCGGCACATGCACGGCGAGTTGCACGGCGGGCAATCTTACGGATTTCAATTTCCGCAAGGTACATACGCTGGTGCGCCGCGGCGAATATGCGGGCGCATACGAGGAGATGAACAAGTGCATGCTCTGCGGGAAATGCCGCCTGCTCTGTCCGCGCGGCATCAACACCCGCGGAGTGGTAATGCTTATCAAACGTAAACTGGGGGATTTTTAGAAACTATTGTAAACTGTAAATACACTATAATAAAATTCAAAACAGTTTCTTAATGATGACTTTTTTCGCACCGTTTACACTGCCGTTCATCATCGGGGCAGGCGTCATGTTCGCCGTTCTGCTCTGGAAATACATATCGTGGCTCATCGAACTTCCGAGCGAGGACAAACGGCGGATTCTGCGCGGGATACCGACCGTCGCAACGCTGCGTTCGGTATGGGAGGTAATCCGCGAATCGCTGCTGCATGTGCGCATATTCAAGGTCAATCCGCTGCTCGGGTTCATGCACGCGAGCCTCGCTTTCGGCTGGTTTCTGCTGATTGCAGTGGGCTGGATAGAGACCGTAGCCTATCTCGGCTTCGTCTATGTGCCGTTGCAGGGACACGTGTTCTTCAAATATTTCGCCGCCGGCAACATCGCCAACCATATCACGTTCTTCGAGCAGGCAATGGATTTTCTGCTGCTCATCGTGCTTACGGGCGTAGCCCTCGCGTGGTTCAAGCGCATGCGCTCGCGAGCATTGGGCATGCGCCGCACGACGAAACACGTCATCGGCGACAAAATCGCGCTGTCGTTCCTCTGGTTCATATTCCCGCTGCGACTGCTCGCCGAGAGCGTTACGGCGGCGATATACGGCGGGGGCGGATTCCTCACCGGAACTATCGGCGACGCGCTGGCATATCTGCTCGACCGCAGCATCCTCGACGCCGTGTACGAGCCGCTATGGTGGCTCTATTCGTGCGCGCTGGGCGGATTCTTCGTGGCGCTGCCGTTCTCGCGCTACATGCACATCTTCACCGAGATACCGCTGATATTCCTGCGCAACTACAAACTGCGTCCGACGCAAAAGGAATCGTCGTTCGACAATTTCGAGATACAGGCATGCTCGCGCTGCGGCGTATGTATCGACCCGTGCCAGTTGCAGTCAGAACTGGGGATAAACGACGTACAGTCGGTCTATTTCCTGCGCGACAGACGGCATGACTCGCTCTCGCTCGCGACGGCAAGCAACTGTCTGATGTGCGGACGCTGCGAGGCGAAATGTCCGGTCGGCATCGACCTCAATACGCTGCGCCTCAACTCGCGCGACGCGATGCGCAACATTCCCGACGAGCGTCGCTACGGCTATTTCAAGGGTCTCGACCGTTCAGAGGGCGAAGGTCGAGTAGGCTATTTCGCAGGCTGCATGACGCTGCTTACGCCGCGCACATTGTCGGCAATGGAGCGAATTTTCGACCATGCCGGAGAGAACGTATGGTGGGCGGATCGCAGCGGAGGAGTATGCTGCGGACGACCGCTGAAACTGTCGGGCGAAACCGATTCCGCCCGCAAGATGATGGACTACAACACCGAACTTTTCCGCAAACACCGCATAACCACGCTCGTTACGTCGTGTCCGATATGCCTGAAAGTATTCAAGGAGGATTACGCGCTCGACGGAATCGAGATACTGCACCACTCCGAATACATTCTGCGGCTGATAAAGTCGGGTCGTCTGTCTCTCTCGGCGGGAGATTCGACATTCACCTACCACGACCCGTGCGAGCTCGGGCGCGGTGGCGGAATATACGACGCACCGCGTGAAGTAATTGAAGCCGTGGGAGTGCTGACCGAAGCGGCGCACAACCGCGAAGACGCATTGTGCTGCGGTTCGTCGCTCGCCAACACCGCCATAACCGATGCCCAGCAACTGAAAATCGCCGCATCGCTTACAGCCGAACTCGACGCCACGGGTGCGCAGACAATCGTTACAAGTTGTCCGCTGTGCAAGAAGGCGTTGTCGCGCTGCGGCGGCAGCCGAGTGCGCGACCTGTCGGAGGTGGTTGCCGATGCGATAAGATAACACATATACAGCCATCGTCATTATGCGCGGAGTGAAGAATCTGTGTTAATTAGATTCTTCGCTCCGCCTACTCATTTTTCGCCGCCCTGCCCGATATCGTATGCGAACTGTACGTACTCTCCCTAATCTGCAACAAACAAAATTTGGGTTCAAGGCTTTCGGCTATTGGATATGAATTTTGTTTTGCACAACTTTGCGGTAGCAAATTCGACTAAAATTCACGACAATACCCCGAAAGAGTGTTGCGTATTCGGAAACAATCGCTAACTTTGCGAGGCAGTCCTGCGGGACGGCGGACATATTAGTTTAGTGAAAGTGTTTCGCTAATCCTGAATCGGAAATCTGGAAAATTTCATTGCATCAGGGATAAGCAGTACGAACACTCATCGCCGTGTATAGATATATTGTTCTGATATATTCTATATCGGTGTGGGGTATTGTTTATTTGATGCAAAGGTATTCCAGAACCTCCGATTCGATAAACGGACGACTCCACACTTTCTTTTTATACATAACCCGCCAAATATGGGGTCGGTGCGGCAAAAAACTTAATTTGTTATGGCTTTAACTGAAAACGACAACCCATGTTTGCAAGATTGCAGAAATCCTTTTGTAATCGAACTAATCAACCGGTTAATAGGCGATGAATTCATATACGAAGCAGTCATGCTTCCGCTTTTGGTCGGTGCATATAAAATCAAAAAAGATTATCACGGCGAATCCAACATCGATTTTCTTAAAGAGGTTTATTGCGAAGTATTGGAATCATTGTATACCGCCGACAAACATCTGTATTTCAAACAGTGCGAATCATCAAAGAACTTTGTTTTGAAAACTTGCAGAACAAAACCGCGAAAAACCAATACGACAATAACATATAGGGGCAAAGCAGTGATTTATTGTGAAGAATCCGTTTTCGATAAAGAGGAAATGGATTATGAAGATGCCGCAATATACTTCCTGAATAAATTTATCGATATTACAATAAAATATTGCAACTTCAAGTCGGAGGACGGCAACGACCGCATGGTCGAATTACAACATAAAGACAATGAATTAAGTGAAATAGATGCTGTCTCTTATACACATCTGACGCTGCCGACGAATAGCCTTGT
>ERZ1027188.786-NODE-786-length-11451-cov-4.381888_pt1 | contig 11451 bp, 12 predicted proteins | sample MGYA00519273_ERZ1027188 | MGnify/ENA primary metagenome ERZ1027188 (study PRJEB26926, sample SAMN06164623) | human gut metagenome | biome: ENVO:00009003; feature: ENVO:2100002; material: ENVO:00002003 | host: Homo sapiens | place: USA | collected 2012 ... | reverse complement strand
CTGCTTGTCCATTTCGCCGAGACCTTTATAACGCTGTATATCGCAACGCGGATTTTCAAGACAGAATTTCTCCTTGTCCGCGTCGTTGTAGAAATAATAATCGACCTTGTTCTTCGTAGCCTTGTAAAGCGGAGGCTGAGCGATATAAACGTGTCCTTGCTCGACGAGCGGACGTAGCCCATCGGCAGGCCCATCATCTGCGCGGTGATGGCGGCATGCGCGATCCCGGCGGTGCTGGTGCCCATGAGGACCTCCGCGTCCGGGTATTCGCGGCGGATGGTCTGCATGAGGGCGGTCTCCACCTCGGTGCGGACGTCCGGGGCGGTCAGGATGAGGCGGTTGTCACAATAGACGGGACTTTTGATGCCGCTTGCCCACGTGAACGGCTGTTCCGGACGGAAAAACACCGCCTTGATTTTCAGTAAATCTTTCGCTATCGTTTCTTTTACGTTCTGCATCGTTTTTATCTCCTTTTATCTGCCGAGAAATTCTTTCAGGCATCTTTCGTATGCCGCCTGCGGATCGGGCGCGGCGGTAATCGGGCGCCCCACCACAATGTAATCGGAACCGAGTTCGCGCGCTTTTTCCGGTGTGGCGATTCGTTTCTGGTCGCCTTTATCACCGTCCGCGAAACGCACGCCGGGCGTTACGGTAAGGAAACCGTTGCCGCAGATTTCGTGCACTTTTCCCGCTTCGAGCGGCGAGCAAACCACGCCGTCCAGCCCCGCGTTCTTCGCGTTGAGCGCGTAGCTTTGCACAGTTTCTTCCATAGACGAGCCGATGAGCAGTTCCTCGCGCAATGCTTTTTCGTCGGTGCTGGTAAGCTGCGTTACGGCGATGAGAAGCGGGCGGGTGCCGTCCTCGCGCGTTAAACCTTCCAGCGCGGCTTTCATCATTTCGCCCGCGCCCGCCGCGTGAAGATTGCACATATCCACGTTCAGCGAAGAGAGCACTTTCATCGCTTTTTTCACCGTGTTGGGAATATCGTGCAGTTTTAAATCGAGAAAGATTTTATGTCCGCGGTTTTTTATCTCCCGCACGACGGAAGGTCCTTCCGCGTAAAACAGTTCCATGCCGATTTTGACGAAAGGTTTCTTTTCGCCGAATTTATCGAGAAATTCCAGAGTTTCTTTTGCGCCCGCAAAATCGAGCGCGACTATTACGTCCTTAGCCATTGTGCGCCGCTCCTATAACGTCTTTTAAATTTTCTATGCCGTATTTTTCCATGACGGACGGAAGATTTTCCACGATTTTTTTGCTTGCGTACGGATCGACGAGATTCGCCGCGCCTACGCCCACCGCGCTTGCGCCCGCCAGCATCATTTCTATCGCGTCCTCCGCGGAAGATACGCCGCCGATGCCGATAATGGGAATTTTCACCGCTTCGTATACCTGATACACCATTCTGAGCGCGACGGGGAACAACGCTTTTCCCGAATACCCCGCGATTTTCCGCGCGATGATCGGCTTCTTCGTTTTCAGATCGATACGCATGCCCGTCATCGTGTTGATGAGGCTGATGCCGTCGGCGCCGCCCTCTTCGCAGGCTTTCGCGATTGCCGCGATATCGGTTACGTTGGGCGACAGCTTCATATAAATCGGCTTATCCGTTACCTCTTTCACCGCTTTCGCTACGGCGAAAACGTTGTCGCACGAAGTGCCGAGCGCAAGCCCGCCCGCCTTCACGTTGGGGCAGCTGACGTTTACTTCCAGTATGCCTACCTGTTCCTCTTTGCCGAAGCGTTCGCACAGGCGGACGTATTCTTCCACGGAAAAGCCGCTGACGTTGGCGATGACTTTTTTATGAAAAAACTTTTTCATTTCCGGCAATTCGTGCGCGAGAACGTGTTCCATGCCGGGGTTCTGCAAACCGATGGAGTTGACGATTCCCGTATCGCTTTCCGCGATTCTCGGCGTAGGGTTGCCGAAGCGCGGTTCTACCGTAGTGCCCTTGAACGAGAAGGTGCCGAGCACGTTGATATCGTAAATTTCGGAAAATTCTTTTCCGTAGCCGAACGTGCCGCTGGCGGGAATGACGGGATTATCGAGTTCCCAGCCGGACAAAGTTACTTTCGTATTCACCATATAATTTCGCTCCTTTGCAGGACGGGCCCGTCCTTGCAGATTCTTTTCGCGCCGTTTTTCGTGAGGACGGAACAGCCCATGCACGCGCCGAAGCCGCAGCCCATGCGCTCTTCGAAGCTGTATTCGCCGTCCGTTTTTGCAATGCTTTCCAGCGCCCTGAACATGGGCATCGGACCGCAGGCGTAAAAATACGTGTAATCCAACCGCGCGATAACGTCGGTTACAAAGCCTTTTTCGCCGAGGCTGCCGTCCGCCGTGGCAAGATACGTTTCCGCACCCAGCGCTTCGAATTTTTCTTTATAAAAAACTTCCGAAACTTTATTGAAACCGAGCACGACCACGGGGGAAACGCCGCGTTTTATCAGTTCTTTGCAGAGTTTGTAAAGCGGTGGCACGCCTACGCCGCCGCCGACAAGAAGCGGGCGGTTGCCGCTTTTTTCGAGATTGTAGCCGTTGCCGAGTCCGACGAGCATATCCACCGTTTTGCCCGCCTGCATGCGGCTCATGATTTCCGTGCCCTTGCCCACCACTTTGAATACGAGCGTAAGCACGCCGTTTTCCGCGTCGCATACGGAAATCGGGCGGCGGAGATAGCAGCCGTCCACCGTGAGATTGACGAACTGCCCGGCGCCCTTGATTGCCGAAAAATCGCCGCGAAGCTTCATTTCGTATACGTTTTCGGCGATTTTTTCGTTGGAAACGATTTCGGGAAAGATCTGTTGCATGTTTTTACCTCTCTTCTTTTTCTGTTCCGCCCGCCCCGCTATCGATCGTGGAAACGCACAGCGTGGTTTCTTCCAGCACGTCGAGCAGTACTTTTACCCAGAAGCTGCACGCGGCATTCTTTAAGCACCCCTTTCTTTTCCAGCTGCATGGCAAGATTCAGCCCCGTCTGCCCGCCGATGCTGGGGATAATCGCGTCCGGGCGTTCGTAACGGATGATTTTCGCCGTATATTCGAGGGTGAGCGGTTCCATATACACCTTGTCCGCAATCGACGTATCCGTCATGATTGTGGCGGGGTTGGAATTGCAAAGCACCACCTCGTACCCCTCTTCTTTCAGCGCGAGGCATGCCTGCGTACCGGCGTAATCGAATTCCGCCGCCTGCCCGATGACGATCGGACCGCTTCCTATTAAAAATTTCTTTCATTGTAATTGAAAATCGTAAAAAAGTCAAGCGTTTTGCGACAAATGTCGTTTTTTCTTAAAAAAACAAACCCGAACAAAGGTGTTCGGATTTGTTAAGTGTTCGATGCCGAATCGGAGTCCGTTGCGATACATTTGAATACCGCATAACTGTTAACCGCCGATGCATAAACCGTAATCGTATTCGTGGTTGTTCCCGTATATTTTCCCGTAGTATCGGAGAGTTTCTTCCAGCCAATACCGAAGTCGGCATCGTAGCCTGTGGAAGATGTACTCGTCACCGTGGAATCCATAATCGCCCACTTATATGTAACGTTCGTAGTATCAACGACAGAACCTCTCCAAAGTTCTGCTTTTGCGGTAAGCGTAGGAACTTCGCTGTTCTTGAACACGTTTCCGTTCGGCGTAGTTACCAAAAGGTCAACGATACCACCACCGTTTACCACTCTCGAAAAAGAAATGGAAAGCGGATGTGTAATCGAAAGCCCTGTGGACGAATCCCTGTAAGTAATAACACACTTAAAATCCACGCCGGGAAGTCCCGCCATAATATTTGCTTTTATCGTCAAGATGTGACTCTTTGTCCCCGATAAGGCGAAATTGCCAGTCGATGTAATCGCCGTAGTACTTGTTCCTTGATACCACTTAACCGAAGTTACATTTGACGATGTAATTTGGTCGGTAGTCGTACCGATAACGTACAAACTCGGCGTTAATACCAAGTTCGTTGATGCCCAGTTCGGATTATACGAACCATTATCAGGATTGTACATCTGCGACTTTGCCAGGTTCGAGCCGATATACCCCGTTAAGGTTAAGGCATCGTTATAGTCAATAATTGTAAATTGACCTTGTGCTTTGCTCATATTTTTAATCTCCTTTTTTTAGCCAAGTAGGCTTTTTCTTGTTGTTGTATCTATCAAATCACAAAAGAATGTCGCTCTGACATAAACGTCATCATTTGTTATTTCGATAGATTTCGTACCGCCGAAATGCTGCTCGTTCCATACTTTATCTGCCTCCGTATCTTCTGACACTCTCGTCCAAATGAACTGATTATCGTCCAAGGTATCTGTAATGTTTTCATCCCACGAAAATACAGTCGCCGTAAGTATTGTGGAAATATTGCCGTTTTTGAAAATGTTACCGTTGCTCGATGAAATTACGAGCCGATACATTTTTTGTTCTTCTATTGTACTGACTCTTTCACCAACCTCATCAACCGAACTTGTAGTCGCATACGCATGCAGGACTACTTCCCCTGTATCCAAGTTCCAATAAGACGAACCATCATGCGATGATAAAACGCCCGCTTTGATTATGTTTGCAACCAATGTGCCGGACGTAATAAAGTCAGCCACAATTTCCCCATCGGCGGTTATTGCCGTTTCATAAGGTCCGTTGTATCCGTTGCTCGAAAATCCAAGTCCGTTTACATTCCACCGCCACACATTCACGGCATCTTCAATTGATGGGTTATCCAAAATAAGCAACTCATAAGGTTGTCCGCCTTCTCCCGTATTCAAGACAACATATCCACCCGTCTGCCCCGTAATTTTATCCGTGGCGTTCTTGATGGCAGAGTTTAATAAAGTCGGAAACCTGTCAACACTCTTTACCGTCCGTTCTATCTTTTCTTCCGTGTTATGTATCGTGTTCAGAAGATTCGTTTTTGCGGAACCTAATGTCACCGATGTGTATTTCTCCGAGAGTGTATCATATACTGTCTTGATGACTTTTGCCTTTGCAGTAATGCCAAGAATGGTATGCTTGACAGTCACAGTGTCGCACAAAGATACACGTTCCAAAACCGCAGCATACTCCGGCTGTTGCCATAAAGGTTCAAAAGAAATCGTGATAGACGAAGTTTCGATCCCTAACGGATGACTCTCTATATAATCCAACGCTTTATTCCGAAGTGACGTCTCTGTGATTTCTTCCCCTTCGTCAAAGTAACTTGTCATATCCAAAATATATGTCTTGGGTGCAAGCAATTCCGTATCCGTTATTGGCAAAGTTTGCTCTTCCAAAGTAACGACTGTTTCCGTATCGTTTTCGGTTATTACCGCATACGGCAACAAATCGGTATAGACATCTGCATTGTCGCTTGAGTGGTCTAACTTTGTAAGGTTCTTGCCGTATTCGATAACAACTCCCGTATGTTCGCCACGCCCTTGATGATGGATTATCTGAAAGTTATTCCACTCAAACTCTCCACCCCACAACGACAAAAGCGAGCCTTGCTCTCCGCCCAAACACGCACGTATGCTCTTGGGCTTATCTACCACAAAATCTTTCGCCGAAGAATAGTCAGTTTGAAAAGTAAAATTGTGGTCAGTCGTTGCCTCGTTTAAGACCTTTTCTATCGCCTGTGTGGGAGATGTGTTCGTAAGCGAAAACGGCATAACGCCAATACCCGAAAGGTCATACGATATATGCTGTGCATAAATAGTAATTACTCCGTTAATCGGTGTCGAAATCTTATAAATTCTAAACGCTTGCGGCGACTTCGTGTCGTTCGGCTTGGCTTTTATAATCCTATCTTTCCTGATTTCTTTATACAAAAGTCCCGAATGCGGATATTTAAGAACGCACTCGAATGCCCCATTCCGTTCTTCGGTAACAATACAAGAAATTGTTTCGGAAAGCGCACCGATACCAAACGTTGAAAAGTCCGTGGCGTTTGCTTTGTATAAAACAGGAATCATAAAGTTCGCCACCTCGGAATTATTTCTATACTTTGAATACCGCCCGTAAAGGATATAATATTATTGCCTGGGCATAATTCAGGAAATCCGTCACCCGAAACGGTATCGTTTTTCAAAGTCGTCCCGTGATAGAAATTCATCTGCTCGCTGTCGACTTCCGTGTATCCGTTAAGGCTTGAAAAGTTCCACGTCTTGTTATGTCCCGATGCTTGAATCGTAAGCGTACCACTCCCCGTTCCATTGACTTTCAAATATGGTTTCGAGTTGAACCGATATGGGTTTGAAACGGAAAAAGTGCCTGTATAAGTTGATTTTTGTTGCCCCGCTACAGAAAATCGGAACGGATAACAACTGAACGTTATCGTAAAAATGCCTATCTTCATGCACTGCTCGGTTATGTCAAGTTTATTATTAAATACCGCTCGTCTTGTAAACTTCGTATCGTATGTATCCGTGAGACTGTGGTATTTATCCGGCTCTGAATAAAGCCAACCTTTAATCGCTGTCAATTTATCCGCAAGTTCCTGAATATTCTTTGCCGGAACGAAACAAGTATATGACACGGACACGTTGGGAAATCTCCCGCCTTGCACTATCAAATCCCCGTCTCTTCCCGGCACAGCCAAAGAAGTCGCATCGTATTTGGGAGCAGAATATACATTTTTCGTTTGAATACGGATACCCATACTTGCGGAAGAAGTCCCGTTATAAGTAAAATAATTCATGCAAACACCACCCCTTTTCTTTTAATAAAGTTACCCGCCGTTTCCATAATTTCGTTGGTTAGGTCAGTTATATCTTCACTTGAATAGTTGTTAAAATTATCTATGTTAAGATGAATCGCAAATCCTCCGGTTGTAGCAGTTGCGGGTTCTTTAACTCCGTTCAGTGTTCTTGTTACATTAAAATCAGTCGGAACCCCACTGAAGTCCGCCGACATATCATCAAACACGGAACTCAAGTCTCTCGTCATGTCATTCGCTGAATCGATGACTTCCCCTGCCGTTGCGTCAATACCTTTTGAAAGACCTTCCATCATCATATCGCCAATCCACGCCATCTTTCTTGACGGCGAATGAATGCCGAAAAAGTCACAAATACCATCCCACAAATCACTTGCCCAGGACGATACTTTATCCCAAAGCCATGATGCAAGACTTTTGATACCTTCCCATAAACCTTTGACCATGTTTTTACCAATTTCGACAAACGAACCGATGCCCGCAGAAAAGCCGTCAATCAAGGCTTTTAATATTTGAGGAACTGCTTTTACAATTTCGATGATGATTTGCGGTAAATTCGTAATCAATGACGTGAACAACGTAATGCCTGCTTGAATAATCATTGGTATGTTATCCAGCAAAGCGTTTACGATTGACGTTATGATTTCGGGGATCGCAAGCACTATCGTTTCTATGATCATAGGCAAGTTCTGCACAAGTGAAATAAGGAGTTTAACCCCAGCATCAATGATTAACGGAATAGCCGAAACCACCGCCGTTATAATCCCATCGATGATTTTTGGTATTGCCTCCACGATTGCTGCAATAATAGTCGGCAACGCTTCCACAAGCGATGTCAAAAGTTGGATACCAGCCTCGATAATCTGCGGTATCGCAGATAGAATAAAATCTATAATCGAAGTTATTAACTGTGGCAATGCTTCAATAAGCACGGGGATTGCATCAAGGATTCCTTGAGCTAATCCGACAATCAATTGAAGTGCCGCATCCAAAACCATAGGAAGATTGTCTATAATCGTCTGGCATATATTTACGACAACGGAAACCAATGTCGGGATCAACTTCGGTAGTGATGCCGCTATTCCTTTTGCCAATGTTACGATAACCTGTAATGCCGTATTCAAAAGTTGCGGAAGGTTATCAATTATCCCCTTTACCAAAGTGGTAACGAGTTTTAGCGCACCTTCTGCTATCTTTGGCAATCCGTTTATAAGACCATTCAGTATCGTCAAAATAATCTCACCTGCCGAGTCAACCAAGACGTCAAGATTATCGACAATCGCCTGACCTAGCGAAGTGATCACCGAGCCAATCATATCGAGAAGAACGGGAACGTATTTCATTATGACGTCTATCGTTTTCGGCAACAACTCGCCAAATACATCCGCCATTTTATCAACATCCCCGTTGGCGTTCTTTATTCCGTTTGTGAACTCCCCTAAAAGAGAAACCCCTTCTGTCGCAAGGTCTGTCAATATTGGAAGTAAAGCCGTGCCAAGTGCGTTCTTTGCTGCTTGCGTTCCAACAGTCAAGTATTGGATTTGATCATCGAGTGCGCCGTATGCATTAAGCATATCATCGCCGATAACATACCCCGCCTCTTGCGCCTGCTTTCCAAGTTCCTGCATCCGCTCTGCGCCTACGCTAATTAAAGGATTTAACTCTTGCGCAGACTTACCTAAAATCTGCATTCCGAGTGCATCTCTTTCGGTTTCGTTCTCCATTTTGCCGAGTGCATCAATAACTTCCCAATATACGGTATCGCTATCACGTAAAGAGCCATCGGCGTTCATTACTTCGACTCCCAACTTCTCGTAGGCTTCCACGGATAGTTTCGTCCCGTCCTGGACGGCTTTCATTGACTTGATTTGCTTCGCCATTGACTTTGTTAAAGTCTCTGTTGAAACGTCCACAAGTTCAGCGGCATACATATACTCTTGTAATTTATCCGTTGCAATCCCGGTTACGGTGCTTTCGGTTAATACATTATCCGCATATGCAGCACCTTCCCGTGTCATATCCACGAGTGCTTTACCCGCCGCAATAGCCGCCGCTGAAACGGCAGCAAACGCTGTTGCTATCGTTGCGCCTACAGCCTTACAAACGCCACCTAACGTCTCAAACTTGTTGGATGAATCATATGCTTGCTTTCCCGACTCTTCCACTTCATCGCCGAAATTGTCGGCTGAATCGGCGGCTTCATCAAGACCTTTGTCCGCAGTTTCAAGAGCCTTGTTATTACTCTTTAATTCCGACTCCATCTTGTTGAGTTCGGCTTGCGCATTATTTAATTGTATCTGCCACGCCTGCGTTCTTTTATCATTCTCTCCAAAGGAAGTAGCAGCATTGTCAAGTGCTGATTTTAATACTTCTATTTTGGATTTTTGCGTGTCGATAGATTTTTGAAGGACTTCGTTTCGTGCCGTTAACGCTTCTACCGAATTGTCGTTTTTATCAAACTGCGACTCCACGAGTTTCATTTCGGAGCCTAACACTTTGAACGACTGATTGATTTCGGCAAGAGACTGTTTGAACTCTTTCTCGCCTTCAAGTCCTATTTTTAATCCGAACTTATCCGCCATTCACTGTCACCTCCTCCTAAACGCCACTCGGAATAATGTCGTCTATAAACAACTCTTGTTTCGGTTTAGAAATGCCGTTATACTGCCTATGACATTCCCACAAATCAAGCAAAAGTCCAAACGGCATAAGCCACACTTCATCCTGCGATAAATGAAGGTAAGCCAAACCGTAATAAAGAAGACGAGTAAACAACTCATCGTCACTTACTCGCCCACTACGTTTTTTCCGTCACCTTCGCTTTCAATGTTTCTTTTCGTTCCCTTATGCAAAGCCTCCGTGATTGCGTTTTTATATTCCGCAAGGTCGGTAGGTGTTGTCAAAAGTTCGACTTCCTCTTCCGTGATAAGCGATTTCTCGTTACCTTTGTTTTTATAGTTGTAAATAAGAATCGGCTGATTCACAAGCAAAGTGATGAGCCAAACAATCTCTTCAATTGCCTGCTCGAAGTTCTCACTTTTAGAAAGTTTATCGCCGAGTTTTTCCAAACCGCCATAACGTTTGGCGATTTCCTTCGTTGCTTTTGTCGTAAGCAAAAGTTCATGTTCTTCACCACCGATAACGATGGTCGCACTTCTCTCATCCATTAAGTATTACCTCCGTTTGAATTTGGTACCATATAATCGGGTTCATATACTTCATCATACCAGTTCCCTACGATACTAGTGGTTTCTGCCGATTCCGTCACTTCTGATTTCCACGGATGTTTGCCTTGTCCGTCAACCTTGTTTCTTCTCATAATTGTTCCTTCAATCGTTGGCGTGGAAAAAGTAATGCTATCGCCTTTAGTTGCGAGATTGGTTGCGGGTATTCCGAAAAGCACCCTATACAACCAATAATACTTATACTTGCCGTTTGCTTTCTTTGCTCTAAAAGCAATAGCAACAGGTGCGGTCGTATCTTCTCCGCCGGACACAAGCACGCCGTTTTCGTCAACGGACGCACCGCACAAATCCGCAGCGACATCCTGACCGATATCGTCCACACCAAGCGATAAAGTTCCACTCTTAAATTCCTTAACCGCTTCTGCCTGACCATCGTCCGCATAAAGCGTTGCCTCATTCAGTTCTATCGAAAGGTCCGCAGAGATTGCCTTTGCAAGTTGCTTCGGCGTTCCGTATGTTTCATCGCCGTTCGTCCCTTCCGTGATTTTAGCATAATACAGTTTGTCTAAACCTATCGTTGCCATTTTTTAATCCTCCAAAATATAATTCTTTTGAACATCAATGGCATAGCCATGATATCCCGTTTCCGTATCAAATCCCAAATATCTACTGTCCGTAATTGTGAAATCCGCTCCAAGCAACTCTCTTGTTAAAAGTCTCTTAAAAAGCGTATAACTCCCGACAGTAAATACCGATATTCTCGCCTCTTCTATTACCACGTGCGGTCTATTATCCGAATGCAAAGTGTAATCATCCGTAAGTGGCGTTATTACCAAGTATTCTTGCGGTACTGCACCTGTAAAAACTCCCGTTTCAATAGGAATATTAAGTGGCGATAAAAGTGTATTGAGTTCTTCAAGAATCGTCATATTTTATTTATCTCCTCTTCTAACGTTTCTATCATCTTTGCCACACACGCCGATTTGCTGGCGGTTTGTGCGGGTTTTAGAAACGGCTTGGCTGGTTGTCCCACCTTGCCGTATTCAAGGATGTTGGCGATTTTAGCGTTGCTGTCGCCGTCCTTTCTCGGCTCGGCAAAACCAAGTTTTATATTACTGTTGCCGTCCCTATCCTGCTTGACCTTTGAAAGTCCCAATGCGGAAACCAACTCACCCGTCGCTCGGCTTTTTGTTTTCGTGTTTTTCCCGATAACGGATATAAGATTACTTTTCGTTTTTTGCAAAACAACCTCACCGCCAGCCTCAAGGACTTTCTCTGCTACTTCGTCCGTTTTGCTACCGAGTTTTGAAAGTCGTACAAGAAACTCATCGGGCATTTGTATCTTAACTTTTGCCATTCGTTCCCTCCACTTTGGTTGCCAAAACTTCTACATACATACCACGACCTTTTACATCTTCAACGGATGTGATTTCAAATCGTCCGCCATCGCAAACAATAATGTCTGCGGTTGTAATCGTTATGTTTGGTATCTTCCTAAACCTAAAAAGGTCGGTCGCAACAGAAAAAGCAGCAAGATTTGCCCAGCGTTCAGATCCGTGTCTACCCTCACGATATACACGTAC
>ERZ1027188.785-NODE-785-length-11472-cov-19.180082_pt1 | contig 11472 bp, 12 predicted proteins | sample MGYA00519273_ERZ1027188 | MGnify/ENA primary metagenome ERZ1027188 (study PRJEB26926, sample SAMN06164623) | human gut metagenome | biome: ENVO:00009003; feature: ENVO:2100002; material: ENVO:00002003 | host: Homo sapiens | place: USA | collected 2012 ... | reverse complement strand
GACTCATAAATCTACCCTTAATCGTGTATTGGATGATAGTTGCGGATTTTAGGTTGGCAATTAATTTACTTTTATCAAAACATCCTGAAATTAAAAATAGAGTACAAATAAATTTTGTTGGAACAATTCTAGAAAGTGATAAAAAATATGCAGAGCTTTTAGGATTGAAAGATATTATATATTATTCAGGTGTTGTTTCTGAGAAAGATTGTCTGAAGTTTTTTGAAGAGTCAGATTTGTTCGTGGCGATTGATGGTGAAAGAGGTCGTGATATTTTTTTCCCATCGAAGATAATGAAATACTTCTATTACGGGAAGCCTATTTTAGGGTTATCTCCTAAAAATAGTGTTTTGGATAAAGAATTATTGAAGTCCGGAAATTACTGCTTTAGAAATAAAGATATTGATTCTATTTCTAGTTTTATATATAAAGCTGTTACAGATTATAATAGTATAAAAACTAATGATAAATTATACTGGAAGAACTTTACAGTAGATATTGTAGAGCAAAGGTATTTAATGTTGATTTCTCAATTATTAACAAATAAATAAAATGTACGAAGAAAATATCATACATAAAATGGCGAATAAATTAGTTTCGCTTATTCCCGATAAGATGTTCTTATCGCTAAAGTATCGTATTAAAATGGGAAAGACTCTTGATTGGAAAAATCCACAGACTTTCTCCGAAAAAATGCAGTGGCTGAAGTTGTATAATCGAAAGTCAATTTATACTAATATGGTGGATAAATATGCTGTTAAAAAGTATGTTGCCAACATAATTGGTGATGAATATATAATTCCTACTATTCATATTTGGGATAATGCTGAAGAAATTGATTTTAATCTGCTTCCTGCACAATTTGTTCTAAAGGCTACTCACGATAGTGGAAGGGTAATTATCTGCAAAGATAAAAGTAAACTTGATACATCACAAGCGATTAAAGAAATGAACAAATCGCTGAAACGAAATTTCTACTCTGTTACTCGTGAATGGCCTTATAAAAATGTTCCAAGACGTATTATTGCAGAAAAGTTTATGTCTTCTGATAAAAAAACTGATACTTCAGACTTGCGAGATTATAAATTTTTCTGTTTTAGTGGTAAGGTTCATTTTTTTAAGATTGATTTTGGTCGTTTTATAGAACATCATGCCAATTATTATTCACCTGATGGTTGCTTGTTAGACTTCGGTGAAAGCGAATTTGCACCTATTCCTAATGCAAATTTCAAATTACCAGAGAATCTGAATGAAATGATTCTTCTAGCCGAGAAGTTGGCTGGAGATGAGCCATTTATACGAGTAGACTTATATAATGTTGATGGTAAGATATATTTTGGTGAGTTGACCTTTTTTCCTAATAGTGGATTCGGAAAATGGACAACGTATGATGCTGATTTTAATATTGGTAAATTAATAACTCTTCCTGTTAAAATTCAAAATAAATGAAAGTACTATATATACATAATAGTTATAGCGATAAAACACCTACGGGAGAAGAGCATGCTTCAAATGAATTAGTTAAGTTACTTGAAGAACATGGTCATGAGGTTGAATGGTTTACGCGTACATCTGATAGTATAAGTGAGCAACGTTTTGGTAAGGTCCGTGCTTTTTTTACAGGAATTAATTATCCTAAAATAGCAAAAGAACTTTCAAAAGTATTAGATGAATATAAGCCAGATATAGTGCAAGTGCAGAATTTGTATCCTTTAATTTCTTCAAGTATATTTAAACCGCTTAATGATAGAAAAATACCTGTAGTTATGCGTTGTCCAAACTATCGTCTTTTCTGTCCTGCAGGTCTAAGCCTTGATAGTAAAGGAAAGGTATGTGAAAGATGTTGGAGTGGATTCCATGAAATCAATTGCGTCATTCATAATTGCCAACATTCTTTTGCTGCTAGCTTAGGATATGCTCTTCGAAATGCTTTTAATCGTATTTCAGGAAGAATTCTTAAAGGCGTTGATGTTTTCATTGTTCAGTCTGAATTTCAAAAAAATAAATTTATGAATCAGGGAATTGAAGCTGATCGTATTGGTATTGTTCCTGGAATTTCCCCCACCATAACAAGTCCCAAAGATGATGTAATGGGTGATTGGGTTAGTTTTGTAGGACGTGTAAGCATTGAAAAAGGTATTTATGAGTTTATAGAGGCAGCACGAAAAAATCCTAAAATCCCATTTAAAGTTGCGGGATTCTTCGATGATAACTTTGTTATTCCTAAGGACTGTCCTTCAAATCTTGAGTTTATGGGTTTTTTGAAAGGTGAATCTTTGGATGATTTTTATGCTAAGAGTAGAATTATCGTTGTTCCAAGCAAATGGTATGAAGGCTTCCCTAATGTTATACTTCGTGGTTTTCTTTTCAAGCGACCTGTCATTACTACTAATATAGGTGCCATGCAATCGATTGTTGAAACAGGGAATAATGGCATTTTGGTGAAACCTGGGGATGTAAAAGAATTGAGTAATGCAATTCAAAATCTTTATCCAGATATTGAATTATGTAAAAAGTATGGTATGAATGGATGTAAGAAAACGGAATCTCTTTATTCCAGAGAGCAGATTTATCATGATCTTATTAGCGTATTCGAACAAGCGATTATAAATAATAAAAAAAATGAAAATATTTAATATACATTTAGAATTTAATAGCATTAATTTGTATAAAGCTATAGACTCAAGAATTGCTGATAAAAAAGCGGGTTATGTATGTGTATGCGATTCTTCTGTTCTTACTCGTACATTTAAGGAACCTGAGTATCGAAAAATTATAAATGGAGCGTTTGTTAATTCGTGTGATGGCAGCTCTATCTGTACTTTGGCGAATAAATTGTATGGACCAGGATTGGTTTCTGTAAATGGTCCTGAAATTTTTGCCAAATATATTAAGCTTTCTTATAAGCAGGTAATTATAGGTAACACTGATGGTATTGTTCAAATGGTACGTAATAAAATTCATCAAGATGGTGAAGATGATTCATATATTACTCACCTTCAGGTTCCATTCTGTACAGTTGATAAATTTGATTATAAAGCCATTGCAGAAAAGATAAATCAAGAAGGATATGATATAATTTGGGTTTCACTTGGTAATCCTAAGCAGGAGATCTTCATGAGCAAACTTCTTCCTTATTTGAACAAGGGTGTAATGTTTGGTATCGGTGCAGCGCTTAACTTTTGGGTTGGTGATTTAGCTTTGCCTAAGTTTCACATAGGTCCAATGCGTTTCATTTGGCTTACAAGAATTTTTCAAGATCCTATTCGGCAAATAAAGATGAATTGGCCGATTATCAAAACATTGCCAAAAATATATTTCCAAGAAAAACAACGAAAGAACAAAAAGAAGTAATTTTGTATGATTTTATGGTGAAATACATTGTACTTTCAATCTGTTGTATTCATATTTTTTATCATAAGCTTTTGTTTCATATGCACCTTTTCTAGAATGAATAATGCTGTGTTGCTTTTACTTTATATATGAGTCATAGCTTTCTAGAATAGTGTCACTAATACAAATATTACAAATCATATCTTATGGCAATGAGAGTTTCAAAACTATTGCGGGAAGCTAATATAGGCTTTTCTGCCTTTTGTGCGATTCTGAAAGCAATGGATATGGATGAACCCTATATTGAATTGAGTTCCAAGATTCCGGATGATGTTGCAAATTTTATTTTGAATCTGCGAAATGAAGATTTAGACTTCATCAAGTTGATTGAAAAAGATGCGGAAAAGAATATATCAGATTGTCAACCTAAATCGAGACCTCCTTTGAACATATTAGGAAAGATTGATTTAGATGAACACAACAATCCAAGGCATCTGGAAAGAAAGCTTAAGCTGTCAACTACCGACTATACAAATGCGATAGAAAATGATACAACAGTAGAACAGCCTCTATATAAAGAGGACAATAAAATGTTTTGGATAGAGGAATTAATTCTGACAACACCACAAGGGAAAGCGTCACGTTTACCGATTGCTTCTTTTAATTCTCCGAGACAAGTACCTCTTTATTCAGTCTTGATAGGTTGTAATGGTGTAGGTAAGAGTTCCATGCTGAAAGAAATTGTGGATTTCTTTGTTGACCTCCATGCTTATATTCATGATGTAAAACCAAAAATGTCTTCTGCAAATAGGGCGAGACTCAAGGGTGTTAGGTATCATATTGATGGTGCCTGTTGTGAAGTAATAAGATTAGGTAGAACTTTTCTTGCAAAGATTGACAACAGGTTATTGGCATCGAAAAATCTGCGTCTCCCTTCCATTGTTGCATGTAATTTTGGTGCTTTCGATAAGTTTCCTGTTCAAAAGGTAAATGGCTCGGCTCTGACCAGATATGATGTGCCATACTATAAATATGTTGGGGCTCATGTCAATGGAAATATGATTTCGTCATCTGCTATTGTTTTTCGACTGTTGTTTTCTTTGAAGGAAAATAGAGATGATAGGCAACGACAAAATTTGTCTTCCATCTTGGATTTCATAGGATATGATCACATCATATCTTTGAATTATTCGGTCGTTTTAAAGTCCAAGAAGGATGGAGGTGTACGAGATGCTATTCTTAAACGAGTACAACAAGACAGAGAGTATATTAAACTTTCTGTAGAGCAAAAGAACAATATCGTTAAAGAACTCTATGATTTCTACAAGAAAAAGGAGTTCGCACAGAAGGTGCAATATTGCTATGAAATAGACATCGATAAAAAATCATTGATAACAGATGATGAATTGGATCATATCTATAAGTTGAAGCAATACGATTTGGTTCATACAGCGGGCGTTGTTTTTTATAAACAAGGAGTACAAATAGCTTCTGAAGAAATGAGTTCCGGTGAGTTTGCTATGCTTTCTATGGTACTGAGTATTTCTACAGCAGCGAGTGATTCTCACACCTTGATTCTCATAGATGAGCCTGAACTTAGTCTTCATCCCAACTGGCAAATGACTTTTATAGATAACCTCGATAGGGCGTTACGAGATCAGGTGTGCCATCTGCTGATAGCCACACACAGTCATATGCTTATATCAGATTTGCCGATGAACCGTTCTTCTGTTTCTCAGTGGGAAAAAGATAAAAATGGTAATCTTGTAGCTAACCAAATAGCGGGAAATACATATGGTTGGTCTGCTGAGGAAGTACTTCTTAAAGTATTCAAGACTGCTACCGATAGAAACCGATATTTCGGTGAACGTATTGCTAAACTTTTGGAACAGATGGGGAATGATACGATTAGTACGGAGGCTGTGGCTGATGAATTGAATGAATTGCAGGAAATTTCACAGCATCTAAGTGATGTGGATCCGATGAAAATGGTTTTAAACACAATAATTGAAGCATATCAATGATGAATAATGAACTTGAAGATTACATCGTACAAGATCCTTATCATCCTACAGAAAACGAAAAGTTAGCCATAGAGGAATTGACAAACAAAGGTCTTGTTCCAGGAGATTGGAATTCCCAAAAAGCTGGTATAACTGAGTTTAAGGATCATATACGTGAATATATGTACTATGAGCAGAATTGCAGGTGTGCATATTGTCGGATAGAGTTACCTATAGCATGTTGTTACGGGCAACGTGAACATATCGTTCCGAAAATCCCACACCCGAAATGGATGTTCGAGCCTCGCAATTTGTGTTTTGCTTGTGATGTATGTAATAATTTTAAGTTGGATGAAGAGGTATTAAAAAAGCCTTATGCTGTTGCTTATCCCACAGACAGTAAGGCTTTTATGATTATTAATCCCTTTCTTGATAAATATTCGGACCATATTGAACTAAAGGAGGGTATCATATATGTAGGAAAAACAAAGAAGGGACGATTTACAATTGATACCTGCCATCTCTACAGACCAGAACTGGCTCTAGAACGGGCAAAGAAGAGAATGGAGACAGAAAAACCAGAAACAATTCGAACTCAGTTGCTGGCATTATTATCAATATTACCCATATCAGACGAGGGAAGAAACAAAACCTTGGAGAATTTTGAGAAGATTGTAGAAAAATATAAAAAGGAGCATAAAGCCTAAAAGTGGTTAGTGCTTGTGCTTTGGAAAAGTAATTAAAAACATTTTATGTATAGACATTTTTTAAAAAGATTGATAGATTCTATCCTTACCATTTGTGGTTTGATAGTATTCTGTATTCCTATGGTGATAATCGCCATTTGCATTAAGTTGGATTCTAAAGGTCCTGTCTTGTTTAAGCAGGTGCGATTAGGTAAGGGAATGAAGCCAATAACGGTGTTTAAGTTCCGTACCATGTGTAATCATGCTTATGAGATGGGTGGTATCGCTACGAGTGCTTCCGATTCCCGTATTACCAAGGTAGGTGCATTTTTGCGTCGTACCAGTCTTGATGAGTTGCCGCAGATGTTTAACATCTTGAATGGTACCATGGCTATAATTGGTCCACGTCCTATCTTGGACTGGGAATGGGAAGAATATAGCGATAATAAAAGATTCGCTCGTCGATATGATGCCCTTCCTGGTATGTTCTGTACTGTTGATGTGTGGAATCGAGCAGCTTTAAGAGAGGATCAATTTGAAATGGATGCAACTTATGTAGATAAGCTATCGTTAGGGCTTGATGTGAAGACATTTTTCGGAGTCATTGCACCCGTCATTACCGGTGCTCATGTTTATCGTGATGAAAGATAATTTTAAATAGAAAAATTATGTATACACTTGATCAATTAAAATCATTGGAGAGTCAATTTGGTTCTCCTATGTACCTCTTCAGAGAAGAGGATTTTGTGAATAACTATAAGGAGTTTGTTGCTTGCTTCAATAAACACTATTCTAAGTACCAGTTGTCTTATAGTTACAAGACTAACTATACTCCGTATATCTGTAAGTTGGTAAAATCTCTTGGCGGCTATGCCGAGGTTGTTTCTGACATGGAATGTGGGGTGGCTTTAGCTGTAGGTTATGAGCCTGAGCATATTGTTTATAATGGTCCTTTCAAGGAAGAACTTGGTGAAAAGTGTCTTCTTAAAGGTGGTTTGGTAAACGTTGATAATCTTGAGGAATTAAAGGGCGTATGCAAGCTAGCCAATGAGCATCAAGATAAGAAGATAGAGATTGGTATCCGTGTGAATATTAATATCGGACAGTCATTTATCTCACGCTTCGGTATTGATATGGATAGTGACGATCTTCAGAAAGCTTTTGATATGGTTTCAGAGGTAGGAAACCTGGAGGTCGTAGGTCTTCATTGTCATGTAGGTCAGTCACGCACTGTTGAAGCTTGGTCAAATCGTGCGAAAATTATGCTGGGCTTAGCTGATAAATATTTCCCAAATAAGGCTCCAAAGTATATCGACATGGGTAGTGGTATGTTTGCAAGAATGGAAGAATCACTTGCAAAGCAGTTTGGGGACAACATTCCTACATTTGAAGATTATGCTGTTGCAGTGGCGGTTCCTTTTGCAGAACATTATAAGCATTTGAGTCAAGAGGATAAGCCTATGCTGTTAACAGAACCTGGTACAACAGTAATCAATAGTTATATTGATTTCATAGGTAAGGTGAGAAGCATTAAACATATCAAGGGGCGTGATTTCGTTGTCTTAAATTGCAGCAAGGATAATCTTGGCGATATCTGTAAGATGAAGAAGATGCCTTTGCAGATTGTTCACGTTAACGAAGAGCAGGAAATCTTGAAGGATGCTGAGTTTACAGGTTATACTTGTTTGGAACATGATGTGATGTATCCAGACTACAATGGTTCATTGGGTGTCGGAGACTATGTAATCTTCGGTAACGTAGGTGGATATAGCAATGTGTCTAAACCTCCTTTTATCTTCTGGAACAGTCCGATGATTGCAAAGAAAGCTGATGATAGTCTTTCGGTAATGAAGAAGGGTGAAACTTTTGAAGATATTTTTGCAACTTATATTATCTAAGTCAGTTATGAAGGATTTAACAGTTATGTTGTCTGCCTGTGGTGCTCAATTTGCCCCTGGTATGGTAAAATGTTTGAAAGATAATGGTGAAAGAAACATTCGGGTTGTCGGTATTGACATGCATTATGACAAGACTTTGGAAAGCCTGTATGATGCGATTTATGAGGTTCCAAGAGCCACTGATGAACATTATATTGATCGTATTCTTGAAATCTGCAGATTGGAAAAGGTTGATGTGGTATTACCTTTTATGTCAGCAGAGTTGCTTCCTCTTCTTGACAGAATCGAGGATTTTAATCAAGCGGGCGTAAAGGTTGCCGTAGGTGACCGCCATTCTATTGAAATAACAACCAATAAGTATAGTTTCTATGCTTTCTTAAAGGAGCAAGGATTAAAGGTTCCTAAGTTCGCTTTAGTTAGCAAGGCGTCTGAATTAAAGGAAGCCTGTGAAGCTGTAGGCTACCCTAATCATCCTGTATGTGTAAAGGCTACGGAATTGAGTGGTAGTAGAGGTATCAGAATGATAGACCCATCAAAATCTAGTTTTGATATTCTCTTTGGGGAGAAGCCTAATTCATTCTTTACTACTTTTGAGGATTTGCAGGCAACCTTGAATGAGCACCCAACGATGCCGGAAATGATGGCAATGGAGTATCTTCCAGGTGAAGAGGGATCGGTAGACTTGATAGCTAATCATGGTGGAATTGTCTATATGGCTTATCGTGAAAGTAATGTAAACCTTGCCAGCATTCCTCAAGAGGCTACTTTGTCTTATAATGAAGAGGCATATCAAATAGCAAGAGACGTTGTCAAAAGTTTAGGTCTGCATGGAAGTGCAGATCTGGATTTCAAATATGACAAGGATGGTCATCCTGTATTGATGGAGATTAATCCTCGTATAGCTGCAACTATGCAGATATTTAAGGAGGGCGGTTTGAATCTTCCTTATCTCCGTATTAAACAGCTTCTTGGCGAGGAACTTCCTTCTATTGAAGTTAAATATGGAGTTAAAATGAAAAGACGTTATTTAGAAATGTTTGCCTGCTAATGAAAAAGATATTGATTACCGGTGCCAACAGTTATGTTGGTACCAGCGTAGAGAAATGGTTGTTGAAGACTCCAGGAGAGTTTGAGGTAGATACTGTGGATACAATGAATGAGGCTTGGAAGAAGGCTGATTTCACGAAGTATGATGCTGTATTCCACGTAGCTGGTATTGCACATGTGGATCCAAAGCCGGAGATGGCTCCTTTATATTATAAGGTGAACCGTGATTTGACGGTAGAGATTGCCAAGTGGGCTAAGGATGCTGGTGTAAAGCAATTCGTGTTTATGAGCAGCGAGATAGTTTATCATGTTAGTAGATCGCTGAAGCCTCATATTATGACACTTGATACCAAGCCAAATCCGAATGACTTCTATGGTGATTCCAAGCTTCAGGCAGAGAATGGATTGAACGAACTGGCATGTGATACCTTTAAGGTTGCCAACCTTCGGCCGCCTATGATTTATGGTCCAAAATGTAAGGGTAACTTCTTGCGTCTGGGATGGCTTGCTACAAAGGTTCCTGTATTCCCATGCTGGCACAACAAGCGTAGTATGCTTTATGTATATAATCTCGCTGAGTTTGTGAAGCAGATTATCAACCGTGAACTCTCTGGTACTTTCTATCCTCAGAATCGTGAGTTGAGTGATACTGTGGAGATTGTCCGCTTCTTTGCCAAGAAGTATCATCATAAGGTATGGATTAGTAAATTGTTTAATCCTGCTGTGTTGATAGGCTCTTGGTTCTTGTCTCAGGTTCCTAAGATGTTTGCTGATTCTTATTATGAGCCAAGTATGACCAAATATGATTTCGATTATCAGGTGTTCAGCCTTGAGGAGTCAATGAAGGACTTGGAAGTAACTGAGGATAATAGAAGAATGAAGTAGATGCCATATCTCTAGGTTATGGATATAGATATATTCGAAAAATACTCTTCTCTCTTTGATCCCGGTATTCCTGATTATATCTTTTTCCTTTCTTTTTGGGCAATGAGCCTGATTATTGCAATCCTGCTCATCGTAAAAAGGGGAATTGATATCAAGAGAATGGTGATGGGAACGTTGCTCATTGAATGCATCTTTATCATTTATTGCTCTACTGTTATATATCGGGATACCTTCCCGGAACCTCAATACAACTTCATGCCATTCTGGAGCTATCAGGCTATCAAGGATGGCGATGACATGTATATCGTAGAGAACTTTCTCAATGTCATTCTGTTTATCCCCGTAGGTTTTCTGGCTTGTGGATTCAGAAGGATGAACAGATGGTGGAGAGTGGTTCTCCTGGGATGTGTCATCTCCTGTTCCATAGAAGGATTGCAGCTTTGGTTGCAAAGAGGACTCTGCGAACTGGATGATGTGTTCCATAATACCTTGGGTGCTATCGTGGGATATGGGCTCTATCGGGTAATGGCTTCTGCATTGAGACGGAGTATGAAGAATAATAACAATAAACAAAACTAAGAAAAATATGAAATACTTATTAGTTGTAGCTCATCCTGATGATGAGGTGTTGGGTGCTGGTGCATCTATGTGGAAATGGTCGCATCAAGGCGACGAGGTAGAGGTGGCTATCATGTGTACTGAGGCAAAGGCTAGAGCTTTCCGCCCTTCTGATGCCGAGTTGGAGGGTGATACCAATGAGAGTACTGCCTTCCTGGGTGTGAAGAAGAAGTATGAGGCTACATTCCCTAACATCGAGATGAATACGGTTCCTCACTTGAAGCTGGTACAGTTTATCGAGAGTGCCATCCGTGAGAGTGAACCTGACATCGTGATTACGCATCATCCTGCCGATACCAACAATGACCACCTGATGACTTCCATGGCATGTCAGGAGGCTGTTCGCCTCTTCCAGCGTCAGCCAACCGTAAAGCCATTGAAGGAGTTCTGGTATATGGAGGTTCCTAGCTGTACAGAGTGGGCTATCAACGATGCCATGAATCTCTTCCGTCCTAACTGCTATGTTGAAGTAGGCAAAGAGGGTGCTGAAGCCAAATGCAAAGCTTTGGCGATGTATAGAGGTGTAATGCGTCCGTATCCTCATCCAAGAAGCAATGAGTATCTCATGGGCTTAGCTGCCGTAAGAGGTAGCCAGTGGGGATGCAATTATGCTGAGGCATTCCAGGTAGTGTTGAGAAGATATTAGAAGATTTTGTTTCTTACCTCAAATCCGCAACCTATAGGGTTTCGTGGGAATTTACTTGTAAAACGACCAAAATTCTTTTATTGTACATATTCCTTGGGCATAACAGAAACTTCGTAAACACAAAATTCCCTTACCCCATAAAGCGACTTGAGGTAATACGCCGGTTTAACCAGAAAAGCATTGCCTTTAACCAAAGTCTGTCTTGAACAGGTTGGCATAAGCATAGTTGTCTGAATAAATGTTCAATACATGCCTACGTGACGTCTTAATCCATTTTGCAGGAACAGAGATGAACTTGAACACAAAGGTCTTGATTCTGCTGGTGGCACGCAATCCAAATTCATGGGTTTTCAATC
>ERZ1027188.782-NODE-782-length-11485-cov-5.979440_pt1 | contig 11485 bp, 13 predicted proteins | sample MGYA00519273_ERZ1027188 | MGnify/ENA primary metagenome ERZ1027188 (study PRJEB26926, sample SAMN06164623) | human gut metagenome | biome: ENVO:00009003; feature: ENVO:2100002; material: ENVO:00002003 | host: Homo sapiens | place: USA | collected 2012 ... | reverse complement strand
TCGTGGGCTCGGAGATGTGTATAAGAGACAGGTGCAAAAGGAGGGTCGCCGTGCGACCCTCCTGCGTTCATCTTCTGTTGTGGGGATACCAGATCTTCTGCTGCTCCGCCGCACGGATCAGCTCCTCCCGGAAGTCGGGATGCGCGATGGATATCAGCTTCTCCGCACGCTCCCATACGCTCAGACCCTTGAGACAGACGCAGCCGTATTCCGTCACCACATACATGGTGTTCACACGGGTATCCGTTACCACGGAGCCGGGCTGGAGCGTGGGACGGATGCGGGACTTCATGGAGCCGTCCTTATCCTTGAAGGTGGAGGACAGGCAGATGAAGCTCTTGCCGCCCTTGGACAGATACGCGCCCAGCACAAAGTCCTGCTGACCGCCGGCGCCGCTGATCTGCTTGGTGCCGGCCGTCTCGCCGTTGACCTGCCCGTACAGATCCACATCCACGGCGTTGTTGATGGAAACAAAGTTGTCGATGGACGCGATGGTACGGATATCGTTGGTGTAACTGATAGGCGCTGCCATACAAGCGGGGTTGTCGTCCAGATAGTCGTAGAGCTTCTGGGTACCGGCGGCGAAGGCAAAGACCTGACGGCCCCGGTCGATGTTCTTCCGGGCGCAGGTGACCTTCCCCGCCATGGCCAGATCCACATAGGCGTCCACGTACATCTCCGTATGCACGCCCAGATCCTTCAGGTCGGACTCACAGAGCATAGCGCCCACGGTGTTGGGCATACCGCCGATGCCCAACTGGAGGCAGGCACCGTCGGGGATCTGCTCCACGATGAGCTTCGCCACCGCCCTATCCACCTCCGTGGCTGCGCCGGAGGGCAGGATGCCCATGGGGTCGTTGCGGCCCTCCACCACCATATCCACCTCGCTGATGTGGATGCAGTTGTCGAAGCCGCCCAGACAGCGGGGCATATTCTCGTTGACCTCCACGATGACCACCTTGGACATCTGACACACTGCCTTCAGGTGGGACGCGGACAGGCCGAAGCTGAAATAGCCGTGCTTATCCATGGGTGCGACCTGGAACATGGCCACATCCGGCGGCGTGATATGGTCGTAGTAGTAGCGGGGCAGCTCGGAATAGCGCATCGGCTCGTGGAAGCACGCGCCGCTGGCGATATGGTGGCGCTCCACGCCGCTCATGTGGTGGGAGTTATAGATAATATGATGCACCGGGTCCTCAATGTCAAAGATCGCCGGCTTCCACAGGCTGATGCCGCCTCGGACCTTCACATCCTCCAGCTCCGGTGCGCGGCGAGCCAACGCCTCGTCCAGCACGCGGGGGTGGATGGCACAAAATCCGTAGTCCACCCAGTCGCCGGACTTGATGATCTTGACCGCCTCATCCGCGGTGGTCAGCTTCTGACGATACATTTCCTGATAATCTGCAAATGGCATAGTGCAGTACCTCACTTTCCCTCTAATCTCCATTTGTTAATTTTACCACAAAGGAACAAAAAGTGAAATTGGAGAATCTTCCAATTATTACCTCCCGCAATTGTGCAAACTTTAACAAGCGTAACGCATAAAAGCAACGGTGCTGTGCAGCACCGTTGCTTTCATCATTCTTCAGACAGGAGATTACTCGTCGTCGCCCTCGTCCTCGGCGGAGGGAGCCAGCAGCGCACGGATGGACAGGGAGATCTTCTGCTTCTCCTCGTCGATGGCCGTGATCTTGGCATCCACGATGTCGCCCTCGGCCAGCACGTCACCGGGCTTCTCAATGCGGCGATCCGCGATCTGGGAGATGTGGATCAGACCGTCCACGCCGGGCACGACCTCAGCGAAAGCGCCGAAGGTCATCAGCTTGACGATGCGGACACTGGCCACGTCGCCCACATGGTAGGTCTCCATGAACTTATCCCAGGGATTGCAGGAGCGATCCTTCACACCCAGAGAGATCTTGCGCTTCTCGGGATCGAAGGAGATGACATACACATCCAGCGTGTCGCCCACGGAAACCACCTCAGCGGGGTTCTTGATGCGGGACCAGGACAGCTCGGAGATATGTACCATACCGTCCACGCCGCCGATGTCCACGAACACACCGTAGGAGGTCATGGACTTGACCGTACCGGTGTAGTGCTTGCCGACCTCGATGTTCTCCCAGATCTCAGCCTGTGCAGCCTGACGAGCCTCGTAGGTCACGGCCTTGATGGAGCCGACCACGCGGCGGCGGGCGCGGTTGACCTCGGTGATGCGCAGGGAGACGGTCTGGCCGATCATGGCGCTCAGCTCAGCGCCGCGGGGCTGACCGGACTGGGAAGCGGGCACAAACACGCGCACGCCCTTGACGTTGACGACAATGCCGCCCTTGTTCTCCTCAGTGACCTTGCCCTCCAGAGTGGTCTTCTCCTCGCGGGCCTTCTCGATGTCCTCCCAGACCTTGACAGCGTCCAGACGCTTCTTGGACAGCATGGCATAGCCCTCCACGTCGTTGACGCGGATGATGTAGGTCTCGATCTCGTCGCCGACCTTCACCACATCCTCAGGCTTCACGTTGGGATCGGCGGACAGCTCGTTGATGGAAATATAACCTGCCTGCTTGCAGCCCAGATCGACCTGTACCTCGGTGGGGCCAACGGCAGTCACGATACCGGTTACCTTCTCTCCTGTATTCAAAGTCTTAAAAGATTTTTCCAGCATTTCCTCGAAGCTCTCTTCGGTAGCTTCCATGTTCTTGATCTCGTCGCTCATTCTTGCATATACCTCCTTAATGATGCCCGCAGGCGTGGACGCGCCGGCTGTAAGCCCCGCCACAGAACATCCGTTAAGAAAGTCACCCTTGAGCTCATTCACCCGTTCGACCTGATAGACGACGGGGCATCTCGCGCTGCAAATCTCCGTTAAATGTTTGGTGTTGGCACTCTTACGATCTCCGACCACGACCATCACGTCCGACATAGCGGCAATTTCCGCCGCTTCCGACTGACGCTTATGCGTAGCATCACATATTGTATCAGAGATTTTCACATTTGTACACTGTTTTTTTAAAATTTTTACGCAGTCTTCCCAGAGAGTGCGGATATAGGTGGTCTGCGCCGCCGCCATCAGGGGCATCGTGCGCCGCGCAGGATCCTCCGCCAGCCACGCCTCCAGCGCCGCCGGGCCGTCCACAATGACAGAATCCGCCGACCAGCTGGCCGCGCCCAGCACCTCCGGATGGTGCTGCTCGCCGATGATGAGAGGGGTTCGGCCCTCCTCTCCGGCGCCTGCCACCAGCCGCTGGATACGCCGCACATTGGGGCAGGTGGCATCCACCACGTCCGCGCCTATGGCCTCCAAGTGCTGATAGACCTGCCGCGTCTCGCCGTGGGAGCGGATGATGACCGTCTCCCCCGGCCGCACCTGCGACACATCCTCCACCTGCCGGGCGCCCAGTGCCTCCAGATCCTGCACCACATGGGCGTTGTGGATGATACTGCCCAGCATCACACAGCCTCCCTTTTCGCGGGCGGTCTGCTCCGCCAGCCTCACCGCACGCTCCACGCCGTAGCAGAATCCGGCGGACTTTGCCAAAATCACAGGCATGACACACCACCCAGCTCATAGGCGCGGCGCATGACCTCGTCCGTGTTGGCCTGATACTCCTCCGCCGTTCCCTTGCGGCCCGTATAGGAGGGGGTAAAGGGCTTGCCGAAGATGATGACCGTCTTGCGGAACAGGCGCTTGGCTGTGCCGATAAATACCGGTACCATCTTCACGCCGGCGCAAATGGCCATCATCCCGGCGCCGCTCTTGGGCGTCACCTGCCCCGGCTTTTTCACCCGTGTTCCCTCCGGGAAGATCAGCAGGTTCCAGTCGTCCCGCAGGCTGGAGATGGCGGTCTTTACCGCGCCGATATCGCTGTTGCCCCGATCCACCGGAAATACCCCCATGTTCCGTAGGAACCAGCGCATCAACGGAATGGAGAACAGCTGCTTCTTCGCCATGATCCGCAGATTGAAGCTCTGGGGCATGGCCAGCACCAGCAGAATGGGATCCCAGGCGCTGGAGTGGTTGGCGCACAGGATCGCCGCCTCATCCTCCAGATTCTCCGTACCCCGCAGCTCCACCGGCAGGAAAAACAGCACGATGGGACGCAGGATGCGCCACGCTCTGGCATAGAACTTGTTCCTCAATTCGATACACTCCCCCGTATCACGTCCAGCAGCAGCGCAAGGCTGGCGTCAAAATCCATGGAGCTGGTGTCCACCATAATGGCATCGTCCGCCGCCCGCAGGGGCGCTGCGGCGCGGTGTGTGTCGTTGTAGTCCCGCTCCTCCATCTCCCGCAGCACCTCCTCGTAGGGCTTGGGCGTGCCGCGCTGCTGCAGCTCCAGCTCGCGGCGCTTGGCCCGCACCTCCACATCGGCGTAGAGGAATATCTTCACGTCCGCGTCGGGCAGCACCACCGTGCCGATGTCGCGGCCGTCCATAATAACACTGCACTCCCGCGCCAGAGAGCGCTGCATCTCCATCAGGAAATCCCGCACGCCCTGAATGGCAGATACGGCGGAGGCGTACATGGAGATCTCCGGCAGACGGATGTCTGCCGTCACGTCCTCCCCGTTCAGGAGCATCCGCTGCATCCCATCGTCATCGTGATCCATGCCGATGCGGATATCCGGCAGCGCGGCCAGCACCGCCGCCGTGTCCTTGGGGTCGATGCCGCGGCGCTGCACATACAGGCCGATGGTGCGGTAGATGGCGCCGGTATCCACATACAGGATGCCCAGCCGCTCCGCCGCCGCCCTTGCCAGTGTGCTCTTACCTGCGCCGGAGGGCCCGTCAATGGCCACGGCGTATTGTGTTTTACTCATCATTCCATCCTCATTTCTCTGCGGCGGAAAGTCCCGCCAGATATCCCGTCGCCCACGCGATCTGGAGGTTGAAGCCGCCGGTGTAGGCGTCCACATCCAGCACCTCGCCGGCGAAGTACAAGCCCTCCACCAGCTTGGACGCCATGGTGTTGGGTACGACCTCCCCCACCTTTACGCCGCCGGCAGTGACAATGGCCTCCGCCACCGGGCGCGGCCCGGTGAGAGACACCGTAAAATGCTTCAGCTCCTGTACCAGACGGCGGCGCTGCTCCTTTGTCAGGCTGTTGGCCTTCTCCCCCTCCGGCAGCGCCAGACGGCGCAGCAGCACCGGCACCATGCTCCGGTGTACCAGTCCCGACAGGATGTTGGCCATGTCCCGGTTGGGATTCTCCCCGACATCCCGCAGGATGCGGGCGTCCAGCTTCTGCTCGTCCAGCGCCGGCTTCAGGTCGATGGACAGGGTGTACTGCTCCTTATCCCAGCGGCGCAGATGGGCGCTGGCGGACAGCATCAGCGGCCCCGACACGCCGAAGTGGGTGAACAGCATTTCGCCGAACTCCCGGAACACCGGCTTATGCTTCCCATTGTATACTGTGGCCTCCACATTCCGCAGGCTCAGTCCCTGCATGGCGGCGCAGTCGGCATCATCACTCTCCAGCGGCACCAGCGAGCCCCGTGGCGGCACGATGGTGTGTCCCAGTGCCTCCGCCATGGTGTAGCCGTCGCCGGTGGAGCCGGTGCCGGGATAGGACACGCCGCCGGTAGCCAGCACCACGGCGTCCGCCGGGCGGTGCTGCCTGTCGGTATCCACACCGGTGACCACGCCGTTCTCCACGGTGATCTCCGCCGCCCGCTCCCGGAGGAGGCGGACGTGCAGCCGCCGCAGCTCCCGCTCCAGCGCACCGGAGATATCGAAGGAGCGGTCAGACACCGGGAACACGCGATTTCCCCGCTCCACCTTCAGCGGCACGCCCAGCGCCTCGAAAAACGCCATGGTGTCCTGCGGTGTAAAGCGGGTCAGGGCGCTGTACAGGAACCGGCTGTTGCCGGGGATATTGGCCATCAGCGTCTCCTGATCGCAGTCGTTGGTCACGTTGCACCGGCCCTTGCCGGTGATATTCAGTTTTTTGCCCAACCGCTCGTTGGGCTCCAGCAGCGTCACACCTGCGCCCTGCCGGGCGGCGGTGATGGCCGCCATCATACCGGCGGCTCCCCCGCCGATCACTATGATCTCACTCATCGTCCTCTTTCCCGAAGATGCTGTACTTCGACCACACCTGTTCCATATCCGCCAGCGTGGCGGACAGCTCGTCTCTGCGCTGGCGGCCCACGGCCAGGATCAGCGCGTTCAGCAGACTCAGCGGCGCCGCCATGGAGTCCACAAAGGAGATCATGTCGCTGGGCGCCAGTAGCGACAGCGACGCCATCTGATACATGGGCGACATGGGGCTGTCCGTGATGGCGATAACATCCGCCTGCCGGGAGCAGGCAAACTGCACCGCGTGGATCGCCATTTTGGAGTACCGCGGGAAGCAGATGCTCAGCAGCACGTCCCCCGGCCCGATGTGTACCAGCTGCTCGTAGATCTCACCGGCGGCGCTGCTCTGCACCAGCGTCACATTCTCAAAGATCAGGTGCATATAGAAATTGAGGTAGCCCGCCAGAAAGAAAGAGGAGCGGACGCCCAGAATGTAGATGTGCTTGGCGTGAAGCAGCTTGTCCACCACCTGCTCAAAAATATCTCTGTCCAGCTCCTCGATGATGTCGTGGATACTGTTCATGTCCCGCTGCATCACGCTGCCCAGAATATCCCCGCCGCTGATCTGGTCGCGGGACACCTGAATGCGCTGGATGGATGTGAGCTTGCCGCGGATCAGTTCCTGTAATGCCTTCTGCATATCCGGATACCCTGCATAGCCCAGCTCCGCCGCAAAGCGCACCACCGTGGACTCGCTGACCTGCGCCGTCTGTCCCAGCTTACTGGCGGTCATGAACGCCGCCTTGTCATAATTCTCCAGAATATATTGGGCGATACGCTTCTGTCCCTTGGAGAACGTATCCATCCCGCTGCGGATGGTCTGCAAGACGCTCTTATTTGCGCTCACGCATCTCGCCTCCTTTGATCCCTTGCAATTCTTGATCTGTCAAGTATCTCCACTTGCCAGCAGGCAGGTCACCCAGCAGCAGGGAATCCTCCTGTATACGCTGCAATCTAACCACATGCAGCCCGATCTGGGCGCACATCCGGCGCACCTGCCGGTTCTTTCCCTGATGGATGGTCACCCGCAGCACGGCTTGTCCCTCATGACGGCTGACCTCCGCCGCCTGCGCAGGCGCGATGGTCTCGCCATCCAGCTGCGTGATGGCCATGAGGCGCTCCGCCGCGCCCCGGATATCGCCCCGCACCGTTACCAGATAGACCTTGTCCACCTGATGGCGGGGGTGCAGCAGCCGCTGGGCCAGCTCACCGTCGTTGGTAAACAGCAGCAGTCCCTCGGAGTCCCGGTCCAGCCGTCCCACCGGGTACACCCGTACCCCGCAGTCCGCCACCAGCTCCGCCGCCGTCCGCCGTCCGTATTCGTCGGACAGGGTGGTCACATAGCCCCGGGGCTTATTGAGCATCAGATAGACCGCCCCCGGCTTTCCCGGCAGCGGCGCACCGTCCACCGTGACGGTATCCGTCTCCGGGTCGGCACGGTCACCCAGTGACGCCACTGCACCGTTGACGCAGACACGTCCTGCGGCGATCCACTCCTCCGCCGTCCGGCGGGCGCACAGGCCGGCGGACGCTATCAATTTTTGCAGCCGCTCCTTCATGCGTCTCCACCTCCCTGCCGTATTGCTCCGTTCCACACCGCCGCCGCTGCGCGGCACAACCGTTCCAGCATCCGCTGCGCCGCCATCCGCGGTGCCGTCAGCCGGAACCCGTATTCGTATAGCGCCGCGTGGTCGGCCCAGTCATCGCCGTCCCGCAGCGTGACAACGATCAGGCGGCAACCGTTTCGCTCTGCACAGGACACCAGCGTCCGGCCCGCCGCCTGCGTATAGCCCGTTTTCAGGCCGACACACCCCTCCACCTGCCGCAGCAGGCGGTTGTGATTCTCCATGGTGCGCTGGCCGATGGTCACACGGCAGCTGGAGCAGAGCAGCCGGAACATGGGATCCTTCATCGCCGCGGCAGCCAGCACCGCCATATCCCGGGCCGTGGAATAGTGTCCCTCGGCGTCCAGTCCGTTGGGATTGGCAAAGCTCGTATGCGCCATGCCCAGTGCCGCCGCCTTCTCGTTCATCAGCGCCACAAAGGGCGCCAATCCCCCGGCGCACTCCGTCAGTGCCAGCGCCGCATCGTTGCCGGAGCACAGCAGCAAGCCGTACAGCAGCTCCTCCACCCGTACCGTCTCGCCGGGCTTGAGGTACATGGATGAGCCCTCCGCCATGTGCGCCTGCGTCACGGTGATGGTATCATCCGGACTTGCCTGCTCCAGTACAACCAGCGCCGTCATGATTTTTGTCGTGCTGGCGATCAGCATCCGCTCGTCGCCGTTTTTTTCGTAGAGCACCTGCCCCGTGTCCGCGTCCAGCAGGACAGCAGCCGTGGCGGAGACCTCCACAGCCTCCGCCACAGCCGGTACGATACACAGGAGCAGGCACAGGCGCAGCAGCGCCCGCAGCACCTTGGCTGACATAGGATCACCCCGTCTTTTTAGGATCATCTCACTATATTCAGCCGCGTGTGAAAGTATTTTCCTTTAGAAATCCGCCTTTTCCCGCTTCTTGTCGATAAAGCCCTCCACGCGGTCCATGACCTGCGGCACCATCTCCACGATGCGGTCCACCGTGGTGATGGCGGGCGTACCCACCGGCAGCATACGGGTCACGCCGTCCTTGACCACAAGGAACGCCATAGGCTCCACCCGCACACCGGCCGCCGCACCGGCGCCCAGCTTGTCCTGCTGCTTGCCGTAATCCCCGCCGCCGCAGCCGAAGCCGAAGCTCAGGCGGGACACGGGGATCAAGGTCACACCATCCGCCGTAACGATGGGCTCGCCCACCACGGTGTTGGAGTCCACCATCTCACGGATCTTGCCCATAGAGGCTTCCATCATTGCGCTGATGGAGTTCTTCTTCTCGTTCATTTCCATGCTGTACGCTCCTTTTCTGATTCGTTATGTGGTCGCGTCCGCACCGGCGGGCGCCTGTTCTTTCGTATTTTCCGGCGGCTTCTGTTCCTTTGCCGCTTTCTTCTCCTGTGCGCTCTTTTCCTTTCGGAAGCCCTTGTACCACCGCAGCGCAGGCCCGGCGAAGGCAAAGCCGATGGCCAGCAGATCGCCGATGCGGAAGCTCAGCCCCACCTCGCCGCTGATGCGTGTTTCCGAGGCGGTGAAATCCGTCTCCAGATGGATACGGGGATCCGGCATGCGGGTCAGCCGCTCCATCTCCGGCATCACCGTCCACATGGCGGTGTTGGCCCAGCCGTAAAGCTCCGCCACCTGCGCGGGATCGTCGCCGCCGAAGCACACGGACAGGCGCATGGGATCGATGCGCAGACGCTGCCGGGTCCTCCGCAATCCCCGCTTCAGGGACTCCCACAGCGCGGGCAGGGCGCTGCGTATATCGTGGACGGTCAGGCCGAGGGATTTCTTTTTCTCGCCATCCTCCGGCGTTTTTTCTTTTTTCTTCTTTGGTGCCTTCTCCTTTTTCGGCTTATCCGGTTTTTTCTTCTCCGGTTCAGGCACCAATTGCAGCCGAATGGGACCCGCTATGGCCGTGACGCGCAGCTCCTCGCCAAATTGAAGGCGCACGCCCACCCGCAGGAAGAGCAGCACAAGTATCAACAGCAGCAGGATGCCCAATATCCACAGTGCGACCAACAGGGTCCCCCCTCTCTCTTTTTACGCTTCCTCCGTTGGAAGATTGCCCTCCTCGTCCAGACGCATCTGTCCGTCCGCCTCCATGCCCGGAAGCTGGGGCAGATCCTCCAGCGAGTCCAGATGGAACGCCCGCAGGAACGCCTGCGTCGTCCGGTACAGCCGGGGACGGCCCGGCACCTGTAGCCGCCCGCACTCCTCGATGAGGTGGCGATCCAGCAGCAGCCCCACGGTGTAGGAGCTGTCCACGCCCCGGATCTGATCCACATACGCCCGCGTAGTGGGCTGGTAGTAGGCGATGATGGTCAGCACCTCCAGCGCCGGCTGGCTCAGCTTGGCAGGCTTTCGGATCTCGAAGGCCCGGCGGATCTGGTCGCCGTACTCCGGCGCGGAGCAAAGCTGGTAGCTGTCGTCCATTTTCAAAAGGCGGATACCTCGCCGTTCATAGCTGTAATAGTCCTGAAGCCGTTGGAGCACCAGCTCTGCCGTAGACTTGTCCAGATCCAGCGCCACGCAGACGCGGTCGATGCCCACCGGCTCGCCGGAGGCAAAGAGGATGCCCTCCACTGCGGCCTCGATCTCCTTCATTTCCCGTGTATCCATGGTTTTCCCCTTACATCATTTCTTCCGGTACGTCGCCCTCACAGGTGACGGTGCAGTCGCTGGCAGAGCCCGCCAGCCGGATGAGATTGTTCCGGCACAGCTCCAGCACTGCCATGAAGGTGGCTACCAGCTCGCTGCGGCTCCTGCTGCCCCGGAACAACAGCAGGAAACGGGTGATGCCGCCCCGCTTCAGGCGCTGGATGATCTCCCGTGCCTTCGTCTCCACCGGGTACGGCTCCCGCTTGACGATCTCATCGAACGCCTTCAGCGGCGGCGTCTCCTCCACCTGTCCCCGGCGGTCTGTGACCTCCTGCATGGCGAGGATCAGATCCGCCGGCTCCTGCTCGTACTCGTAGATCTTCCCGCGCTCCATCGGCTCCGGCGGGCGGGTCAGCACGTTGCGGCCAAACTCCCCCATGGGGCCCAGCTTCTCCGTGATATAGCGGATCTTGGCGTAGGCGTCGCCCCGCTTCCGCTCCTCCAGAGACTGGATGAGGGCGTCCATCTCGCTCTGGGCCTCCTCATCCTCCAGACTCAGCAGCATGCGGGTCTTGATGTACATCAGGTGCGCGGCCATGGTGATGAATTCGCTGGCCACCTCCAGATCCATCTGCTTGCGCTTTTCCAGATAGTCCAGATATTGCTCCAGGATCAAGGCGATGGGGATGTCCTGTATCTCTATCTTATTCTTACTCAGCAGGAACAGGATCAGATCCAGCGGGCCCTCAAAATCCTCCAGCGGCTCACTGCCCTTGGCCTGCACCACCTTTTCCAGTTTGAAAATGGGATTATCCAATGGTCGTTACCTCAATAAAAGCCGACAATGCGGCAGAATAGCTGGAACACCCAGCCGATGGCGCCGTCCAGCACATTGGACAGGGCGCCGAAGCAGACCAGCGCCATGATAATGAGCATGCCGAACCGCTCGTAGCGCATCAGCCACGCATACTGCCTGTCCGGCAGCAGCGCCGCCAGCAGGATGGGCGTATCCGTCAGCAGCAGGAGCTGGAGGAACTGGAGCGTTCCCTTGCTGAATCGCGCCGGCATATCAACTCATACGCTTATGGTGACGACTATAATCCTGCCGACTATGAACCTGCCGTTGACCCCCGGAGCGAATATGCACGCGACCTTGAGGCGATACAGCAGCGCAGCTACGAGCGTCAGAAAGCTATCGAGGCCGGACTTGGCATA
>ERZ1027188.771-NODE-771-length-11630-cov-4.939352_pt1 | contig 11630 bp, 8 predicted proteins | sample MGYA00519273_ERZ1027188 | MGnify/ENA primary metagenome ERZ1027188 (study PRJEB26926, sample SAMN06164623) | human gut metagenome | biome: ENVO:00009003; feature: ENVO:2100002; material: ENVO:00002003 | host: Homo sapiens | place: USA | collected 2012 ... | reverse complement strand
GCTCCGCAGGACGCACGATACATGGTCTTTAGACTATGTATAGAAGTGCGCCCTTGGGATCAGTTACTTACCAGCTGCATCAAGGTGCTATAATTGTCTACCACGCTGTAAACCACGCTGCCATTGCTGATGGCAGCAAAATGTTTTTTGGCGCATTCGATCTTTGCATTTTCTACGCCGCGTAGCTCCATAGTGTCGAGATTGCCTTTGGTTTCGGCGACAAAGTAGATGTGCTTCACGCTGCCCTCGTTAAAAGCGATCGCCCAGTCAGGGTTGTATTTTCCAACCGGGGTCGAAATATAGAAACTACCGGGCAATTTTACATACACCGCCACTTGGTCACTGACATCCAGCTCTTGTGCAAACCTGCGTTCATTGTCCGAGTCGTAGATCACATGGCTGTACAGGCTGCGGTTGGCCTCCATGGCGTTGACATCCAGTTTGCCGCGCAGTGTAGCCCTGGTAAAAACATCCTGGTCGTAGGCTGCATCCAGCCGGTTATAGGTGATATGCTCGATGATCTGGGTGGCTTTCTCGTCATTAATCAAGCGGGCGGCTTTCAAGATGAACTCCTCCGGGTTGATGCGGAACTGGGAAAAGGTCTGCGGGGCGATTCCCCGCAAAATGGCGGCCACGGTGGCCCGCGTCAGACCGGTTTCCTCCACCAGCTTGCCGACAAGGTCGTACCGCACGCTGCCAAGCGGCGCATACTTGGCGGACTCGCGGTCGCTGCGGGCTTTCTGGAAGCCTTTTCCCTGCTCCAACTGTTCCCGCGATTCCAACCGCGCTGTCTGCTCTCCATATTCCAGGTTGATCTGCACGCGGGTCACATTCAATTTGGAGTCCAGCGCCCGAATGGAGTGGTCGATCAATTCCGGCGTGTCAAACTGAACAGTATAAAAGGACTTGTGGTTGATCCGATTCCATAGGTTTAGAAACTCAGCCTTGTGCAGTTTTTCTTCGTCTACGATGGCTTGCACATTGTTGCTGTGGGCGTTTTCCGGGGCCATGGTATGAGCATCGTATACGCCGGACAAAATCCGCACCACCGAATCTGCATATCCCGACACCTCGCTGGCAACATGAAAGCTCCCGATTTCTTTATCAGCAAAATATTTGTCGGTCAGTTTGCCGCGTTTTACATAATCGTTCTGGATCAGATCTTCGTAGATTGCGTTGGCCAGGTCCTGCGTAACATGGACCTGTTCGCCGTTGGCGTCGACCAGCGTGCGGCCTACAAACAGCTGGGTGTCCACCTTCTGCGGGCGGTCTGCCAGCGACTCCGCCAAGCCGGTTTGCAGTGCCTCGGCAAATTTTCCATACTCCAGGTCGGTGATCAGCGTCAGCTTGTTCAGCTCCTGCACGTCTCGGCCCAGGACGCTTTCGTCCATGCGCTCGCCCTGCTGGTTGACACACAGGCGTAGGCCGCGACCGATCTCCTGGCGGCTGCGGATCTCAGACTCGCTCTGAGGTTTCAGTGTGCAAATCTGGAACACGTTGGGATTGTCCCAGCCTTCGCGCAGGGCCGAGTGGGAAAAGATAAACCGCACCGGTTCGTCCAGGCTGAGCAGCCGTTCCTTGTCCTTCATGATCAGGTCGTAGGCATCCACATCATCGGACAGCTGCGTTTTGCGGTCGATCTTTCCTTCCACAAAGCGGGCTTTTTTGCCCTTCTTTTTGTCGATAGAAAAATACCCCTGGTGGGTCTTGTGCACGTCAATGCCGTCCAGATAATGCAGATAGGCGTCATCGCCAAACTGGCGCTGCATCTGGCCCACAACGTTTTCGTACTCCTCCTCGAACATTTTGGCATACTCGCCGTTGCGGCCATCGTCGTTGTCGCCGTCATATAGGCGGTACTTGGATACTTCGTCGATGAAAAACAGTGACAGCACCTTGATGCCCCTGGGATACAATTCCCGCTCCCGCTGGATATGGGTACGGATGGTCTCCCGGATTTGAATCCGGCGCTGCAAGGCTGTCATCTGCTCGTTGCCGCTAATTTGTCCAGCGTAGAGTTTGAGGCCATTGAGGAAGGTGACCGAGTTGTCCCGCCCATCGATGCCGTCCGGCAAAATCACAAAGCGGTCGGCGTATTCGTCCAGCTCGCCGGAGAGGGTGTACAGGTCGTCGCCGCCCTGCACCTTGCGCACCATGGTGCGGGTGCCGGTCTTGCCCTTTATCTCAAAACCCAGGCGGGCCGTGGGGGCCTTGTTCTTGTAAATGTCCACGCCTTCCACATAGACAAAACTATTGGTGGCGGTAGTACCTGTCAGCGTGATGCCCAACGCCGCGATCTTTTTGACAAGATGCTGGTTGTAGGCATCCATAGCGTCCAGGCGGTAAACCATATCATATTTTTCTTTGTGGGTGGCGGAATAGCGCAGCGTGAACAGAGCGTTGAACTTTTTTAGGCTTTCTTTGGTCTGTTTGCCCTCCACGCTCTGTGGTTCATCGATGATCAGGATCGGGTTGGTTTGGGCGATGATGTCGATGGGACGGCGGCTGCGGAAGCTGTCCAGCTTTTTGTCGATGATCTTCTGGTTTTTGCTGGAATTGAACGCCTGCATATTGATGATCATGGCATAGATGCCGCTGTCCGAGGCAAAGTTGTCCACTTCGGTCAGCTTGTCCGAGGAGTAGGTAAAAAAGCGAATCTTCTTGCCGTACTCATCAGAAAAATGCTGCTGGGTCGTTTCCAGCGATTTGGCCACGCCTTCCCGGATGGCCACCGAGGGCACCACTATAATAAATTTGCTCCAGCCGTAGCGGCGATTGAGCTCGTACATGGTTTTGACGTAGGTGTAAGTTTTGCCAGTGCCGGTCTCCATCTCGATGGTCAGGTTGATGCCGGGACCGGCCAAAGCATCGGATGGTTTCAGATTGTTACGGATCTGCACCGCGCGCAGGTTCTCTAAAATCCGGCTGCGGGTCAGCTCCGGCACCAGCGGATGATTGCGGAAGCCCACCTCGCTAAAATCCATGCGCTGCTGCATATTGGTGGTATCGCCCAGATCGATGCGGTAATTGGCGGTACGCAGCGGCTGGTCGTTGAATACATCACAGACCGCAGCTGCAGCCTCTGCCTGGAAGGGCTGATGTTTGAATTTGAGTTTCATCAGATCACCTTCACCTTCGTGTCGGGCGAAAGATTTTTGAAGATCTCCGTCACGTTGATCTTTTCGGCATCGGTGGCAAAGGCGCTGTCGCGGAATACCGCCCGCAGCGGCTGCAGGTTGGCTATGTACTCGACCACGGCGCGGGGAACCGCCTTGTCAAAGCAGGCGGCCAGGGCGCCGTTGTCCACGTTATGTACGGTGCAGCCCGCCACCTGGGTGCTGGTGTGGGACAGATTGATCTCCACGCCCCAATCCAGCAGGCAGGCGTAGAGCAGGTCCAGGTCGGTGCGGTCCTCCTTGATGTTGCTGACCGTCTCGCCCAGCATCAGCTGGGTGACCTCCTCGGGATGATAGTAGACGTTTTTCATATTGCTCTCATCCACACGGAACACGCGGAAGCCGATGTCCAGATTTTGGGTAGTCAGCGGGTTTTCTTCTTTGATTTTCTCACCGGCGCGGCGGATGCGCTCTTTGCCGATTTCGCAAATGTTTTTGTAACCTGCTTTGAAGGCTTCACTGTTTTCGTCGCAGGGTTCGGGGAGCTGTACCATGATGAACTTGCGGTGCCCGCCGTCCTCGGCGTTGAGCTGCATGACCGCGTGGGCAGTGGTGGCGGAGCCGGAGAAGAAGTCGAGAACGATAGAGTCAGTTTTTGTTGCCAAATCCATACAGAATTTTATTAATTCTACCGGCTTGGGAGTGCTAAAAATGGTTGAATTTCCAAATAAGGATTTAATCTCTCGAGTGGCCTCTTGGTTAGATGCCAAAAAGTCGAGCCAAGTATTTGCCAGCTGTCCTTCAGATTTCTTTTCTGACAGAAACAGTTTATATCTTGGCTTTCCATCGCCGTCTCTAGGAAATACCAAGCGATTATCATTCAGTAAGCGATCATAGGTTTCTCGCTTAAAGCGCCATTCTTCGGTTATGGTCTTTCCGCTTGGCGTCATAACACTATATATGGCACCACCCTTGTTTGTACATGGCATGGTTTTGTAAGGTCCGCGAGGGTCATTGTCGGGATTTTTATAATCACGCTCATTGATATGAGCACTAATTTTATTGAGAAGATTTCCGTTACTCTTGGCGTACAAAACGACATACTCGTGTATAGGGGATATATTTTTTGATAAATTTGCTTGGCTATCCCTGCGTTTTCTGACGCATTGTGCAAGAAAGTTTTGCTCACCGAAAACTTCATTACATATTTCACGCAAATTTTCAATTTCGCCATCATCAAGAGAAATGAAAACGACCCCATCCTCCGTTAACAAATTCCTTGCCAACATCAGCCGGGAATACGTCATACTGCACCAATCAGAGTGAAACCTCCCATTGCTCTCGGTGTTCTCGAACAGTCGGTCGCCGTCTTCACTCAACTCTCCACTTTTTTCACTCCACTCTTCTCGGCTCATCCCAAAGTCATCCCGATAAATAAAGTCGTGGCCAGTGTTGTAGGGCGGATCAATGTAAATCATCTTGACCTTGCCCAAGTAGCTCTCCTGCAGGATTTTCAGCACTTCCAGGTTATCGCCCTCGATGTACAGGTTTTCGGTGGCGTCCCAGTTGCGGCTGTCCTCCTTTACCGGGCGCAGCGTCTTGGTGGTGGGGCGGGCGGCTTCGGCTATGGCCTGCTTCTTGCCCACCCAGGTAAACTCATACCGTTCATCGCCTTCCTCCACCACATCCGGGCTCAGCAGTTGCTTGAGCATTTCAAAGTTGACGCCCTTTTTGATGCTGCCATCCTCGCCCCGCATCTCGGTAACAGCCGAGGGGAACAAAGCCCCAATTTTTTCAATATTCTCTGCTGCCATATCCGACGTTTCCATTTTTAGTTTGTCCATGATTTTCACCTCGTATTGTTATGGCAGTGGAACCTCATTTAAGCGTAAATTACTATCCCAGCCAATTTTAGAAAGGGGAACATTCAAAGCACCGGCGACTTCTTTTAGTCTTTGAAAATTCAAATCTGTGCAAAATGCACCAGCAATGATTTTTGTCACGCGAAGTCCATTGGTCGTCATTTGCTGGAGCTCTCCATTCGATACCGTTGAGCTGTCTAAAATGCGATACTCCTCTTCATAACTCCAACACGTATCTTTGCTAAACAGCGGATAGTTAATACGGAGAAGAACCTTTCGGTTCTCGTAGTTATTCAAAACGAGTGATGGGTTAGCACACATCTCATTGCGCATATCATAAAACCGCTGGTATTCCTGACTTAAATCAGGGACTTCATTTTCATAAATTACTGGATAGAAACGTTCTGGTGACTCGACTCTAAACTCTACACAGTATCCCTTATAACCGGCAGCATAATGCGACCACATAAGTTTGTTATAAAGTAGAGCCGAAAAACAGCATACTTCCAGCTCCTGCTGCTTATTAAGATAATATTGTCGTGCATCGTTCTGAGCGCCCTTTAAGGCAATATGTTCAAACTCAAATGGGTCATTCAAACCACTTCGCTTTGAAAACCATATTTCCCCGGATTTTAATTGTTCAAATCGCTTCCGGGCCTCATCGGAGTCATCAGGAATACTAAAATATTTGTATAAGGAGCCGGGAATATAAGCACCAAGGGCACACCGGAAGTGCGGATAATCCGAATTCGAATCAATAAGCTCAAAATACTTATCCTTTGTAAGCGGCATCAACTCCACTCTCCAATCTCTGTATCTCTCTCCTGATCTCCATCTGCTTCGCCAGCTGCTTTTCCTTGCGCATCCGGCTTTTCAGCTGGTCGATCTGCTTTTGCAGCTTCTCCCACGCCTGGGCCTGCTCCACAGCCGCCTGCAAGGTCTCCGCCTTTGGCGCGGCCAGGGCATCGCCGGCAATTTGCCGGACGATGCCCTCATACAGCGCGTCCATATTCAGGCCGGTCAAGTTCAGCGTCAACGCCTCCGGCGTCTGCCAGACGGTGCGGTAGTTCTGCCGCAGCTGGAAGGCACTGCCGCCGCTCTGGCTGGCTTCCTTGTAAGTCACCGAAAGCTGGCATTTCCCGTCCGACCGTTCCAGCACAAACAGCAGATGGTAGGGGATCTGCTTGTCCATCAGGTTCAGCACACGGCTATCCAGCACATCGCCCGCCATGCGGATGCGGAACACCTCGATCTCTTGCACTGTCTGCCCCGGCGCCAGGTTCATCGTCTGCGCCGACAGCTTGTTGGCCCAGGTGATCAGTTTGATTTGCTCGATAAACAGACGTTTGACCTCCGCCGTGACATCCAGATTCTGATAAAACTTCTGCTTGGGGATGCGGCGTTCAAACACCGTGGAAGTAGGAAACGAAAGCATGGTTCATCCCTCCTTGACCACCAGAAAACAGATCAGTTCAAAATCATCCAAACCGGAGATCTGGTTCAGCAGCGCCGTGGTGCCGCCTGCGCGGAACAGGCTGTCCAGGTCGCTGTCCTCCTTGGCATCCACGATGGAGAGCACCGCCTCCTCCAGCAGGTCAGAGTACAGCTGCATCTCTTCACCGCAGCGGGTCTCCTCGTTAAAGGCACGGCACAGCGCCTGAATCGGCTCGGTTTTGCCGTGGCACAGCTGGCGCATGGTCTCCAATGTGCTGCGCGGGGAAAGATGGTCGTAGACGATCTCTCCCTCCTCGGTCAGGTAGACCAGATAATAGGGGTGCAGTCGGTTGCGGTCGTTGATGTTGATCTCGTTGTGCACATTTTTCAGCACGAACACCACGCCCGCCGGAGCGTCCGGCAGAGCCTGTGTCACGGCGCTGATGCCGCCGGGGGTGGTCTCCAGTTCCGGGTGGCGCTTGGCATACTCCATCACTTCCATGCGGAACTCGTTCAGGCCCAGATCGGTGATGGAGACGCCGGTGCCCATCTCCTCCAGGTCCACCACCTCGGTTTGCAACCGCTTGAGCTGCTCTCGCCGGTATTCCAAGTTGCCCTGTTCCTCCGGGCTGAGCAGGTTGTCATCGCCGGTGGAGGTCATGACCAGTGCCTTCATGCGGGTCTCTACCCGGCCTTTCAGATTGATGTAGGAGTCCAGGTCCATGTCCGGCCAGAAATTGATCAGCTGGATCACATCGTTTTTGCTGCCAATACGGTCGATCCGCCCAAACCGCTGCACCAGACGAACCGGGTTCCAGTGAATGTCGTAGTTGATCAGGCAGTCGCAGTCCTGCAGGTTCTGGCCTTCCGAAATGCAGTCGGTGGCGATCAGAAGGTCAATGTCGGGGCCATCCGGCATCAGGGCGGCTTTGTCCTTAGAGCGTGGCGAGAAGCAGGTCAGCACGTTGTTCAAGTCCGCCTTGAATTTGGGGATGGTGGTGCGGCCCTCCACCGATCCGGTGACCAACGCAGTGTTCAAACCGTACTTTTCCCCGGCAAATGCGCTGACATGATCGTAAAGATACTGCGCTGTATCGGAAAATGCCGTGAATATGATGACTTTTTTGTTGCCGGGGTTGATCGGATGCTCGATTTTTTCCGTTATTGTATCCAGCAGCATTCGCAGTTTGCTGTCGTGTGCCGGTGTGATCTGCGATACGGCCTTCAGCAGCATTCGCAACGTATGTTGATCTTCCTCCAGGTCTTTGCGCCAGGTCACATAGTCCATGTCGGCCAGTTCGATCTTGACCTTGCGGCCCACCGTGAACAGATCGGATTCCTGGTCATCGGCATCCAGGTCGGCCACACCGCTCAGGTCGTTCAGCTCCAGTGTGGCGGTTGGATCATAATGCGCGATGGTGTCAAGTGTCTGCGCGATCAGCTGTTCGATTCGTCCCAGCGTCAGCTGGAAGGAATGAAGGGAGCTTTCCAGACGCTTTAGCAGATTGATGCTCATCAGTCGGCGGATGCCCTGCTCGCGGCCCGCCTGGGTCAGGTGGTTTTTGCCCTCATGGTTCAGTTTGGCGTATTTCTCCAGCTTGCTTGGTAGAATGTAGTTGGTTGGGGTGTAGATACTTAAAGTCAGGCTGAGCAGGTCATCATAGATCTCGCTGTAGGAGATGGCGCCGGGCAGGTCGGTCAGCGGCGGCCGTTTGGAAATGGGCGGCAGCCGGGTCGGGAATTTGCCGATTTCGCTGACATCATAGTATTTTTCAATGTGGCGGCGGGACCGGGCAATGGTTACGGCGTCCAGAATTTGGAAAAATTCAAAATCCAGCATCTGCATCAGCTGGTCGGTGGTGCGGCTGGCGACGTCCAGCTTGCTCCACTCGTTGAACACCTTCTGCGCGTTGCGGAAAACCTCCTCCACGCTGCGGCTGATGTCCAGTTTGCCCTGCCATTCGCTGCTATCGCCCTCGTAGGCCAGTGCCAGCTGGTTACGCAGATCGTAAAAGCGGTTGTTCACCGGCGTGGCCGACAGCATCAGCACACGTGTGCGCGCACCGGGGCGGATGACTTTGTTCATCAGGCGGGTGTAACGGTTTTCTTTTCCCTCATTGTCCACATCCCCGCCATTGCGGAAATTGTGGGATTCATCGATCACGACCAGGTCGTAGGCGCTCCAGTTCAGTTTACTCAGGTCGATCTCGCCGGAAAATCCTTTGTCCCGGCTTAGATCCGTGTGGTAGAGTACGTCATAGCGCAGGCGATCCCCGGCGATGGGATTGTTGACATAGTTGGCCTTATAGGTCATCCAGTTGTCGCTGAGCTTTTTAGGGCAAAGAACTAACACCCGCAGGTTGCGGTTCTCATAGTATTTGATGACGGCCAGAGCGGTGAAGGTTTTGCCCAAGCCGACGCTGTCCGCCAGGATACAGCCGTTATATTGTTCCAGCTTGCTGATAATGGCAATCACAGCGTCTTTCTGGAAGGTGTACAGTTTGTTCCAGACCTGGCTTTCCTTGAAGCCGTTGGTTTCGCTGGGCAGATCGTCCTCATTGACCTGCTCCAAAAAGCTGCCAAAAATGTTGTAAAGTGCATAAAAGTAGAGGAATTCGGGGCTATTCTCTTGGTAGGCGGTGGTGATGCTCTCCAGGACTTTGTCTGTGACGTCTTTCAGGTGGCTTTGGTCGTTCCACAGCTGGTCGAACAGTTCCAGGTAAGCTTTACTTTCTGGCGCATCCACGCGGTTGATCATGCTGAACATACGGCCGCCACGGTCACAGCCCAGGTCCTCGCGGGTAAAACCATTCACTGGTGCATACGCTACAGGAGAATCGGAATCTACAGTCAAAAAGCCTGTCATTCCCTCCATGGTCTTATTGGACTTGAAGCGGGCTTTTTCCCGGATCCAATGCGCACATTCCTGCGAGATTGCGCGCTGGCGGAATTCGCTGCGGAGCTTAATCTCGAACTCACTGCCATGTAGTGTGCGCTCGCGGTTCAGCCGAGGAATATAAAATTCCCGCTGGGCTTTCTTTGGCTTCTCGTCCAAAAAGGCGGGAGAAGTGAAGATAAAGCGCAGCTCGTCCAGGTTTTCAAGCTGTGCTTTCAGTTCTTCAAATGCATAGACAGAAAAACAGGCAGCGGCCATAGAGACCCTGCTGCGTTTTTTTATCGTTACACGCAGGTCATCAGCCAGCTTCTCGGTAGTGTTGTTGATGATTTTCATGGGCATCCTTCTTTTCCAAAAAGTGTACCTTTTCGTTACTATCGGTGAAAGCTCGTACCGTTCTTGAATTAGCGAAATCGTTCACAATTCCGTGCTGGAAATCCGCATGAATCCGTGGTAAAATAAAAAAGATTATAAAAACACCGATTTTACAGGAAGGTACACCTTTCTGTAAAATCGGGTGCTTACAACAATTTGGCCTTTTCGTAAATTTCTGCCCGGTAGCGGAATGTGGACAGCGGCATCCCACATTCCTTTGCCGCTGCCGTTCCTGTAATTTTCCCGGCTTTCCAGTTTTGATAGGCGCTGTGAAAACCAGCGGGCAACGGTTTCGGCGGTCTGCCAAAGCGGACGCCCCTTGCCTTTGCTGCGGCAATACCCTCGGCCTGCCGCTGGCGGATGTTGGTGCGCTCATTTTCCGCCACAAAGGAAAGTACCTGCAACACGATGTCGCTGAGAAAGGTGCCCATCAGATCTTTGCCCCGGCGGGTATCCAGCAGCGGCATATCCAGCACTACGATGTCGATGCCTTTCTCTTTCGTCAATATCCGCCACTGCTCCAAAATCTCCCCATAGTTCCTGCCCAGACGGTCGATGCTCTTGATGTAGAGCAGATCGTCCTTTTTCATTTTTCGCAGCAGGCGTTTGTATTGGGGTCGGTCAAAATCCTTGCCGGACTGCTTGTCCATGTAAATGTTTTTTTCCGGGACAGCAAGCTCCTGCAAAGCGATGCGCTGCCGGTCCTCGTTCTGGTCCTTGCTGCTAACCCGGATATATCCGTAAATAGTTCCCGCGATTTATCTCACCTCCCGGCGCTTTTGCCAAACAATGTCGTACCCCAGCACATCGGCCAGCTCCACAGCCTCGCCGTAGCGCAGGCTGCCGCGTTTCAGCTTGTCTGACAAGTTGGGAACGCTGCTGCTCCAACCGTATTCGTCGGCCAGAATTTCCACAGCTTCGCTCATGGTTATTTGCGTATACGTTACATCTTTATCTGTCGATACAGCACATCCTGTGAGGAGCAAAACAATAAGAAGGATAAGAAATAATCTGTGTTTCATGTTCTTTACCTCGTTCAATTCACTTTTGATTTATTATACTTTGATTATATCGCCCAAATGGGCACGATGAGGTTATCCCTGTCAAATGCTCCAAACTGCTCTGCCATGCAGAGAACAGCACCTGTGCCAAGTTGCAGAGGGGATTTATCAATCACGCCGAATGTGCGAATGATACGCTTATCGGGAGTGGCAGTTTTCTTGATCTCCAGGGGGCAGAGCTTGCCGTCGCCCTCCATAATGACGTCGATCTCTTTCGCATCGCGGTCGCGGTAGAAGTACAGGTACGGCTCACGCCCTGCGTTCTGATATCCCTTCAGTATCTCGGACACCGTGAAGTTTTCGAGAAGAGCTCCGCTCATGGCGCCGCTTTCGGCAACCTCGGGACTTGACCACTTGGTAAGATAGCAGACGAGACCTGTATCGTAGAAATATACCTTGGGTGTCTTAATGGTACGCTTCAGCACGTTGTTGGAATAGGGATGCAGAAGGAAGATGATACCGAGCGTTTCAAGAATGTCTACCCATGCCTTGGCGGTAACCATATCGATTTCGGCGTCCTCAGCAAGTGCGTGGTAATTGAGCAATTGTGCGGTTCTGGCGGCTACTGCGGTAATAAAGCGATTGAATTTTAATGCGTCTGCCGTTCCCGAAATATCGCGCACGTCGCGCTCTACATACGTAGATAGATAGGAGGAGTAATACATGTTGCGGTCGGCATACAGTCCCGAAACGATCCCGGGCATGGATCCGCGCCAGATGCGCTCGAAGATGGTAGGAGTATCGACCGGAGAAATTTTTTTGCATTCATCCATCAGCACATTCATATTCGTTGTAAAGGGAATGCAATCTGCACCGATGATTTCGCGTTGGGACAGGGGAGACATATGCAGAAGCGCTACGCGACCTGCCAATGACTCTTGAACTC
>ERZ1027188.769-NODE-769-length-11647-cov-5.447895_pt1 | contig 11647 bp, 5 predicted proteins | sample MGYA00519273_ERZ1027188 | MGnify/ENA primary metagenome ERZ1027188 (study PRJEB26926, sample SAMN06164623) | human gut metagenome | biome: ENVO:00009003; feature: ENVO:2100002; material: ENVO:00002003 | host: Homo sapiens | place: USA | collected 2012 ... | reverse complement strand
AGATTACTACGCGTCTCGTGGGCTCGGAGATGTGTATAAGAGACAGGTATATGAATCATTTCCGGGAGCAGAGGTGGTTGCAAATAAACCAACTGCCAGGGTACCCCAGATACCGTTTAAGCAGTGAACTGCTACGGCACCAACCGGATCATCAACGCGGAGCTTGTAATCTAACAGCCAGACACCGAATACAACTAAAACACCGGATACGGCACCGATAACAATGGCACCGAAAGCATCGGTTACATCACAGCCAGCAGTTATTGCAACAAGACCTGCAAGGGATGCATTCAGACACATGGAAACATCGGGCTTGCCATACTTAATCCAGGTAAAAATCATACATACAACGGTAGCAATTGCAGGAGCAATGGTCGTTGTTACGAAAATGGATCCGAGCTGCTCTACGCTTGTGGCTGCAGCACCGTTAAAGCCATACCAGCCGAGCCAGAGAATGAATACACCGAGTGCACCGATTGTAATGTTGTGACCGGGGAAAGCATTTACCTTTATGATTTTGCCGCTTTCATCCTTTGTGTATTTACCGATACGGGGGCCTAAGAGAGCAGCACCGATTAATGCGGAAATACCACCAACCATGTGGATGGCACAGGAGCCTGCAAAATCATGGAAGCCTAACTGGGATAACCAGCCGCCGCCCCAGATCCAGTGTGCCTCAATGGGGTAGATCAATGCAGAAATTACTGCGGAATAAATACAATAGGATAAAAATTTGGTTCTTTCTGCCATGGCGCCGGAAACGATGGTTGCAGTCGTTGCACAGAATACCAGGTTGAATACGAAATTGGACCAGTCAAAGTCTGCGTAGCTGGTGAAAATATCAAACCCCGGCTTACCAATGAGACCGACCAGATCCTCACCAAGTAAGAGGCTGAAACCAATTAAAATAAATACTACAGTACCAATACAAAAATCCATCAAATTCTTCATGATGATGTTACCGGTATTCTTGGCTCTGGTAAAACCAGCCTCCACCATTGCAAAACCGGCCTGCATCCAGAACACCAGCGCTGCGCCAATCAAGAACCAGACGCTGAAAACTTCACTGCTTACGGCACTTAAAATTTCTTCTGTCATAATACATCTCCTCCTTTAAAGTAAAACGGCGTGTACACTTAAGAAAGTATACACGCCATTGTGTCATTATTTTATATATTTTTATTTACGATCAGATATGGAACAGCAGATCACCATACTGCGGGAACGGCCAGGAGCTTTCTGCAGTATCTACTTCGAGTGCATCACAGTCGCTTCTTAATGCTTCCATAGCAGGAAGGATCTGATCCTTATAGAAGGTTGCCTGAGCAAGGCCATCGGAAATCTTTCCGCCTTCTTCAAGGAGAGCAGCCAGTTTATTTGCTTTGTCATAAGCAGAATCTTCCAGTACAGAAAGCTTTTCAAGCAGATCTTTTTCCATCCTGCAGGATAAACCTTCGGTAACCGACAGCTTCTTCTTTGCAGTGGAAGCGAGGTTTCCGATATAGGAATTTACAGCAGGCAGAATCTGTTTCTTTGCCATGTCAACCATAGTAAGACCTTCAATGTTGATAACCTTGCTGTAGGTTTCCAGTAAGATCTCGTATCTGGATTCCATTTCCTTTTCGGTAAAGATTTTATGCTTGGTGAAGAGTTCTACATTCTTCGGTGCAAGGAAGGCAGGAAGGGCATCTACGGTAGTCTTTAAGTTCAGAAGACCTCTCTTTTTGGCCTCTGCTTTCCACTCATCCGAATATCCGTCACCGTTAAAGATAATTCTCTTATGCTCCTTGATGGTCTTTTTAATGAGTTCGTTGAGCTTTTCGGTGAAGTCCTCCGCACCCTCGAGCTCATCCGCAAACTGCTTTAATTCCTCTGCAACAATGGTATTGAGAATGATGTTCGGTCCGGAGATCGACTGGGAAGAACCAAGGCTCCGGAACTCGAACTTGTTACCGGTAAAGGCAAACGGTGAAGTACGGTTACGGTCTGTCGTATCCTTCGGGAAGGAAGGAAGTACATGAACACCGATTTCCATCTTTTCAATACCGCTTCCGTTATATGGCTTACCGCTTTCGATGGCTTCCAGGATAGCTTCCAGATCATCTCCAAGGAACATGGAAATGATAGCCGGAGGTGCTTCGTTAGCGCCCAGACGATGATCATTTTCAGCAGATGCAACGGAAACTCTCATCAGATCCTGATATTCATCCACCGCTTTGATGACTGCGGATAAGAATAAGAGGAACTGTGCATTTTCATAAGGAGATTTACCGGGCTCTAACAGGTTGACACCGGTGTCGGTTGTCAAAGACCAGTTGTTATGCTTACCACTTCCGTTCACACCCTTGAACGGCTTTTCATGAAGCAGGCAGACCAGATTATGTCTCTTTGCAACATTCTTCATGATTTCCATGGTGATCTGGTTGTGGTCGGTTGCAATATTGGTAGTAGAGAAGATCGGTGCCAGCTCATGCTGTGCAGGCGATACTTCGTTATGTTCGGTTTTTGCTAAAATACCCAGCTTCCATAATTCTTCGTTTAATTCCTTCATGAAAGCGGAAATTCTTGGCTTGATCGCTCCAAAGTAGTGATCCTCCATTTCCTGACCCTTCGGTGCCATCGCACCAAATAAGGTACGCCCGCAGTAAACAAGGTCTTTTCTCTGCTCGTATAAGTCCTTATCTACAAGGAAGTATTCCTGCTCGGGACCAACCGTTGTGATGACACGCTTTGCATCGGTGTTACCGAAGAGACGTAATACACGGACGGCCTGTTCGCCAAGGGCTTCCATGGAGCGGAGAAGAGGTGTCTTCTTATCCAGTGCTTCACCGCCGTAGGAGCAGAATGCGGTAGGAATACAAAGCACTCCGTCCTTTACGAAAGCGTAAGAGGTAGGATCCCATGCGGTATAGCCTCTTGCTTCAAAGGTGGCACGTAAGCCGCCGGAAGGAAAGCTGGATGCATCCGGTTCGCCTTTGATCAGCTCTTTACCGGAGAACTCCATGATGATGCGTCCGTCATTCTGTGGAGAAATGAAGCTGTCATGCTTTTCAGCGGTGATCCCGGTCATCGGCTGGAACCAGTGTGTATAATGGGTAGCTCCTTTTTCGATTGCCCAGTCCTTCATGGCAATGGCAACCACATTGGCTACAGTAATATCTAAATCTTTGCCATCCTCGATGGTCTTTTTTAAGGATTTGTAAATGTCTTTAGGAAGTTTATCTCTCATTATGGCATCGTTGAATACCATACTTCCGAAAATTTCTGGTACATTACTTCTCATAAATGGCCTCCTTTAAAATTGTTGTGATAGCTCAAAACCAATTCTGTTTTGAGGGTGGCTGCACAAGATGCGCGTCTTGTGCAGCGCTTTAAGGAAAACAATTTCCACATAAAAAAAGACGCCACAAGGATAAACCTCATAGCGCCTTTGCTTATGATAGTTCGGATTTTAGACCTAAAATTTCCGGTTGTCAATAGGTTTTTTAAAAAAATCAGCAAAAATTTTCCGATAAACGGCATACGGAAAAACGCATTAATTAGGAAGTAATGCAGAATTGAGAAAAATGTCAAATTTCTATTGACATCACTGTAGAAACCGTTTAAAATGGCGCTTAGATAAAAATTGCATTATTGTATACAGGAAAAGACAAAGGAGTCTGTTGAGGGATAAGTGCCCTTATCAGGCTCCTCATTTTGTTTTATAAAACAAAATGAAGAACGTGGATGCGCAGCTCGCGGAGAAGAAATTAGTTGCTTTGCAACACCGCTCGCGCGCAAAGAGTTTGCAAGCAAACTCTTAATTATTTGTGTAGAGCACTTAGTGAAAGCAAATCGTAAGATGAAGCTTGAACTTAGTGCGAACCAGTCCGGAACACTTAATGAATGCAAGCGAAAGCGAAGCATGAATTTAGTGAGAGGGACAAAAATAGAGTTAGGTTTATTTTATATATAAGGGTGAAATGAAAGGAGAACAATTATGTTTGACACGAAGAAAGATCTTCCACAGCCTGCTTTGTACCGGTCTTCATTTGAACATGATAACTGCGGTATCGGTGCAATTGTAGATATGAAAGGAAGAAAAACGCACAAAACAGTATCCGATGCGTTGAGCATCGTAGAAAACCTGGAGCACCGTGCAGGTAAGGATGCGGAGGGTAAAACAGGTGACGGTGTCGGTATCTTATTGCAGATCAGCCACAAGTTCTTTGTAAAGGCCTGCAGGGAAGCCGGAATTGTACTTCCGAAGGAACGGGAGTACGGTGTGGGAATGTTCTTCTTCCCGCAGGATGAATTAAAGAGAAACCAAAGCAAGAAGATGTTTGAAATCATCGTAGAAAAGGAAGGACTTGAATTCCTGGGATGGCGTGTGGTTCCGACCGTACCGGATGTACTCGGACAAAGAGCAATCGACTGTATGCCATATATTATGCAGGGATTCGTCAGGAAACCGGCAGAGACAGAAAAGGGCATTGATTTTGACCGGAAGCTGTATATCATAAGAAGAATTTTTGAACAAAGTACAGAGAATACCTATGTAGTAACGCTTTCCTCCCGAACGATTGCTTATAAAGGAATGTTCCTGGTAAAACAGCTTCGTACCTTTTATCCGGATCTGCAGAGCGAGGATTACTGTTCCGCAATTGCGCTGGTACATTCACGATTCTCTACCAACACGAATCCGAGCTGGGAAAGGGCTCATCCGAACCGGTTCATCGTGCACAATGGTGAGATCAATACCATCCGCGGTAATGCGGACAAGATGCTCGCAAGAGAAGAAACGATGGAATCTGAATACTTAAAGGGAGAATTATATAAGGTACTTCCTGTGATTAATTCTTCCGGTTCCGATTCCGCAATGCTGGATAATACGCTGGAATTTCTGGTCATGAGTGGTATGCCGCTCCCGCTGGCCGTGATGATTACCATTCCGGAGCCGTGGGTCAATAACCGTACCATGTCCCAGAAAAAGAAAGATTTCTATAATTATTATGCAACGATGATGGAGCCGTGGGATGGTCCGGCGTCCATTCTGTTCAGCGATGGCGATATTATGGGAGCGGTGCTTGACCGTAACGGACTTCGTCCTTCCCGTTATTATATTACCGATGATCATCAGCTCATCCTTTCCTCCGAGGTCGGTGTGCTTCCGGTTGCTCCGGAGCATATCTTAAGAAAGGATCGTCTCCGTCCCGGTAAGATGCTGCTTGTCGATACCATAAAGGGTGAGATGATTGATGATGATGCCTTAAAGGAGCAGTACGCTTCCAGACAGCCTTACGGAGAATGGCTTGACAGCAATCTGGTAGAGTTGAAGAATCTGCATATTCCGAACGAAAAGGTTCCGGAATATACCTATGAAGAGCGTCAGCGTCTGCAGAAGGCGTTTGGTTATACCTACGAGGATTACCGCAACAGTATTTTACAGATGGCAAGAAACGGACAGGAAGCCATTGCAGCCATGGGTATTGATACCCCGCTTGCCGTACTTTCCAAACACCATCAGCCACTGTTCCATTATTTTAAGCAGCTGTTTGCCCAGGTAACCAATCCACCGATTGACGCCATCCGTGAGGAAATTGTTACCTCCACCACGGTATTCATTGGTGAGGATGGTAACCTGTTAGAGGAAAAGGCAGGCAATTGTAAGGTATTACGTGTCAATAACCCGATTTTGACCAATACCGACCTTCTTAAGATTAAAAATATGAAGGAGGACGGCTTTCATGTAGAAGTGGTTCCGATCATTTACTATAAGAGCATGAGCCTGGAAAAAGCAATCGACCATCTGTTTATCGAGGTGGACCGTGCGTACAAAGAGGGTGCCAATATCCTGATCCTGTCAGACCGTGGCGTGGATGAAAACCACATGGCAATCCCTTCCCTGCTTGCGGTTTCCGCATTGCAGCAATACCTTGTTGCAACGAAGAAGAGAACGAGCGTTGCCATGATCTTAGAGTCCGGCGAGCCAAGAGAGGTACATCACTTTGCAACGTTGTTAGGCTACGGTGCGTGTGCAATCAACCCGTATCTGGCACTCGATACCGTAAAGGAACTGATCGAAAACAACATGCTCAACAAGGATTACTATGCAGCCGTGGATGATTATAATTCCGCTGTGTTACATGGTATCGTAAAGATTGCTTCCAAGATGGGTATTTCCACGATCCAGTCCTATGAGGGCTCCAAGAACTTTGAAGCAATCGGTATTGATTCCTCCGTGATTGACAAGTATTTCACGAATACGGTCTGCCGTGTGGGAGGCCTTACTCTGAAGGATATTCAGAAGCAGGTGGAAGAGCTGCATACCGAAGCCTTCGATCCGTTAGGACTTGAAAATGACCTGACTCTGGACAGCCCGGGCAGACATAAGATGCGTTCCGGGGCAGAAGAGCATCTGTACAATCCGCAGACGATTCATCTTCTTCAGGAATCCACGAAGCGAGGAGATTATTCCTTATTTAAACAGTATACCTCCCTTGTCAATGAAGAGGACAAGGTACGGAACTTACGTGGACTGCTTGATTTCAATTATGCAGCAGAGCCGGTTCCGATCGACGAAGTCGAGGATGTGGATTCTATCGTAACCCGGTTTAAAACCGGTGCGATGTCCTATGGTTCCATTTCCAAGGAAGCACATGAGACACTGGCAATTGCCATGAATACCCTTCATGGAAAATCCAATTCCGGTGAAGGCGGTGAGAGCATTGACCGTCTGACAATTGGCAAGGATGGATTAAATAAGTGTTCTGCAATTAAACAGGTGGCATCCGGACGATTCGGAGTAACCAGTGAGTATCTGGTAAGTGCGAAGGAAATCCAGATCAAGATGGCACAGGGAGCAAAGCCCGGTGAAGGTGGACATCTTCCGGGTAAAAAGGTTTATCCGTGGATTGCACAGACCAGACATTCCACTCCGGGAGTAAGCCTGATTTCCCCGCCGCCTCATCACGATATCTATTCGATTGAGGACCTGGCACAATTGATTTATGACTTAAAGAATGCGAATAAGAATGCCGGAATTTCGGTAAAGCTGGTATCCGAAGCAGGTGTAGGTACGGTCGCAGCAGGTGTTGCCAAGGCCGGTGCCCAGGTCATCCTGATTTCCGGTTATGACGGTGGTACGGGTGCTGCTCCGAAGACCTCCATTCACAATGCCGGTCTTCCGTGGGAGCTTGGTCTTGCAGAAACCCACCAGACCTTAATTATGAACGGCCTTCGTAACAAGGTCCGGATCGAGACAGACGGAAAATTGATGAGCGGCCGTGATGTTGCCATCGCAGCCATCCTTGGTGCGGAAGAATTCGGTTTTGCAACCGCTCCGCTTGTAACCATGGGATGTGTCATGATGCGTGTCTGCAATCTGGATACCTGCCCGGTTGGTATTGCAACCCAGAATCCGGAGCTTCGTAAGCGTTTTGCCGGAAAGCCAGAATATGTCATTAACTTTATGAGATTTATTGCGCAGGAGCTGCGTGAATATATGAGTAAGCTCGGTGTCCGCAGTGTGGATGAGCTTGTGGGACGTTCCGATCTCCTTAAGAAAAAGGAGCATCTGGAGGGACTGGCAGAGCATATCGATGTTTCCAACATCCTTGACAATCCTTATGTCTCAGACCATGCAGGAGCAGTCTTTGATAAGAAGCAGATTTATTCCTTTGACCTTGATAAGACGCTGGATGAGAAGGTGCTGCTTAAGAAGCTCGGACCTGCACTTAAGGAAGGAAAGAAGAAATCCATCGAGGTTCAGGTCAGCAACGTCAACCGTACCTTTGGTACTCTGTTTGGTGCGGAAATCACCAGACAGTATAAGAACAGCCTTGCTGAAGACAGCTATGTAATAAAATGTCAGGGCGCAGGCGGTCAGAGCTTTGGTGCCTTTATCCCGAAGGGACTGACGCTTACACTTTGCGGTGACAGCAACGATTATCTTGGCAAGGGGCTTTCCGGTGGTAAAATTATTGTTTATCCTCCGAAGGATGCACACTTTGCAGCAGATGAAAATATCATTGTCGGAAATGTGGCGCTCTATGGTGCAACCAGTGGTAAGGCGTTCATCAACGGTGTGGCAGGAGAGAGGTTCTGTGTCCGTAACTCCGGCGCACGCGCTGTTGTAGAAGGTGTCGGCGATCATGGATGCGAATACATGACCGGCGGACGTGTGGTTGTCTTAGGCAAAACCGGCAAGAACTTCGCAGCCGGAATGAGCGGCGGTATCGCTTATGTACTCGATGAGGACTTTGATTTATATACCAGACTGAATAAGGAACTGATTAACTTTGGTGAGCTTCAGAAGGAAAAGGACATTGCAGAATTAAAGACGCTGCTTGAGGAACATGTGAATGCAACCGATTCCCCGAAGGGAAAAGAGATCTTAGCACACTTTGAAGAATATATACCGAAGTTTAAAAAGATTATTCCGAAAGAATATGAAGCCTTAGGAGGTACATTATAATGGGAAAACCAACTGGATTTTTAGAATATGACAGAGAGGTTTCCAAAGCAGTGAAGCCTCATGAGAGAATTAAGAACTTCAATGAATTTCATACTCCGTTATCGAGAGATCATCAGCAGGAGCAGGCAGCCAGATGTATGGAATGCGGTGTGCCGTTCTGCCAGTCGGGTATGACCTTAATGGGGATGACAAGCGGATGTCCCCTTCATAACCTGGTGCCGGAATGGAACGATCTTGTGTATACCGGCAACTGGAAGCAGGCGTATAACCGTCTGAAAAAGACCAATAATTTCCCGGAATTTACCGGAAGAGTGTGCCCGGCACTGTGCGAGGCAGCATGCACCTGCGGTCTGCACGGAGATCCGGTCTGCACCAAGGAAAATGAGTTATCGATTATTGAATATGCGTATCAGAACGGCTATGCAGATCCGAAGCCGCCAAGAACCAGAACCGGTAAAAAGGTTGCAGTCATCGGCTCAGGCCCAAGCGGACTTGCAACCGCAGACCAGTTAAATAAGAGAGGACATTCGGTTACGGTCTTTGAGCGTTCCGACCGTCCCGGCGGACTATTGATGTATGGTATTCCGAACATGAAGCTGGAAAAACGCTTCGTAGAGCGGAAGATCGATGTCATGAAGCAGGAGGGAATCACCTTTGTGACAAATGCAGAGGTAGGTGGAGAGAATCCGGAATATGCAGCCTCCAGAATCATGGAGAAGTTTGACCGTGTGGTTCTTGCCTGTGGATCTGCCAATGCCAGAAATATTGATGTACCGGGAAGAGATGCATCCGGCATTTACTTTGCGGTAGATTATCTGAAATCCGCAACGAAATCCTTACTGGATGCCAACATGGAGATCCGTAAGGCAGCGAAAAACTGGATCAGTGCCAGGGATAAAAATGTAGTCATTATCGGTGGCGGTGATACCGGAAATGACTGTGTGGGAACGGCCATCCGTCAGGGCGCCAAGAACGTGATCCAGATTGAAATGATGCCTAAAGCACCGGATAAAAGAACCGAATCCAATCCATGGCCCGAATGGCCGCGGGTGTGCAAGGTGGATTACGGCCAGGAGGAAGCGATTGACCAGTTTGGTAAGGATCCCCGTATTTATGAAACCACAGTCAAGGAATTTATCAGGAATGAAAAAGGCGAGCTGACGGCTGTAAAGACGATTAAGCTGCATGGTGAAGTCGATAAGAAGACCGGCAGAAGAGTCATGAAGGAGATCGAAGGAACCGAACAGATTCTTCCGGCAGAGCTGGTGCTGATTGCAGCCGGATTTTTAGGATGTGAAAAGAGAATTGCAGATGCGTTCGGGGTAGAGCTGAATGCACGCACCAACGTAAATACCGAAGCAGGAAAATATCAGACGAACGTACCGCATGTTTTTACCGCAGGCGATATGCACCGCGGACAGTCCCTTGTTGTCTGGGCAATCCGGGAAGGGAGAGAAGCAGCAAGAGAGGTCGATGAAAGTCTGATGGGCTATTCGAACTTAGGCATACAGTAAAGAAAGAGAGGGTGAAAGCAATGACCAAGTATATTTTCGTAACGGGAGGTGTCGTATCCGGACTGGGAAAAGGAATTACGGCGGCCTCTCTGGGACGATTATTAAAAGCAAGGGGCTTAAAGGTAGCTGCGCAGAAGCTGGATCCGTACATCAATGTGGATCCGGGAACCATGAGTCCTTTTCAGCATGGAGAGGTATATGTTACGGAGGATGGTGCGGAAACAGACTTAGACCTCGGCCATTACGAAAGATTCATTGATGAAGACTTAAACCGGTTTTCCAACCTGACAACCGGTAAGGTTTACTGGAACGTATTAAATAAAGAACGCCGTGGAGAGTATTTAGGCTCCACGGTACAGGTCATTCCTCATATTACGAATGAGATCAAGGAGTTCGTTTACCGTGTCGGAAAACAGACTGACGCAGATGTCGTAATTACAGAAATCGGCGGAACCATCGGTGATATCGAGTCACAGCCGTTTCTGGAGGCCATCCGTCAGATTGCACTGGAAATCGGAAGGGAAAACAGCTTATTTATTCATGTGACACTCGTGCCATATTTGCGTGGCTCCGAAGAACACAAGTCCAAACCGACCCAGCACTCCGTAAAGGAATTACAGGGAATGGGAATCAACCCGAATATTATCGTGCTCCGGTGTGATGAACCGCTGGAGGATTCCATTAAGAACAAGATTTCCATGTTCTGTAATGTGAAACCGGACTGTGTGATTGAGAATATCACCCTGCCCAATCTCTATGAAGCCCCGCTGATGCTCGAAGAAGCCAACTTCTCTTCGATCGTGTGCCGGGAGCTTTCCCTTAAAACAGCACCCTGCGATCTGAAGGAATGGACGGCACTGGTAGAAAAGATCAAGAGTCGGAAGAAGGAAGTCCGGATCGGACTTGTGGGGAAATATGTACAGCTTCACGATGCATATCTTTCGGTAGCGGAGGCGCTGCAGCATGCCGGATACCAGTGTGGGACTTATGTAAAGATCCAATGGATTGATTCCGAGAAGTTAACGGAACAGACGGTAGAGGAAGAATTAGGCTCTCTTCAGGGAATCATCGTTCCCGGAGGATTTGGAAACCGGGGTATTGAAGGCATGATTCTGGCAGCCGGATATGCAAGGGAGAAGGGCATCCCGTATCTGGGCATCTGCCTTGGCATGCAGATTGCGGTTATGGAATTTGCCCGTCATGTGGCAGGAATTACCGATGCCAATTCCGGTGAGTTCGATGAGCTTTGTGCCAACAAGGTCATTGATTATATGCCGGGACAGAATGACGATATTGATAAGGGCGGAACATTACGTCTTGGAAGCTACCCCTGTGAAATCCAGAAGGGAACCGGAATGGAAAAGTGCTACGGCACAAATCATATTAACGAGCGTCATCGTCATCGTTACGAATTTAATAATGCATACCGGGATAGCCTGCAGCAGGCAGGACTTACCTTAAGCGGTCTGTCTCCGGACGGGCGTCTTGTGGAGGCGGTGGAATTAAGTGGGCATCCGTTCTTTATCGGTGTGCAGTATCATCCGGAATTCAAGAGCAGACCCAATAAATCGCATCCCCTGTTTCAGGGATTTGTCAATGCAGCGTGTGAACATGTACTGAATACGGGTAACTATTCAGAACAGGTCGAAGCATTTACTGCTGAGACCGTAAGAAAATG
>ERZ1027188.768-NODE-768-length-11650-cov-6.231997_pt1 | contig 11650 bp, 10 predicted proteins | sample MGYA00519273_ERZ1027188 | MGnify/ENA primary metagenome ERZ1027188 (study PRJEB26926, sample SAMN06164623) | human gut metagenome | biome: ENVO:00009003; feature: ENVO:2100002; material: ENVO:00002003 | host: Homo sapiens | place: USA | collected 2012 ... | reverse complement strand
TTCGTCGGCAGCGTCAGATGTGTATAAGAGACAGCCTGATTGCGATTCCTCTTGCGGAAGGAGAAAACGAAATCGGTCTGACGTTCGTTCCGTCCGGATTTGCGGCAGGCGCGGCGATTTCTCTCTGCGGAGTACTTTTGCTTGCTTTTTTAGTTGCATTCGGAGAAAAAAAGTTGTATAATAGAAACAGAAGAACGGATAAAGCGGAAGAGTGTTGCCGTATCCTATGCATGTTTGCAGGGATCGCGGTTTTCGCTCTGCTGTACGTTTTCCCGATGGCGGTTTCTCTATTTTCCGTCTGACGTCGGGAACGTCGGTATCCGTTTCCTTTTCCGGAGAAATACGGGCGTGTTCCGGATTCGACTGGGCGGAAAGGGGAGGGCGTAAGCATACCGTAGCGCCGTGCTACGCAAAAAACGGCAAACTAAATTTATCTGCAGACAATCAGAGTCTTGCTTTCGCTGCTTAATTAGCGGCGGTGTCGTCCGCGGGTTTTCCCGTCGGTCCGCGCGTGCGGCATCATTTCAGACGGGCTACGGTCCGGACGTTTTCGTTGCGGCGTCCGAACGGCATTCAGTAACGTACGGAAGGAATTGTCGGCTTGCAGATTGTTCTTTCAGGAGATAAAAAGTTCAAGCTAAGTATGTAGAAATCCCTTCGATTTTCGTTCAACACAGGAGTTCGACTCTCCTCACGTCCACCATCTTTGTTGTACGAAAAAGCTACAACAGACAAAAAGCACAAGATATTGCGTATCTTGTGCTTTTTTGTTACTATATCTTGTGATTTTGTCGTTGGACAAAATCTTTGAATTTAACAGCTGCATTTCGGCGCTTTTTTCAAAAAACAGGTCTTGAACTTACGACATATCGTTTTTGCTCGATAGGGGTACTACAATTTTATAATAATTTTTAAGAGAGAACAAGTTTTTAGGTTCTCTCTTTTTTGTTGCTGTTTGAGTGTAGTTTCCCCAAGGTGATATTTCGTTGGATAAAAGCAGAAAAGGAAGTTCGTCTCTGATTTACAACGTGGATGCCATAGAGCGCGGAATAGAAGAAAACAAGCAAATTTCTTTCTTGTATTTCGACTATGACGAGAAGCACAAAAAAGTCTATCGAAAGAACGGCGACAGATATACGGTCAATCCTGCGTTTATGGTGTGGAACAGAGATAATTATTATATGTTGTGTTTCTCAAACGGACACGACGATATGGTAACGTACCGCCTTGACAAAATGGAGAACGTAAAGGTCGAAGAAGCGGAGCGCGAACCGCACCCGGAATACGAGTTGTTCAATACGGAAGAATACCGAAAGCAGGTGTTTTCAATGTTCGGCGGAGAAACGCAAAAAGTAACTCTTCTTTTTACGCCGAAAATTCTTTCGGATATGTTCGATCGTTTCGGGGACGATATACGAATCAGGAAGATTGACGACAATACATATACGGTTGACGTAGCCGTTCAGGTATCGAAAACGTTTTTTGCGTGGATCGTCGGAACGCAGGGAAAGGTAAAAATCAAAGCTCCTGAAAAGGTAGTTACGGAGTTTTCAGACTTTGTAGCAAAGATAAAAGAAGTATAGGCTTAAAAGGATATGATTATCGTATTCCTTCCGCTACGGCTTATGACGCTTACTCCGGCGAATGTGAAGTAACGACTACCGTTTGGTTCAATTACGGAATGCCGGGCGCAATAAAAGTGCAGGTGGTAGACGGTAAATTCAAAACCGATAGAGTAGGAACATACGGCATTGTATATGAAAGTTGCGATAAAACGGGTAATTCCGCCAATGAAGTAAGGTTGGTTACGGTTTATGACAATTATGAAGAAGCCGACTTTGAGTTCCCTGATGGTACGATAACTTCGGCAAAAATCGGCGAATGGGTAACTTTACCCACAATCGACGAAAGTATGATAATCGGCGGAAGCGGTAAAAAGACAGTCCGCACGTTTATCAGAACAGCCGACGGAAGAAAAGAAGTTTTCGGCGGTTTCCGTGCCGATGTTTTAGGTACGATTACCATTGAATACGAATTGACCGACTATGTCGGAAAAGTTACTACGAAACCCTACGAAATCGAAATAACGATGAACGACGTGCCTGTCCTTGAAAAAGATTACGACGTTTATCCGAGTTATATTTCTGGCGGAACTTATGCGTTACCCGAATATTACGCTTATTCATATAAGAACGGAAAACTTGAAAGAGTTTTATGCGACGTTGTCGTAAAAGATGCAAAGGGCAGCAAAACGTATAAAGCGGGGAGCAACGCGACTATCGACGTTAATAACAACAACGATAAAGTGAGTTTTGACGTCGTTTGCAACGGTGTTACACTTGCGAAACACGAAGCAATCGGTGTTTTGGCGTGGACAAATGATAACGGAAAGCGTTTAAGTATTGAAAACTATTTAGTCGGTAACGGTTTCGGCATAAACAAAACCGATGAAGGTTTGGTTTTAACGGCTACCGATAGCAACTCGTTCTCTTTCGTTTTCGCTAATGCAATTTCGGCAGGTTATGGCCTCCGTTCGTTATCGCTGATTTGTGATGACGAACGGAAACCCTGCGTTTGGCGAAATTTATTTGAAATACTTTCGCGGAGAAAATATTTATCCTTGCACTTGAAAACAGCGGCAGGATAGAGCGGACAAGACTCGGCAATATCGATATGTTGCCGAAGTTGAAGCCGAGCGGAGTGGCGATTGCACCTATAGTCGGAACGATTGCTTGCGGACAACCTGTTGACGCGATGGAGCAGATAGAAGAAAGCGTTACGCTTCCGCGAGCGATTTTCGGCGGTGGGGATTTGTTTATTCTTCATACGCACGGCGATAGTATGATTGACATCGGAATCAAGCACGGCGATCTCGTTGTAATCAGAAAGCAGAACACGGCAGAGAACGGAGATATTATAGTCGCTATGATGAACGGTGAAACAACGCTGAAACGTTTTTATAAAAGAAACGGGAAAGTGGTGCTTCATCCGGAAAACAAAGAAATGAAAGATATTATCGTCAAAGACTGTGAGATACAGGGTGTTTTAGTAAGCCGAAATTGCGGATTGGATATTGAAAAAGGTATCTCGACGCACTTTGACGGTATGCACTTAAATACCGATTTTATCGCAAATCTGTATGCGTTATACGGGGAAGAGCGTATGAATTACGTTCTTGCAAACACCGTGCAGATGTCGGAGAGCGACGGCAGATACAGCCCCGGCAATAAAGCTTGGGCAAAAGAAATCAATATCAATAACGCCGAAGATGACAGACGAACGTTTTACGTTAATTCCCATCCGGCAGTTCTCGACGGCTTCATTACGGCTTACCGCAAATACGTTAAAGAGTTCAAAGAACAATTAGACAAGGAGGAAAACAAGGAACAAATGAGTGAAAACACGCGTGACTACACGAAAATCACCGCAAGGGGAGATAAGGTAGTCAATATCGAAAAAGACATTGGAGGCAGAGATATTGCGATTATCGACCGCACGGCAACGTCAAACAAAGACTACGTTGTGGCAATCGGCTACCATACCGAAACGGGCGATTGGGAGCAAGGCAGATACGGTTTTGAAACGCAGAAAGCGGCGGAAGAGTGGCGAGAAAAAGAATATGCCGCCGATACGAAACCGAAAGCCTTGTATACGAAAATCAAGGTGGCGAGCGACGCGTTTATTAAACGGTCGGGCATGGGCAGCGTGTTCAGAATGCCGGAAAACGGCGAGTATGCGGGCTTTGCCTACTTTATGTTCAACGATAAAATCAAACCGTCGAGGCAGATTGCGGACTTGAAGAGCGATTCGCAGGAACTCTGTTACGAATTGTCCGTAAGAGATAACGCGGAGATCGATATTTTCAAACGCCGCGGCGACGAAGAAGAACTTTTAACGCTTACCGCGGAAGAGTTCAAAAAGGCTGTGGGCGGCACGACGAATAAGGACTACGAAACGAGCAGAAACGATGATACGAAGTGGTTTGCTACGAGCATTCCGCAGGAAGCGTTCAGAAGGGAATACGACAACAGTATGCTGTTCGTTCTGCCGAACAAGGACGATTTCGGCGGTATGACGTATTTTATTCCGAGCGTGTTCGTCGGGGAAGATAAAAACAGCGATGACGGACGAATCGAGATCCGCTTGCCGCAGGATTTTGTGGTAAAAGCGCAAATGCGCGGCGGCGAGAAGAAGATTGAACTTACCGCTTACGATTTTTGCAAACTGGCGAACAAGACAACCGCCGAGGACTATAAACGTCTAAAAACCGAAATCATTACGGAAAACGAAACGGAATGGAATTACGTTTCCGTTCCCGAAAAGGCGAGAATTGCGAGCTTCGACGAAAGCACCTTATTCAGAATGCCCGACGGCGAATACGGCGATTATACCTATTATTTGCCGAATAAATGCGTGAAAGACAGCGAAGAGAACGGCACAATCCGTTTAAGTCTGCATAACGATTACAAAGTGCGCCTTACAAACAATAAGGGCGAGGAAAAGAAAACGGCGGAACTTACGGTAAAAGATTTTTGCTTGGCGGTAAGGGACAAAGACGAAAGCGCATACGGCGCAGACTACAAACGACCGAGCGTTGAAGCGAATACTTCTTTCGACGAAAAAGAAAAAGCGTTACGCGCCGCCGTTCCCGACGAAATGAAAGCGCGACCGAATTGGGTTGTGGTTAAAACATGGTGGAACGCGGAAAAAGGGAAATACAATAAACGCCCCGTCAACTGCAACAGCGACAAGGGCGAGTATGCCGAAAGCGATAATCCCGAAACGTGGACGACTTTCGATAACGCCTTAAAGTACCTGAAAGAAAAAGGCGGCACGACGGTCGCTTATGCTCTTGACGGAAAGGACAATATTTCCTGTATCGACCTTGACCATTGCTACGACGAAAACGGACAGCCGACCGCGCTCGCAAAAGAGATCCTTTCAAAGTGTGGAAAGACCTACGTTGAAAAGTCGGTAAGCGGAAACGGATTGCATATTTTCGGCAAAACGAGCGGTATGGATATTCGTACATTCGCGAAAGACGGCGATTTGGAATTTTATCAGAAAGAGCATTTCATCGCAATGACGGGCGACGGCTCAGGTTATTCCCGTCTTGAAAGTTTCGATACGCTCGAAATGAAAGAACTTTTGTCCCGTAAATGCGAGAAACGCGAAGAGTGGAAAGGCGTATGCAAGGGCGTGAACGGACTGTCAACGATGACCGACCGTGACGTCGTGGAAAAAGCGTCGAACGCAAAGAACGGGGATAAATTCAAAAGACTTTATGCGGGCGAAGATTTGCAGAAAAATCATTCAAACTCGGATATGTCGCTGATGAATTTACTCGCTTATTGGTGCAACGGGGATAAAGAGCAAATGCTTCGTATCTTTGCTACGAGCGGTTTATTCAGACCGAATAAATCGCCTGATTATTACGAGGGAACGGCAATCAAAGCCTTGCGCTCAATGCCCGTTAAATCGACCTATACGCCGACTATTCTGAAAAATACAGGCGGTAACGGCAAGCGATGATACGACTTTATCACGGCGACTGTCTGACAGTGATGAAAGAACTACCGGAGCAAAGCGTTGACCTTATTCTATGCGATCTTCCGTATGGTTGCGGCAAGACAAAACATAAGTGGGATAGGGAAATCGACCTGACGGGACTTTGGAAAGGATATAAGCGACTTTTGAAACCGGACGGTATCGTCTGCTTATTCGGAAACGAGCCTTTCACAAGCAAACTGATTCAGAGCAATACGGATATGTTTCGTTACAAAATGGTATGGGAAAAGGAAAGTCCGACGGGATTTCTGAACTCTAATTACAAGCCGCTGTCCCTGTTTGAAGATATTGTCGTTTTCAGCAAAGGGACGGTGGGCAGTAAGAGCAAACTGCCGATACGGTATTACCCGCAGGGACTTATTCAAAAAGAACAAGTGAAGCGAAACAGACCGAATTCGACGTGGCGAGGCGGTAAAGGGTACGGCGGCAATAACAAACTCAATTCGGATACGGAATACGTTACGCATTACGCGAACTATCCGACGGATATATTGAAGTTTTCAAGAGATAGGAACGCCGTTCACCCGACGCAGAAACCCGTTGCGCTTCTCGAATACTTGATTAAAACCTATACGCAAGAAGGTGAGGTGGTAATGGATAACTGTATGGGTTCGGGAAGCGCGGGCATTGCCTGCAAAAACACGGGCAGACAGTTTATAGGTATCGAAGCGGACGATTATTACTTTCAGACGGCAAAGGAACGAATAGAAAAGGGCTACGGCGTGTAGCCGTAGCCAAAAGAAAAACTATTTTAATAAGTCGAACAAATATCCTTCGTCGGACTTGTGCTTTCCGTGAGTGCGATGGTATTCGGCAATAGCGGAAGTTAAAAGGTCTATGCGGTTTTGAAAATAGTCTTCGTAAAACGCAGTGGAATTGTCGTATTTCTTGCGATTATATACGATGTTTTGTTTGCAGAAGTCTTTCGGCTTTTTCTTAGCCTTAACTTTTTCAAACTCGGATACTTTGTTCTCCGCAATGATAAGAAGCATTTCGAGTTCGGGTTTTGTGCAGAATTTCGCTTGCGATTTTATGACGGGCAATAACTCTTTCGGGACTTTCAATGCGTCGGACATTTTATCGCCGATACGGTAAATTTCAATATCGCCGTGATAGGCATCGAGAGCCGGTTTTAATTGCGGGGACGTAAGTTGACGTGCGTGAAACGGACGCATGTCGAGCAAATCGTCGCGTGTGAACTTCAATTTGCCTTTATCGAGCAAAAGATTTACGATTTTCAGTTCGTTCGGACCTTCGCACATTATAAGGATTTTCATTTCAAAAACTCCTTCTTAATGTTCATAAGGTCGTCGTAGTTGACGGAAGTCTTAAATGCGTCGTTATAAAACTGACGGCTCTTTGAAAGTTCTACGCGAATATCGAAGTTCTCATACATATTCTCGGCAACGATTTTCTTATCCGCACGGCAAACCCAGATATTGTCCTGACGATTGAACAAATCGAGCAGTTCACAATAATGTGTGGAGAAATAGAGCGTGGCGTTGAACTTGTTGACCGATTTATCCTTATACAGATTGATGATATTTTCGACGAGCGTTTTGTGGAAATGGTTTTCTATTTCATCGATGATAAGGTCGAATCCGTATTTAAGCGACGCGATAACGGTAACGTAAAGAAGTAATCCTTTGGTTGTGCCGCTCGATAAAAAGTGGACGAGTTCCTTATCCGAAACAATCTTTTTGCCCGAGGCAAGAGAAAGTTCGTAATTGTGTTCGTCGAGCATCGTGAGACCTTTTACGTTTTCATCGAATAAGTGCAAGACTTTTGCCAAAACGGACGGGGACAACTTATACAGTTTCAGCGCATTGAACATTAAGCGATAGGTGTTTGCGCCTTCGCCGTCCGAATTAAAATATACGGCTCGTGTTTCTTTCTTCTTTAATACGAAAAACACGATAGACGTATCTTCTGGCAAAATGCTGATATTCTCGACTGGGACAAAATCGTCGTCTGAGAAAATCGTTTTCGCTTTGGACTTATAGTAGACCTTTTCGAGAAGTTGCTGATTAGAAAACGTCGCCTTATCGTTTAAGGTTTGCGATGACGAAATATCGGTGGAATACTTATAGATTTTCCCTTCGTGATAGAAAAACAGCGTTAAGTGAATTCCGTCATAAGAATAATTTTTATCTTCCAGCGAAAAGTTGCCGAGTATGGAATAGGCGCAGTCGAGAAGATCGAGGAAAGAAGTTTTACCGGAAGCGTTTTTTCCGATAAACGCGACGGTGTTATATACGAATAAACCGTCCGCGATTTCCTGAAGCTCGTATTCTTTATCTTCGGTTGTTTTCTTGGATTTGGCTGTGAAGTCGAGTACGCAATCGTTTTGAATGTTTTTGAAGCCCGAGGCTTTGACGTAAAGCAATTTCATGTTCTTTACCTCCGTGCTTATATTATACACGATAAAACGAAAATAAACAAGTATTTTGTTTGAGATTTTATGAAAAATATTTTTGAGGCGATTTTATAAGAAAATAAAACAGAAATTTCGACAAAATCGAACGAGGATAGAGTGAGTTGAGGGACTTTTGAAATAGTAAACACAAAAAATTTTTTTCAGGAGGTAAAAAATGAAGAAAAAGAGTATACGAGATACTCCCGTTATCGTAATTCCGAAAGGGTATACGATAGACGAAATGTTGGATTTCGACGACGATGGGTATGAAAACGGCGAACCCGTGGCGGTAGAGGAGGTGAAAGTTGTCTTTGGAGGATGAAGAAAGAAATTCGGCGTATGAAAAATTAACGCCGCAGCGAAAGCAACTCGTGGACAAGGTTATGGAAAACCTTGAAAAGGGCAATTTGTTCTGGTCGCAAGGGTGGGTATCGTCGGGCGCGCCGGAATCGGCGGTGACGGGCAAGAAATATCGCGGAATCAATAACCTTTTTCTGTCGCTGATTGCAATGAGCGAGAATTACGAAGATAACCGCTGGGCGACCTTTAAGCAAATGGAAGAAAAGGGCTGGACGTTCAAAAAGGACGAAGAGGGCAAAAGTGCGGCAAAAGGCAAGGGCGCAACCGTCGAATACTACGAAATGCGCGACAAAGAAACGAAAAAGCGTTTCGATAGAAGCGTATTGGACGGCATGACTGCGAGCGAACAGCAGGAATACATGGATAAAAACGTGTATTGGTTGAGGAAGTTCTACCGCGTGTTCAACTGCTCGTTGATGGACGGCGTTCCGGCCAAGGAAAAACCGCTAATCGATATAAACGACCGAAACGAGCGAGCCGAAGCGATTCTTTCGTATTGGGATCAGAACGAATCGAAAATCGTATACGGCGGCAGTCAGGCGTATTACAAGGCGAGTAACGACGAAGTGCATTTGCCTAAGCGTGCGGACTTTAAGAGTATGCAGGAATTTTACTCGACGGCGCTGCACGAAATCGGACATAGCACGGGACACGAAACAAGACTGAACCGAGATTTGTCGGGCGGATTCGGGAGCGAGAAATACGCAATGGAAGAACTCCGCGCCGAAATCGCGTCTATCTTTATGGAACAGGACGTTGGTATCGAAGCGAGCGAAGGCAGGCTTCAGAACAACGCGGCGTATTTGCAGTCGTGGAAAGAAGAAATCAAGGAGAACCCGAACGCTTTGTTTACGGCGATTACCGACGCGGATAAAATAGCGAAATATGTTTCGGAAAGAGAAAGAGCGTATCGGAGAGTGAACGACGTGCAGTATTACGCGATTATCGAAGAAACAAACGCCTATTCCGAGCAGGTGTATAAGTGCTGTATCTGCGACGAAGAAGGCGAAGTGAAGCCTCTTATCAATTACTCTTTTGCAGACCGCGAAGCCCTTGAAAAAGAGATAGATAAAGTTAAAGAACTCGACCTTTGGAAAGACAAAACATTTGAAGAAGTGAGTATCGAAGAACTCAAAGAAAAAGGCGCGGCGGGCAAGGTAGAACAGGAAAAGTCAACGGAATACATAAAGCCGTCCGAACTTGTGGCGACGGAAGTCGCGGCGAAAGCCTTGCCCGTTAGTATGGAAGGGCGCGGGAGCGAAAGTCTGACGCGGATGAGCGACAGAGAAACGCTGGCAAGGGCGGAAGGGTATTACGCGAAAGACAGTAAATTCGCGGACTTATACGTCGGCAAAAACGTAATGAAAAATATCGAGCGGAGCGAATCCGGGCTGATGCTTCGGCTTGCGATGTTCTGCGGCAACGACGAGGAGCAACTGCTCCGTATCTTTAAGTCGTCGGGGCAATATCGCGACGATAAGCCGAACGCTTATTATATGAAACTTGCGAGCGAGAGTATGAAAACCATACGGGAAATGCGCGGCTCGATTGCCGCGGCGCAAGAGAATAACGGCTTTACGAAAGGTAAAATCGGTATCAATTCAAAAAGATAAAAACAAATAAAAAAACAGGGAGTAAAAAAACAATGAGAAACAAATTTTTCAAATTCAACGAGAACTATGCAAAGGTCATCAAACATCTTGACGACAGACAGGCGGGACAGTATGTGCGAGCGATTTCAGACTATGCGTTCGAGGGCAAAACTTACGCAGGCAAAGACGCCGCCGTAAAAACGGCTTTTACTTTCACGAAACAGCAGATAGACGAAGACAAGTTTTATCGTGAAAAAGGCAAACTCGGCGGACAGAAAATCGCGGAAAGAAAGAGAACCGAGGACGGACAGACCGAATCCGATACAGTGTTGAAATCGGTTATCGAAACGGTGGTTGCGAGCGAACTTTTGAATAGCCTTCTCGGCGGGCAGAGCGAAAACGGCGAAGCCGAGAAAGCGTGACCACGAATAAAATCTTGATGCATTCTGCACCAAAAAAGCAAAGCAGGATAAAGATAATGCAACAGGCGGCATTATCGACGGTGGAAGCAAGCGGGATACCCGCTTCTTCTTTGGGGAGGTGATAACCATTCGTGGAGAGAGAAACACAGACAGAAAAACACGCAAATTTATAAGCATAACGGATATGGGGATGTGGGAGTATATCGACAAAATCATGACGCACCCGGACTACGATAAAAGTTTCAATAAGGTCATCAATTCCGCGCTATTGTTCGGACTGCCGGAGCTGTATAAACGGCTGTTCGACACGGTGGAGATCGACGGCGAAGAAAAGCCGGTGAGCGTTCCGAACGAGTATAACGAAAACGCGTTTTACTTTCAACTTGTAAGGCTGATGAAAGAAATGCTTGCCAACGAAGTCATTACGAAATCGGTCGTATGCTCGCTTTTCAACGAGCGAGCGGAAGCCTTGGACGGCAACGCGCCGGACGCGTATTCGCTGAAAAAAGGGTTTTATCAGGACACGCCCGAATATCTCGTAAACGAAGAAATCCGAATGCTGAAAGACGTGGGGAGGTAAAGAAAAACGGACAATCAACCGATCGTATTAAATATCAAATATACGCCTTATAGCTTGGGTAAAAAGGCGAGCGGACTCGAAAGAGAAGCGCATAGAGCTGAGCGCGGCTTTTACGATATGACGGGCGGCGAGAACGTATACAAATATATCACGACGGAAGGCAAGGTTACGGGCAAAAAGGCGGGAAAGATTACCGCGCTCGAATACCTGCAAAAGTCCACGGGCGTGTTTAACGGCGAGGGGCTTTTGTCACAGGAAAAAGTTGCGGAAATGCAAGTGCGGCTGAAAGAGAACAAGGGCAATATCTGGCACGGGTTCGTGTCGCTGAATAAAGAACAGTCGTATAAAATCGACACGCCGGAAAAGTGTATCGGAATGATAAAGGCGACGTTCGGACAATTTTTCAAAGACGCGAAACTTGATAAAAACAATATCGACCTGATGTGCGCGTTGCACTTGGATCGCCCCGAACACTTGCACTTTCATTTCGTGTTCTGGGAGAAAGAACCGAAATACAAAGGCAAGGACGGAACGCTTAATTACAGGCGGCGCGGCAAGATCGAAAAGACGGCGATAGACAATCTGTTCGTAAGGCTGGGGCTTTACATAGACGGCGGCAGAGATAAACTGTATCGATCGCGGGTGGAGGCAATCAGAGCGCTTCGGGGTATGACGGCAATCAAGAGAGTAATGGTAAGCAAGGATGAAATCA
>ERZ1027188.763-NODE-763-length-11668-cov-8.550848_pt1 | contig 11668 bp, 10 predicted proteins | sample MGYA00519273_ERZ1027188 | MGnify/ENA primary metagenome ERZ1027188 (study PRJEB26926, sample SAMN06164623) | human gut metagenome | biome: ENVO:00009003; feature: ENVO:2100002; material: ENVO:00002003 | host: Homo sapiens | place: USA | collected 2012 ... | reverse complement strand
AGGGCTTCAGCCTATTTTTATCTTTGATTAAAAACTTTTACCGGACAGCAATATATATTTTACTCTTCTTATATATACTTTTGCACATTCTTTATAAAATAATTCTCTATATCTTTCATTCCCAAAGTGTTCACATTAACCGACTTGAGTTGTTGAATGGCTACATCAAGATTATCAGAGAAATGAATCCTTTTACGAAGTTCATCTGTAACTTGAACCGGCAATCCATACTCATCAAATGGTACAACATATGAAGGATAAAAATAACTTTCAACAAGTGACGCATAATAGCTGTAGTCACACAACGCATAACCATATTTCCCGAAAACATCATTGACTATTTGGTTAAGGCTACGTAAATAACGAGGAAATTTAAAGTTTATCCAATGACGCTGAATGTCAAGTGACAGTTCTATTGTATCATTAATATCTTTTCCCTCTTGATGATTATTCCTTATAAACTGCTTGATACTACCAGCCTCTCGGTATGAATTAATTCTAAATGCCAATTGCTTACCCGATTTCACACCATATATCATCTTATTTCCGCCTTCAAAAAAGTTCCAGATAAGGATACATACCGCTCTTAATTGATTTGCATCAGGGACTCTATTCCAATATATCATTCTGTGAACTTGTTCTATGTGTTCTTTTATATACTGAGCTAAATCAAGTTGCTTGTTGAGGCTTATATAGGAGTTGTCTCTCAGCGTCTTTAACGTAAGAATTTCCTGATTTTTATATACTTTCAATTTATTTTTAGATTCGTCTGTTAGGTCTTCCTCTTCAATATTAATAAGCATCTCATCAGGAACATTTTCGGTTTGAGTAAATATAGGAAAGTCGACCAATGGAAGTTCTGGTTGGGGCGGTTCCTTAAATAAATAGACATGGCCGATATAATGCGAAAACATTCTACCAGAACGGCCGCAAATATTATTAAACGTGAAGAAATCAATTTTGCTAGTTGAAATCTTATTATCATATATGACCACATTTTTAGCTTTCGTATTCACTCCTTCGATGAGTGTAGAAGTACAAATAAGGCATCTTAATAGCCTTTTATTAAACAGTTTCACACATTGTTGAGACAATGCTCTTGGATTTTTACCATGGTGTATCCCTATCCCGTGTTCAATTGCTTTCGCTAAAATCCACTCTGGATAATAATTTTCTCGTATCCATGTCACTAATGCTGCATTTTGCTCAAACTCGCCATATAAATCATGCTCCATTAGCTTTGTGGCGAGTCTATTAGCACTGGCTGGAGATTGACAATAAACTAAAGTAGGCTGATTGGTGCCATTAAGAATCTCTATGAGTTTCTCTAAGCGTTCTCCTTCAGAATGTATAGTTACTCGATGTCGCTCAGATACTACCGTTTTAAAGTCAGTTTTTACGAATTCGAACTGAATATTTTCTAGGCGACCAGTCTTAACATCCTCTATATTGGGACCTAACAAGTAAAATTGTGCACCCGTTTTTACTAATTTATAGAACACCTGATTCAATATTCTATACCGTTCGTCACCATCCGACCTAGAGCCTATTTTATAAAACTCATCAATCACAAAAAAATCAACCTTTACCTTTCCTATGACTTCTACAGCCCTTTCTTGTGTCAAAACCAACACATTCCTTGCTGCCAACTCTTGATATGGATAGGTTATAATCTTGTACTGCTCATTGAAAACTGATAGCCGCTTTCGAGTTTCATCAATAAGGGCAATAGAAGGGACAATAATTACAATGTTGTCATATCGCCCTGAAGCAATCATGGAATCTATGATTAGACTCTTCCCGTAACTAGTCGGAGCACTTAGAATCACATTTTTCCCATTCATTAAATGATTATATACTTTCGCTTGGCTACTATGAAATATCACTTCGTTCATTCCCTCAACTCGATGCATTTCAAATGCTAGCAAATCTCGAAGTGATAATTCCTCATCTTTCAAATAGGGATATAAACCAACCTGCCTTATCAGTTCAACTACAAGTTCATGAAAATCTTCAAACTCAGGCCTTCGTGCAAAAACACGTAGCACAAGATCTTGTGCCGATGGATGCTCTGCTGAAACAAGATCTGCAACATCCTTTAGTAATACAAACTTTTGTAGGTTTGGTTCAAAGGGCTTTCGAAGAATTCTTCTTATTTCACTTATTTTGTCTTTCATATGCATTGCAATTGTTTTAGACGTTCATCAAAACATGATATTAAATCGGCTTTAGTTTTTAAAGGAAGCAAAAATAGATGAACTGTAAGTGGTACATTGTCGGATATCTTTTCTACAAACCTCTCGTAAAGCTGATTAAATTCATTTGTAATTTCTTCTATATATTCCTCACAATTTTTATCAAATTTTGCTATAACTTTCGAATCATATGTTAGCAAGACAGGTATACATGCCCTATCAAATACCATATCAAGAGAAGTATTAGGATCCAAAAGTGTTTTCAACTTATTCGCATGAGGCCATCTTGCATCTATCTTATTGGTAATAGCAATGAATTCATTTCTTAGATAGTCTCTCTTTATATGGTCTAAAATCTCAGAAATTACATCATTAATTGCTTGGTTGATATTCGTATAGAATTTCACTTCACCTAGCCAAAGTTCAAGGTCATCATCATGGCAAACCACATGAACCGCATCAAAGCCTTTGACGGTTTCATTTGGTCCATCTTTATAATATATCTTGCTTATTGCTGGGATTGTATTATATAGTTCTCTAATTACGGCATGAAGCAACAATTCTCCGAATTCTCCTCTGTTTTTATATTTTTCTGAATTATATATAGCCGTAGCAGCATTACGTAACATGCGTCTTATATCTCTTGCATCTATTGACTCAAGTTCCGAATATGTTAAGGCAAATTCTGGAATATAGTCCATCAAGTAATCAACCAATTGCTCTTTGCGCCAGTTTTTCATTTCAAAACCAGCACAAAGACCATTTAAATCTCTGTTACCATCTTCTCGATGAACAACCACATTAAAAAATTGCGCCGCCATACACTCTTTAACTATTAGTTTACATTTTTTTATTTCTGTTCATTACACTCTCTACTAGTAAATATACTCGTGTCCCAAATGTTTGTGGCCAGCGGTCTATAGGATTCCTGTCGAGTAGTCTTGCCCGTTCTATCGCCACCTCTACATGTTCTAGCAGCATTAAGACATCATAATCTGCCTCATGATAGGAACCCATCTCTTGACGCAACTGTACCTTCAGATATGGGTCAGCATTCTTTGACTTTCTACGGTTCTCCATCCATTGTTGTTGCTCTTCCGGCGTCAGCAAAGTTGCATCTACCAAATGCAGCAATAACCAAAGTTCAAAGCAAGGATTACTCAGAGCCACGTGCATATAATCATCTTGTGCACATTCCTTAGCCACATGCGACAACATCGCATCGGTCCAACGATCTCTATCTATGACTAACCATAGTTCATCATCAGACTCCAGCTCATATTGCCCCTTGTAATCGTTCAGTTGTTTCAATACATGTTCGGGACTTGAATTATTCTGCTCGTTCTCGTGCCTTTCTAATATATGTACGTGCACACGAGGATTTGTATATTCTTTAGCTAATGCTTTGAAATATATTCGCTCTGTATCTTTGCCCTCTGAGGCTATGACTATCAGGCGAGCATCGCGAAATGCCTCACGGCGCTCACGTATCAAACTATTCCTGTTTCGCATCGTCCCAATGAATATTATCTAATTCTCCAAAGAAAGGAATTGCGCCATAACGGCCGTTTAGATAACCTTTCTGAACATTCTCTCTTGGTTTGTATTCACATAGTGAGGATAAATGACTTTCTCCCTTTTTGTCTTTCTCCACAAACCATATCTCATCTTGACGGACGGGGGCAGTGGAAAGTAGGTTTGATTCATGGGTGGTGCATATCAACTGCATTTGCGAATCACTCCTGAGCAGACTGTTGTATATCTCAAGCAACTTCAATGTCAGCATAGGGTGCAAACTTCTATCGACTTCGTCAATCACATAGACAGCGTCGTTGGCACGCATATCAATAAGCATAGGTATGAAGTCAAACAGGCGCGATGTTCCATCAGACTCTTCGAACATTTCGAATATATAATCTGAATTAGAACCTTCCTTCTTGTGGATGGTTTTCAACTCATACCATTTCAAATTCTTAGACTCGTCTTTTTCGGCAAAGATAAAACGACTCTCATTGTGGATTACCACCCCCATCTTCTCATCTTTTCCTTCAAGATTTTCCTCGATTTTTTGTCTGATTTCATCCGGAATGTTCAGCTCTTCGGGCTTCGATTCCACACGACAAAGATCTGAAATACCTGTACCAAAATATCCCAGTAGCTCACGCATCACAGTCCTGAACTGATTGTCGCTCACTACTCGGAACGGGAAGTCCGTCCGATGGGTTTCCGGGAAGATGATATTTAGATTCTCGAACCACTTTCTCGCTAACTTGATAACATCGATACCTTTTCCGTTACGTTCAATATACTCACTCAGGAACGTGCCCTTTGTTGGTGTACCGTCAATCAAGTATTTAAGGAATTGCCCGTTCTTATCCTTTAGGAACTGAGGTGCAATCACATTCTCCCAATCATTACCGGAACGTTTGCGCTCAAAAATCATAGTATCATTCCGACTACCGGTCTTGTATAACCATTCCTCCAGCAAACCACCCTTCGAGAACGCCACGCCGTAAGCAAGAAATTGGTCATTCACTTTAAACTCCAATTCAATACTTGAACGCTCCTGCGGATTGTCCGTCATCTTGAAATAGTTGTACTTACGGTTGCTCCAGCCATTCAAAGCAAATGCTTTGATGATAGCCAAACATTTTATAATGTTGGACTTTCCAGAAGCATTGGCTCCATATATCAATCCCATGCGAAGCACCGATATGTCATCACGTTTCTCTGCGCGTGACACATGCAGTGGCAACAAATCGCTCTTGCTGGCCGTAAACAAGATGCGTGTTTCCTCGTTAAATGAGTAGATGTTTTCAAATTTTGCAGATACCAACATAATATCACATCGAATATTTAGTAATTAATCGGTGCAAAGGTAATAAAAATATTTCTATTATGTCATATTTATACGAAAAGATTGTGGTCAACTGACATAATTTTAACTTTAATTTACTAAATAGTCAAACTTTTGCGACAAATTGCCATATATCTGACTTTGGTGTAAATTTTGCAAGAACAGAAGTGTGCTATGGCATATATGTCAAAACTGAGCACAGAAAGGAGGTGTAATAGATGGGTAAGAATCAACATGTAGTTCCGGTAGGAGATAAGTGGGGAATCAAGGGCGAAGGTAATTCGAGATTAACTTCCACATTCGATAGGCAGTCTGACGCAATTGCCGCTGCTCGCCAAATTTCCAGGAATCAGCATTCCGAGCTGTTCATTCATGGTCGCAATGGTCAAATTCGAGAAAGAGATTCCCATGGAAACGATCCATTTCCTCCAAGAGTTTGAGAGCCTCAGCATTCTCTCCGCTTAGTGAAGAGTCCTAATACTACAGGGGCAGGTTGTAGTAGAGTAAATAACTTTCAAATACGATTATATGAGTATTTATAAAGTTCATAATCTAAGAGAAGGTAGCAGAAATGGCAATTGGCTGGCATACTGGGAAAACGCAACAGGAATAGAAGCAAATAGATGTCACAAGTTAGGCTGTACACAACATGCGACAGATGGCGCACATGTACAACTTGACGACTCAAATGACAAACGTTGGTATGTCGTGCCTCTTTGCCATAAATGCAATTGTCAATTTGGTGAGCATTTTCTCGTAGAAGGACCGTTGGTTTCTATGACAGACCCAAGCGTAATCCTTTGGTAAAATATGAATGTGCCATAACGGGTAATCTCGCTATGGCTTTTTCTTATTTCTCACAGTTTTACGGACAATCATCCTTCTTATTGTATCATTTCCCTCATTTTGCACCCCAAAATTCACATTTTACCGTAAAATTAAGTTAAATACGTTAAATCTTAATTTTCTTCCATATGCAAGTAAAAAACACATCCACTTTTCTACCGTATTAACTACAAATAACTGATAACCAACAATATTTACATACAATGACTGTCCAAAATTAGAAGAGATTATCATAACGACACCTGTTCCTCCTGCTGGAAGCATTGGACAAAATGGGGTTTCCGTTAAAAGGATACTCGTGCCTAATAAATCCCAATACATGGAACATGATTATTGGGCAGGATATAACATAGTAGAAATGGTAACTTATGATAAAGACGGGTTCGAATATAATGGAAAAGAACCAAAAGTCAATTTTATCAATAACCTTGAATATGAAATGCGCATAGAACCATACCATCTGCAAAAAGAAGCCGGAACATATACAGAAAATATCACAATCAATTATTACAAAGATTCCGAATTGTACTTCAGCTTTGAATACCCTTACACATATACAATCAAGAAGGCTCCATTACAAATTGAAATAGGAAACTCTATGAAAGAATATGGTCAAGAAAATCCCAAATTCACATACACAATAACAGGTTTCGTAAACGGCGAGACTGTATCCTCATTAGAGGAAATGCCAGAAATTATGAGTACTGCGACACAATATAGTGAAGTTGGAATGTATCCGATTACAGTAACAATAAAGACAAGCAATTATGAGCCTCAAATAACAAACGGAGTTTTAGCCATAACAAAAAAGCCATTACTGATAATCGCAAATGACCAAAAACGAAAATATAAAGAAGCCAATCCTGCATTTGATGTTACAGTTAAAGGTTTTGTTGGAAAAGACGACAAAGAGGTACTAACAAAAGCACCAACTATAGAATGTAATGCAACTACAGAATCAGAAGCAGGTGAATATTTTATAATTCCATCTGGTGCAGAAGCTAAGAACTATTCTTTTAGCTATATAAATGGTACCTTAACAATAGAACCAGCTTCTCAGGAAATAACTTGGGAACAAGATTTTTCCAATATCAGTGCTGGCAATAAGATTCAGCTCTCTGCTGAGAGCTCGTCGAAACTGCCTATAATATATACAAGTAGCAACGAGAGTATTGCATCTATTTCACAAATTGGAGGTAAGTATTATTTGAATTGCTTAAAGCCTGGAAATGTAATAATATATGCAATCCAAAATGGTAACAACAATTATGAGTCTGCAACTACCATATCAAAAGAAATATCAATTCAAACAGATCCTACAGGTATAGACTATATATATACTCAAGGAGAAGTTGAAAACGTAAAAATCTTTGACATTGGTGGCAGGAAACTTGCACATCCACATAAGGGATTGAATATAATAAAGACACCAGACGGAACAATAAAGAAAATAATGAAGAAATAAAGGTATATATGAGGCTATATCGTAATTAGATTTTTACAACGTAGCCTCATTTATATATTTACTTACTTTTAGCATTATCAAGTAATAGGTTTAATTGAGCTTGGAGTTCATCCCGATTAGGAAGATACAATTGATAACGTGCTGCAAAAAGCTGGTTATCTATACCTTGGAGGGCATACTCCATTAATAGTTCGTCTTTCTTAGCTCCCAAGACAATACCAATCGGCGGATTATCGTCTGGCTGACATATTTCGTTCTTAAAGTAATTTAAGTATAGATTCATCTGACCTATATCACCATGCTTTATTTCTGCACGTTTCAAGTCTATAAGAACATAGCATTTTAGAATTGTATGGTAGAAAACCAAATCAACCTTAAAACGTCTTGAACCTATCGGTACGACATATTGACGACCTATAAAGGCAAAACCTCTGCCTAACTCCAATAAGAACTGTTCCATGTTAGTCTTCAAAGCCTTCTCAAGTTCCGTTTCTTTGTAACGTTTTTGCTGAGGTATACCAGTAAACTCAAGTACATACGGGTCATGAATAATGTCTGCAGGAGATAAGACCTGATGCCCCTGATTAGCAAGTGCAAGGACTCCCTCTTTGTCTGTACTGAGAGCAAGTCTCTGGAATAGTGACGAGTTGATTTGGCGTTTCAGTTCTCTGACCTTCCAGCCTTCTTTGATACATTCATTCATGTAGAATTGCATTTCCATCGTGTCGTCACACTTGAGCAGTTCAATGTAATGACTCCAGCTCAATTTGTGTGACACTGTCGCACATTTTGGGAAAGCAAGATAAAATTTGCGCATGTATGTCAATACAGAGCGGCTGAAACCACGTCCTTTCAGACGGGTCAAATCTTTAGACAGATTAGCCAACAACTTGTCTCCATACTTGGCCTTAGCATTACCACCTTGCTCAAATTCTACGATATACTGACCTGTCTGCCAGTTCGCATCAAGCAGTTCCGTGTTTACAGCAATTGCAGCCTTTGCTTTTGCTTTCTCCCAGAGATTTGAAATAAGTGAGACAAGTCTCACATATTCAGAATCACCAGTTGGCAGTTGAGCTATATGTTGTATTGGGGCATCGTTCATATCTAAAAATTTACTCATTTGTATCCAATCCTTTTACTCTATAGTATACATAGGACTTGAAAAATGGAGTTTCTGTATCAATATTATTACATTTTAACGTACAACGTCACACTTCTTTATTCTATAATAGCCTATCAGAACTCGCTCGAAAAGTGAAACTTGATGTTTTCAAAGTCTTGTTGCGCCATACTGAGGACATATCCTGAGTCGGCGAGGAATACATCGCGACCGTCACGGTCCTTAGCCATATATTGATATTTGCGTTTTTTGAAGTTGTCAAGTTCCTTTTCGTCGTCGCTCTCTATCCAACAAGCCTTATACAGGTGTACTGGTTCCCAACGGCAACGGGCGTTGTATTCGTTCTCAAGACGGTATTGTATGACCTCAAACTGAAGCTGACCAACTGTTCCGATGATTTTGCGGCCGTTGAATTGGTTGACGAACAACTGTGCCACACCCTCATCCATAAGCTGCTGGATGCCTTTCTCCAACTGCTTCGACTTCATCGGGTCGTCGTTCTCGATGTATTTGAACATCTCCGGACTGAACGATGGCAGTCCGCGGAAATGAATCTGTTCACCTTCCGTCAGTGTGTCGCCAATCTTAAAGACACCATTATCTGGCAGACCGACAATGTCTCCGGGGTAGGCTTCTTCGATGGTGCTCTTGCGTTGAGCCATAAACTGTGTGGGAGAACTGAATCGCATGGTCTTTCCCATACGCACGTGGAGGTATGGCTGGTTGCGAACGAACTTACCTGAGCACACCTTGCAGAACGCAATACAAGAGCGATGGTTGGGGTCTATGTTGGCAGTAATCTTGAAAATGAATCCGCTGAACTTCTGTTCTTCCGGCTTTACCTCGCGCTCTTCGGCCTTAGTGGGACGTGGCGAGGGGGCTATCTCAACGAAACAGTCAAGCAGTTCCTGCACGCCAAAGTTGTTGAGAGCCGATCCGAAGAATACGGGAGCAACTTCTGCCGAGCGATATGTTTCCACATCGAACTCTGGATAAACGCCTGATACCAGCTCAAGATCATCACGCAGTTGAGCCGCATCAGCTTCGCCAACCTGCTGTTCCAGTTCATTTGAGTTGATGTCCACCTGCACTTTCTCCGTCACACGCTGCTTGTTTGGTGTGAAAAGGTTGAGCTGTTGCTCGTAGATGTTATATACACCTTTGAACCTCATACCCTGGTTTATTGGCCATGATAGTGGCCTTACCTTTATTTGCAGTTCTTGTTCAAGTTCATCAAGAAGGTCGAACGGGTCGCGGCCCTCACGGTCCATCTTATTTATGAAGATGATAACTGGCGTGTTTCTCATGCGGCAAACCTCCATGAGCTTGCGTGTCTGAGTCTCAACACCCTTTGCCGAGTCGACTACGATAATAGCCGAGTCGACGGCAGTAAGCGTGCGGTAGGTGTCTTCGGCAAAGTCTTGGTGACCTGGAGTGTCGAGAATGTTCACCTTGTAATCTTTGTAATCGAACTCCATCACAGAGGTAGACACCGAGATTCCACGCTGTTTCTCTATATCCATCCAGTCGGATGTAGCGGTTTTGCGTATCTTGTTGCTCTTCACTGCACCAGCCACCTGAATCTGTCCGCCGAACAACAGGAACTTCTCTGTGAGCGTTGTCTTACCCGCATCAGGGTGTGAGATGATGGCAAAGGTGCGTCTTCTTTCTATTTCGTTCATTATATATTATCTTGTAAGTTCTTTTATACACTCTTGTAACGACTCCTCCCAGTATGGCACTTCAATGTCGTAGGTATTCTTAATCTTCGTCTTGTCGAGCACACTATAATGCGGGCGGTTGGCCGGAGTGGGGTATTCGGCCGTATGGAGCGGCTTCACGTGGCATCCATTGATGCCCGCAATACGATGGATGGCTTTGGTGAAGTCATACCAACTGATAACACCCTCGTTCGAGAAATGATATGTTCCCGGCACGATGCCCTTGTTTACGGCCGTCATAATGGCCACGGCAAGGTCGCGGGCGTATGTCGGAGTGCCTATCTGGTCGAAGATAACACCCAACTCCGACTTCTCTTTTCCGAGCCTAATCATTGTCTTCACGAAGTTGTTGCCAAAAGTGGAATAGAGCCATGCGGTGCGGATAATCATCGTTTTCTTGCAAAGTTTCTGCACAGCAATCTCTCCTGCGAGTTTCGTACTTCCGTAGACGCTGTCCGGGCATGGCGTGTCGGTTTCCACGTATGGCGTGTGTTTCGTTCCGTCGAACACGTAATCTGTGCTCACTTGTACGATCCATCCGCCACGTTTCTCTATCGACATAGCCAAGTATGCCGGTGCTTCAGCGTTCAATGCAGTACACAACTGCTTGTTGCTTTCGGCTTTGTCTACCGCCGTATAGGCCGCACAGTTTATGATTCCGTCAATCTTGTTCTCCTGTATAAATTGGTCGATGGCGAGTTGGTTGGTAATATCCAGTTCTGAGACATCGGTATTGAAGAATGTGTGTTGTGGGTTTACTTTCTCCAATATCTGTATCTCGTTGCCTAACTGACCGTTACATCCTGTTATTAATATGTTCATAGTTGTATGTTTTTATTCTTTAAGTTTCGTTTCCTTGTTGTTTGTCATCCTTTTTAGTCGAACTCAAGCCCCTCATTCTTGTCTTTCAGATAATAGTCAGACAACATTCCAACGAGCGTAGTAATCTCTTTAATGGCGTTTGCAGTCTCCGTGGTTATTTCCTTCTTCTGCAATCGCAGCATCATAGTGCCATACAAGGCGTTGAAACAAGTCTCTATCTCGTTCTCCTCCTTATTTGCTCCCTTGTTGCGTAGCTCTACAATGAACGGCAAAACACGATAGTACTCAGCATTATAGAATGGGAATTTACTTGAGTTTAACAACGCACCGTGAAACTCTTGCAGGTCTTGCATCAGTATTTTGTTAATCTGAAGGTGTCCTTTCTCCCTCACACCCTCTGAGTTCATCATACGCACAAGGTCGCCAAACCAGTCTGTTTCCTCCTCTTTCTGCTCGTCGGAGTAGTCGAATTTATCGATATATTCGCGCTTAATCGCCGTCAGCGAGCATCCGTAGGCGCGTATGATATCCTCTATCTGCCACATATAAAGCAGATATTCGGCAATAGATTTCTTTCTTAATTCTTTTGCTATATACATAATATATCTGTCTCTTATACACATCTCCGAGCCCACGAGA
>ERZ1027188.760-NODE-760-length-11688-cov-6.541735_pt1 | contig 11688 bp, 10 predicted proteins | sample MGYA00519273_ERZ1027188 | MGnify/ENA primary metagenome ERZ1027188 (study PRJEB26926, sample SAMN06164623) | human gut metagenome | biome: ENVO:00009003; feature: ENVO:2100002; material: ENVO:00002003 | host: Homo sapiens | place: USA | collected 2012 ... | reverse complement strand
TACTACGCGTCTCGTGGGCTCGGAGATGTGTATAAGAGACAGCCATGTGCGAGGCGCACATCAACGACACGATTCGCGCCGCGTTTCCCGTGGAGAAGGTTTCCTCCTCCCATTCCAAGGGGGAGACGGTGATCCTCTCTCAAGCGCCGCTGGACGAAAACGCCCTCCGCGCCGCCATCGATGCCACCGGCTACACGGCGGGGGAGATCAGCGCCGCAGTCTACGAGAAGAAAGGCTTTTTCCATTTCGGGAAGAAGAAACAGTAAGATCATTCCGATGCCGCCATCGCGGCCATCGGTTTGACATACACACATCTACATAGGAGGACGATCATTATGAAGAAAATCGGTTTATTTGCAGCAGGCGTGCTGTTCGGCACGGCGGGTATCAAGCTGCTGGGCAGCAGAGATGCCAAGAAGGTCTACGCCCACACCGCTGCTGCCGCGCTGCGTGCCAAGGAGGATGTGATGAAAACGGTCACGACCGTGCGGGAGGGCGCGGATGACATCTACGCAGAAGCCAAGGCCATCAACGAGCGCCGCGCAGAGGCGGAGGCCGCCGCTGTGGTGGAGGACGCTTCCGCGGAGGACGCCGAGGCAGAGTGAGCCATGAAATGCACGATCCTACATGATTTACCGGGGCGGCTGCGGGTACACCTGTGCTGCGGACGGATGACGTTATCCCAAGCGGATGTGCTGGAATACTATCTGCTGGCGGTGGACGGCGTGCGCTCCGTCAAAGTCTACGACCGGACGCAGGACGCGGTGGTGGTGTACGGCGGGAAACGGGAGGATGTTATCTCCTCGCTGGCGGCATTCTCCTTCGCCGAGGCGGAGGCCATGGAGCTGGTGCCGGAGCATACCTCCCGGGCACTGAACCGGGAGTTTGAGGATAAGCTGGCGGTCGCCGTCATGCGGCGGTGTATCTCCACGCTGTTCCTGCCCGCGCCCATCACCACGGCGTTGGCACTGCTCCGCTCCGTAAAGTACATCCGGGAGGGGCTTTCGGCACTGTGGCACGGCAAACTGTCCGTCGCCGTGCTGGATGCCACCGCCGTCACCGTGTCCATGGTGCGGGGCGATTTTGCCACCGCAGGCTCTGTCATGTTCATGCTGCATCTGGGCGAAATTCTGGAGGAGTGGACCCACAAAAAGTCCGTGGCTGACCTTGCCTCCGCCATGAGCCTGCGGGTGGACAGCGTCTGGCAGCAGGCAAACGGCACCGAGGTGCTGACGAAAATCACCGATGTGAAGCCGGGGGACCGTATCGTGATCCGCACCGGCGGCATGATCCCGCTGGACGGCCGGGTGGTGGAGGGCGAGGCCATGGTGAACCAGTCCCCCCTCACCGGCGAGTCCATGCCTGTGGCGAAGCATCCCGGCAGTCCCGTCTATGCCGGGACGGTGGCGGAGGAGGGCGAGTGCGTCATCTCCGTGGAGAAATCCTCCGGCAGTGGGCGGTATGACCGGGTGGTTCGCATGATCGAGGAGTCGGAGAAGCTGAAATCCACCGCCGAGGATAAAGCCTCCCGGATGGCGGACAGGCTGGTGCCCTACACGCTGGGCGGCACGGCACTGACGTATCTTCTGACCCGGAACGTGACGAAAATGCTCTCGGTGCTGATGGTGGACTTCTCCTGCGCCCTGAAGCTGGCCATCCCCATCGCGGTGCTGTCCGCCATGCGGGAGAGCAGCGGCTATCACATCTCCGTCAAGGGCGGACGCTTTTTGGAGGCGGTGGCCAAGGCGGACACCATTGTGTTCGACAAGACCGGCACGCTGACCTATGCGACGCCTACCGTGGCGGCGGTCATCCCCTTCGGCGGCCATGACGAAGCGGAAATGCTGCGCCTTGCCGCCTGTCTGGAGGAGCATTACCCCCATTCCATGGCAAACGCCGTGGTGGCGGAGGCAAAGCGGCACGGGCTCACCCACGAGGAGTACCATTCGCAGGTGCAGTATGTGGTGGCCCACGGCATCTCCAGCATGGTGGAGGGCAAGAAGGTCATTATCGGCAGCGCCCACTTCGTCTTTGAGGACGAGGGCTGCCGCATCCCGGCGGGAGAGCGGCCGAAATTTGACGCGCTGCCCGCCGCGTATTCCCATCTGTATCTCTGCATCGACGGGGAACTGGCGGCGGTCATCTGCATCCACGATCCCCTGCGCCGGGAGGCACGGGAGGCGGTAAGAGCACTGCACGAGAGCGGCTTTACCAACGTGGTGATGATGACCGGCGACAACCGCCGCACGGCGGAGGCTGTGGCCGCCGAGGTGGGCGTGGACGCCGTGTACGCCGAGGTGCTGCCGGAGGACAAGGCCGCATTTATCCGGCAGGAAAAGGCGAAGGGACACACCGTTATCATGGTGGGCGACGGCGTCAACGATTCTCCCGCCCTCTCCGAAGCGGACGCGGGCATCGCCATCTCCACCGGTGCGGCCATCGCCCGGGAGATCGCCGACATCACCGTCTCCTCGGAGGATCTGTTTGCGCTGGTAACGCTGCGAAGGCTCAGTCAGGCACTGATGGAGCGTATCCACGGCAGCTACCGCTTCATCGTGGGCTTCAACCTGACGCTGATCGCACTGGGCGTGGCGGGGGTACTGCCGCCCACCACCTCGGCATTGCTGCACAACGGGTCCACGCTGGGCATCAGCCTGCGGAATATGACCGACCTGCTGGACGAAAACAAATCATAAGGAACCGGGGCAGGGAAACTGCAAGCTGTATCCCTGCCCCACTCCAAAGCATAGCGGTTAGAGGACATTAACTGTGAAGCGAGCCAAGGAAACGGAGCAATATTGATGCACAAGACTACCACTTTTTAGCGGGGCAGGCACTCCTTTACCTCTATCGCCCCGCCGGGCTGCGGCGGGATCTGCGGGACGCGCAGGCGTCCGAGCTGCTGCGTCAGGCGGGCTACGGCGACGAAGAAAAAGCACGCTCGCTATTTGAAAAATACAGAAAATGCACGGAGATCTACTGCACACTCTGGCAAAGCGGCTTGAAGCTGGAGCAGCTTGCCGTTGCAGTTTGATCATATAAAATTATTAGAAGAAAGGAACTGACAAACATGAAAACTGCTGTTATTTACTGGAGCGGTACGGGCAATACGGAGGCCATGGCGCAGGCTGTTGCCGAGGGCATGACCGCCGCGGGCGCGGAGGCTGTGCTGCTCACACCAGATCAGGTACAGCCCGGCGATCTGAACGCCTACGGTGCCATCGCCTTCGGCTGCCCCGCCATGGGCAGCGAGGTGCTGGAGGAAATGGAGTTCCAGCCTATGTTCGATGCCTGCAAGCGCAGCCTCGGCGGGAAGCGTGTGGCACTGTTCGGCTCCTACGGCTGGGGCGACGGCGAGTGGATGCGCACCTGGGAGAGCGACTGCGACAGCGCAGGGATGAACCTTGTTTGCGAGAGCGTGATCTGCACGGAGACGCCCGACGACGCGGCGCTGGAAGCCTGCCGCGCCTTGGGCAAGGCGTTGGTGGAGTGAGAAATGATGCCTGCCGCTGACGGTTGCTTCAGCGGCAGATATGCCATGTAAATGTAATTCAAAAGCAGCCAATCCTTTTCAAGATTGACTGCTTCGTGTGCCGCTATGATGGGCGGCAGTTATTTGGCTGTAATAGATGGCGATAGAAAGATTTGCTTCTTTAAGGTATAATGTTTATAAGAATATCCCCTTTGAAGACTGAAAAAGTGCCAACTCTACGATTCATAGGCTTCAATTCTAAGTGATGATTTGTTAAAATGATTTCAGCAGGAGGTGAGCATGTGGATAAGAACGCAACAGGCCGCTTTATTGCCGAACTCAGAAAACAAAAGGGCTTTACACAAAAGGAATTGGCCGAAAAACTTATGGTAACAGATAAAGCAATTTCACGATGGGAAACAGGAAAAGGACTTCCTGACACTTCGTTGTTAAAACCCCTTGGAGATGTTTTAGGCGTTTCCGTCACTGAATTGCTGTCTGGAAAAAAGATAGAGAAGGTTGATATGAAAGAACAAGCTGACAATATTATTTTGGAGGCACTGAATTATTCAAAGCGTATGCTTGCAAGTGTAATAAGTGTAATCATTTTCATTATTGGCATCGCTTTCATAATTTCACCGCTATTTTTGGCAAGTCAAAGTCATATCTGGGCCTTGGGCATGATCATTGTAGTGGGGACAACTCTTTATAGCTGCATACGAAAGCGGGGGTATTCGATGAAAGCAACGGATAGAGCATATTATTTGGCAGCTCTTGCGTTACAAGGTATCGCGTTGGTGTTAGAGATACTGCCGATTGGTGCGGTCATGGTGTTCGCAACAAGCCCCATCGAACGCACGGTTGAAGTGTATTCATACTTTAGTATGCTCCCCGTGGGGTATGCGAATTTCGCGCCGCTGTCAACAGGAATCCTGACAATTTTGATTATCTTGCTGGGTGTAATCGTCTTGTTCAAGTTTGATAAAGCTGCCAGCATCAGAAAGACTATTTTTGTTTGCAGCATTATCTCATTACTGTTTTCGATTGTTCCACTATTCCTGTTCGGAACGGTTGGAATGACGGCTGCAAGTTATGCGGTTTCTTGTGCAATCCTCTTGTCGATCTGCCTGCAAGCTGTAGCCAATCGAAAGGAATAGTTCGTGCTTGGTGAACGAAACAAGCGGTATTTATGACTTCTACAGGTGAGGTGCAGACAGACCGCAACAGGCCGTATATGAGCCCGCAGCGATTCTTATACCCTCCTATTAGGGAGTGATATACAAGGAGTAAAACTATGAAAAAGCTGATATGCGTTATGGCCCTCGTGTGTATCGGAATGCTTCTGGTGTCGTGTGGGTCAAAGAGTCTTGGTGATCCCAAGGCACAGCTTATTCGGGATTTTGCCTTGAATATTGATAAGAAAGACTGTATGCTTGAGGAACTCTTCAATAACTACGAAGAATTTCCTTATGAGGGAATAGCACTATATAAGCTGACCGTTGGGGAGGATGTGCGTCAGGCGTTCCTGCAATGGGAACGCTTTCCCCTCCCCGAAGCGGCTGAGAACTTTTTGGAGAACCTTTCCGCCTATGTGGAGCTGCCCCCGATCGCGGACGGCTACTGGAAAATGGTGGATCGAAACCCGGGAACGAGCGCATACACAAATTTTTCCCTGTGCGTATACGATGGGGCAACGGGTGCCGCATACCTCTTGACAATGGACATCTAACGATAAGCAGCAGTCCCCCGGACGCTCAGGCGTCCGGGGGACTGCTGCTGTTACCACAGGTGAGGCAATGCAAAAAATTTCCGGTCGATACAGCCCACGCTGCCTCAGTTTACAAACGCCGCGTTACCCAGCCGGTAGTACCGGCAGCCATCCTCCTCGTACCATTCAAACGTACCCACCACGGTGATCTCTGCCCCCAGCTCCGGATACTCATCGGGATAGACGGGCTTTCCGGCGAGGGCAAACTCCAGCCCCTGTGCGCAGCAGGCGGCCAGACGGTGCGGGCATGGTGCAGACAAGAAGAAATCAACGTAGCAACCCCTTACCGTTGGGAACGTGAACTGCTGTCCGCGGCAGACGCAGAGCCGCCTCGCGCAAAATGATCTCTCGCTCGGAAAACGGAAGCTTCTCGCCGTTGATTAGCTGATAGGTCTCGTGACCCTTTCCGGCACAGAGAATGATGTCACCCGTCTCTGCCATGTGTACTGCTGCACGAACGGCGTCTTTTCTATCCTCAAAAAGCAGGTAGGGCTTCGTTTGATCGTAGTAGGACAGGATCTCCCGGTTGATCTCATTGGGATCTTCAGTGTCCGGATTGTCTGCCGTAATGATTGCAAAATCGGCGTATTTTCCAGCCGCCTCACCCAGCTCTTTGCGGCGCTTTTTTGTCCGGCATCCGACAGAGCCGAGCAGACAGATCAGCCGATGGGGATGGTATGTCCGAAGAGCCTGAAGCGCATTTTCAAGGCTGAACCCATTGTGCGCATAGTCAAGGACGAAGGTCACTCCTGACAGTGCGTCCACCACCTCAAAGCGTCCGGGGACGGAAAGCGTCTGCAGAATCTGGGCAGCGTCTGCCGCCGACACACCGTAAATTGAGGCCGCTGCAATGGCGCCCAGCCCGTTATACACGGAAAGCTCTCCGGGAGTGCAAAGTCTGACGGCGATATTCCCACCCAGTGAAACACAGGTAAAGTCGATGCCCAGCACTGCTTTTCCGCGAAAGGGACGGGTTTCCGCGGCAGTGAACCGGCAATGGTCGGACAGGGGCTGGTGCAGAGAAAAACCAATGAAATCCGTGTTCTCGCCCGGATTCCCAACGACAGCCCTCCAATGGGCGTCATCGAGATTGCAAACAATGTGTTCCGGCGCAAAATCGCGGAACAGCCGAGACTTCGCCGCTTGATAGGCGGCAAACGAGGGATGCTCCACCTCTCCTATATGGTCATCCGCCAAATTCGTAAACAAGCAGGTATCGAAGCGGACGCCCTCCACTCTGTGTGTGGCCAGTGCCTGCGAGGAAACCTCCATTACCACATGTGTGATGCCACGATCCACCATCATGCGAAAATAGCAGTGAAGGTCACTGCTCTCCGGCGTCGTGTTGACGGTATCAAACCTATCCTTTCCCATCAGCACGCCATTGGAGCCGACATACGCACACGGGAAGCCGCAGCCAGAGAGAATCTCCCACAGGAAAAATGCCGTTGTTGTTTTGCCCTTGGTTCCGGTAATGCCGATAACGGTCAGCTTCTCCGCAGGGCGGTCGTAGAATGTCGCCGACAGACAGGCCAGCGCGTGACGCGGATTCTCCACAAGTATCTGCACCGCGTCTTCCGGGAGCGAGGCAAGCTTGCGGCTGCATACAAAAGCACGGCAGCCGGCGGCATAGGCAAGCGGCGCGAAGCGGTGTCCGTCCGCATAAGCGCCGGGCAGGCAGAAGAGCAGAGAACCGGCAGAGACGCGGCGGGAATCGTAGTCGATGGAATGAATTTGCTGCTCCAGTTGGCCAGACAGAAACGCCTCGGCAATAGGGCGGCCAGAGACAGAAAGAACAGGGTAGTCCTTGAGTATGGAGGAAAGCTTCATGGTTTCAAATCCTTTTGTGTGGTAGGGTTGGCTTACGAACAGACAAGCTTTAGAGCTACAGCTTGGTACGAAGCGGATATATACGCCCAAGGAAATCAGGTGTCCTCTGTAATATCGGTGAAATATTGCCTTTTCCGGCATATCAAAGACGGGGACTTGATGTGTCTTGCTAAGTCTTCTAAGTATATCAGCTTTTTCTTATCCCGTCAATCGCTTTTGAAAGCAGTCATCCTCGGGCGAAAAGGCAGCGGCAAAAGCGAGGTGAAAAAGCGGTAGAAAAACTTAAAAAGATATGCTAAACTTAAAAATAGTTAGTCAATGGACAAGCTTAGATTTGTCTTATGAACAGTAGCTGTCAATTTGTTTTCATAATTCCGGTATGATGGGAGATGCAGAAGAACCAATAATGGAGGTCTCATGACAAACAAGAAGAAAGAGAAAACGGCACAGAACAAGGGACAATGGATTACTTACGTGGTTTACATGCTGCTTGGTGCTGCCTGCGGCATATTCGATCTGATGTATATGGATACGGCGGGCCAGTCTGAAAAAGGGCTTTTTTCGGAGATTATACCCCTTGCGCTGATGCTCATCGGCATATACGCCGCCATGCTGATTCAGCTCATTATCCATGAGGCAGGGCATTTGATCTTTGGCCTGATGACCGGCTACCGCTTCAGCTCCTTTCGGATCGCAAATCTGATGTGGGTAAAGCTCGACGGCCGCATACGATGTAGGAAGCTGCATATCGCCGGAACCGGCGGCCAATGCTTGATGATACCACCCGACTTGAAGGACGGGAAAATGCCGGTAATGCTGTATAACTTCGGCGGTGCGATCATAAACCTGGCCACAGCCGTGCTTTGTGTGGGACTGTCTTTCCTCTGCTCCGCCCGCTCGCTGGGCTGGACGGTCCTGATGATCTTTGCGGTTATCGGGCTGGCCTTCGCCCTGATAAACGGTCTGCCCACTAAAATGGGGCCGGTAAACAATGATGGAAGGAACGCACTGGAGCTTTCCCGCAGTGAAGAGGCAACCCGGGTGTTCTGGATCCAGATGAAGGTAAATGAACAAATCGCAAAGGGACTTCGCTTAAAGGATATGCCCGATGAGTGGTTCAAAGTCCCCTCTGACGAGTCGATGAAAAACGGGATCGTAGCCACGACCGGCGTGCTGGCGTGCAACCGGTTGATGGACCAGCAGCAGTTTGATGAAGCAGACACGCTGATGAAACGGCTTCTCGCCCAGCAAAATGGGATCATTGGCTTATATCGTAATCTGATGGTATGCGACCAGATGTATGTGGAAATGATCTCGGAAAACCGAAAGGAGATCCTGGACGAAATGCGGACAAGGGATCAGCTGAGGGTCATGAAGGCCATGAAAAAATACCCATCGGTGCTGCGCACGGAATATGTGTATGCACTGCTGGCTGAGCAAAACCCGAAGAAGGCTGAGAAGCTCATGGCGCAGTTTCGTCAATGCGCAAAATCCTATCCCTATCCCAGCGAGATCGAGGGTGAGAGCCAACTGATGGCGCTTGCAGCTGCGAAAATGACAGCACAGCAGGAATATATCCGCGGAACGAAAGCAGGAAACTAATCGAGCCGCTTCCCACTTATCAAACCCCAAAAGCACCTTCAGAGCAAAAGGCTTTCATTACGAACAGCAGCTGACCCTCCGTATGTACTGAAGCATACGGAGGGTCAGTTGGCTTGTGTGGCCTGCTCAGTCGAGCAGGGGCTTTTTTCTGCTGCGTCAACGTATTCGTGCCCGGCCTATCCCTCAAACAAATTCAGAAGGTATCCGTAGCCCTCGGCCTCCATTTTCGCGTAAGGCACGAAGCGGAGGGCGGCGCTGTTGATGCAGTAGCGCACACCGTTGGGCGACTCCGGATCGCCGGTGAACACATGACCCAGATGGGAGTCGCCGGCGCGGCTGCGCACCTCTGTGCGGCGCATGCCGTGGCTCAAGTCCTCCCGTTCCACCACGGCAGGACTCTCGATGGGCTTTGTAAAGGCAGGCCAGCCGCAGCCGCTTTCAAACTTATCCGTGGAGGAGAACAGCGGTTCGCCGGTGACGATGTCCACATAGATGCCCTTTTCGAACTTGTCCCAGAACTCGCCGGTAAAGGCGCGCTCCGTGCCGCTCTCCTGCGTGACGCGGTACTGCTCCGCCGTCAGCGTGTCCCGGATGGTCTCCGCCGCGGGCTTCCGGTAGTCGCCCGGATCGATGCGAAGCCTGGAGAACAGCTCCATCTCCGCCCGGGGGATGTGGCAGTAGCCGTTGGGGTTCTTTTCCAGGTAGTTCTGGTGGTATTCCTCGGCGGGATAGTAATTCCTCAGCGGGCCGAGCTCCACAAAGAATTTCTCGCTGCGGCCCCGCTCGATGTCCGCGATGCGCTCCACCGTTTCCCTGGCCTTGTCGTTGGTGTAGTACACGCCGGTCTGATACTGGCTGCCCCGGTCGTTGCCCTGCCGGTTCTGCACCGTGGGGTCGATCACATAGAAGTAAGCCAGCAGCAGCGCGTCGAGACTCACCCGCTCGGGGTCGTATTCCACCCGAACGGTCTCCCGGAAGCCGGTGTCGCCCTTGCAGACGGTCTGGTAGGTGGCGTCCGCCTCGCAGGTGCCGTTGGCGTAGCCGCTCTGGGCGTCGATGACGCCGGGGATGGATTGCATGAGCTGCTCCATGCCCCAGAAGCAGCCGCCTGCCAGATAGATGACATTTTCCGTGGTGTCCATATACATACCCTCCTCGCCGGACATATCCGAGGACTGTCCGGCCATGTCCGTTCCCTGCGTGTCCTTTTCCCGCGGTACACGCTGCCGTTCTGCGGCGCAGCCGCTGAGCAGCAGTACCGAGGCGAAAAGAAGGGCCAATACGCTTCGATACATGGCGTTTCCTCCTTTCAGGGGGAGCAAGGGTCACTCCACCCCGTCGCCGTCCTGTCCTTTGCCGCGGCCGGGCCGCAGGACGGTATACAGCAGCGACCCAAGGACGCAGCCAAAGCCGGTGGAGAGCCACGGGCTGGACGTAATGGCGCAGGTGCCGGTGGCGCAGCCCACATAGCGGTAGTACAGAAACCCTCCGGCACTGCCCACCAGGGGCAGGGCAATGGCGCGCAGAATGCCCGTCAGCTTACAGTTCTTTTTCTTCATAATGTCCTCCCTTTGAAGATATTGGATCAGCCCATATCGGCAGCCAGTGCCTTGTCGATCTGGGCTTGCAGTGCATCGGCCTGCGCCTTGCTGGTGATAGCCCCCACAATGGGATCGCCCACGATGCGGCCGCTGCGGTTGACCACGTAGGTGGTGGGATAGGCGTAGATGCTTTCCACGAACTTGCCCGCCTCGCTGCCGGAATCGAAGTACACATTCTGATAGGTAGCACCGCTCTGGGCCAGTACATCCTTGGCGTCAGAGATAGCCGCCTCGTTGCCGTCCAGCGTAAAGGCGTTAATGCCGATCAGCGCACCGCCCTTACCGGAAAGCTCCTTGTTCAGCGCGTCCAGATCGCCCAACTCGCCCACACAGGGACCGCAGGTGGTGAACCAGAAATTCACCACGGTGACGGCCTTGCCGGAGAACAGATCGCTGCTCTTTACCGTATTCCCGTCCAGATCCTTGCCCTCAAAGGCGGGGAACTTCGGCAGGCTGCTGTCATCCGTCTTGCTGCCCGTGCTGCCACTATCGGTCTTGTTGCCCGTACTGCCATTGTCGGGGGTGTTGCCCGTGCTGCCGCTATCGGCTTTATTGCCTGTGTTGCCGCCGTCGGTTTTATTGCCTGTGTTGCCGCCGTCGGTTTTATTGTCCTTATTGCCGCTGTCGGGCATCGTGTCCATATCCTTGTCCGCCGGCATATTCATATCGCTGTCCAGTGATTTTTGCACGATCTCGGGATACTTTTCCTCCAGTGCGGCCAGCTTGTTTCCGATGTCGCGGATCTTCTCCGCCTCACTCTGAAGCAGCTTCAGCTCGTCTGCTGAAAACTGATCCTTGGCGGCGTTGATGGTTTCCAGTAGGAAGTCGCCGTAGTTTTTGCCGTCCTCCATCATGATCTTACCCTTGTCCGCTGCCATAAAGACCTTTTCCCAAAGTGCTGTGTTCTCCGCCAGAATAGCAGCCTCCTGCGCTGTCAGCTCCTTGTGCATGGCGGCCGACTCCTCGGCGTTCTTCGGCTCGTTGTCCATGCCGTCCATGTGATCGCCGCCCTTTGCGCCGCAGGCGGCCAGAGAGAGCACCAGCACGACTGCCAACAGCAATGTCATTAGTTTCTTCGTGTGCATGTTCGTTCCTCCTTGCTCTTTGTCGTCGTTCTTCTGCGGCGTTTCTGCCGCAAGGATCGTTTATTTTTACTGTCTCCACAGCCGCAGCGGAAGAGGGCGGCGCTGGTGGGACAGACACGCTGCATTCTATTACCATAATAAAGCAAATGGGTTAAAATCTTTGTTAAGAACGGGGATTTAATGGAAATATATCTTAAATTCGCTGAAAATAAAGCGATTATGGCAAAAAGACAGGGGCAGCAAGAAGAAAGCCTCTGCGAAAAAAACCAAGCCCAAAAGCCGCGCGGCTGCGAAGAGTCTCTCTCTGTCTCTTATACACATCTCCGAGCC
>ERZ1027188.756-NODE-756-length-11722-cov-4.526271_pt1 | contig 11722 bp, 13 predicted proteins | sample MGYA00519273_ERZ1027188 | MGnify/ENA primary metagenome ERZ1027188 (study PRJEB26926, sample SAMN06164623) | human gut metagenome | biome: ENVO:00009003; feature: ENVO:2100002; material: ENVO:00002003 | host: Homo sapiens | place: USA | collected 2012 ... | reverse complement strand
CGTGGTGAATGTCAGAAATCGGTGTGGGGGACGTCGGATTTCACGGCTTTCTTCTGGGCGGGGTTGGTGTTGACCGTAGCCCAGGAGAGGCCCTCGTAGTGGCCGTCGTAGTCGAGATGATCCCAGGCGCGCACCAGATCCACGATCACCTTGCCGGGGAAGCGGGCGGGGATGTCGGCAAACTCCGTCTCCTTGTTGGTGATCACGAGCAGATCGGCCGACGAGGCCACGGCGTCGAGATCGTCGGAGATAAGATGCTGCAGGTGAGGTATCTTGTCGAGGATAAACTGGCGGTTGGTGCCGGTGAGCTGGCTCACCTTCACATTGCGGTCGTAGATGCTAATCTCGTAGCCTTTGCCGAGCAGCATCTCCACCACCTCCACTATCGGCGAGCAGCGCAGGTCGTCGGTGCCGGCCTTGAAACTAAGCCCGAGGATGGCCACGCGGCGCTTGCCCATCTTCATGATCAGCTCGGCGGCACGGCGCTTGTGGGCGTCGTTGCTCTGGGCTATGTGGCTGATTACAGGCACATCCACATAGTGGTCGCGAGCCAGGGTGCGGAAGGCTTTCGAGTCCTTGGGGAGGCACGAGCCGCCGTAGGCGAAGCCGGGCTTGAAATAGTAGGGGGAAATGTTGAGATGGCGGTCGCGGCAGAAGATGTCCATCACCTTGTGCGAGTCGATGCCGAGCTCGCGGCAGATGCAGCCCACCTCGTTGCCGAAGACTATCTTGAGGGCATGGAAGGTGTTGTTGACATACTTCATGATCTCGGCCACACGCACGTCGGTGGAGATGAACTCGCCCGGGAGCGAGCTGTAGAGCTCATGCATGATCTCGGAGGCGCGCTCCGAGTCGGTGCCGATGAGCGTCAGCGGCGGGTTGAGAAAATCCTGCACCGAGGTGCCCTCGCGCAGAAATTCGGGATTGGACACCACGGCGAAGTGCTCGTTGCGCTTCAGGCCGGACTCCTCCCCGATGATCTCGCCCACACGCTCGTTGGTGCCGGGCATCACGGTGGAGCGGATAGCCACGACATGAAATGAGTTCTTACCCTTCAGCGCCCGTCCTATCTGGCGGGCTACATCGTAAATGTAGTCGAGATTGAGGTGACCGTGGGCTGTGGAGGGGGTGCCGACGGCGATAAACGAGATATCGGTAGAGCGGACGGCATCTTCGGCGTCGGTGGTGGCGCGCAGACGGCCCGAGGCATGCGCCTCGGCGCAGAGCTCGTCGATGTCGCGCTCTATGATGGTGGGACGTCCGGCGTTGATCAGGTTCACCTTGTTGGTGCTCACATCGCAACCTACCACATTGTGGCCCATATGTGCGAAGCAGGCGGCTCCTACGCAGCCCACATAACCAAGTCCGAATATGCTTATGTCCATGTCGAAATGCAGAATGAAAATGGTGAATGGTCTCATCCGGTGGCAAAGACGCCACGGCTCAGAGCTTGAGCGTCAGCATCTTCCAGATGGTGAGAGTAAATATCTTGAGGTCGAGCCACAGCGAAAACCGGTCGATGTATTCGAGATCGGCCTTCACGCGGTCTTCCATATCTTTCAGAGTGGGGGTGGCGCCGCGAAATCCCTTCACCTGGGCGTAGCCCGTGAGACCGGGACGCATGTCGTGGCGGCGCATATAGTCGGGGATGCGGGCGGCGTAATACTCCGTGTGAGCCAGCATGTGGGGGCGCGGCCCGATGACCGACATGTCGCCCGTCACCACATTCCACAGCTGAGGCAGCTCGTCGAGCGACGAGCGGCGGAGGAAACGCCCCACGGCCGTGATGCGCGGATCGTCGCCCTCGGCCTGCTTGGTGTCGGCATCAGCGTTGACATACATCGAGCGGAATTTGAGCATGTTGAACTCCCGCCCCTTGTAGCCGGTGCGCTTCTGGCGGAAGAAGATGCCGCCGGGCGAGGTCACTGCAATCCAGATGGCCAGCACTACCCACACCGGAGCCAGCATCACTATCATGAGCAGTGCGAAAACAATGTCGAATATGCGCTTTACGGCTTTCTGCATAGCGTTGGTGTAAACGTCCGTTGTGGCCTTACGAAGGCCACGGAAGGTAGGCGTGAGAGAGATGGTTGGACCTCAGGTCGTATTATTCTAACGTTAATAATTTTTAATTATTGTGGTGTGTTTACAATAATCTCGCAAAATCTCGCGGCGGGATTAGCGCGGCAGTATATCTTATAGTGCAACCGGCTGACTGAATGGCATATAAAAAAGGGTAAGCTTACTACATCGCGCCGCTACAACCCCCTACCGTTGCTTCGATCAAGACCTGGCGGAGTTCAGGGGGAGCTGGCCGTGTAGCACTTACCCGCTGCAAAGTTACGAAATCCGCGCGACTCTGCAAATTTTTTGAAAATTTTCCATCCCACGGGGTTTCAAAACGCACTAAATGCGTTATCTTTGCTATGCAAACAATAGAAAAGGTAACCTTGAGAAAATGACGGATACCACCACATTTCATACCCTTCTTGCCGAAGCTGAGCAGAATGCTCTCGACGGGCGACCCGCATCGGTCGACCTATGCCTGCGGCTGGCCGAGGCATGCGCCGAGGCCGACACCCACAGCCCGGCCGACGCGCCCGAGACACTTTCGCCCGACCGCGAGGCCAATCTGCAGGCGCTCTGCGAGGCTGCCGACCGCATACGCCGCGCCCATTGCGGCGACCATTTCGACACATGCTCGATAATCAACGGCCGCTCTGGCCGCTGCTCCGAAAATTGCCGCTGGTGTGCCCAGGCAGCCGCCCACATACCGGCTGCGCCGAATATCTCTTCGTCGACCCTGAGGAATTCCACGCCACCGTAGGCCGCAACGACGCCCGCGGCGTAGGCCGTTTCTCGATTGTATGCTCCGGCCGCAAGGTCGGCAAAGCCGACCTCAGGCGCTTCGCCGACATGTACCGCCAGGCTGCCGCAGAGTCGGATATGACCTTCTGCGCCTCGATGGGGCTGCTCGACGACGAGGAGATGGAAATCCTGCGCCAGGCCGGCGTTACCCGCTACCACTGCAACCTGGAGACGGCTGCGTCGCTCTTCCCCTCGCTCTGCTCCACCCACAGCCGCACCGACAAGCTGCGCACCATCCGTGCCGCACAGCGCGCGGGGATGCAGGTGTGCTCCGGAGGCATAATCGGCATGGGCGAGACCCTGCGCCAACGCCTGGAGCTGGCCGAAGAGATCAGGGAAACCGGAGCCACGTCGATGCCCGTCAACCTGCTCAATCCAATCCCCGGCACCCCGCTGGAGGGCACTCCGCTCATCTCCGAGCGCGAAGTGGTGCTCTCCTGCGCCCTGATGCGTCTGATAGCCCCGAAGCTAACCATACGGTTTGCCGGGGGGCGCGCCCGGATAAGCCCCGAGGCCACGGCCAGAATGCTCCGCGGAGGCGTCAACGGCGCCATCGTGGGCGACATGCTCACCACCGCCGGCAACGGCCTCGACTCCGATTTCGAGCTCTTCCGCTCGCTCGGCTACTCCACCGCCCGCACCAACGACTAACTCCCCGATTTCCCGCACCTCCCGAAATACCCTTAACCCCCCTATTGTCCATTCCGCCCATGGAAAACCTCGACAAAACGAAAAACTACGTGATAACCGTCGGACGCCAGTTCGGCAGCGGAGGCCGCGAACTCGGCCGGATGCTCGCCGACCGTTTCGGCATCGCCTACTACGACAAGCAGCTACTCGTGGAGGCCGCGCGCAAGGCCGGCATGTCGCCCGAAATCTTCGAGACCACCGACGAGCGCATGCCGCGCATGGCGGCCAGCTCCGTAGGCTTCTCGATGGGATTCGGACAGCTGCCGTGGTACAACGGCACGGCCCTGATCACCGACTCCGTCTATACATCGCTCGCCGACGTGATGGAGCATCTGGCCGCCACAGAGCCCTGCGTGATTGTGGGCCGATCGGCCGACTTCGTGCTCCGCGACAGCCCTACCCCCGTGGTAAGTCTTTTCGTACACGCTCCGATGGACGTGCGTGTGGCCCGCATCATCGCCCGCAACGACAAGACCTCCGAGCGCGATGCACGCACCCTGGCCGAGAAGACCGACAAGCTCCGCTCGAGCTACTACAACTTTTACACCGACAAGCGCTGGGGCGACTCCACGAGCTACGACCTGACGTTCAACTCCGCCGTACTCCCGATGGAGGATATGTGCGACATCATCGCCGAATACATACGCCGCCGCTTCAAAATCGAACCGATAAGAACAAAATAACGCAATCGCGCCGCCTCTGCATCAGCAAGGGCGGCGCAATTGTCATAAAATCTATGGCCCTATTAGGGCTTATGCGGCCTATTTTTATTTCTCGGCTTCTGAGGCCTCCTCGGCCTCGGGAGCGGCCGGCTTCGCAGGCTCGGGAGCTGGCGCCTCGGCGATGGCCTTCGGCGTTCCCGCACCTTTCGGTGCCTCATCTTTTGCAGGTTCTGCGGCCTCGCCCTCTTTCAAGCGCTTGGGCAGCCTGCGGGCCATCACGCTTACGCATATGCCGTTTACACCGAAAAGGATTGCTGAAATGCCCACCATAAGCAGCATCCACCGCTCGGCGCTGAGCTCGTGGAGCGCCGGCACACACAGCAATACCACCCCGGCGGCTATCAGAAGCACCGGCACCACATGGAGCCATCCCGGATAGTCGACCGGACGGTTTCGGTGCGACACCTGAAACTCCTGAAAGAGTCCACCGGCCACAAGGAGCGCCCCGAAAGGATAAAACAGCAGCGAGCGGAACACGTCGGGCATGAAAATAATACACAGGCCCAGCACCAGGCCGCCCACCCCGCAGATTATCTGTACCACACGCATCAGAGCCGACATGCGCTGAGCCTTACCGGATACGAACATCCCGAGAATCGACACCGCCGCCGGCACCACAAACGCAAGACCGCAGAGGAGCACTATCCACCGCGTAAAATGATCGTGGCCTGAAAACCAGCAGAATACCACACCATGCAGCAGAATAACGATTGAAACGAAGCAATTGCCTTTGTTAGTCATATAGTTGAAAACTTTTTTGATTTACCGGAGATACTGGTTCCTTAAGGTCTCTAAGGACTTTAAGGTCTCTAAGGTCTTTAGGGTCTTTAAAGTCGTTAGGGTCTCCCTAAGTTAGAATGTACAAATTTACTAAATTGTTGAGTCCAACCGCCACTTTCTACCGCTTATTATTTAACTTTGCATCGGCTTGGCGGGTTATATCTTCCCAAGCTCCTTTCACACACCAAAAATCCAGAAAATGATCTACGGAATAATAGTGGCCATGACCTCAGAGCTGGAAATGCTCATGAACGAGATGACCGAGGTCGAAGAGACCGCCGAACACGGCATGAAATTCTATACCGGCCGCATCGGCGGTTCGACGGTAACGGCCATGCAGTGCGGCATCGGCAAAGTAAACGCCGCCATAGGCGCCCAGACTCTTATCGACACATTCCGCCCCGATGCGGTGATCAACACCGGCATCGCCGGTGGCACAGGCCGCGGCGCAGGCATTCTCGACGTGGTAATCGCCGACCGCGTGGGCTACTACGACATATGGTGCGGCCCAGGTAATCCCGTGGGTCAGGTGCAGGGAATGCCCGACCTCTTCCCCTGCGCCACCGACCTCTGCGACGCCGGAACAGAGGGAGACCCCCACGTGCTCACAGGCCTCATCGCTTCGGGCGACCGCTTTATTTCCACTCCCGACGATCTCGCGCAAGTGCTCGCCGTTCGCCCCGAAGCACTCGCCGTAGATATGGAGAGCGGAGCCATAGCTCAGGTATGCTACCTGCGAGACATCCCGTTTCTCGCCATCCGCGTGGTAAGCGACACCCCTGGCGTCGACAACCATTTCGAGCAATACACCGACTTCTGGTCGCTCGCCCCGAAATCCACATTTTCCGTTCTTCGCCGTCTGATCGGCTGAAACCGCACCCTATGGAAAAGATAGCAAGCTTCCGTATCGACCATACGCGCCTGTTGCGCGGCATATATGTGAGCCGCCGCGACACTACCCCGTCGGGCGACGTCGTCACCACTTTCGACGTGCGCCTCACCGAACCCAACCGGCAGCCCGCTCTCGAGCCCCGCGCTCTCCACGCCATGGAGCATCTGGCCGCCACTTTTCTGCGCAACCACCCCGTGTGGGGCCCGAAAATCGTCTACTGGGGCCCGATGGGCTGCTGCACAGGCAACTACCTTATCGTGCAGGGCAACATCGAATCCGCCGACATACTCCCCCTCGTGCGCGAGGCCATGGAATTCATCGCCAACTTCGAGGGCGACATCCCAGGCGCCACACCGCGCGACTGCGGCAACTACTCCTTCATGGACCTTGACGGCGCCCGCACGGCCGCACGCACCTATCTCGACGAAGTCCTCGCCTGCCCCACCGCGGCCAACCTCGCCTATCCCGCCGATTTATAAAAATTTATAAAAACCGGTAAGCGATTATTTTGTAGGATTTTGTAATTTTGCGTGATAATCCGAAAACCACAGCCCCGAAATGGGATTGAACCTAACAATCGACCAAGGCAACAGCTCGGTGAAAGTAGCCATCTGGGATGGCACGCAACTCGTTGAGGAAGAAAACCTCAAGGAGCTCACACGCCAGCAGCTGGCCCGGATCGTCGACCGTTTCCGCCCAGGGCGCGCCCTCTGCTGCTCCGTGACGGGCAACGGACGCCGCTACGTGCAGTGGCTAAACGCCGCAGGCGTCGACGCCGCCGAAGTGAGTCTGGCCATGCCGCTGCCCCTGCAGTTCGACTACGCCACCCCCTCGACGCTCGGCGCCGACCGAATCGCCGCAGCCGCAGGCGCCTGGAGCCTGATGCCCGGCCGCAATATGCTCGTGGTCGACATGGGAACCGCCGTGACCTACGATTTCGTCAGCGCCGAAGGCCGCTTCAAAGGCGGCAACATCGCCCCCGGAATCGGCATGCGCCTGCGCTCGCTCCACAACTACACCGCACGCCTCCCCGAGGTGAACGGCTACGGCGAAATCCCCCTGCTCGGAGTCGACACCGCCTCGGCCATGCGCGCCGGTGCCGTACGCGGCGTGGTCGCCGAAATCTGCTACTACCGCTCCCAACTCCCGGAAGGCACCGAAGTGGTGCTCACCGGCGGATGGGCAAAGCATGTGGCGTCGTTCCTTCCCTTCGAGGCAACCATCGACAAATGCCTGGTCACCAAGGGACTGCTGAGCATTCTTCTGAATTATTGAAAAATGAAAATATCCAGACTCATCGCGGCCGCTGTCGGCCTGCTCGCCGCCGCCTCAGGCGCAATCGCCCAGAACAACACCATTAGCCCCTATTCGCGCTTCGGCTACGGTCTGCTCTCCGACCAGGCCAACACCGTGCAGAAATCTATGGGCGGCGTGGGCATCGCCATGCGTTCCGGCCGCCAGATCAACTTCATGAATCCGGCCAGCTACGCCGGCATGGACTCGCTCACCTTCCTGTTCGACATGGGCATCGACATCAAGACCCTCCGCACTACCGAGGGCAACGAGAGCGGAAAGAACTTCACCGGTGGCCTCAACTACATCACCATGCAGGTGCCCCTCACCAAATGGCTCGGAGCCTCGGCCGGCCTCATCCCCTTCTCGCAGGTAGGCTACAGCTTCGGCGACGAAATCGTCAACGGCACCGACTCGCGCACAGGCTCAGGAGCTCTCAACCAGCTGTATTTCGGTCTGGGCGCACGCCCCGTGAAAGGCCTCTCGGTCGGCGTCAACGTGAGCTACCTCTTCGGCACGCTCATCAACGACACCTACGTCTACAGCGGCTCCACAACCTCGCTCTTCGAGCGCGTAATCGAGGTGCGCGACTACAACCTCCGCTTCGGCGCCCAATACGGCCGCTCCATAGCGCCGGGCCACTACCTCACCGTAGGCGCCGTCTACTCCCCTAAGAAATCCTTCCGCGGCAAGACCTACGGAGTGAAATACGACGTCAACGCCGACGAGGCGCCCGACACCATCGCCGACATCAGCCTGCGCGGCAACGCCCAGATGGCCGAGACCTGGGGCGTGGGCCTCAACTACCAGTGGGGCGGACGCCTCATGGCCGAAGTCGACTTCACCTACCAGCCCTGGAAAAAGGTGAAGTTCGCCGCAATCGACGGCTTCGACAATCCCGACAAATTCAACGACCGCTGGAAACTCGGCCTCGGCCTGCAGTGGGTTACGCGGCAGCGCGGAAGCTGGCTCCAGCGCGTAAACTACCGTCTTGGCGGCTACTACAGCAACGACTACATCAAAGTGGGCGACAACGGCGTGCGCGAATACGGACTATCGCTCGGATTCGGACTGCCCGCGCCATCGTCGAAAACCATGGTGAACCTCAGTTTTGAATACCGCCACCGCCAGGCCCACCCGGCCCCGCTGGTGAAGGAAAACTACTTCGTGCTAACCCTCGGAGTGAACTTCAACGAACTCTGGTTCTTCCGCAACAAACTGCGCTAAGCTCCGGCGCCACAAACCCACGTTTCCAACCGTCAAGATGGCTTCCGGACACAAAATGCACATGCGGCTTCTGCCGCTGCTCGCCATGATGGCGGCTGCCGCCGCAGCCGTCACCTCGGCTTGTTCCGACGATAAGCGCGAGACAATCTCCATCTCGGCCGACCCGGAGACATTCCCGACAATGCGCACCGTCAACGTCTCCACCCTAATCAGCGACTCGGGCTACACACGCTACCACATCACCACGCCGCTCTGGCTGATGTATGAGGAAGCCGCCGAGCCCCACTGGAACTTTCCCGGAGGCCTCTTCATCGTGCAGTTCAACGACTCCATGCAGGAAAGCGGAATCTTCACCGCCGACACCGCCACATACTTCAGCCTCAAGAAGATATGGCGCTTCGACCGCAACGTGCGCATGAAAAATGTCGACGGCGACCGCTTCCGCACCCAGCAGCTTTTCTGGGACCAGAACACGAGAAAAGTCTACTCCGATTCGTTCATACATATAGAGCGCGCCGACCGCACCATCGAGGGCTACGGCTTCATCTCCAACGAGAGCATGACCGACTACACCATCCGCCGTCCCTCGGGCATTTTCCCCACCAATGCCTTCATGGGCGGCGAGGGGCGCGACAACAACAACGACAACAACACACCCCAGCAGCAGTGATCGACACATCCTGGCTCATAATCACAATCATCTCCCTGGCATTCTCTGCCCTCTTCTCGGGCATCGAGATAGCCTTCGTCACCTCCGACCGCGTGCGCGTGGAGCTCGACATCCAGAAGGGAGGCTTCATCGGCCGAGTCTTCAACATATTCTACTCCCGGTCGGAATTCTTCATCTCCACCATTCTGGTGGGCAACAACATCATGCTCGTGGTCTACGGCATGGGCGCCGCCAAGATGATCGAGCCGTGGCTCGAAGGAATCTACCCCAACCAGGCCTTCGTGCTCATCTGCCAGACGCTCATCTCCACCGGCATCATCCTGCTCACCGGCGAGTTCCTCCCCAAATCCATATTCCGCATCAACCCCAACCGCTCGATGCGCGTGGTGGCACCGCTCACTGCCTCGTTCTATTTCATCCTCTATCCCATCTCGCTCTTCACCACCTGGCTCTCCAAGGCCCTGATGAAGATTTTCGGCATACGCAGTGAAAACGTCAAGCTCGGCGCCATATCCATCGGCGACCTCAACGAATACCTCGAGCAGACCATCGACGAGACCGCAGCCGAGCAGACCGAAGTCGAAAACGAGGTGAAGATTTTCCACAACGCTCTCGACTTCTCCGAGACCCATCTGCGCGACTGCATGATTCCGCGCAACGAAATCGTAGCCGTCGACATCGACGAAACCTCCCGCCAGCAGCTCAGCGAACTTTTCACCAGCTCCGGCCGTTCAAAAATCATAGTATACCGCGAGGATATCGACAACGTGCTCGGCTATATCCACGTCAGCGAGCTGTTCCAGCCCGAATGCGACTGGCGCGAACATCTCAAACCCGTGGTCTACGCCCCGGAGACCCTCATGGCCAACAAGATGATGCGCCGCCTCCTGGCCGAAAAGCGCTCCATAGCCATCATCGTCGACGAGTTCGGAGGAACCGCCGGTATGGTCACCCTCGAGGACCTCGTGGAGGAGATTTTCGGCGACATTCAGGACGAACACGACACCACACGCCTTGTAGAGCGCACCATAGCTCCCGACACCTACGAATTTTCCGGCCGCATAGAAATCGAATATCTCAACGACAAATACCACCTCGACATACCCGAGGACGACGAATACCAGACCCTTGCGGGCTACATTCTCTGCAAGACCGGACAGATTCCCGCCGTCGGTGCCGTAGTGGAACTCGACAGTTTCCGCCTCGAGGTTGTCGAGAAATCGGCCAACCGCCTGGAGCTCATCCGCCTCACGGTAATCGACCGCCAGCCCAAAAATTGAATGAAAGAATTAGTAATCAGCAAAGAAACCACCGAACGCGCAGTGCTCGTGGGCCTCATTACCCAGCAGCAGAGCGAACAGAAGGTGAAGGAATATCTCGACGAACTTGAATTTCTCGCCGACACGGCCGGCGCGCAGGTTGTGGCACGCTTCACCCAGAAGGTGGAGAACCCCAATCCGCGCACGTTTGTCGGCCAGGGAAAACTGGCCGAAATCAAGGAGTTCGTGGAGAAAAACGAAATAGGAATGGCTATTTTCGACGACGATCTCTCGTCGAAGCAGGTGGCCAATATCGAAAAGGAGCTGCAGATCAAGATTCTCGACCGATCCAGCCTGATTCTCGACATTTTCGCCAAGCGCGCGCAGACCGCCACGGCCAAGACGCAGGTCGAACTGGCACAGTATCAATATCTTCTCCCGCGCCTCACGCGTATGTGGACCCACCTCGAGCGCCAGCGCGGAGGTATCGGCATGCGCGGTCCCGGCGAAACGCAGATCGAAACCGACCGACGCATAATCCTGCGACGCATCTCGCTGCTCAAGGAGGAGTTGCGCGACATCGACCGCCAGAAGACCCTCCAGCGCAAAAACCGCGGAAAACTCACCCGTGTAGCCCTCGTGGGCTACACCAACGTAGGTAAATCCACTCTGATGAACCTGCTGAGCAAGAGCGATGTATTCGCCGAAAACAAGCTTTTCGCCACGCTCGACACCACCGTGCGCAAAGTCACGATCGAAAATCTCCCATTCCTGCTCACCGACACCGTCGGCTTCATCCGCAAGCTCCCCACCCATCTGGTGGAGTCGTTCAAGTCGACCCTCGACGAGGTGCGCGACGCCGACCTGCTCGTCCATGTGGTCGACATAAGCCATCCGCAGTTCGAGGAGCAGATTGAGGTTGTAAACAAGACCCTCGCCGAGGTCTGCGGCTCGGCCGACAAACCGATGATTGTGGTTTTCAACAAGATAGACGCCTATTCTCACGTTCCCAAGGATGCCGACGACCTCACCCCGCGCACCCGCGAGAACATTCCGCTCGAAGAACTGAAAACCACCTGGATGAACCGCCTCGAGCAGGGCAACTGCGTGTTTGTCTCGGCCAAGAAGGGTATCAACATCGACGAACTCAAGGACGCCATCTACGCCAAAGCGCACGAAATCCACACCCAGCGCTTCCCCTACAACGATTTCCTCTACCAGAAATACGACGACCTCGCCCTCCCCGCTGATACATCCGATACCTCCGATACATCAGAAACCTGTCTCTTATACACATCTCCGAGCCCACGAGACGCGTAGT
>ERZ1027188.754-NODE-754-length-11762-cov-3.735372_pt1 | contig 11762 bp, 11 predicted proteins | sample MGYA00519273_ERZ1027188 | MGnify/ENA primary metagenome ERZ1027188 (study PRJEB26926, sample SAMN06164623) | human gut metagenome | biome: ENVO:00009003; feature: ENVO:2100002; material: ENVO:00002003 | host: Homo sapiens | place: USA | collected 2012 ... | reverse complement strand
ATTCGTCGGCAGCGTCAGATGTGTATAAGAGACAGGAACAATTCCAATCCCGCTGTTATCGAAGCACTAATTAAAGCCAAAGCGGATGTCAATGCTCAGATTGATGGCAGATTCACGCCGCTGATGTTTGCGGCGATGAACAATTCCAATCCCGCTGTTATCGAAGCACTAATCAAAGCCAAAGCGGATGTCAACGCTAGGGATAAAGATGGATTCACACCGCTGATGTTTGCGGCAAGAGATAATTCCAATTCCGCGGTTATCGAGGCATTGATCAAAGCCAAAGCGGATGTCAATGCTCGGAAAAAAGATGGATTCACACCGCTGATGGCTGCGGCAGGGTTCAATTCCAATCCCGCGGTTATCGAGGCGTTGATTAAAGCCAAAGCGGATGTCAACGCGCGGAATAAATCCGGTAAAACGGCTTTCGATTACGCGGAAGACAATCCTGAAATTAAAGGGACGCCCGTCTATTGGAAATTAAACGACCTGATGTATAAATAACGTCGGTTCGTAAAAAAAAGCCCGACGACATTGCCCCGCCGTCCTTAACCCGAGCGCAAACGCAATCCGCCGCCCCCAAAAAATCCAAGGCGAAATCCAAAGCGCGCGAACAGGACTCTATTCCGTTCTGAGCCATAAAAGAGGGGCTAAACCGCCCCTCTGTTACAAACCTATTTTTTCACAACCCAATGTCCGTCGAATGTTCCGCCGGAACGAAGAATCTTTTGTTCTTTTTTCAGTTTGTCCAGTTGCCATTTGATGCCGCTCTCGGACAATCCCGTCTTTTCAGCGAGTTCCTTTCGGGTAATCGTCGGTTTTTCAGCAATAGCGTTTATTATTTTTTGTTCGGAGGTTTGGACAGTTTGGTCAGTTGTTTGGACAGTTTGGTCAGTTGTTTGGGTAGTTTCTTCCTTTCCACGATACAAAATCGCACGGAAGAAAGAATCGTTATTTTCAAAAACCGGCTCTTTCAAACCCTCTTGTTTGGCTAAATCTACGATCCTTTGAAGTCCCGTTCCCCACTTTTCGATGATTCCCATACGGCTGAACACGTCGGCGATGACTTTATTCCTCGGCTTCGACCGTCCTTTTAACGCGTCTTTCAAAGTCAATCCCCGGCACAACGCCCCCGGAGAAGAAACTTCCAACCGGTCGTCAAACACGGATACTTGAATCATACCCTCGTCCATATAGGAACGATGACAGATCGCATTACAAATCATTTCCCGAATGGCGGCGGGCGGAAGTTCGAATTTGTCCTGCCGGATCAATCCCTCGATGATCGCTCCCATTCTGATATTCCGCAAAACATACTGATAGGCGTCTTCAAGCAAGTTATAAAGCGATCCCTCGTATTCCTTGCGGTCGAGAAAGAAAACTTTGTCCGTTCCCTTGAAAACGGCGCATTGGATTTTAGCCTGTCTGAACGGATTGTCCGCCAGTAAAGCAAAAGCGTTTGTCGGCAGGATTTCCGCACCGTCCTGTTTCAATACACCCCAACCGATCAGACTTTCCTTTGTCGCTTTCGGGGCTTTCTTTCCGTCTTTTTCGGCTCTGTATTTGTTGATGTCGGAGCAAAGCCTTTTAACGGCTCGGTCGGTCAGCGTATAGTCCCGACAAATCTGCTCGTCCCAGGATTGATTGGAACCGTCCAACATCATTTCCCGTATCTGTTCCAAATCCGCCGGTCTGGAAGTCGCGCCGACACGGACATAAACGCCTTTGTCCAATCCGCCGCTTTTCAGCATATAGGGACGGTTGAACCCCGCCGCGATGTCAACTGTGACGACCGTCTTATCCTCTATCGTTTCAAAAGCGATGTCGGGAATGATTTTCGGTTGGCAGGCATCAGAAACAGCATTGGCGATGGAATCCATTATTTTGAAAACTTCGTCTTTATCTACGCCGACAATCTTGCGTGTTTTGTCGTCGATACCGAACACCAACCGTCCGCCGTCCGTATTGGCAAACGCCACAACGGTTTTCAGGTAAGAATCCGAAAGAGCCACTTTAAATTCAAGCGTTTTACTCTCGCCTTTCAACAAGGTGTTCTTATCCATTTTCTTCCTCGCCTTAGGGGGTGTTTCAATAATTTCACTCATTTATACTTCCTTTTCAAAACCGGTGCAACTTCTTCGGAGGTTTCGGAAACGATGTTCTTCGATTGTTTACGTTCGCATACGTTTTCTACGTTTGTATGCGTTCGGATTCGTTCGTTTAGGATCGTTTTCAATCGTTCCAAACGCTCTTTTAATGCTTTCCGCTCATTACAATCAGACATCTGTTTTTCTCAACGCTTTCGGATTGACGAGATAAGTGGTCGTTCTGCCGCCCGGAGCGCGAATCGGTTCGCTGATAAGATTCCGTTCAATCAAGACTTTCAGCAGCTCTTTTATATGTTCGGCAACCATTTTATGACGCAGGGCATAAACGATTTCCCGTTGAATAACACTTGTTTTGTTAAATCCCTTTATCATATTCCAAACGACTGACGCCTCTTTTATTCTGACATCGGACGACAAAATAAAATTGTCAAAAACCTTTGCGGCGTGGCAAACAAGACGTTCTGCCAAGCTGATCGCGTCTTTCATCGTATCTTCATTGATCGTTGCGGACGTTTTCTCATATCGCGCCAAATGAAGAAGTCCCGCGATTCTTAATGTCTGGCCGCAAAGTTTTCCGCCCCAACCTTGACAAAGCTCCAATTTTCCGCCTTTGCGAAGATCGCGCTCAACCTTGTCTTGAAATTTGCGCCAAGCATTTAACGCCGCTTTGTTTAAGCTCAATTTAACGGGAGAACGCGGAGTCGGCATTTCAAGAAATGCCTTAATCCGTTCTTCATATTCTTTTGTCAAACCGGCGGGAACGGGTTTGCCTTTATGATTTCTGAATCCGATTTTCGATTTTGGTTCGCAGAATAAGAAGCGTTCAAAAAATCCTTTGCCCGTAAAGTTCTTGTTTTTAGCCATATTTTCAAAGATTACAGGCTGAACGATCATAAAAATCGTAATCAACGGAGTGATATAAACTTCCCGATCACGACGCTTGATACTCAAACTTCCGCCGTCCCAACCTTTCAAGAGAACGTCTATATTCGTTTGTCCGCCGGTATAAAGTCCGGAACACGAATCTAAAAATCCGCCCTCGTCGGTGATAATGGATATTTTTCCGTTTTGTTCGTAAAGAGCCGTTGCCAGACTTTCCGTTGTTGCGTCCGTCAAAAACAGTTTGGGTAATGCGGGCGGCTCAATGAGAGAAGCCTCTTTTGCCGCAATTTCTTCTATCGCGCCGTTTTTTGCCTTTTCTTCCGTCAACCGCTTACGTTCGTTTTCAATCAGGCGGCGTTGCGAATGATATACTGAAAGCTGACGCCGATGTTCTTCTTCAAGCAATAATCTTTGTTTTTTCTCATATTCAAGAACTGGTTTGCTACACGCTTTCAGAATAGCCGTCTTTCTGTTCGCCGGAGGCATCGCGACCATTAAATATAAATTCAGCGGTTCGGCATAATCGTTTTCAACCTGAACGACATACTTATTCTGCAATGCTGTTGCCAATATGCTTAACATACATAAAACCGTTGCGCTTTCAGGTGTTTCCAATCGTTCTGATAATGCAACAGCCAAATCTTTATATGGCGATGGTAAAATCGAAGCGGGAATATCTGTCAACTTGAAGTCATCAAAGAAAACCGGCTCCTCCCAATCGTGTGAAAAATCTATCAGATTTCCCTGTTTTCCCAAATTTCCGACGGCTCTGTTTTTATCTATCTCATTGATATTTATTACATTTTCGACTGAATTGCCCGGATTTCCCATTTTTCCGGCTTTTTGTGTTTTCATTTTCTATTCTCCGAGTGAAGTGATGATTTGCTGACGAACGAAATTCAATCCATACCAACAATGCAGATCGTTGAAATCGGTGGATTGCGTATCTTTTTCGTCAAAAACCGGATAAACGACTTTAGCTTTTAGTGATTGAGCCGTGTTTTTCGCTTTTTCAATTCCGACATTAACCAGATTAAACCGGTCGTTATCTGCGCAAAAGACAAGGGCGGCTTTTGGATACTTTTGAGCCAACTGCGGAGCGACCTTTGAAAGATTACCCGCATCAAAACAAGCGACAACACATTCTTTTACAGCCTGATATACGCTTGAAGCCGTGGCATATCCCTCGCAAATGTAAATCCTGTTCTGCGGCTTTCCGAACATAAAGAAGTTTCCGCTTTTCTTTCCGTTTCTCAAAAAGCGTTTTGTTCCGTTCGTGTCGATGAATTGAAGCGTCCAAAGTTCTCCGTTAATATCGTAAAGAGGAATGATAAGGCAGCCTTCGCCCGCAATCTTCAATCCTGATGAAACGGCTTTCTTTCTGACAAGATAATCGTGCGAATAGGTCAAACAGGCACTTGTTTCCCAAATTTTTTGCGCCCGTTCCTTTGTTTTAATGTAAAAATAGTTCCTTTCCTGATCGGTTTGTTCGATTAAATCAGACACTCGTTTTGAATAGGTTTTCGCATCATAATCGTTCACTTCTCTGTTCGGAAATACCGCTGTTGATAAATCGGTCGCAAAATCTCCGAAGAAGAAACCATCGTCAACCTGAATCGCCCAATATCTCTGATTTTTTCCCCAACGGATAAAGCCGTTTGATGACGCTCTGTTTTTCGGATACGGGATTCTGAACTCCAACAAGCCTTTTTCTAATACCGGATTAACCATTGTTGTGCTCTCCGGCATTGTTTTCATCGGCGCAATGATGTTTAAGAAAAACATCTATGTCGGAGCGACGATACAGAATCTTTTTAGAAATCTTCACCGATGGAAGATTGAATGTTTTATCGCTTCTCCAATGATACAAGGTTGAAACGCTGACTTTTAAGATTTTAGCCGTTTCTTTTATCGTCAGATAAACATCGTCGGTATTCATAATTAAACCCTTTCATTTGTTTTGAACAAACGAAAGGGTAGTGTATGTTTCGTCATACTTCATCAAGTTCAACAAGCACAAATCCTTTGTGCTTGCTAAACTTCTTTATATCAGCTTTCCTGTCTTTCTGATCTGTGAAATCCAACTGCATAAACAGTTCAGCAAGTTCGTTTCCACAATAGGACAGTTCGGTAATTCCGTCTTTATCATACTTGCGATTCGAGCGGCGGCGGACACGAGTTTTATATTCGGATCGCTTTCTGATAACCGATAATAGCGTTCTTGAACGAATCTCTTAACCTCGTCGTATTTTCTTGCTCTGGCAGTTCCTCCCAGAACGGCTATCGACGTGTTCCCCATATCCGCTTCCAAATCGAGAATCGTCAATACGCCAAATTCATAAACGGAAAGCAACAATTCCGTTTCTTCATTACAAAATGACGGATCGTTGACAAGTTCTTCAACCGATTTGATAAACAAAGAAACATTCTCAAAATCTTCGTCCGTTCTTTTGCCGGATGCCTGTTTTTCTACAACACTTTTGACAGTCGTCATCAGAACCTTAAAGCGTTCTGTCTGTTCTCCGTGCAATGTTTGAATTAAACCTGACAATTTTGCCAATAGCTCTGTCTTAGTCATAAGCTAATCCTTTCGTAAAAAGTAAATACAAACGGACGCAATCAATGCCTGCGCCCGGTTAGATATTTACCAATCCGACAAGCGGATTAACTTCTCTGTAAAACCTTTTATTCTGCCGGTTTTATTTCCTCTTTGAACGGGAAAACCGTTGCCTCGTCTGACAAGCCCGCCCGTTTCTCCATTAAATCAACAGCGGAGGTTATCGCCGCTCTAACGCTTTCTACATTCATTCGGGCGTAGATTTGCGTTGCTTGGAAACTCCTGTGTCCGAGTGTCTTTGAAATCAACGGCAGATTAACGCCTGCCATAGCCTCATAACTTCCTAACGTCCGACGTATATCGTGAATACGCAAGTTTTCAATTCCGGCACGGTTTAACAGCTTCTTCCAGAATTTCTTCGGTTCAACTAAGTGTTTGGAGGCACTCGACGGACTATAAAACACCCACGGAGAAACGGAATTGGCTTTTATACTTTTCAAAATACTGATTGCTTTCGGTATCAGAGGAACATTTAGCGAGGAACCGTTTTTCGTTTCGGGAATACGCCAGACCTTTTCAACCCAATCAATTTGATCCCATCGCATTGTCAGAACATTTGAACGCCTTTGTCCCGTGAACAAAGAAATATAAACATAGTCGCGGAATAAGGAATCTGGTTCTTCGTCCAACGCTTGGAAAAAATTTTTGAGTTCGTCTGACTGTAAAAAACGTTCTCTTGGTTTTTCCGTATATTTTTTAATCCCCATAACAGGATTATACTTAATGACATTCCATTCGACCGCTTTATTCAAAACTTTCTTTATAAGAGCCAATGCGGAATTAGCCACATAGATAGTTCTTTGGTTTTTCAGCTTTATATGGAGTTTTTCTATTGTATCGCGATCTATGTTATCTAATTTCTCTGATCCAAATTGACTTCTAAAATATCTGTCAAAGATACTTATGCCATCACGACAAACCTGCGGTTTGGTATATTTTTCAGCGTGCAGAGGGATATACTTATTATCAAAAAATTCAGCGAGAGTCGGCATTTCTCGACGTTCGTCCCGCTCTTTTAAGAATTTCTTATTGTTAAGAACTTCTGCCGCCAGTTCACAAGCCCTTTTTCTTGCGTCTTTAAGTTTAATATCTGTTGTTAGTCCGATTGTTATGACAACGGGCTTCCGATTTACGCAACGCTTATAAATATAGGTTTTGTTGCCGCGAGGATTAACGCGGCACATAAAATTCGGAGTCTTGAGGTCTGCCACTAAATATGCAGATGCTTCCGGTTTCAGATCGGCTAAAAATTCTTCCGTAAAGTTTTCTTTCAATTTGATCGCCATTGAACACCTCTTTTTTTTGTTGAAAAGAGAATGAGTCATTCGCATCTCAAAATCAACAACTTTTCTATCACTTTTCTATCATTTTTTTGAAAATACTATGCAATCAAAAGATAAAATCGGCAAAGATTTGCAAAAAAGATCAAACTATAACATATTGAAAATAAATGATAAAAATACATTTTAAGCAACTATCGGCAAACAAACGCAAAAATCAGCAAAAACGAAATAACAATTCTTCTAAGCTGTGGGTCGAGCGTTCGAATCGCTCCGAGGTCACCACTTTTAAAAAGCCCCTCGTCAACGGGGCTTTAAGTTTTACGGGTTTTCAAAATTCAAAAAATACCGCGTATGCCGAAATTCTCCCGTTTTGAACAAAGCGCCCTTGTCGACCAAATCCGCCAAGTCGCGCGCCAAGCGCCCGTTCCAAAGCGTTCATATCTTTTGACCCGTTAAACCATTGAATGAAGCGGCGCATTTCCCGTTCAATCCGGCTGCTCGGCGGTGCTTCGTAATAAACCCGCCTGTCGTAACAGTTCCCAGCGACAATCTGCATCGGCTCCTCTCCCGTGCGGTAAACGCCAAAGGCAAACCGTCCCGTCTTTGCGCTCATCAGTTTTTCGTGCCAGCGAAAAAGCGTTTCCACTCCTCACGTTCAAGTCAAGGCAAAAAAATGACTTCGACATATCGTTGTATATCGAAGTCATTGATCGGTAAAAAGATGCGCCGGAAGTTAAATCAGATTCAATTCCATCGCCTTCAACACGGCAGCGGTACGGTTTTTGACGCCCAAGCGAAAAAACAAACCCGACATGTGCAGTTTGATGGTCGCTTCCGACACTTTCATCTCATAAGCGATTTGTTTGTTTTGCAGACCGCGCGCCAGTTTCTTGATGACTTCCGTCTGTCTGGGGGTTAATTTGTATTTTACCATGCTCTCCCTCCATTGATTTGCATTTTTTGTCTTGCATCCTTTCTTATATAGCGGATTTTAAGGCTTGTATATCCGTCGATTTTATCGAGGTGATATATAAAAGCAGGCTACTCCTTTCGGTTTTATCCCTGCGGTCATATCCGCGCAAAAAAGTGTGCATTTTCAAAAGAATTATTCTAAACTGTATGGCGGATTCACTCGAACAACCGAAAGTTTTAAATGTCAGTCAAATACCAAACAGCCTTGTTAAAAGAATTGCTTGCCCTGAAAGAAGCCGTCGACGCGGGACAAATTCATCGCGCGGCGGAAAAGAACGGCTTTCGCCAGACGAACTTTTCAAAATTGCTGAAAGATTTGGAATCAAGGTTCGGCATCACGCTGTTTCAGCGCACGTCAACGGGATTGATTCCCACGAACGTCGCGCGCACCCTGTATCCCGAAATTCAGGCGATCGACACGGCTTTGAACAAAATCGAAGCCGCCCACGTCAAAGAGGAAAATCTGACGGGCAGTTTGACCATATGGATGGAGGAGGAATTTTCCGAAAACCCCATTTTGAAGCCTTTGTCCCTGTTTTACGCGCGTTATCCGAAAATCAGTCTGCATCTTCTGACCGACAAAAAGACGGATTTGCGTTCGGCGGACGTTGTCGTCATTGACAAAAGCACGCGCGCCGTGCCGCCCCACAGCACACCGCTGTTTGAATGTAAGACGCACGCGCATTTCTACACCAGCCGCGATTATCTGGAAAAGCACGGGCATCCGAAAAATCTGGCGGATTTCCTTGAAAATTACGACAACTGCCTGCGCCAGTTCTATTTAAATATGCCGGAATGTTACTTCCTGTTGAAACAGGCGCAACACCTGAACACGATTTCGGATTCCGGCACGGTCATTATGCGTTTGGTGCTCGACGGGGACAGCGTGGCGCTGCTGCCGGATTGGTGCAAAAACATCTATCAGGATCTGGTGCGGCTGGAAAACGTCGATTTCGCGCTGGTTCAGCATTTTATCGCGTATACGCCGCGCACGGAACAGCACGCGAAACTGCAACTGTTCACGAACTTCATGCGCGAAGCCTCTCTCGACCAGCGCATACCCGTGTCGTTTTTCGATTAAGGTTATTTGTAGTTTTCTTCTTCGGACAAGCGCATCGCGTTAACGAAACCCGCCAATCCGACTTGGCGGTTGCGCTTTATGCGTTCGGCGAAAATGATGGATTCGACGTTTTTCACGCTGTCTTCAAAATTTTCGTTGATGATAACGTAATCGTATTCGTTCCAATGGCTCATTTCGGCGGCGGCGATGCTCATGCGCTTGCGCACGGTTTCCTCGGAGTCCTGCGCGCGTGAAAACAGGCGGCGTTCCAACTCTTTCATGGACGGCGGCAGAATGAAAACGGTGACCAGATCCTCGCGGGCGTTTTCGGCAATCTGTTGCGTGCCCTGCCATTCGATGTCGAACAGGATGTCCTTGCCGTCTTCCAAAGCGCGCCGGACGGGTTCGCGCGGCGTGCCGTAGGAATTGCCGCAAAATCGCGCGTGTTCCAAAAATTCGTTGCGCTGCACCATGCCCTCGAACGTCGGTTCGTCGACAAACCAGTAGTCGCGTCCGTTGATTTCTCCGGGGCGGGCTTTGCGCGTCGTGACGGAAATGGACAGGGAAATGTCTTCCTGCGTATTTAAAATATGGCGGGAAATGGCGGTTTTTCCTGCTCCCGACGGCGATGAAAGCACCAGCATGAAGCCTCGGCGTTTAATGTGGGATACGACTGCGTTTTGATTGTCCTGTATCATTTTCTTACTCGATATTTTGCACTTGTTCTCTGAATTGGTCGATAACGCTTTTCAGCGCAAGCCCCGTCTGCGTTAGCGCGATGTCCGCCGATTTGGAACACATCGTGTTCGTTTCGCGGTTCAATTCCTGACACAAAAAGTCCAGTTTTTTGCCGCACGGCTCTTTCGATTGCAGCAAATCGCGTCCCGTTTTGACGTGGACTTTCAGCCGGTCGATTTCCTCGCGCACGTCGCTTTTAATCAGCAAAAGCGCGATTTCCTGCGCCAAACGGTCTTCGGACACGCCCGCCGTTTCCTTGACGGCGGCGATTTGCGCTTTCAGCCGCTCGGACAGAATATCGGGCGTCGACTCGGCTATTTCCTGCGCTTTTTGAGCCAAAGCCGCCATTTCGTCCAACTGCGATTGCAGACACACGGCGATTTTTTGCCCCTCGGCGACGCGCGACGCTTTTAAATCCGCCGCCAGTTTTTCCAGTCCGCGCGTTAAAGCGGCTTCGTCGGGCAAAGCGGCGTCCGCGCTTTTTTCGACAACGCCCGTAACACCCAACAAGCCGTCCAGCGAAACGGTCAGATACGGATAGCGTTCGGCGTAGCGGCTCGCGCAAACGCAAAGCGAATCCAGCAAATTTTCGTTGATGCGGACGTTTGACGCCGTTTCGCCCGTTTGAGAAATTTCCAAAGAAACAGCGAACGAGCCGCGCGCGAAATTCTTTTTAAACACCTCGCGCACCGTGTTTTCCAAACCGTCGCATCCCGCGGGCAGACGACAGCGCAAATCGAACGATTTGCCGTTGACGCACCGCGCCGTGAAAACAAAAGATATGCCGTCCGATTCGCCTTGAACGACGGCGACTCCCGTCATGCTTTCCATGCAAAGAACCTCATCAGTAACTGACGTTGTTAAGCATCCAATACACGTCCGTTTTGTAAACGTGCGGATTTTCTTTCGTGTATTCCAGCGCGATGTTTCCCGTTTTATCGCGGATTTTCGCGTCCGCGCCGGCTTTCAGCAAAGCCTCGATGACTTTCGGATTCGGGTTGCTCTGCGCCGCCGCCATCAAGGGCGTGCGTCCGTACGAATCGATTTCGTCCTTGTTCGCGCCTTTTTCAAGAAGCAGGGAAACGACCCTTTCGTCCTTGTTGTGCGCCGCCGCGCAAATAATCGCGGGAAGTCCGTTTTTGTCGTGCTCGTTGACGTCCGCGCCGTTTTCAATGGCAGATTCGATTTCCTTGTACGACCCTTTCTGCATCAGCAAAACGAAATTGTCTTCCGCCAGCGACAAACGCCAGTACGCGTCCGTTTCTTTCAGCGCGTCGTTTTTCGCGGCGTATTCGGCGGCGGTCGTTTTGGCTTTGTCCGTCATTTTCTTGTCCGCGCCCTGCGCCAAAAGCGCTTCGACGACAGCAGGATTTTTAGTCGAAATGGCGGCGGCAATCAGCGGCGTCACGCCCTTTTCGTTGCGTTCGTTGACCTGCGCACCGTTGTCAATCAGCAAAGCGATGACTTTTTCGTCCGGATTGTACGTCACGGCGACCATCAGCGGCGACACGCCGTTCGCGTTTTTCTGCGTGGCGCTCGCGCCGTTGTCGATGGCGCGGCGGACTTTTTCGTACGGGGCTTTGCGAATCAATTTCATGAAATCCTTTTCCTCGTAAGCGGAAATCAATTCGTCGTACGCGTTTGTTTTGAAGATTTTTTCGTTGTTTTTGCAGTACACGAGAGCGGTGTTTTTGATATTGTCCTGCATTTCGATATCGGCTTTGTATTTCAAAAGCAAAGACACGACGCGGGGGTTCGTCGCGAAGCGTCCCGCCAGAATCAGCGGCGTCGCGCCCTCGTTGTCCTGCGCGTTGACGTCGGAATGGCGGCGCAAAAGCAATTCGACGACATCGACGTGCGGATTGTGGATGATCGCCATCATCAGCGGGGTGCGCCCGTCGCCGTTTTTGACGTGCAGGACGGAAAATTTGATTTTTTTCAGTTCCTCGTCGATTTCCTTGGCGGCGCCCTTTTGCACCAAAGCAAAGAATTTCGCCTCTTTAAACGCGCGGATTTTTCTTTTAAGGAATTTTAAAATCATCGTGTCCTCGGGATTCACAAAAAACTGTCATACATAGTATTAGTTTTCAAGGGAATTACAA
>ERZ1027188.753-NODE-753-length-11773-cov-18.955282_pt1 | contig 11773 bp, 8 predicted proteins | sample MGYA00519273_ERZ1027188 | MGnify/ENA primary metagenome ERZ1027188 (study PRJEB26926, sample SAMN06164623) | human gut metagenome | biome: ENVO:00009003; feature: ENVO:2100002; material: ENVO:00002003 | host: Homo sapiens | place: USA | collected 2012 ... | reverse complement strand
AGGCAGCGAAGCGTCCCTGCCAGTAACTTCGCGCGTCCTCAGACGCGCCCCCCAAGCCGCTCTACCCAACAACTGTGCTGTGTCGCGCCAGATGGGCGCGACCGAATTGCTGGTCTTGCGACCATAGCAACTTTTATCCGAAACGCGGGGATTTCGCCTCTGCGGAGGCGAGTCGGGGGCTTTGCGATCGCCCCCGACACCCCTTCGCAGTGCACTCCCATGTTACTTGACTTTTATCGTGGCTTTTTAATTATGACGCTGCTTTTTCCCAAACATCGGAATTTCAGCCCGCAAGGCGTTTCTTTGCTCACGCCCCCGCCTGTTCCTGCGCCAGCGTGTCAATCACCGCTTCGGAGGCATTCGGGTAGAACGCCGCCGCGCCCAGCTGGTCGGTCAGACCGACTTTCTGGAAGAAGCCCGCAACGTTCTCATGCACGCCGCAAATCGAGACGGTCACGCCCTTCTGCGCAATCAGCGCGCACACCTCCATCAGCGTCTGCACGCCGGAGATGTCGGTCGCGGACACGCCGCGCAGGGAGAGAATCAGGTGCTCACAGCCGGTAAAATCCACCGAAAGCAGCTTCCGCTTCAAATCCGCGCAGTTCGCAAAGAACAGCGAACCGTTCACATAGCTGACGAGGATGCTTTTCGCGCGGGATTCATCCACCGGCTTGCCCATGCGGTGCAGGCGCTCCAGACGCACCTTGTCCACCGGCTCGGTTTCGATGGTCAGGCGCGCGGCGTTCCAGACGAACATCAGCAGCGCAGTCACAATGCCGATGACGATGGCGACGGTCAGGTCAAAGACAACGGTGGACACCATCGTAATCAGGAACTGCGCGACACCCGTCCACACCTTGCGGCTGAAAATCGTCTTGATGCCGTGCCACTCGTTCATGCGCCACGCCGTCACCATCAGCACACCCGCCAGCGCGCTCAGCGGCAGGCGGCTCATCACGCCGCCCAGCAGCACCATCGCCAGCAGCAGCACCAGCGAATGCACAACGCCGGTCACGCGAGTCTGCTCACCGGACTTGATGGCGACGGACGTGCGGGCAATCGCCGCCGTTGCGGGCACGCCGCCGAAAAACGGCAGCAGGATGTTGCCCACGCCCTGCGCAATCAGCTCACGATCCGCGTCGAAGGCTTCGTCCTTCATGCGGGATGCGCTCGCGCCGCACAGCAGCGACTCAATCATGCCCAGCATGGCGATGGAGACAATCGGGCTGACGAGGTTTTGGAGCATGTCGAGGTTGACCGCGCCGAGGTTCAGGCGGTTGTCCAGCATCAGGCTTTTCGGGATGTCCCCCACCTTCGCCAGCGAATCGAAACCCGCGATTTCGGTCACGATGGTCGCCAGAATAATCGCCAGCAGCGACCCCGGCACCTTCGCGTTCAGCTTTTTCGGCCAGAAGACCATGAACAGCACAACCAGCAAACCGATGGCGACCGCCTGGCAGTTGGGGGTAAATCCGACGCTGGTGTAGCTCCACAGCTTTTCCAGCGCGCTTGTGCCGACGGAGTGCGTGCCGAAGAAGTTGTCCACCTGCCCCAAGGCGATGATAATCGCAATGCCGCTGGTGAAGCCCATGACGACGCTGGTCGGGATGAAGTTGACGAGCTTGCCGAGGCGGAGGATGCCCGCCAGCAGGATAATCACGCCCGCCGCAAGCGACGAGACGAACACGCCCTGCAAGCCGTACTGGGCGACGATGCCGATGAGGATGGCGCTCATGGCCCCGGTCGGGCCGCTGATTTGGAAGGACGCGCCGCCAAGCAGCCCGATGACAAGTCCGCCGATGATGGCGGTAACAAGCCCCGCGGCGGCGTCCGCGCCGGAGGACACGCCGAATGCCAACGCCAGCGGCAGCGCCACCGCCGCCACTGTGATGCCGCTCAGGATGTCCTTGAGGAGTTTGCCGGCGTTGTAGCCGGAAAATTCATGTTTCAGGTCTGCTATGTACTTTTTGAGCATGATGTTATTTTCTCTAATCTCCTAATTCCCTGATTTTCTCCACCATTGCCGCAGAGGATTTCGCGTCTGCGGACGCGACCAAAGGGCTTTCCGCTCGCCCTTTGGAAACCTTCGGCGCGGTCACTCCCATGTTACTTAATTTGTACCGAAAGTAGTTATAGTTTGTGAACTATTCGTACCCCCAAGCAGCGCCACCGCACTGCTACGAAGGAGGGCACCGAAGGAGTCCAGAGGGCGACCGCGGACTTCGTCCGTTTCCATTGCCCTCTGGAAGCATGGCGATGTCCTCTTTGGAAGGAAAGTCACCTTTGCAATCAGGCAATCCACAAACGCCCTTTTGCGGAAAAAAGGGCAAAAAAACGTCCGGCGCTGAAACACGGTTTCAACATCGGACGAATTTGTGCTATGAAACGCTTGGGCGACAATTACGCCTTGGCGATTTCCACGAGCTTGGTGAAAGCAGCTGCATCGTTCACAGCCAGATCCGCGAGAATCTTGCGGTTGACGGTGATGTTGTGCTTCTTCAGGCCATTGATGAACGTGGAATAGCTCATGCCGTTCAGGCGAGCAGCGGCGTTGATACGGGTGATCCACAGGGAGCGGAAATCACGCTTGCGCAGCTTGCGGCCCTTGAAGGCATAGCGCAGGGAACGAGCAACCTGTTCGGACGCGGCGCGGTACTGCTTGGACTTTGCACCCCAGTAGCCCTTAGCCAGCTTCATGACCTTGCGGCGCTTCTTCAGAGCGTTCACAGATCTCTTAATACGTGCCATTGTGAGTATCCTCCTTGCCAGCGAATGGGCTTAATTACTTGTAGGGCAGCAGCTTGTGGATGGTCTTGGCTTCCGCCGCGTTGTCCACAATGCCGTCAGCGCGCAGGTGACGGGTGCGCTTGGTGGTCTTGAGGCGAACCTGATGGTTGGCGTTCATCTGCTTATGCTTCACGATACCGGTCTTGGTAAAGGAAAAGCGCTTGGCAGCACCACGGTGAGACTTCTGCTTAGGCATGGTGTAGTCCTCCTTCCAATGCTGATAAAACGGGGCGCAGGCAAGCTGCGATAGCCGTTTTATTCCTGTTCTTGATTCCCCTTGGCGTTTTCGCGGGCAGCCTTCTTTTCAGCGAAGGAAGCCTTTGCCGCCTTGGGGGCCAGGATCATAATCATATGACGGCCGTCCATCATGGGACGGCGCTCCACCGAGCTGACCTCGGCGCAGCGGGCCGCGAAGTCCTGCATGACCTGCATGCCGATTTCGCTATGGGTGATCTGGCGGCCACGGAAACGGATGGACACCTTCACCTTATCGCCACCCTGAAGGAACTTCTGCGCCATTTTCGCCTTCGTGAGAACGTCGTTCTCCTCGATGGTGGCGGACAGCTGAACCTCCTTGGTTTCGACGACCCGCTGATTCTTCCGGTTTTCGCGTTCGCGCCGCGACTGTTCGTAGCGGTACTTGTCATAGTCCAGCAGTTTGCACACCGGCGGTTTTGCCGTGGGCTGGATTTTGGCGAGGTCGAGGCCGCGCTCTTCCGCCAGCTCCATCGCCTTGGCTGTTGGCATGACGCCGAGCTGTTCGCCGTTTTCGTCAATCAGGCGGACTTCCCGGTCGCGGATTTCCTCATTGATCATCAGATCGAGTGCTATGTCCATACACCTCCCAATTTTCGTTGAAGCCAGCGTTTTCTGCTCCATACCACAGAAAAAGCGGCGGGTGACTCCACCCGTCGCTGACATGCAGTTTGCGCCTTTTTCGGCGGTCAATCCGCCTGAAAGGGAAAAAGCCTGTGAACCCGGCAGCATACGCCGCGCAAGGTGAGAGACGGGCAAGCCTCTGCTTCAAACACGGATATTGTAGCACAGGGGAAGCGGTTTGTCAAGGGGGATTGGGCGGATTTTTTTGCGCGAAGCCGGAGTTTTTTCCGCGAAAAGAGGCGCAGACCGCCCGCTGGGGGAAGTCTGCGCCCACTGATTTTACTCGATGTACGGCGTGCCGTGCGGGATGCCCTGCTTCTCCGCCCACTGCCACGCGTAGCTGCCGACGCTGGCAAAGATGACGACATCCGGCGTGTTCTCGAACGCATCTTCCGCGATGTAGGACACGGAGTCCGGCAGGGTGATGCACTTCAGGTTCGCGCAGTCCGCGAAGGCGCGCGTGCCAATGACCTGCAGTCCATCCGGCGCAACGACCGACTGAATCGTGCTGTTGCCCACGAACGCCTCGTCATCCACATAGAACGTCGACGCGGGCAGCTTCACCTGCGGCAGCCCGATGCCCGTGAACTGCTCGGTGATGAAGCCCTGAATGTGGATGTCCAAAGCATCATCATGCGCATACCAGCTGCCGTCGAAAGACGCAGCCACGCCAAGTTCCGTTCCAGTGCCCGACGGTTCATTGTAGCCCCACTGGCTGTACTGGACATTCGTGCCGTCCAGCCACTGCCACGAGCCGCTTGTGTTGCTTGCGCCAATCCACGCCTTGTCGACGGTAGAGGTGGCATTCAGCAGCTGCTCAATAATCTTCTGTTCGTCATCGTTGTGCACAATCGCGAGACGCAGGCGCACCGGCTGCGCACCATCGTAGGTCATGTAGCTGCATATTTCCTGTGCACCGCTCCAGCTGTTGTAGCCGCCGTAAAGCGTGTAGGTGATACCGTTGCGGGAAATGCTGCACCCCGTGTTGTACGACTGCGCATCTATGGTGCTGTAGTTCACGCCATTTTCCAGCCTGACCCAGCCGCCATCCGCCATTTCCTCGTAGTCCTCCGCGGCGTAAATGCGCGTCCAGATCTTGCCCTTCGCATCGGTATAGATTTCACTCGCGCCAAACCAGAAGTCCGCATCGCGATCCATGTGCTTGACGAGGGCAGCCGCGTCATTCGGGGCTGCCAGCACATCCATGCCATCTTCCGCCAGCACATAGGCGAGCGCCCAGCCCGACTGGCAGTAGACATCCGGAATCGCCGCTGATTTGCTCCCTGTGTGCGCCGCGGAGAGGTCGGTATAGCCCAGTTCCTTGCCCGTGCTATCTGCCACAGGCGCCCAGAGGTAGCCGTTCTGGTCTTGGCGCATGTTGTTCACGTCCACTTGGAAATTGCTGCCGGATGTGTACGTTTTGACAATCGTGTCATCCACATTCTGCGTCTTGTAGACATACACCGTGCTGCCCGGATTCACAAAGTAGTCGTACCAAGCGGGGGTCTGCTTCACCTGCTCGACGTAGGTGTCCGCAGCAATCACCCAGCCGTAGAGGTAGGTGCCGTCGGACTGCTTGTAGCGCGCGTATGCCCAGTCGTTGCCGAAGCGCGGGTCGCGCAGCTTGTGGCTGACGTCCAGCTCCAGAATCGTGTCCTTGCTCAGCGTTTTCAGCACGCCCGTATCGCACCAAGTGTTCGGGAAGGTGCGGACGTAGAGGCTGCTGAGTGCTTTGTACTGCGTCCACGCGGGTTCATCGGGTTCAAGGTCGGGGACGATAGCGCTCTTATCGCCGATGTTGCAGTAGAGAATCGAGCCGTCCGACATCAGCACAGGCGCAAAGAAGTACTTCTTATTGCTGTCCATTGCGACGTTCAGCAGGTCAATGGTCAGGTAATCGCCCACCGCCGTCGTGGTCGCGACAGCGCCGGAAATGCTCTGCGACTTGCGAATGTTGAGCTTCGCCTTCGTGCGGTAGGTGAACCACGCGCGCGGCGTTTCCTCCACCTCGACGATGAAGCTGTCAACGTATGTGTTCGCGCAGTCACGGTAGGTGAACCATCCCTCATAATCGCCCTTGATTGCCAGCGCGGTATGGCTGCTGGTCGGCCTCGCGCTCGACGAACCCCAATTCTGATAGCTCATCGTGTTGTTATTCAGCCACGTCCAGCCATTTCCTGCGCTGTTCGCATGGCCGCCCGTCCACGCCGTGCCGCCGTATGCGCTCATGATGGTCGAATACAGCATGGCATCTTCCTGCGCATTGTCAATCACGACGAGGTGTCCGCCCATAGACGCCGCGTACTGCGCCGCCTGTGCCCACGAGACATTGCCGCGGCAGAACGTGTAGACGCTGTCTCCGCTGCGCACAGAGACGACTTCCTCAATGCTGTCGTCAACCTGCGTCAGCGGCTGATTGGTGTTCGTCACATCAAACCAGCCCGCAACGAAATCATCCCCATGCCCGCGCATGAAGGTGTACTGCTTGCCATTTTCAGTGATGGTGACGCGTTCGTTTCTGTCAAGCCAGATGATTTCGCCTTGGTCGTAGCTGCTAAGTTCTGACAATTCAAACGTGGCAGGATAGCGAATTGACTTTGCCCCGGATGCATTCGTCACTTCGTAGCGTTCCCAGTCGCCTTCGCGGTCAATGCCGCAGGGAGTAGGCGGGCTCGCAAGCACCTCGATATATCCTTCAATCGTCTTTCCATTCTTTGTATATCGGCAAGGCGCCCAATAGCTGTTAACGCCCGAAGCATCGTAGAACACCATGTTGGCAACATCTATCTGGAACACGCCGTCGGCACTGGTAAGCTCGTCGATTTTATTCTCATAATGCGGCGCAGCATACACGACGATTGCACCATTTTCGTCAATGATGTAGTCGGAATAGTGGGCAGAGTTTCCGATTTTATCCTGTTTCTGCATGTAGTTGCTGTCGCTCTCAATGCACCAGCCGTAAACGTATGTGCCATCGGACTGCTGGTAGCGCGCAAATGCCCATGTGTCGCCGTATTTCGGCTCGCGCATTGTGTGATTGAGGTCAAGTTCAACCGTTGCAGCCTTCGGGATTTTCATGATCACAGTTCCCGTAGCATTAGAATCCGCAAAGGAACGCAAATTTAAGCCACTTGCCCAGACGACTTTGTAGTTCCACCATTCTGCGTTTGCCTGTTCGCTCATCGGTCGCACGGTCGGATGGTCTTTTTTCGAGAGGTAGTAGTGTGCGTTCAAGTCACAATAGCCAGTGGTACCATCATTCAGCTGCACCGGCGAAAGCCATCCCCAGCCGTTTCGCGCGCGCATAGCGTACACATGACTTAAATCAACGCGAAATTCCGTTCCAACCGCTATTGTTTTAATTACATTCGCGCTTCGTAGCGAAGGCGTGCTGTAAATGGAAACGCTATTGTGGTAGGCTTCATAGGTGTACCATTCGTGCGACGGATACCCCGTCACCTGAACCTTGAAGCTCTTTTTCACAGCAGTCGCTCTGGTTCTCTTTCCATCAGCAATCGCATAAGCCGTAATGGTTGCAGTACCAGCGCCAACCGCCGTAACCAAACCAGTATCCGGGTTCACAATAGCAACATTCTCATTGCTGCTCTGCCAGAACAAACCTGTATACCCCGATGCAATTTGTACATTCGGCGAAGAATAGAAGTAGCGGTATACGCCGCTGCTGGGGTTCGGGTAAAACGCATTGCTCGGCGAGACGCTGGAAGTAATTTTCAGCGTCGTATCCACGTTCATTGTAATTGTCGTGTTTTCGCTTAAAACACTGCTTCCGTTTTTCAGCGTAATCCCCGTCACCGCCTGTGGCGTGCGCAAAGTGCCCACTTGGCTCCAATCAGGATGATAGTAGCCAACAATGCCATAATAAGTCTGATTTACTTTCTTGGTTGTATCGTAGCTTTCAGCACAACTGACCCGTCTGATGCTCCAGTTGCCGCTGACAAATGTCACCACTTTTGAGCTGCTATTGTAACTTGTGACAATGCCAACATGCGACAAGCTTGATGACAGTTGCGTTGCAGCAGACGACTTGTAAGTATTCAAAGTGATAATATCGCCCGGCTGCGGCACATAGTTCGGATCATACTGTTTAGCATACTTTTTGTAATCCGAAAAGCTATTTGGATCAATCACGCAGTGGAACCAATCAGCGTGTGTTTCCCCCGTGCTGGGGCAGTATTCCTTATACGCCTTTACCGTATTCGGAATTATGCTCGTCGGAATACCTATCTGGCGCGCAACCACAGAAATGAAAGCCGCGCACCATGCGCCGCCTTGAAAGATTTGGTTGTTGTCTGTCCCTTTTGCGCCGTACATATCCTGCGCAAAGTCCGTATCAGACTTCGCAAACAGCATCGCCGCCTGTGCGAACTGTTTCCCCTTATCCGTCGCCGCCAGCGCCTTCCCTTCCCCCAGCGGCATCCAGCCAAACATCAGCGCCGCCGCAATCAGCAGTGCTGACAGGATTCGTTTGCTTCCATTGAGCCAGCTCGTTTTCATGGTTTCTCTCCTCCCCTATTCGTCCGGCTACACCCATTGCTGCGGACAGCATCCACCAGAGGCGCTGCACCGATGCTGTTCATATGTAAATTATACCTGACAAAAATCAACATGTCAAGAGTGACCAGCATAAATATGGCAATTTAGCGGATAAATTGACAGGTTTCGTTCGCGCGTCATGCCATTGCACTATGTAACCTGTTTTTCTTCGTTGTTACATGGTTTTCTTACACATAAAATAACGCTGTTTTTTTGAACCGCAAGTATATCGTTTTCGGCTAAAAACAGACGCGAATGGACAGGGCATTTTTGTGAAAAACCGCCGCCGTCTTTCCTGAAATTTCCTGAAAACTTTCGGAATACGCGGAATACCGAAAGAATTTCGGAAAACCGATGTAACTTCGTTTCAATTAACCCATGTGTGTGGTATGATTAGAGCATCAGATGACACCGAAACGTACAACAAAACGCATCGGGGCTGCTGATGGGGTTCCCCTCCCCCCCTCATAATGGGAAATTTCAAGCAACAAAGGAGGCTGCAAGGGATGGCTCGGAAGTATATGAAAATTGCCATGGTCGGACAGAAGCGCGTACCGTCCCATGATGGCGGCATCGAGGTTGTGGTGGGCGAACTGGCCAAGCGCATGGTGGCGCAGGGGCATTCCGTGACGTGCTATAACCGAACCGACAAGCAGCAGCCGCAGCCCGAAAATTTCAACGGCATCAGCCTGAAGTATGTACCGACCATCCAGAAGAAGGGACTGGCGGCGGTTTCCGCAAGTTTCTTCGGCTGCCTTTGCGCGGCGGTGGGCAATTATGACGTGGTGCATGTGCACGCGGAAGGGCCGGCGCTGTTCTGCTGGCTGCCGAAGCTGATGGGCAAGCGCGTTATCGTAACGGTACACGGGCTGGACTGGACGCGCGCGAAATGGCAAAACGGCATTGCGTCCAAGTGCATCAAGCTGGGCGAAAAGATGGCGGTGCGCCACGCGGATGAGCTGATTGTGCTGAGCCACGGCATGCAGCAGTATTTTGCGGACACCTATGGGCGCGAGACGCTGTTGATTCCCAACGGCGTGCCGAGCTACCAGCCGTGCGCGCCGGAGCTGATTCGCCAGTACGGGCTGGAAAAGGACAACTACATCCTCTATCTGGGACGCATCGTGCCGGAAAAGGGCGAACACTACCTGATTGAGGCGTACAAGCATCTGCCGACGGACAAGAAGCTGGTCATTGCGGGCGGCGCGTCCGACTCGCAGGAATATTTCGACGAGCTGCGCGAAATGGCAAAGGACGACGACCGCGTGATATTCCCCGGCTTTGTGCAGGGGCAGCTGCTGGCGGAATTGTACAGCAATGCTTACACCTACGTCCTGCCCAGCGACGTCGAGGGGATGCCCCTTTCGCTGATGGAGGCGATGAGCTACGGCTGCTGTGTGCTGACAAGCGACATCGACGAGTGCGCCTCCGTCGTTCAGGAGCACGGCGTGACCTTCCGCCGCGGCGATATCGACGATTTGCGCGCAAAGCTGGCGGATTTGCTGGCGAATCCGGCGAAGGTGGCAAAGTACAAGGCGGAAGCGCCGGATTACATCTGCCATTCGCACAACTGGGACACGGTGACGCAGCGGACGCTGGCGGTCTATCGCGGGGCTGTGCCGCAGGAAGAGCCGCATCGGGATTTGCTGCCGGCAGCGCTGGTGGCTGAGCTGGCAAAGCGCAAGTCGCTTGTGCGCGGCAAATAAAAAATCAGCATATATATAAGGAAGCGACTGCGACGGGCGCTTCCTTTTTTCGTGCATCCGCGCCTCCCCGGCTTGCTTTTTTGGCGATTGTGCTGTACAATAGGAAGATGGATGAGCCTACACAAGGAGGTGAGGACAGCATGTACGGCAAAGCCAAAGTCGGCAGGCCCGATTGGTACATGATGGGCATCTGTATCGTATTCGCTTTGACATTCAGCCTGCGCAGCGTGCCGCTGGCGGTGCTTCTGCTGCTGTTCATGCCCTTTTCGCTGCTCTCTCTCACGGGGGAACTGCCCCTGCCGACCCGCAACGCGCCAATCTGCCAGACATTGCTCTGCATCAGCATCCCGCTGCTCGTCATCGGCGCATTTTCCTCTCTGCTGCTCCTCCTGCCGAAGCTGCTCATTCCGTCCGCCTGCGTCTGGCTCTTCGGCGGCGCGCTGATGCTGTTCCTGCCGCCCGGCGCCTTCCGCAAATCACGCATGGCAATGTATTGGGCGGTGATTTGCTTCGCCGCCGTCGTCGCGCTGCTGATAATGCTCCTTCAGCGCTATCAGGCGTACGGCGACCTGTATGAGGGCTTATCCTATGACATTCTGCGTGTCATGATGAACGCGCGGACGCGCCCGCAGGTGCTGTATTCCGCGTATGTGTCCGGGCTGGCGGCGCTGGATGCAAAACGCACGGCGGCGCTGGAAAGTCTCGCGGCGCTGACGGGCGGAAACGTGCTGCCGTGGCTTTCCGAGGATGTACTGCAGCAGCTGGAATGGAGCCTGCGCGCAACGATTGAGAGAACGCTGCCATCCATCATGCCTGACCTGCTGGTCAAAGGAATCATGGCGTTCTCGCTGGGGATGCTGTTGTGCTGGCGCAAATTTCCCGATGCGGAGGACACGCCGTCCGCCGACCGCTGGTTCATGCCCACCCCGCTGGGCATCAGCATGGCGGTGCTGCTGCTTCTGAGTGCGGCGCAGCTGTTTACAACGAACGCGACAGTTGCGCTGGCGGCTTCGCTGCTGGGCAGTGTGGCGTTCTGGAGCTTCGCGGTGCAGGGCGTTTCGGCGCAGAATTTCGCCATGATACGCGCGGGTGCAACGCGCGGCCGCCGCTGGTTCCTAACCATCCTGATGGTGCTGTTCGTGCCGATTCTGCCGATGTTCGCGGGCTGCGTTGACCAAATCCGCGACCCGCGCGGACTGCGCGACGACCGCCATCGAAAAGACGATGATTTTCCTGATTTTTAAGATTTAAGGAGGATACAGATTATGAAGGTTATTTTGCTGGAAGATGTGAAGGGTGTTGGCAAGAAGGATCAGATTGTGAATGCGGCGGATGGCTATGCGCGCAACTTTCTGTTCCCCAAGAAGCTGGCGGTGGAAGCGACCCCCGGCGCGATGAAGGGCGTTGAGAAGATGCGCAAGGCGGAAGCCGAACGCGAAGCCCAGCGCCGCGCCGACGCGACGGCACAGGCGGACGCCCTGCGCGGCAAGGTCATCAGCATGTCGGTGAAGTGCGGCGCACAGGGGCGGCTGTACGGCTCGATTACGAGCGCGGAAGTTGCCGAGCAGCTGAAGGCGCAGCACGGCGTTGCGGTGGACAAGCGCGACATCAAGTGCGAGAACATCCGCGCCGTCGGCGATGTGGAGATTGAGGTTCGCCTGTACAAGGACATCTCCGCGAAGATGGTTGTGCATGTGGAAGCGGCGGCGGTGAAGTAAGGCAGTCACCGCCGGGGGGCTGTCCCCCGGTCTGCCGGAAGGTTTTCTTCCTATTATAATGGATTTTGTTTGCAGCAGGGGTTTCGCCTCTGCGGAGGCGACCAAAGGGCTTTCCGATCGCCCTTTGGA
>ERZ1027188.751-NODE-751-length-11805-cov-6.935149_pt1:5000-11805 | contig 11805 bp, 9 predicted proteins | sample MGYA00519273_ERZ1027188 | MGnify/ENA primary metagenome ERZ1027188 (study PRJEB26926, sample SAMN06164623) | human gut metagenome | biome: ENVO:00009003; feature: ENVO:2100002; material: ENVO:00002003 | host: Homo sapiens | place: USA | collected 2012 ... | reverse complement strand
GTGCAAACGGGACGCGTAATCGCGTTCGTCCAACAAAACGCCGTATTTTTCCTGAATTTCCGCGCGTTCCGAATCGCTTAAATCCGCCTTGATCCACAAATTGTGAATCATCGGCACGGCTTTTTCCCAATTTTTGTCTTTCAGCAAAATTGCGACGTACTTCAAAACCGCCTGCGTCGAAACGGGCGGATAAGAGCCGAACCAGTCGGCAAGCGTGTCCTCGTCCGCCTTTTTCAAAAGATTTTTTTCCGTGTTGCGCCGAATCAGATACAAACGGGGCCAGTCGCGGTGCGATTCCACGAACGCCTTGGCGCGCGGCTCGTCGAAATCCGCCTTTTCGTTCGTCAGACGCAGCCAGTCCGCGATATCCCGAATCAGCGGCGAACCGGACGCCCGCGCCATGCCGTCCGCCGCTTCAAAGCGTTCCGACACCGCCAGCCGCACCGCGTCCAAAGCGTTTTTCGTCAGATAATCGGGAACGGCGGACGACTCCTCGTCCGCGCGCGCCGCGCCCGCGCACAGGCAAAAGACGAGGATTAAGACCGCTTGGCGAAAATTTTTCATCCGTTCTCCGTTTCAAACGTAGATTATTATAGGTCTTAACTTAATTTTATGTTATTTATTTGCATAAACTTTTTCATTCGGAGAAAAAAAATGTTCAAAGGTTCCTATGTCGCGCTCATCACGCCGTTCATTGACAAAAATTTTGATGAGGACAGTTTCAAACGCTTTATCAACTGGCAGATTGACAGCGGAACGGAGGGGCTTGTCGTTTGCGGCACGACCGGCGAATGCGCGACCATGACCGCGGAAGAACATATGCACGTTGTCGACGTGTGCGTCAAAACCGCCGCCAAGCGCGTCCCCGTCATCGCGGGCGCGGGAAGCAACGACACGATGAAAACGATCTACACCGCGCAGACGATGCAGAATCTGGGCGCCGACGGCTTGCTGATCGTCACGCCGTACTACAACAAACCGTCGCAAAAGGGCTTGTTCGAGCATTACAAAGCCGTTCATGACGCGACCGCCCTGCCGATCATCCTGTACAACGTCCCCGGACGCACGGGCGTCGATATGTCCGTCGACACGATTTCCCTTTTGGCGAAACTGCCTCGCATCGCCGGCATTAAGGAAGCGTCCGCCGATTTGTCGAAAGTGCTGAAAATCCGCCGCAAAGTCCCCGAATCTTTCGCTTTGCTGTCGGGCGAAGACGCGACCGTCGCCGCTTTTCTGGCGCAGGGCGGACACGGATGCATTTCCGTCACGGCGAACGTTGCCCCCGCTCAATGCGCGCAACTGCACGCCGCTTGGCGCACGCAAAACCGCGCCGCGTTCAACTCCCTGCGCGACAAACTCGCCCCCCTGCATGACGCGATGTTCGTTGAAAGCAACCCCTCGCCCGTCAAATACGCCGCTTCGCTTCTGGGCTACGGCGACGGGTCTTTGCGTCAGCCCTTGTGGGAGATTTCCGACACGTCGAAAGAAGTCGTCCGCAGCGCCATGCGTTCGGCGGGAGTGCTGTAATGGCGAAAAAAACAACGCTGATTTCCACGGGAACGATCGCGAAAAACCGCAAAGCGCACTTCAATTACGCCGTACACGAAACGCTGACCGGCGGCATTGTGCTGACCGGCGCGGAAGTCAAGGCTCTGCGGCAGGGGAAAGTCAGCATCAACGAAGCGTACGCCATGCCCGAAAACAACGAAATCTACCTGCTGAACGCGACCATTACGGAATATGAATCCGCCGGCTACGTCAAGCAGGTGTCCAACCGCCCGCGCAAATTGCTGTTCCGCCGCCGCGAAATCAACAAACTGGCGGGCATGGTCAACCGCAAAGGCTTCACGCTGGTTCCGCTGTCTTTGTTTTTCAACGAAAAAGGCTTGGCGAAAGTCGAATTGGCTCTGGCGACGGGCAAAAACGCCGTCGACAAGCGCGAAGACATCAAAAAACGCGATTGGGACAGGGAAAAACACCGTTTATTAAAGGGCGGATGAGCATATCCCCTTGATTTTCAAGCGCGATTGTGCTTTGCTTAAAACGGTATCAGCATTACGGACAAAAGGTATGTCGAACATCAAAGAAAAACTCATGGCGTTCCTGCTGGCAACAACGCAGGACGAAGAATTGATCGTCGCGGGAAGAATCCCCGAACTTTTCCAGAAAAACAGGGACGCTGCCGTGCGGCTACTGGCAATGTGCGGCTTTTTTTTCTGTCTGGTGTTCCTGTGGCTGATCATGTTCTCGGTGTCTGGCTTCGCGTTCCAGCTGATTCTGCTGTTCACCGCGTTCGGCATTCTGGCGGGCGCCGTTTATAAAATCGGCTACAAAAACGTTTATGCGGCGTTGAAATATCCCGTCGTGGCGTACCCCGCGGCGTTCACGTTCGCGTTCGGCGCGCTGTATCTGCTGTCCGACGTTTTTTCGCAGGGCGGATTCTTCGCCGTTGTCACAATCTTTCTGGTCATCGGCGCGCTGGCGGGAGGTATTTACAAACTCCGTATGCAAGACGCCGTGCCCGTTTCAAACATTTCGCTGGCAATCGCGTCCTCGCTGATCATCATTTTCTTTTCGGGACTGATTCTGTCGTGCATTTCGCTGTCCGTGACCAATCAGCAGGAACGCGTCGAAGCGTGGGCGGAGCAAAAAAGAATCCGGCAGGCGCAGGAAATGAAGCAAAACATGATGTCCTGCACGACGGAAGAAGAATGTGCCCGTCTGCAAATGAACAAAAACAAGTTTTATCAGGAACACGAAATGGTCGCGCAGGAAACGTGCGAACGCGCCGTCGCCGCGCAGATTCCGTCGCGCTTTGAATGGACGGTCACCGCGAAAACGCCCAAATTCTCGCAGTATTCCATCGACGTTCTGAAAGAAACAATCATGCTCTCGGGGGACAAAGCGACCCTGATTGAAGCGGACGGGTCGAAAAAACCGTTCTCGTACACCTGCATTTACAACACGAAAACAAAAACGGCAAAAGCCAAAATCACACAGTAAAAAAAACAAAAACGAAAAGAAGAAAAGAACATGAAAACAACCGTAGAAAAAGAAACGACTTACGACGTTCTGGTCAATGCCGACGGCGAAGTCCTTTTTTGTCTGAAAGCGCGTTCTTTCAGCCCGAATTCGCCTCAAATGCTTTACAACGGCGAAGACAAAGTTTTGTTTTACAGACGTCCCGAAGAAACGATTTTGCTGGACTACATGCATCCCGACGTGCGCGGCGCGCTGGGCAAGGTTTCGGAAGTGCTGATTGCCGAATTCGTCGATCCGACGGCGGAAAATCCCGACAAGGCGGTCGTGCGCGAATACAACGTCGCTCTGCGCCACGTCAACAAATTACCCATGGCGACGATTTCCTGATTTTTTAAAACCGCCAACCAAGGCGGTTTTTCTTTGAAAGGTTTATGAAAATGTCCGTTACTGAAATTTTTTGCGATTTGGCGCGCATCCCCTCGCCGACTTTGGATGAATCGCGCGTCGCCCGCCGCATCATCGAATTGATGAGCGTCGACGGCGTGACCGTTCAACAGGACGAATACGGTAACGTGTACGGCTTTCTGCGCGCGACGGATTCCTCCAAAGCCCCGTTGATGATGACGGGGCACATGGACGTCGTCGGGGACGCGTCGCCCGTCGTCATAAACACGACGCCGGACGGCTTTTACGAAACGGACAAAACCCGCACGCTCGGCGCGGACGACAAAGCCGGCGTCGCCGCCGTCATCGCCCTTGTGCGCAAATTAAGCGCGACGCAAAACGTCAAACACGGCGGCATCGAATTTTTGTTCACGCGCGACGAAGAACAGAATCTGACCGGCGCGAAGCACGTTGATTACACGCGTTTCAAATCCGATTACGTCGTCGTTCTGGACGGCGACCTGCTGGGCGATTTTCTGGTTTCCGGCGCGGGCTTTACAAAATTGTTCATTGAAGCGTACGCCGCGAAAGGCGGTCATTCCGCCATTGACATCGACGACGAAACGCGCGTCAACGCGGCGCGGGCTTTGGCGCAGTTGGTCGCGCAAATGCCGCAGGGCGTGTACGAAAAGAACGATCAGGGCATCGTCACGTCCATCAATCTGGGCGCAATCGCCGCCGGCGGACTACAAAACAGGCAAACGGACGCGACGGGTGCCGCTTTTGACAAATTCTTGGCTTACGACGCGGTGACGAACGTCATCAACACGCACGCCTACGCCGCCTTTTCCATTCGCAGTTCGCAAAAGGAATCGCAACGGCGTCTGCACGCCGACATTTTGAAAATCGTGGCGGATTTCAACGCGCGCTATGCCGGCAAAGCCGTCTTTTCAGCCGATTTTCAGCAACATATGCTTCCGTTCGAGGACGCGCGCGACCCGAAAATGCCGGATTTGTTCGCAAAAGCGGCGACACAATGCGGCGTGAAAGCGCACATCGCCTCTTTCCACGCGGGCGCGGAAACGCACATCTATTCGCACAAGCAAAACGCTTTCGGCAGAACGTTCAAGCCCTATCTGATGGGCGCGGCGAACATTTACAATATGCATTCGCCGAACGAACGCGTTGAAATCGCGTCCATGGAAAAAGGCTTTGAACTTTTGGAAACGCTGTTTGAAAAATTCAATCAGTCGGCGGATTGAATCCCGCGCACCGTCAGACGCGTAATTTCGGACGGAGCCAGAAAGCGAAGCGGCGGTCCCCACAATCCCGCGCCGCGCGACACATACAAAACGGCTCCGTCCTTTTTGTATATCCCCGCCAGATACTTGTTCGCGCGCTTTGACATGAAATGAAACGGGAAAATCTGCCCGCCGTGCGTATGTCCCGACACCTGCAAATCAACGTACTCCGCCGCTTCGTCAAACGCGATCGGATAGTGCGACAACAAAATGCGGTATTCGTCCGAAACGCTCTTTTTAAACGCGTCGGGCAGATTTTTATGCCACGGCGAATTGATGCCCGCCACAAAAACCGGATATTTCGCGGGCAGGCGCAAGCCGTCGTTTTGCAGGACAACCATGCCGTGCGCCGCCAAATCGTATATCGCCGCCGGCAAACGCTTGTAAAACTCGTGATTGCCCCAGACCATGTAAACGCCCTGCGGCGCCTGAATTTTCTGCAAAACGGGCAGAAATTGCTTTATGTGCGCGAAATCGTCATCCAAAATGTCGCCCGTCAGAAACACCGCGTCGGGATGTTGCGCGTTCACCCGATTGACGATTTTTTCCAGCCGCGCCGTTTTATAATACCTGTTTAAATGCAAATCGCTCAACTGCACGAATGTCGCTTCTCCGGCAAATTTGTCCGTCGTCAACTCGACCTTTTTTATGGACGGGATTTTCATGCCGGCGTACAGACTGAAAAATCCGGCAAACAGCGCGCACAGCACCATCGCGGCGTTCGTTTTGTTCAACAGCGGATAACTTTCCGGATTTTTCGGATGATATTTCGGATTGTGCCGCTTGAACAGTTTTAGAATCGAATACGTCGAAAACCAGACGAAATCGCGCGCCATTAAAAACACGAAAATCAGGAAAACCAGTCCGAACAGGAAAAAACTGAAAAAAATCACGCCGGACGCGGCGATTTGCGCCCAGCCGCCCGCTTTGAAAACCGACGCGACGATTGCGGGCGAAAACCATCCCCACACGATAAAAATCGACCCGATCCATTTGTAAACGGGTTTCAGCGACACATAACCGAACAGCGTCTTAATGGTCACGGCGCTGGCGGAAACGGCTATAATCAGCGCTCCTGCCAGAAATATCATCATCGGCGGCTCCTTTCGCACGCATCCAGTATACGCAAAAAGCCGCCTTTTGAAAATCATATTCCGCGCCGGCACGCAAAAGCCCCGATTTCTCGGGGCTTGCGGCTTACTTCGACGGCTGTTTGGGCTGTTTCTTCATCGCGTCTTTTTTCTTCTGTTCTTCCATCGTGTTTTTGGAATCTTTTTTAGAATCGCAACCACAGTTTGTCATGTTCTTCCTCCTTGTTAAATGTTACGCTATGAATATAAAAAGCCCCGCGCGCCGTGACAATCAGGCTTTTCGATATGCGACAATCGCCGATAGACTTTGCGATATTGCACAAAATCATACATTTGCGCGGACGCGAAAGCGGCATATAATCGCCTTAAACAAATTGACGAAAGGACTGTCATGAAAAAAGGCTTGATATTGGAAGGCGGCGCCATGCGCGGATTGTTCACCGCGGGCGTTTTGGACGCGTTTTTAAAGCACAAGGTCAAATTCGACGCCATGGTCGGCGTTTCGGCGGGCGCGGCGTTCGGATGCAATTTCAAATCAAAGCAAATCGGGCGGGTCATCCGCTACAACACCAAATTTTGCAGGGATAAACGCTATTGCAGTCTGAAATCGCTGATTAAAACGGGCGATTTGTACAACGCGCAATTCTGTTATCACGAACTGCCCGAAAAGCACGACGTTTTCGACACGCAAACCTTTTTGCAAAATCCGATGGATTTCTTCGTCGTCTGCACGGAATTGACGACGGGCAAACCCGTTTATAAAAAATTGGACACGTTCGGCTATGAAGATCTCGAATGGATTCGCGCATCCGCCTCCATGCCCGTCGTATCGAACGTTGTCAGAATCGGCGATTATCAACTGCTCGACGGCGGCATAGCAGACGCCATTCCGTGCCGCTTCTTTGAAAATAAGGGATATCGCAACGTCGTCGTCCTGACGCGCCCCGAAAATTACCGCAAAAAACAAACGCGCCTGATGCCGCTTTTGAAAATGCTGTACCGCAAATATCCCGAATTCGCGCACACGTTTGAAAAACGCTACGCCGC
>ERZ1027188.749-NODE-749-length-11824-cov-10.764551_pt1 | contig 11824 bp, 15 predicted proteins | sample MGYA00519273_ERZ1027188 | MGnify/ENA primary metagenome ERZ1027188 (study PRJEB26926, sample SAMN06164623) | human gut metagenome | biome: ENVO:00009003; feature: ENVO:2100002; material: ENVO:00002003 | host: Homo sapiens | place: USA | collected 2012 ... | reverse complement strand
GTGAACACCGGGGAGAGATTTTCCAGCGTGATTTCCTTTCCCTGAAAAGTCACGATTTCTGTTTCCTTTTTGTATCTGATATTGCTTATAAAATCACCTGTCCTTTCCATAATGCTGCTGCCGTTTCAGTTCTGCCAACACCTCCGGCGGGATACGGTCTACCAGCCGCTGAATGTCGTGCAGCTCGCTTTCCAGCTTTGCCCGTTCCATCGTATCTTTCATCTTGCCCTTTTCGCTGGCTTTGGCTCTGGCTTCCAACTGTTCATTTTCTGCCAAAAGGTCGTTTATTGTGACCTTGTATTTTTTGAGCTGACCGGAGAAGTTCTCCATCTGCGGAAACCACTTTTTCAGCAGGGAGAGGGCTTCCTCTTTCTTCTTTCCGGCGTTGAACGGGGTAATATCGCCCAGCGTGGCTTCAATGGCTCTTGCCTGTTTGGAGAGATTGACCGCCTGCTTGAACAGACGGGTGGGGATATGCTTCCTGCCTGTCTTGCTGGCACTTTCCCCACGCTCCAAGTCGGGATATTTCTCCACCATATAAGCGTGAAAATCGTCCTGCCATTTTGTGAGGTTGGCTCTGTTCCCTATAATCTCCTTTGCACACAGGCGGTTGTCCTCTGTCAGCGGGACAAAGACCAAATGCAGGTGGGGCGTTTTCTCGTCCATGTGTACCACCGCCGACACGATATTTTCCCGTCCTACCCGGCCAATGAGGAAGTCCGCCGCCCTCTGGAAAAACGCCTGTATCTCCTTTGGGGATTTCCCCTTGAAAAACTCCGGGCTGGCAGTTACCAGCGTATCGACAAACCGTGTGCTGTCCTTGCGGGTTCGGCACCCGGCCTGTTCAATGCGGTTTTGAATGAAATGATAGTACCTGCCCTCTGGCTTGACGATATGAAAGTTGTACTTGCTCCGGCTTGTGTCAATGTCGGGGTTGCTGGCGTATTGTTCTTTCTGTCTTTCGTGATGGGCTTCCAGCGGCCTTGCCGGGTTGCCCTTGTGCTTCTCAAACCGCAAAATTGCGTGTTGTGCCATTCTGCTCCTTTCCCCATTCCTTTCCTATCCGGGGTTTTCCACAGGGAAAATCCCGCAGAAATTAGCTCGGATAGGATTGGAATGGATAGAATATAAATAAATCTTTTTAATCTTTGTATTTCTATATACCGTCCGGTTTTCGTACTTCCGGGGAGTGATTTCCTCACTTCATAAGTACGGTTTTCAGCCCTCCGGCGTACCAGAACCGGATTTCTTGAAGTCGGTGTTTGGAACCGCTTCATAGGATTTTGGGAAAATGCGGTTGGGTTTTCCACAGCCCTGCTTCTGGATCTCCACCAGCCCGGCGTATTGCAGTTCCCGCAGGGTGTTTACCGCTTTCTGCCGCCCACAGTGGAGCAGGTCAACCACCTCGCAGATGGGATAGTACAGATAAATCCGTCCGCAATCATCCGCCCACCCATTCTTGCGGGATAACTCTGTCCGGCGCAGGATAAAGGCGTACAGAACCTTTGCCTCGTTGGACAAGGGCTTGAATGTGGGGGCTTCAAAGAGGAAATTCGGGAGCCGGGTGAAGCTGAACGCCTTTTCCGGCTGATGGATATAGATGGTATTTGTCATAGTGCGTTTTGTGGACGGTTAGAAGCCCGTTTTCCGGGGCGGGCGATACTTTATACCACCAGCCCCGGTTTGGGGCTTGCGAAGCCTGATAAATCAAGGCTTTTTTCGCTCCTAACTGTCCACAGCAGACCTCCTTTTCCGTTCACTTTCTGTTTTCTGCCGCCTGTGAACTCTGGCGGCACAGCCGGGGCAGTATTTTGCCCGGTTGGATTTGGGGACGAACACACCGCCGCAGACCTCACAGCGTTTCAAGTCCTTATCCCGGAAAATCTCCGCTTCCAGCGTCCCGTCCAGCGGCAAGACCGCCCAGCGGAACCACTTACAGCAGACCGAGAAAGAAATCGTCTGCGGACAGGTGCAGGTGTCCCCATCGTCAAGGACAATGCAGTTGCCGTCCTCACAGCAACAGCACTCCCGGCGTATCAGGCTGGCCGCCTGTTTTCTCTGCGCCGGGGTCATGCGGTAAAGGGAACCGTCCGGCCTGCGTTCCAGCGGCGGCAAGTCTTTATAGGGGTTATCTCTCATGCGTTCCCTCCATTTTGCTTTCCGTTGCCGTTCTCCCCGAAAAGGTTTCCTGCCCCATTCCTGCGGCGTGTTCCGGCGTTGGCACGCTCCTCGCAACTTCGGGACATTTTGTCCCGAAGTCCGACTCCTTGCGGTGCTTCCCCAGCCGGGGTATTCCTTTTCGGACGGTCATTCTGTTTTCAAGGTGCCGTCCATCGATGAACTACCCTAAGTCTACACGAAAAAAATGCAATTCCCGGAATATTGCGAGAATTGCATTTTGATGAAGTTTACACTTTGGAAATTGCATTTTTGCAATCATTCTGTATAATGGAAGTATGCGGAGGAGGTGCGTATCTATGGCTTTACCCGGAACGCCCGGACAGCGGATTTCCGATTTATGCAACGGGAACCACATCACACAAAAGGAACTTGCGGAGAAGATAGGCGTTTCCGCTTCCCAGTTGAGCCGCATTGTCAGCGGCGAAACAAGAACGGTCAGCAGTGATATTCTCATAGGTGTGGCAAAGGAATTTAAGGTATCGACAGACTACATACTGGGCTTGTCTACCGTGAGCGTTCGTAAAAGCTACGATATTTCTGAATTAGGCTTGTCCGAGGGAGCCGTGAGGGGGCTTGTGACGGGTGCTGTTGATGTGCAAATCCTCAACCGCCTGTTGGAACACAGGAATTTTCCTAAGCTGATAGATTTGATACGGATTTATTTTCAGGATACGGCGGCAAAGGGCATAACAGCAAGAAACCAGCTTATCGAGATGGCAACGGCTTCCCTGTCCGACCTGATGAAAGAACACCCGGAACACCGGGCAGAAGCGAAGCAGGATTTACAGCTTTTGAACGCCCAAAAGATAGGGGAACATGAAGCGGAGATTGAAAAAATCAAAAATGTGTTCCTGGCTATCCTGCGGGACATTAAGAAAGACATTGACAACGGGGAACAGCCGGGAGAAGCTGTGACCGCCGCTATGTTCCAAGCCATGCGGGACGCACTGGCGGAACAGAAACAAAAACCACTTTCCATTGACGATGTAACGGCGATGATAGCTGGACAGATCGGACAGCTTACACCGATGGATAAAGAAACTGTTGAAATGTTCCAGCAGTTTGCGAAGAAGATGATTGAGCAGGCAGGAACAAAGTGATAAATTTGAATTGTGAGGGAAAATACAGATGAATCAAGGAAGAATTATTGTGATTACAGGCTCACCGGGGACAGGAAAAACAACAACTGCGTCAATTGTCGCAAAGGAATCAGATATGGATAAATCAGTGCATATGCACACCGATGACTTTTTTCATTACTTAAGCAAAGGCGCAATACCACCACATTTGCCAGAATCCAACGAGCAAAATCTGGTTGTCATTGAAGCCTTTTTAGAAGCTGCAAAGCGATATGCTCGTGGCGGATATGATGTAATTGTAGATGGGATTGTCGGGCCATGGTTTTTGGAGCCATGGAAAGCTCTTGCCCAAGAAGATTACGAGGTACACTATATTGTATTAAGAGCGAGTAAAAAAGAAACTATGAAGCGAGCTGTGGAACGCTCAAAATTAGATAGAAAAACAAATATTGAATTAGTGGAAACAATGTGGGAGCAATTTTCCGGTTTGGGAGTATATGAATCAAATGTCATAGACACAACTACATTCACAATTAAAGATACGGTTTCCGCAATAAAAGAAAGAGTTGCATGTGGGACGTCTTTACTATCTTAGACATTCCCATTTGTCAGGAAGATAGCAAAGCCAGCCGAGCCAGTCAACGGTCAAGATGAACGGCGCATTTCATGCGCCGCCGTTGACAGTCCCGCCCGTCTTTGCTAAAGGGTAATCAAGGCGGGAAAGCCCTAAAATGGCTTCACACCTATTTCAATAATTGGAGGAGATAAAAATGAGATCAGAAAAGGAAGTTTATGATATTGTTTTGAATTTTGCAAAAACAGACAAACGCATTCGCATGGTTACTTTGGAAGGATCTAGAACAAATACAAATATTCCGCCTGATGATTTTCAGGATTTTGATATTACTTTTTTTGTTACGGATATGGACAGCTTCACAAGTGATGATAAATGGCTAGATATATTTGGTGAAAGGTTGATTCTGCAAAAGCCGGAAGATATGGAATTATTTCCAGCTGTAGAAAAGGGATTTTCATATTTAATGCTGTTTACTGATGATGTTAAGATAGATTTAACTTTGCTGCCGCTGGAACTGATAGACGAGTATTTTACATGGGATAAACTGGTAAAGTTACTGTTGGATAAAGACAACCGTATCGTAAAGCCGCCAATACCAACGGATATAGACTACCACTTGCAGAAGCCTACTCAAAGAATGTTTGACGATTGCTGTAATGAATTTTGGAATACTACAACATATGTAGTAAAGGGCTTATGCCGCAAAGAAATTCTTTTTGCTATTGACCATATGAATGATATAGTACGAAAAGAATTGCTTCGCATGATTTCCTGGCTGATTGGTATCAAACAGGGATTTCATTTCAGTTTGGGAAAAAACTATAAATTTATGAAGCAATATGTCCCAGAGGAATTGTGGGAACGACTTATGTCCACTTATAATATGGATTCCTATCCCCATATGTGGGAATCCTTTGAACAATGTATGGCATTGTTCCGGGAGGTTTCGTCAGAAGTGGCATGCCAGTTGGATTACCAGTATCCACTATATGATGAAAAAATCAGTAATTATGTGATTCGGCAAAAGAAAAAATATGGCATTGAAGATGATAACAAATAAAATTTTTTCAATCGAAAAAATTTATTTTGATTATTCAATTTTGAAAAACTGAATACCTCAAAATCAGAAAGAGAGCGGCCAAGCACTTTGAGGGATTGGCCGCCTTGTCCACCCATCCAGCGGGACAGCGGGCGGAGGTCAAGGCCGGGTGTAAACCCGTTCATTTCAGCCTTGACGGTTGCCCGTTGTCCTGCTACTTTTCCGGGAGTGTGGCCACAACTTCGGGACACTTTGTCCACAAGTTGGAGCGTAGGACGAGGAACTGGGGCTTTCATATACGCCCTGTCTGCTGATGAGTCCAGACCTGCGCTTGCGGCTCCACGCCACGCAAGCACAGCCCTGTTTTCCTGCCGCTTCAAATGCCCTTGCCCTCCCCGGCGGCAACGGCATTTTCACGGCAACGCCGGCAGAGCGTATAACACACTACACTTTGCTTCGCAAAGTCGTGTGCCAAATGGGGGCGTTGCCCCCTTTGGAAACCCCCACAAGAAAAGGCGGTACGCTACCCCTCCACGGGGCGCATACCGCCTTTTCTTGTTATCCAGCCCTCCGGCTGTATCGGTTGAGCAAAAGTCCGCGTGGGATTGATGTGGTATCTTTAACTTTGGGAAACTCCGCGCTCCCATTTGCTGACGGCCCGATCCGACACATGCAGCCTGTCGGCCACCTGCCGCTGTGTCAGCTTTTCCGCTCTGCGTAATTCGGCAATAAATGCACCGAATGCTTTTTGATCCATGGCATTCACCTCGCCTTTATTGTAACGTTTTGTCTATAAAAAGCAACAAACCGTTGGTTGAATCACCGTGTGAACAACAATTTGCCCGTGTTGTAAGCCGTCTTCTATCTGGCCTGTTTGCCCCTGTGAGCCGCTGTGTGCGATTCTTTGAGCAAAGGCAAGTGTGTACCCGCTTTCGCCCGTGAAAGTGAACGTACCATGCCAAAACGACGAGCAAACGGCGAAGGCAATATCCGTAAACGAAAGGACGGACGCTCGGAGGGCCGCTACACCGTCGGTCACGATCCAGAAACTGGCAAGGCCATCATCAAAAACGTCCTCGGCACGACACAGGCGGAAGTCAAGGAGAAGTTGAAAAAGGCAATCGAGGAAAATGTGGGCATCGACTACGGACGGGCCAGGAACTACACCGTGGGAACATGGCTGGAGGTCTGGATGGAAAACTACGCGAAAATCAAGCTGCGCCCATCGACCTACAAAACCTCGCAAGGCTTTCTGAAAAACCACATCAAGCCGCAGATCGGCAGCATTCCGCTGGCAGACCTGACCTCTCTGGACTTACAGCGGTTCTACAAACACCTGCTGGACGGTGGCCGGGTTGACCGCATCGAAGCGAAAAAGAAACCGAAAGGGTTAGCACCGAAAACCGTGCGCAACATCCACCAGATGATCGGTTCGGCGTACAATCTTGCCATGGAACAGCGCCTCGTCACGAAAAATCCCACACAGGGCTGTGCCTTGCCGAAGGTAGAGCACAAGGAGATGAAAACGCTGACCGCCGACCAACTCAGCGCCTTCTTCCGAGAAGCCAGGGATAGTGGTGTGTACGAGCTCTACTACCTCGACCTCGCCACCGGACTTCGGCGGGGCGAACTGCTGGGGCTGAAGTGGACAGACGTTGATCTCGACCGTGGTGTGCTGAAAATCCAACGGGCCATCTCACGGCAGAACGGCAAAGTAGTCGAAGCCCCGCTGAAAACGAAAAACGCCTACCGCACACTGCCCCTGTCGGCGGATGCGATAGACGTTCTGATGCAACAAAGAAGAAAAACGGGCAACAGCGAATGGGTATTCCCATCGCCCACCGGAGGCCCCATGTCACCGGACAGCGTCCTGCACATGCTCCAGCGGGTGCTGAAACGGGCGGGGCTGCCCCGCATCCGTTTCCATGACCTACGCCACCCGTATGTCAAGCACACGACAAAAATTTTTAGCTTGCGCTTGATGGATTTTCAAGCGCAGGCTTATCCTGATGCTCGGCAAAAAACTCGCGGAGCTTGTCAGCTTCATCGGGGAGGACAAAGCCAAAGCCCTGTCCGTCCACTCTGCAATAGAAAGCGATTTTCATGACTGCCACCTCAATCAAAAATGTCCTGGATTTTGTATGCGATCTCGATGCGCTTATCGGGATATACCAGCACCCGGTCGATCAGCAGCTCGGCCAGCTCGGTGGTCAGCGTGTCCGCATCGAAAATCACCTTGGACGCTTCCTTGCGGCTGTCCTGCCGTGCCTGTTCGTCCCGTTTCTGCTTCGCCTGTGCCAATACTGCGGCATAGGCGTTTTTCGTTTTCAAAAGCAGCTCGTCACACGCGGCCTTTTCCGCCTTGTAGGTGTTCAGGTCGATCTCGCCCATGAGATAGCGTTCATACAAGGCGCGCTTACCGTCTTGCAGTGCCCCGATCTGCTGCTCATATTCGGTGCGTTCCGGTACGGAAGCATCCACCCGGAGCGTACCGTCAGGGGCAAGCGGTGCGGCGGCCTCCAACTGCTTTTTCAGCGTCAGGAATACCGCCTGTTCCAGCTCTGCGGCGTTCAGGCGCATCTTGTGGCAGCGGCTTTCAACGTCCGCCTCAGAATGGCGGCAGTAATAGTACGAGGTTTTCTGCATGGTGCGGGATAGCGCATGACCGCAGCAGCCGCAGAAGGCTTTGCCTTTCAGCGGGTAGTCCCGCTTCTTTTTGTTGGGCTGGGAAAAGCGGAGCTGGCTGGCCTGCACGGTATCAAACACAGCTTTCTCGACGATGGCCGGGTGATGGTCGGGGATGATGTACCACGATTCTCTGTCCTTCAGGCGGCTTCTGTTGCCGCCTACTTCGAGAACCGCCCGCTTGCCGATCACATACACGCCGGTGTAGCGTTCGTCCTCCAAAATGCGGAGAATGGTGGATGTACTCCAAATCCCGTGACAGCGGGAAATATCGTGGGTGTGATTGCCGTGCGCCGCTTTGTACTGGCCGGGGGTAGGGATGCTTCTGCGGAACAGCTCCCGCGTGATGGCGGTGGCGTTAATGCCCTCGGCGGCAAGCTGGAAGATGAGCTGCACAACGGCAGCGGCCTCCGGGTCAGGCTCCATTTTGCCATCGGCGCTTTTGCGGTAGCCGTACGCTGGAACGGGCAGCACCAGCAGGACGCACGGTGGTAAATCTCATACAGCCCGCCGAAGTCAAAGCCACGGTCGTAGCAGGCTTGGAGCGCCTGCGCCTCCGTAATGCCCCACTCCACGAGGGGATACCGCTCGTCCTTGCAGCGCCACGCTTCATCGGCGGCGATGCCGACGTAGTGGATCGCGCCCAGCTCGCCTTTGAGCCGGTTGACCTCCTTGGTGATGAGGTGCGTTTTGAGCTGCCCGGTACACCAGCGGACGCGGATTCCCGGCCAGCCGTTGCCGTAGGGCGGGATGCCCAGTCTTGCGCGGTTTTCCAGACTACGGGGCTTCTGCTTGGGTTCATCGAACATCAGGTATTCAAAGCCCTTGGGATGCCGCAGCGTGGTGATATGGATGCTGCGCTCCCGAAAAAGATGCTCGTCCAGTTTGGAAAGGTGTTCGTACATCTCAGGGAACTCCATGCCGGTGTCTGCCGACAGCACCATGTCGATGGGCATATCCCGTTCGATCATCAAAAGCAGCATGGCGGTACTGTCCTTGCCACCGGACAGGCTAACGGCGTGAAACTGCTTGCCGTTTGTGTTCTGAATGGGTTCCCGCATGGGGAAGCCGCTCCGTTCTCACTCCTTTCCCACATCACAGCTCATAGATGGGCTGCTCGTGTTCGTAGTAGGGATCGCACAGGGCGGCAAGCTCAGCCACCAAGTCCTCCAAATCCAGAGAAATCTCGCTGTCCGCCCAGTCGTTGCCCTTGTAGACGCGGTACTCGGTGACGTATTCGCCTTCTCCGGCGTTCACGCTGAATTTGGCAACGACGGCAAAGCCCATATCCTCCAGCAGCCACAGCTCCATCGACCGGGCAGCAAACACCGCGCCGATATAGCTGTCGCCCACGTCCTCATAGAGAAGCGTCGCTCGCTGCTTGAACAGCTCCGAGCTGCGATAGTCCAAGCTCAGCGCATTTTTGCCGTCTGCGCGGTAGGCATAGACCGTTTCGGCCTTGTTCCAAACGGCTTGCAGCAGGGCGTGATAGTCAATGTTTTCCAGAAACTCGTCGATCTCCGTTTCCGTGTAGCCGACCTCCGTACCCTTGCGGAACAGCGTGGTCAGCGCTTTTTCCAGCTCAGTTACTCTGCTCATAGTAATTCCTCCAATCACTTTAATGACACCGTTTTTTCCGGTCAGGAAGGATATGCCCCTCAATGACGGCGGCGTGTTTGCGGATTTTGATTTCTCCGCGTTTCTCGGATGCCCGCGCCTTGGCATATCCCACGTCGGAGAGGAACAGCCGCAGCCGTTCGCCCTTTTCACCCACAGGGGATTTCCACGACAGGACATCAAAAATAATCATGTGGCGGGTTTCGTCCATAAAGCGCTCCAGCGCAAGGATGCTGTGCCCGCCGACAAAATCATCAGCGTTCATATTCGGCACCTCGCGCTCTGATCTGAAAGGCGGCAAGCCCGTAACGGGCGATCAGAGTGGCATTGACGATCAGGCGCAGCGCCTCCGGGTCGATCACCTCCGGTTCTGCTAAGTCCGCCATCGTGACCGCCTCCGTCTTGTCGCAGAGGTCGCGCGCCGCCATGAACAGCGCGTAGTTGTGCGGCGAGGTGTTTTTCAGCACCGAATAGCCGAACTCGATCCCGTCCTTGCAGAAGCAATTTGCCGTGCGGCGGTAAATATCGTCGTTGGAGGTCAGCAGGTACATGGCCGCATAGTAGGCGTTGGTGTCTCTGCGGCGGCGATAGCCCTGCACGGCGCACTGATACTGCATCCTGCGCTCATGCTGCTCGTTGCTCCAAAGGCTTCCGGGATAGTGCTTGATCAGCAGGTTCAGGCGCGAGGACAGGCGGCGGTCGCGGGGGAATGTTTCCATGACGGCCTCGCGGTAGCCGACCACACCGGCCTCAATGCGCTCGGCCAGCCACGGGCAGCGCAGGGCGGTACAGCCCAGCTTTTTCACATACTCGGTACAGAGCTGGCAGCTCACATCTTTGGGCGTGTATTTGAACGTGTTGATATACATGGCGTCCTCCTTTTGGCATGAAAATAGCGGACAAACAAACTGCTTGTCCGCTCAACGGCTCTGGTCGCGCTGGCGCTTTTTCTGCCATGCGTCCAGTAATTTGAAAATGGTGTTCTCAATCTGGAACGGGGTATAGGAACGTGGGAAGTATTTGCGGAGTTTTTCACCGGAAAGGGTAATGTCGTTTTTCTCCGGTTTCTTCTGCTCCATCATGATGTCCAGCATGGAATCGTCGTTGAGCTTTCCCTCGCGGGAGAGCATCTTCATCCGCTGTGCTTGTGAGAGCGAGGGCGTGGCCTGCTCGCTGTCAATGGCGGTGAGTAGCATCTGCTGCTCCTCCGGCTTGAGGTAGGAGATTTCCACGGCAGGGGTCATACCGATCTTCTTCTCGTCCACCATCTGCTGAAGCTCCGGGGAAAGTTCTGTCAGGCGGATGTAACGGCGCACGGTGTCACCACTGATACCGGCATCTTTTGCAACTGTGTCATCTGCTCGGAAATTCGCCGCAACTTGCGGCGAATTATTTTCATCTGCCTTTTCCTTTGTTTTTGCCGGTCTGCCAGCCTTGCGGCGGATAGCTTCCAGCTTCATTTTATACGCCTGCGCCCGTTCAGAGGGCAGGATATTCTCTCGCTGGAGGTTGCTGTCCACCATGATAATGGTGGCAGCGTCCCGGTCAATGTCGCGGACAATGACGGGCATGGTGGCCAGCCCAGCCAGCTCGCAGGCGTGTTTGCGGCGGTGGCCTGCGATCAGCTCATAACCGCCGTCCTCCCGTGGCCGTGCCAGCGCGGGGACGAGGACGCCGTATTCCTTGACGCTTTCGGCGGTTTCCTGCATGGACGCATCCTCTCGCACCTGAAAGGGGTGATCCGGGAACGGATGCAGCTCAGAGAGCGAAATCTGAACAACTACTTCCTGCTGCGGTTTCGGCTTTTTGGATGGCACGGGCTTTTTGCCCGGTTCCTTCTGCACGGTTTTTTCAGGCATTGTGTTCCTCCTGTCGGCATCTGATTTTGGGTACAAAAAAAGGACATTTCTTCTTTTCAGAGGAAATGTCCTGATTTCTTGGACGGGCTGACAGCCCGCCCAAACGGTATTTTATTTTTGTCGTTACTATAACACCCCCTACGAAATAACTACTTCGCGGCTCGATTTTTCGGTTTGGAAAAGGATGAAAAACCTTGCCAGATAACCGAAAACCCTTGATATACGGGGCTTTTCCGGTTTGTCGTAATTATACCGTAAGGGCACTCCTGCGCCAGCCTGTTGCTGAAAGAGGGCGTACCGATGAAGCAGATTCAAGAGTGGTTAGGTCACAGGGATATTTCCACCACGGCGAATATCTACGCGCATCTGGATTCGCAATCCAAGAACCTGAGCGCCCGGACGATGGATAACACGCTGACATTGCTCGAAGCGCAGCCCATAAAGAAGTGGTAATTTGAACAGCGGCGGCACCTGAGAAATCGAGTGCCGCCTTTTTTGCTGTCAATTTGTACCCAAGCTGCGGGAAGAATCTTGTGTAGTTCTGTGAATAGCTATTTGCCGCGATTGCTGGTATGATTTGTACCGAACCCGAAAATCACTACTTGAAAATAAAGGGGAGATGTTTATAAGAAAAGTACGGGATTTTTACAAAGCGACAACAAAAAATCACTACCCAATGTAGAATTGAGTAGTGATACTTGGCGCAGACGGTGGGATTCTCCCGCGCCCTTGCAACAGTCCGCAGGACTGTTGCAGCCCGGCGGGACGCAAAGCGCCGGGCACGGGC
>ERZ1027188.747-NODE-747-length-11830-cov-4.826921_pt1 | contig 11830 bp, 8 predicted proteins | sample MGYA00519273_ERZ1027188 | MGnify/ENA primary metagenome ERZ1027188 (study PRJEB26926, sample SAMN06164623) | human gut metagenome | biome: ENVO:00009003; feature: ENVO:2100002; material: ENVO:00002003 | host: Homo sapiens | place: USA | collected 2012 ... | reverse complement strand
CAAGGCTATTCGTCGGCAGCGTCAGATGTGTATAAGAGACAGCGTAAAAACAAATCGAAAATTCTTATGAAAAGATTTATCAAACTAACCCTCGCAGTGGCGATGGCGATGATTTCGACCTCGCTCTATGCACAGAAACTTGCGCGTATAAACATGCAGGAGATTGTCTCCGTCATGCCGGAGTTCAAGGAGATGCAGACCAATCTCGAAACTTTCGGCAAGGATTTGCAGGAGCAGTTGGAGCAGATTCAGGTCGAGTTCAACAATAAGGCTGCCGATTTCCAGAAGAATCAGGCTACCATGGCGGAGTCCGTAAAGCAGTTCAAACAGCAGGAGTTGGAGCAACTCCAAAACCGCTATATGGAGTTCCAGCGTGTTGCGCAGAGCGACTATCAGAACAAGTCCAACGAACTCTTCGAGCCGGTGCAGAAGAAGGCTATGGAGGCTGTGAGCAAGGTTGCCAAGGCGGGCGGCTATACTGCCGTTTTCGATACCTCGGCAATGGGTCTCGCTTTCTACGACGAAGCGTTGCTGACCGACCTTGCGGCTGCCGTCAAGGCTGAACTCGGCATCAAGGACGAGCCTGCTCCTGCGAAATAACGGTGCGTGATAACGGGCAGTATGCCGCGTTGTCTTCGATATTCCGGCTTCGGTCATTTACGTCATGTAAACTCCCTCGCCGGAAATCTCAACGCCTTGCATCTTGCCCATTCTGACGCACCGCAGAAGTATAGGTGCGTGATAACGGACAACAAACAAAGGCGACTATTCGATATAGTCGCCTTTGTTTGTTGTTTAGTGTCCTTAACCCCGCTACGCGGGCTTTTCCTCCTTCGCACCTCGGCAGTCCGAGTAAACTCGACTGCTCTCGGCTTGGCGTCGGTTAACGACCTTAAAGACTTTAAGGACTTTTTTTAGTAGGAAGACTGCCTATCCTATCTCCCGAAAATATCGTTGAGCAGTTTCGCAAGACGGTAGCCGGCTCTGCGAATCTGGTCTTCCGCCAGCGGCGTAAACTCGTTGAGATACGGTACGCGTTTGAGTTCCGCACCCTCCTTGTAGGCGTGGACGGGATACGAACGGTGTGCCGAATCCTCCGCCCAGTCGTAAGGTTCTCCCGCGACGGTCGCGGCTATGCGCTCGTCGCTCCACGTGTCGAGCAGCAGCGCGGTGTCGCTGAACGAGAACGGATTGCGGCGCGTGAAAACCTCTTCGTCCCAGAACGTGTGATACTTGACGTTGCGGTTGTCGAAACGCACCTTGTATTTGCCGATGGACATGTCCTCCGGATTGTACTGAATATGCTCCGGACAATGCATGTCGCCGACCAGATGCACGAGCATGATAACGCGCTGCATTATCGTCGAATCCGTCATGTTCTTCCTTGCGTCGCGCAACTCCTTGGCGTATTCGTCGATGAAATGCACGCAGTTCTTGACGTAGCGTCCGTTGTCGTTGAATCCGCGGAATGGCTTGAAGTCCTTGTCCACTTCGAATGTGTGCGGATAGACGTTCACGCGCTTGCCGTTGGTGGGGTTGAAACCGTAATCGACGAGCCATTCGGCACGGTAGTAGTCGGGGTAGGTGGCGTAGAAGACTATCGACTGTTTGCCGAAGTATTTCGCCAACTCCTTTTTCGTTTTCGGCGTGAGATTGTTCTCTGCGATTTTCGCGACGGTCGTATGTCCGAGTATGCCCCAAGCGAAAGTGCTGTTCATGGCGAACAGCACTCCCGCGGCTATGAGTATAAGTCGTTTCATGACTATTTCTTGCTTTTTTGCAGTTCCTTCAACTCCTTCTTCCAGAGGTCGTATTTGTCGCAGATTTCGCCGTCGAGCAACTTCTGCCACTCCTCCGGATGATATTTCTGCACGAAGTAGCGCGGACGGTTCTCGTCGCGGCGCGAATCGTCGAGTTTGCGCGTCAGGCGGTCTTCGATTCCCGCGTCGTAGTTGTTGCGGTTCCAGTCGTCCATGTATTCGCGCATGCGGTTGAGTACCGGCAGCATCTCGGGCTTCGCCGCCAGATTGTTTACGCAGTAAGGGTCGGCTGTGTAGTCGTACAACTCCTCTACCGGCTTCGAGTCGGCGAGGAACAGCAGTTGGGTGGCGTTGAGTTTGTTCTCCGCTTTCAGACGGCGCATGATGTGCAGCGCAGGACGGTAGAGGTCCATATAAATATGGTGCTGGTCGTAAGGGTCCTGCGGGAAGTAGTTGCGGATGTAGACGTAGCGGTCGTCGTTCACGCCGCGGATGCACTCCATCACCTCGTCCCAGTTGTCGCGGGCAGTGTAGACGTACTCGTGTCCGTCCTTGCTCTCGGCATCGAAGATGTTGAGCGGCTTGCCCTGATAATACGACGGCTGCTCGATGCCTGCCAGATGCAGGATAGATGCCGTGATGTCGAGTTCGCTGACGAGTTCGTTCACGACGGCATGTTCGATGCCCTTGCCCCAGACTATCATCGGTACCCGTGTACCCTCGTCGTAGAGGAATCCCTTGGCGCGGATGTCGGCACGTCCGTTGTCGGCGATGAAAATCACTACGGTATTGTCTTTCAGATTGTCTTCTTCGAGTTTTTTCATCAGTTTTCCGACCTCGGCGTCCATGTATTCCACCTGGTCGAGGTAGCAGGCGTACTCCTCGCGGATTTTCGGATGGTCTGCCATGTAAGGCGGCAGCACGACTTCGGCAGGATTCACCGGATGTTCGGACTGCTCGCGAATCGATTTCCACCAGTCGCCGCGGTGCGTAACGTAGAGCGTTACCTGCTTGAAGAACGGCATGTCGGAGGTTGGGTCGATGTCATAGAGTTTGTCGAACAGACCGAATTTGGTCTTGCCGTCGTATTCGCCCGTGCGGTCGTAGCGGAAGTTGCAGTCGATTTTGCGGCTCGACTCATGGTCGCTGGTGGTGTTGTTCGGATTCTCGAAACAGTCGCGGTCGCCGAGTATGCAGGTGTAGCCTGCCTCGCGCAGATAGTAGGTGAACGGTTTGATGGAATCCGGCAGTGCCTTGTCGCGGTTGCTGCGATGGTTGTGCGAAGCCGTAATCGTGTGGTGCAGTCCGGTAAGCATCGCCGAACGGGTCGGCGAACTGAGCGGAGCGCAGCAGCGTGCGTTGGTGTACATCACGCCTTCCGCCGCCAGACGGTCGATGTTCGGTGTCTTGACTGCGGGGCAGCCGTAGCAGCCGAGGTCGAGTGTCATGTCTTCGGCGATAATCCACAGAATGTTCGGACGTTCGTTGTCGGCGGGCTTCTCGGCTTTCTGCTGTGCGCAGCCGCCGATTACCGACGAACCGATTGCGAGAGAAACGGGGATAAATGATTTCTTGTTCATGTATTTTTAGTTTGGTGTGTTTCTGTACATATGTAGGACACATTTCCTGCCCGATACACCCAACCGGGAATCGAAAAATTTATTTGCCGTACTGACGTCATTCTGAGCGTAGCGAAGAATCTGTTTCAATGTATTCCGAATCATTAGATCCTTCGCTTCGCTCAGGATGACGAAATCATATACTAATTTACAATTAAATTATAAAAAAATTGCAGTTGTCGATAAATTATCGGGCGAAAAGAATAGGCTTGTTTCGTACAAGCCTATTCCCGATGTGCGGTTTTATTTTTTGGAAATCTTTATCTTTCCGATGCAGAAGCGGTTAGCCACGGCATTTCCTCCGGCGGCGGCTTTCTGCTCGCTGTCATTGGAGATTACGAGTACCGAATCGCCGTTTACGCCCGAGAGCGGAAGCGAGCCGTTGTACCACACCTTGACCTCTTTGGTGAGATTCTCGTTCAACTCGTTGAGGTCGAATGTGGTTGTTGCCGTTTCGTCGTCGTTCAGTACCTTGAATGTGATGTAGTGCAGGTCGCTCATTGCCGTCGTTCCGAAATCGAGGTTGATGTCCACCGTCGAGTTGGCGGCGGCACCTGCCAGAGCCGCTTTCGGCAATGTCAAATCACCTACGTTGTCTTTACCTTTTGTACGACCGAATTTCAGCGCGCCGAAGTTGAAGTATATGTAGGCGTTCGAAACCGAGTAGCCGTGTTTTGCCCACAGTGCCGCTACGTTTTCGTTGCCGTCGACGAATGTCTTTATCGCTCCGTCTGTCCATTCGTCTACCGTCGATGCGGCTCCCGAATAATTGACGTCGTCGTTTATCCATTCTAAATCGTCGCAGAACAGAACGTCTTTCGCAACCTCCGTCGTTTCGCTCCATTCGCTGTCCGACGAGATGCCTTCCATTCCCAAAGCCTGTACTTTCAGTGTTGCATTTAGCAGCGCGATGTCGGTATTGTCGATCGTCAGAACATTGTCTGTCGTCGTACCTTCCACAGGATTGCCGTTGATTACGGCGGAATACTTGTAACCCGAATGCGCACCTGCGATCTCGTCCCATGCCAATACTATCGGACGGGTCGTAACGCCATCTTCGGTAATAGGTGCGAACATCGACAGTTGCAGGTTCTGCGGCGTGTCGAGCGGCTCCGCCTGCTCGATTACGTCCATTACGAGATTGTCCACGATTGCACGCGGGGTTTTGCTTGCCGTACCTATGCTTATCGAGATGACGGTTTCGGCGGTCGCTCCGGTTACGATGAACGATACCTCGCCGAGATTGCCCACCGCGTAGTCGTTTATGTCGGTAGCGACAGTCTCTTCCGTTCCCAATCCGTTGATAAGTCCGCTACCCTCGACGATTTTTGCAACGACCTGATGCACATTGTCATTAGTGCCTTTCCACTTCATCGCGTCGAATCTGACTGACAGATTCTTGCCCTCGATACCCGTGCGGCACGGCAGATAGAACGTGCCTACGCCGCTCGATGTGCCGACCTTTATGCAGCCGGCCATTTCGGTCAACCGGTAGAGCGAGGATGCGTAGTTTTCGATGAAATCGCCCCAGCCGCGGCTCAAAAGATATGCCGCTACCGTGCCTGCATTCAGTGCGTTGATTTGCTCCGTTCCCTGAGTGTTGCTCGCGCAGTTGGTCATGTAAGGCGTTTCGCCGTCGGTAATCTTGATAGCCGTCATACCCGGGAGGTATCCCTCGGCATCGTTCAGCGCGTCGCCGCCCCAGATGCAGAGGTCGTATTCGTTGATGTAGACATGCTTTTCGTCGGCTTTCGCGAGATTGAGTTTCAGCGTGCCGATTTTGCCAGCAGCGCACTCGACGGAGTTCTTATAGCGGAATACATAGCAGTTGGCATCGGTCTCGACGGTTACTTTGAGCGTGTGAGTACCCGGCAGAACCGCCATATAGACCTTGCCCTCTCCCGCAGCGGCAGGAACGGCGAACGGCTCGGCGAGATTGACTATCGCCGCCTTGCGCCGAATCGAAGATGCGAAATCCCATACGTTCGTCGTCAGGTCGTACTTGTAGCCGCCGGCGATGGTGTTGTCGCTGACGACAGTTACGCTCTTCACCTTCTCGCCCGAAGCCTCCGCACCGTAGATGTCGAAGCAGAGAACCGATGCCGTCGCCTTGAAGACGAGTTTCGTCGGTTCGTTTTCGACCAGCGTCGCAGGTTCGGATACCATGGTTATGTATTTTCCCGCTTCGAATGCCCCTGCAACGGATTGTGTCTGTCCGGAGTTGAGCGAAATCCAGATGTCGGTCGCACCCGTGGAGTTGAAATCCTTGAAACTGCCGTCCGTTGCGTATTCGCGGTACGGGAAATAGGCGTACATCGTGCCTGCGGTCTGTGTGCCGCCCGAGGTCTCGAATGCTCCCGAACCGTCGGTTACGGCTTTCAGGTTGATGTCGGTCGCTTCCGCGCCTACGACGGTTACGCCGAGTTCGTCGGTCGCGTTCCACGAGAGTTTTCCCGTCGCTTCGTCGCGGTCGGTTCGCGTGTCGGCGATTTGTGCGTCGATTTGCAGTGCGACGCTGCCGCCCTTCTGTGCGATGCCGGTTGTTTCGTCGATGTCGTTCGTACAGCCGGCGAGCGTCATTGCCGTTGCGGCAATGAACGCGATGCTTTTGATAATCTTCTTCATTGTTCGATTGCTTTTAACGGTTATTCGTAATCCTTGTTTGTCCAGTCGTCGTCTATCGACGGCAATCCCGATTCTGCCGAAATCGCGAAGCCTTGCTCCGCCGTGCAGCGGCACACCCTCAGGTCGGGGTAGCGATAATCTCTTTTCATTTCCATCTTGATTGTAGTTTTATGGTGTTATTTGTCTGCACTCGTGTCGTATTTCGAGATGCGGATGTTGTCCAGTCCGACGCGGTTCGGCACTATCGCCGACTGCTGTTTCATGGTCGATACGGTGAACGTGCAGTTGTTCGACACGTTGTGGAATATGAGCGGTTCGATTGCCGTCCACTCTTTCAACGCCGATGCCTCGAACGAGAAGTCGTAACTCTCGCCATTGGAGCATGAAACCGTCAGATTGCGCGTGTCGTTCAATGAGGTTACCGTACATACGTCCATTTCGAACTTGACGGCTATCGACGCTCCATCCGTAATGTCCGCAACTGCATTTGTCGGCAGGATGAAGTATCCCGCATGGTCGCCGACGTTCTTGTTTGCGTTGACGCTACGACCGATTTTCAGATTGCCGAGATTGATGTATACGCGGCACTTGCTTGTCGCGTATCCGTATCCGCGCGAGGTCCATTCGGCGACCTTTTCGGCGGAGTAGTTCGCCGTGGTTATGCTCTTGCACTCTTGGTCGGTGAATCCTGCAATCCAAGCCGTTTCATTGCCCGCCGTAGCCCATGTCTCGTCGAGCCAGTCGAAGTTGTCCTCGAAGAATACGTAGCCGAACGGATGCACATCCTTGTCTATGGTGGTTACGGCGACAGGTTCGGTCCACTCCGACGGCTGATAGCGCAACGATTCGGCATGTCCGAGCGCGCGGACGGAGAGTTCGTAGGCTACGCCCGTTCCGAGGTCGTTCACGGTGCATGACGGCGTCTCCGATATGCCCTGCTCGACGACTCTGCCGTCGGATACCTTGCGTACTATGTATTCGTAGCGGAATGCGTGGTCGATTGCGTCCCACGAAGCGGTGAGCGACGATGACGAAGCCGATACGTTCTGCGCGCCGACAGCCGGCATTGCGAGCGTTTCCGACCACTCCTCGACGATTTCGGTGCTTTTCGAGATTTTCGACAGCGCGACCTCGTCGAGGAAGAAACGGTTGGAGACGCCTGCCGCAGTCAGATATTCGGTCGAGTATGCCGACTTGAATATTATGCGCGTGTCGGTCGTAGCATTGTAGATGCGCACCGCAATAGGGTCTTCCGTCCACTTGTTGTAGGTTTCGAGCGGGATTTCGAGTTCGGTCTGCGTCGCCGAATTTATCGTTCCGCCGCCGATGACCTCGATTTTGATGTCGCCCAAATCGCGTGCGCCGCCCGAGCCTTCATAACCCGTTGCCTTGAACGTCAGTTCGGCATGTACCGTGCGCCCCTCGCGTATCGCTGCGAGTGCCGGCGACTGCACCAGACCTGCGGTCCTGCTCTTGCCGAGTTTGATGTAGCCCAGACGCAGGTAAACGGGACGGCTGTTGTCCGTCTGCACCCAGCCCGCCTGCTCGAATTTGTCCACGAGTTCCTGCGAGAGCGTGTATACGTTGTCGAACCGCGTCTCCGCCGTGTTGAGTTGCGGGTTGCCGACGTAGTCCGTGCCGCCGAATTCGTAGGTTATCCAGTCGAAGTCGTCGGAGAAGTAGACGTAGCCCGGCTTGTAGTTGTCGTCGCCGTCGAGGCTGAATTCGAGTTCGTAGCCGTTGTCCGACTCGCTGCCTTCGAGCAGCAGGAGGTCGTCTATCGCATATCCTGCCTTGCCCGTGAAGCGCAGATACATGCGGTCTACGCCGATGATGTGGAATATCGCCGATGCCTTGCCCCAGCCCGAAGCGACGGTGCCGGTTTCGTAGGTGAACGGATACCAGTCGTCGCCGTCCATGCTGGCTTCGACCTTCAATCCCTCCTTGTCGAATGCGCCGAGCGTGTTGCTCACGCCGAACGACATCCGGAAGTAGATATCGTTCTTGGTGTCGATTGGTCCGAGCGTGAAGGTGTCGCCGTCCTCGGCGAACAGCGCGGCATTGCCGCCCGACGCGTCCTCATAGCCTGCCGACGGAGCGGTGGCGGCGATTTGCGCCGAGCCGGAGTAGCGTACCATGTCCGACCCGAATCCGCTGCGGCTCCAACCCTTGTAGTCGGCGACAGCGGCTGACGCTCCGTCGCCGAATGTCTCGTTGTAGTAGGAGATTGTCTCCCCGTACGCGCTCTGGTATATCGACACTTCGAGTTTCACTCCGTCTACGGTGTCGAAATAGAGCGTTACGGCGCGTTCGTCGCGCATGTTCGGGTCTACCGCGACCGTGACCTCCGTGTCGCCGTGCGAAGCGCGGGGAGTTACCTCAATCCAGTCGACGTTCTCTTCGTCGTAGTTGATTATCCAGTAGGTGTTTGACTTTACGTCTATCTTCACCTCTCCGCCGTTGTAGTCCAGACCGCGTTTGTTCACCTTGATTTCGGTCTGCTCGGACGAAACGTCGGGTGCGACCTCCTTGTCGCTTTTGCATCCGCCGGACAGTAGGGCGGCGGCGATTGCGAACGCGCACGTGATTGTTCCGATTATGTTTTTCATGTCTGTGTCCGTTTTGTTATTTCATTTTGGTGTGGAATGCTTTCGGTCGCGTCATGGTTTCGGTGTATACGCTGCCGAAACGGTCGGTAACCTTGATTTCGAGCGTCGATGACGACGACGAGGCCTTTACCGCGAACATGTGCGACGTGCGGTTGGAAGCGTCGGAAGAGGTGAGCACACCTCCGCTCTGCACTCGCGGAATGTCGTAGCACAGCGTGTGCAGCGGGTCGCGGTCGAACACGCGGCTTACCGTCAGCGGCGTGCCGCCCTCGGTAACCTCGATTTTCCACTGCGGGTCGTAGTTCCAGACGTTGATGTAGACCATGTTGCTTTCCAAATCTTTATAGTCGTCGCCCGCGGTGTCGCGCGGCGAATCGGTCTGCTTGTCGAGAATCTCGACATATTCGCCGAGAATGCTCTTGGCGAGATTCATGTCGTAGGAGCGGAACTGTTCTTCGCGCCCGCAGCCGATGCCCTTGTAGTACCACTTTATGTCGCGACCCTTGACCTCGAATACTCCGTATCCCGACGGCGTGCCGTCCTTGCAGACGCTGCGTCCCGAGTACTTGCCGCCCCACCACCAGCATTCGCATACGGCGGCGGTGTTATGCTCGATGATATTGTCGGCGACGACCATCGTAGAGTTGAGATGGGAGTGTCCCGTCATGATATGCACGTTTTCGAAGCCGGCAAGACAATCGAGTATGTCCGCCGTGCCGCTGCCGCTGAGCGTCGCGACATTGTTGAAGCCGGAGTTGTTGTTGGAGTGCAACTGGCAGTGCGTGCAGACAACTATCGGTTTCGACTTGTCGCCGACCAGCCGCAGGTCGTTGCGCAGCCATTCGTACTGGGTGTTCGTGAGGTTGCGGCGGTAGTCGCGTGCGCCGATGATGCCCTGCGCACCGCCCGTGTTTATCCATGCGATGTTGTCGAGGACGATGTAGTGTACCTCGCCGAGGTCGAACGAATAGTACGAAGGTCCGAACACGGTCTTGTAGAACGCTTCGCCCGCGAAATCGCCCTGCACGTAAGGGTCGTTGTCGTGGTTGCCCATCGTGTTGAACATCGGCACGCAGTAGCCCGCGACTGTGTTCTTGTAGTTGGCGGGCGTGTATTTCTGCACGTACCAGTAGTGGTCCCACGTCAGGTCGCCCAGCACTATCGCGTAGGTGCGCTCCGTGCCGTATTCCGCGGCGAGAGCCTGCGAATCGACCATGAATCCGTCGCGGAACTGGCTCATGTCGCCGTTAGAACTGTCGCGGTTGGCGAGATGCAGGTCGGCGGCGAAGATTACGAAGTGGTCGGTGTTGTCCACGCTTTTGAGTTCGAAGTTGCACTGCTCGTCGATGCCTGCGTCGCTCGAAACCGGCATCCAGAACCCGGGGCATGCGTTGTCGCCCGTAACCGGCATGTAGCCCGATGGCAGCGAAACGAACACGTAGCCGTTCGATTTGTCGGACGCGAGCCAGTAGTAGCCGTTCTCGTCGGTAACGGTCGTCGTGATGCCGTCCGAAACGGGTACTCCCGCCAGTCCTTCCTTGCCGCAGAACACGACGCCCTTGATGTTGAATCCGTCGCGGTCGGGAATGTCGAATTCGGTCGTAATCCATACGGTGATGTTGCAGACCTTCTGCTCGGCATCGCCGCGGGTGATGTAGAATACGTAGTTGCCGCGCTCTAACTCCTCGGGAACGACGAACTTCGCGTAGGTGTCGGTCGTCTCGACGAGCGGAATGACGACCTCTCTCTTTTCGCTGCGGAACACAGCCTTGTCCCCGGCGGTGAAGCCGCGACCCTGAATCGCCACGACCTGCCCTTCGTAGATGGAGAGTTCGGTGTTGATGTATATGCGCGACACCAGCCGCTCCGAATAGCGGTATTCGCTCTTTGCCTCCTCACGGCATCCGCCCAGAGCGAATGCGAGAGCCGCCAGAGCGATGAACGCCGATGTTTTCAGTATGTTTTTCATGATGCTTTCTCTTTTTTATCTGCTGCTTATACGGATTATGCCGATGCGGTTGTTGCCCGCACGGTCGATAGGCGTACTCGTGTTCTTCGCGCGGCGGTCGTTGTAGACGCGCATGCGCAGCACGAGGTCGCTCTTGTCGCAACACTCCTGCGGAAGGTCGAGCGTGTAGATTTTCATGCCCTGACTCGTGCTGGCGTTCGCCGCGGCGAAAGTCGTTATCTGCGTCCACTCGTCGAGCGGCGCATTCTCGTTCTCCGCCCATTCGAGACTGAAATTCATCGGTCCCGAACTCGAACTCGCCATTGCGAACGCGAGCGAGAGTTGCCCCGTGTATCCGACGGTCGAAGCCGTGATTATCCATGCCGTACCGTCGCAGTCGTCGATGCGGTTGTAGTTGTTCTGCCACCAGTCCTGGGCGACGATGCAGTAGTGGAGTATCGTCGGGTCGTTGGCATACAGCGGAATCCATTTGCCGTCGGTGAACGATGCCGGTATGCAGCGTGTCCACGCCGGCTGGAAATACATCGATACGCTGCCCGCGCTGTTGTTTACTGCTACGCTCTCGCCGGTCGCCGACTCTTTGAGTTGTCCCGTTCCGACGGATGCGACAGCCTTGTCCAACCCTTTCTTGTAATCCGTCCAAGGACCAATCTGCATGACGGTTTTGCTGCGGCGCGTCGAGGCGTCGTCCGAAATGCGGTCGTCGTCGAGCGAACGCATGCGGATATGATATACGGTTCCCTCCTTTTTGTTGCGGCGCATCACGACGCCGCGGATGCTGCCCGTGCCTTCCGGAATCATTCTCGCCGCACGGAATACCGACTTATGCCACGTGTACAACTGCACCGTGTTGCCCGAAGCGTCGCGCAGCAGGTGGACGTATTCGTTGTTGCGCTCGCAGAACGGCAGCGACGGCGCGATGTCGTAGGTGCCGTAGTCGTTGTTGAGTACGGTTTCGTTGATGTTGAGGTAGGTCCCGTAAGGCAGCACGTACTCCATGTCGCGCAACTCGACCAGACAGTGCTCGTGGTCGCCTATCGTCGAAACGTCGTCGAGCGCGACCGGTGCGATGCCGTCGCTCTCCTCGGTCTTCATTATCATCGTGCGCGAGAAGTTGCCGAACTTCGGAGCCTTGGTTTCGCGGTCGAGCGAAGCCGACATGCCGAACAGATGAATCGTCAGTTTGGAGTTCAGCGGATAGTCGTTGGAGTCCTCGTCTGTCTCTTATACACATCTGACGCTGCCGAC
>ERZ1027188.746-NODE-746-length-11854-cov-4.636918_pt1 | contig 11854 bp, 10 predicted proteins | sample MGYA00519273_ERZ1027188 | MGnify/ENA primary metagenome ERZ1027188 (study PRJEB26926, sample SAMN06164623) | human gut metagenome | biome: ENVO:00009003; feature: ENVO:2100002; material: ENVO:00002003 | host: Homo sapiens | place: USA | collected 2012 ... | reverse complement strand
AGCCGTCGGAGCGGTGCTTAAGCCGTAAGGCGGGAATTGTGCGGTGTTGCCTTAGGTCTCAGAACTGATTGCACGCAAACACGCTGGCTCCGGTGGCGCGGGCGGCGGCAAGGCCGGTGGCGCTGTCCTCAAAGATCATGGTATGGGCGGCATCCACGCCAAAGTGGGCCATGGCTTTCAGGTAGCCCTCCGGGTCCGGCTTATTGTTGACCACATCTTCCTGGGTCAGGATCAGGTCAAACCAGTCAGTGCAGTGAAAGTGGTCCAGCATTTCCGTTGCGTTCTGGCGGCTTCCTGTGGTAATCACGGCCAGGTAATGGGTGGGGCGCAGGGCTTCCAAGATGACAAACAGTGCCTCGTTTTTGCGGGCTATGTCCATGTTGGCGGCGTAATACTGCTTTTTCAGGTCATGCACCCGCTCCACATCCTCGGCAGAGGGGTTGCCGCCCATCAGCGGCTGCAAAAAGGCGCGGTAATGCCTGCCGTTGCAGTAAGCGGCATAGTAATCATAATCCAACGTAAAGCCGAACGACTCCAGCGCACGGCGGTAGCTTTCAGCGTTGACGGCAACCGTATCAATCAATGTGCCGTCCAGATCAACGGCGATCAGTCCTTGCTTTTTCATCAAACTTTCCCTCGTTTTCCCATGTGTTTAGGTCGTTGGCCACCATGACAAGCCCAGCATAGAACATGGGGGCACGCTTTTTATCTTTGTTGAGCTTGTAGGGCATCAGGCGCAGCCAGTGGATGAGCTCGTGCGCCAGGATACTGTGCAGCCCTGCCGCGCCGCAGCGGGCACGCAGGTCATCGCAGACCGCTTCAAACAGCGTATCATAGGCGGCGGAGCGGGTCAGCTGGAAGTCAATATGGTTTTCCTGCACAGTGCAGCGCGGGGTCATCATCATGAACTCATAGCCGCCGTGCAGGCTTTGCAGCAGTTTGCCGTAATCCAGGTAGGGGCTGTCGTGCAGGTTGCCGGTGTTGGGGTCAATGATGTACCACGCTTTATCGGGGTTCTCCACATCGGTGCGGCAGATGATGTTTTCCACCGTCAGATCGCCGTGGATATCCGCCACGGGGTCTGCGGCAAACAGGGTACGCAGCGCATTGTGGTCAAACAGGCGGCCCAGCTCTTTCAGGTTGCGGTAGCTGCGGCCATTGATCCAGATGCGGTCATAGTTCCACAGTTCTTTCAGGATGCGGGCGTCCCGGATCTTTTCCAGATTGGCATCCATCTTTTTGTTCAGGTATTCCTCTATTTTTTCGGGATCCGCCGGGCGGGCTGTGGGGCGGTAGAGCTGTTCATCCAGTGCCCGCAGCACACTGCGCAGGATGGCTGCGCTTTTTCCCGGCGGGTTGGAATGGATATAGCGGAACAGCCCCACCGCGCTGCCGGAATAGGTCATATCATACCAGCAGTAGCCTTCGCCGGTGCCCTCGCGCAGAATTTCGCACAGCGGCAGGCGGGCGGCATTGCGGCGCAGCCAGGCCAGCTGTTCGGCCAGTTTGGCACCGTCCGCGCCAAAGGCGTATTTGCGGTAAAAGGTCGCGGCACCATCGGTACACAGCATGGTAGTTGCGTTGGAACCGGCGGAATAATCCTGCAAAATGGTAATGTTCTGGTTGATCTCAATGAACTTGGCCACATAGGCTTTGTTCTGCAGGCTGAAATACTGGTTGAGGAATGCGCCGCGGTCCCGCGGGTCCACCTGGGGCAGCAGGTTCAGGTAGTTTTCCTGCCCGGCTTCCCGGTTGGCGATCGGCTCCGCTGCACCGTTCAGGGCGGCGCGCAGATGTTCCGGCAAAAGAGGTGCCGCAAACATAACCGCCAGCGGCAGCAGGAACCAGGCGATCACCAGCCCACGGGCGGCATCGCTCAAACCGAGGGAGCCCGCCACGCCAAGGCTGGTCACATCCACGCTCTTGACGCCGAACAGCATGTTGAACACTTCCACCAAGCCAAAGCTGCCGCCAGCGCCGCCGCAGGCAATGATTGCCTGCCCCAGCACCGCGTAAGAAGCAAGGTAGGCCCCCCACATGAGAACTGTATTGAGCAGCAGCCGCCACAGGTTGACGCGGCGCAGATCCTTGAAGGTATTGATGAGACTCCAGCAGAACACAAGGCCGTCCAGCTTGATGGTATCATTGAAAATGCTGCACACGGCCAGGCAACACCGTTTGAGCAGGTCCCGCAGCAGCACCACCAGCACCAGGGCGGCGGCCAGCAGCAGCGCAAAAACCAGATAATACCGCGCTGCGCCCAAAACCGCAGCGCCGCCCAGCCCGGCCAGCCGGAACCCGCCGAACAGCAGCGCCACTACCCACACATCCAGAAAGCGATCCATGATGACAGTGGCAAAAGCAAAGCCTGTTCCGGTTTTCATTTTGCGGCCAGCCAGAGCGGCGCGCAGAAAATCGCCCACATGGAATGGCAGCAGAAAGTTGACGGCGTAGCCCCCGGCCATGGCGCGCAGCAGGCTGCGGCGCTGGGGGTATTCATAAATGCGGATGAACTGTTCCCACCGGAGCAGGCGGAACACATGCCCCAGCAGCACCAATGCCGCGGAGGAAAGCAGCAATAATAAAATGGTTCCGAAAGGTTGCATCGGCGGTCACCTGAATCCGTTAGTTTATTGGGGGGATTTTACATCAGCATTTCAAATGCTGCCTTGTTGGCTTCCTGTTCCGCCTGGGCATACTCCGCCGGGGTGCCAAAGGGCAGGTGCAGATCAGTTGCAAATCCGCGCAGGTCCGCCCCGCGGGCGGCCAGCACGTTGTAAATGCCGGAAACAAAAAATTCTTTATAATCGCAGTGGTGCAGGTACTCTGCACAGGCGGAAGCATAGAGCTGCTTATTTTTGAAGTAATATGCCCCGCAGATGGCATCATGGCTGACGACCTGCTTTTCCACCGTGTGGCACACCCTGCCGTCGGCCCCATATTGCAGGTAGCTGTAGGCCGGGGAGTCGCTGGCAAAGGTCAGCAGTGCGCCGTCCGGGCCGTTGGCAAAATCGCCCGCCTTGCAAAACTCATTGAACGGCTTGCAGAGGAACAGGTGGTCGCAGTCATTAAAGAGCAACGGCTCATCGTCCGGCAGGCTTTCCGCCCCGCGCAGGGCGGTGATGGCGGCCCCCTCCGTCACTTCGGGCAGGGCCACGATTTTGGCATTGGGGTAATAGGTTTTGATTTCCCGGTCAATGGCATGGTCGCGGATATGCTCCTCCAGCACCACAAAGGTGATATCGGCACAGTCCACAAATTTGGCAATGCTCTGGGTTGCCCAATAGAAAAACGGGCGGTCGTTGATCTCGATCAGGGGCTTGGGCATCACAAAGCCGTTTTCAAAAAAGCGGCTGCCGCGCCCGGCCATCGGCATTACAAGGTGCAGCTTTGCCATGTTATTCCCCTTTCGCATCGCGGGCAGCCAGCATGGCGCACTCGTTCTCGATCACGCGGCGCAGGCCTTCGCGGATGTCGATCTTCGGTTCCCAGCCATAGCACTCTTTGGCGTGGGTGTTATCGCACAGGGAATACTTGTTGACCTCGTGGTCCAGAATTTCCGGCTTGATGCCGTAAGCGCCGCCGTACAGCTCCGGGTACTTGGCCCAGTAATGGCTGGACGGGCAGTATTTGGCTTCGATCTGCTTGCCCATCAGCTCGCAGGCCGTGGCGTACAGTTCGCGGACGGAGTAGTTCTTGTTGCTGGAAACGTTGACGGCATCAAAGCCCGGCTGATCCCACACGCGCATGGCCAGGTCGATAAGGTCATCCACATAGATATAATCGCGGCGCTGGTTGCCGTCAGAGTGGAACTCTGGCACGCGGTCATAGTACAGCTCGCGGATCATATAGCCCACAAACGGCGGCTGCTTGCGCAGGCAGTCAATGTGCGGGCCGTAAACGTTGGCAAAGCGCAGGCAGGTGATGTTCATGCCGTAGGTATCGGCAAAGCTCTGGCAGAACCGCTCGCCGCAGTATTTGGTGTTGGGATAGATCAGCGTGGGCGGGTTGAACTTGGATTCTACGGTCGGGAACTCGGTTTCATTCTCGTACATCGCGTTGGTGGATGCCTGAATGACATGCTTAACGCCGGTGCGGCGGGCGTTTTCCAGCACGTTGACAAGGCCCAGCGTGTTGACGCTGACGGCCTCCACCGGGTCGCTCTGGCAGTCCGGCAGAGGGGCAATGCCCGCAATGTTATAGACGATATCAAACTTTTCCTGCTCAAACAGGGCTTTCATGCCCTCTTTATCGCGGATATCCATCTTGATGACATCGGCGGAAAAATCATGGTCGTCAAAATGCAGGTTATCGGCGCTGCCATAGCTGTAGTTATCCACACCAATGGCGGTATGGCCGTTTTTCCACAATGCATGCATAAGCTGGCCGCCGATAAACCCGGCAGCACCCGTTACCAGAACCTTCATAATCAACATCCCCCTTTACAGATTGGAAGCAATGATGGTGCTTGTATATTCTTCGATTGGTTTTTCCCGCCATTCGCGGGTCACAAACTCGTTTTTGTTTTTCAGGTAGCGCCCGCACAGTTTGAGCAGGCTGACGCCAAAGCTGGTCAGTTTGTTGTTGGATACCTGGTCTTCCTCCCGCCAGCTGATGGGGAAGAAAAGGACTTTCTGCTTGAGGTGGCAGAGGGCCAGGATCATGCAGTCATTAAAATACAACGTATCCGGAAATTTTTTATAATAACCGTTTGCCAGCGGTGGCACTGCGTACAGGTTCAGGCCGCTGCCCAGGTCGGTGATCTTGTGCCCGGCCACCAGGCTGAACAGCCAGTTAAAGCCATAGTTGCCCACCACACGCAGAGTGCTGTAGCCCTTGATGCGGCTTTCCGGCATAAAACGGGAGCCAAGGCAGCAATCATACTTACGGTGGCGGCCGCTGTGTACCAGGGGCAGCACATCGCGGATATCGCCCTGGTCGTCGCCATGCAGCACAATCAGGTAGTCGAAGTTATGCTGAACGGCGTACTGGAATGCCACTTTATGGCTGCCGCCCAGGCCATAGTTCTGGTCGTTGCGCAGCAGGCGGACCGGGGCCTGCGGGTGGGCCTGCATCCAGCTTTGCACGGCGGCCTCGGTGCCATCGGTGGAGCGGTTATTGACCACGATGCACTCGGTGACCATAGCGGCCACCTGACAGTCCAGCAGCTGGTTCAGCACACGGGGCACCTGTTTTTCACAGTTATAGGCAGGGATAAAAACAAGAAAGCGTTCCGGCATAGGGCAAGCCTCCTGAACAAGATATTTTGATTGATTATAGAATACTATATTTAGGGCGGGGGGTCAAACGAAATCGCATGATTGCCAGGCGAATCATGCGATTTGAATGAATAATGAATAGAGAATAAAGAATAATGTTGGTGGACCGCCGCGCGGCGCGCGGCTCAAAAATAATAGTGGGGTCGTTTCCCTTGCAAATGCCCGCAAACTTTCCACATTTTTTCCTGTGCTTGTGGAAAACTCAATCAACTACCAGCACTTGCAGGTGGGCGGTGCCGTGGGTGACGGGGTAGCGGGCGGTGATGGTAAAGTTTTCTTCGATCCAGGCGTGGAACGCGGCCATATCGCGCACTTCGGCTTCATCATACAGAATCACATCGGGACGCTTCTCGGGTAGTTCCTCATAATACTGGATGAACCGCGGGTCGCTGTCGGTACCGGAGATGACGGACGCCTGAGCGATGGTCAAGGTTCCTCCCGCCATCATAAAGCCAAGGCCGTGCTGCTCGCCAATAGCCTGCAGCACCTGCTTGCCCGCAAAGGGTTCCAGCGCTTCGTACAGGGCCATCTGCATATCGGCGGCTTTTTCGTCCGCCCAGGTCCCTGCGGCGGGGCCTGCGGTGATCTGCTTCAGGTTGGCCGTTGTTACATTGGCAGGCTTCCAACCCGTTACCAGAACGCACCAGAACCGGCACACCAGCAAAAATACCAGCAGCGCCGCCAGCACACACTGGCCCTGGGGCAGTTTTCCCTGCTCCGGATTCTCCTGCCTGCACGCCAACATGGCAAAGCAGCCGCAGAGCGCGGGCCAGGTCAGATACATAAAGGTAGCCGAAAAGCCCAGCAGCGTAGAGCGCAGAATGAACGCATACGCCGCCATGCCCGGCAGAAAGCCCAGCCAGAACAGCGGCTCCCGCGCTGTGCCGCGCCCCTTGCGGAACGCCCAGGCCGCCAGCACCAGCGCCGGCATAAAGTAGCGCTCATCGGAGCTGGAGTCCGCCACAGCGCGCACCACGCAGAGCAGAGCCGCCAGAATGGCCCAAAGGTTCAGGGCAAGGCCGATCCAATCCCGTTTTTGGTGGGTTTTGGCCCACCACAGCAGGCAAAGCACCACGCTGGCGGCCAGCGGCTTTGCCAGGAATTTGGCGGTGTTCAGTGCCTGGCTTGCCAACAGGGCCAGCCGCTGGCTTGTGGTAAAATCATACTGCGGGTCGTTCAGGATCAGGCTGACGCGCTGCAAAAACACGGTAAGCCCCATGCCGGGCAGTACATACGCCAGAAACGCTGCCGCGCAGGCCATACAGCCCAGCACAAACAGCACCGCGCCGCGGGGGATCTTACAGATCGTCGGCTCCTTGCCGCGGCGGCCCAGCAACACCATGCCGATAAAAATCACCGCCGCCGCCAGTGCGCTTTGCGGGAACGCCAGAAAGCTGAAGCAGGCGCACACCGCCCCCAGCACTACCAGCCATGGGCGGCGGAAACCATGGGTGTAATAATGGTAAAAGCACAAAAATGCTGCCACGGTGAAGTGGAACTGCTGGCTGATATAATCTGGCCCCAGGAACCACTTGGGGGTGTAGACAAACAGCACCACCGCGCTCAGCAGCGCCCCATGGCGGCCAAGGGTCTGCTTGAAATCGCGGTAAAATACCGCGCTCATGGCCGCTTTGCAGACCAGCACCACAGCGCGCACAAACAGCAGTGCCCCGGTGGTTGTGCCTGCAATGGCGGTATACAGAGCCAGCACCAGCGCTGCCGGTAAGGCCGAAAGCTGGTGCGGCTCCCACATGGTATAAAACAGCCGGTCCCCCTTTACCAGACGGAAGCCCAGGGAGAACGCATATTCTTCATCAATTTCCAGCCCCACAAACAGCGTTTTGGCCATGGCGAGAACCGCCAGAACCAGCAGCACCGGGGTTAAAATTTTCCACAGGCGGTCCTGTGCATTTTTTTGCGGCATAGGCCGCCCCTCCTCTATTGTTTGATTTCATGTAAGGCAAAGCGATGGGCGCACAATGTGCGCCCCTACGGGAGTTCTGCAATTTCTAATTGCTCATTAGGTTACAGGTGTTTTTGCAGCAGTTTGTCCCTTGCGCACAGCAAATACGGCAGGTAGTTTTCGCAATATGCTTCCCATTTGCATTGCAGCCAGCTGCGGGTGTGCTGAGAATGGTGTTTGACCGCCGCCACATCAAAGTAGCGGGATTTATTGCGCACAATGATTTTTTGCTCAAAGGGCATCTGCCAACCTTCCGGGTACCAGTAAGTGGGGGGCAACAGGCGGTAGCTGCCGGGGTGTTCGGCGGCATAGCGGTTCAGCTGGCTTTCGTCATGCCACAGGGGCACCACGCCGTTGCGGATATCCTGCTCTGTGCGGCGGTCCAGCTCTTTGCACATGGCCAGGAATGCCGCGGAGGTACCGCCGTTCAGCCCGCCGGAAACATAGTCCCGCCCGCAGTTGTACGGGATATAGGCCGTGCATCTGGGGTTGCGGTCATAGCTGTAAAACATCGGCTTTTTGTTCCAGAACCCTGGTTGCTGGACCAGCAGCAACTGTTCCCCCTGCTGCGGACGGGGCAAAAATTCTTCCGGGGTAATGACCTCCCGGCAGGTCAGGTTGGCGTTGAAAAAGAAGAGATAATCCAGCTGTTCCAACGCCTTTTCCTGGGTTAGGAAAATCGCAAAGCGCTTCATGGTGCTCAGCGGCCAGTCATAGGCGGGCTGGGCAATGCGGTGCACAGCGGGGTCTTCCTCGTGAGCGATGGACGGTGCATCGGTAAAGACAAAGTATTCTTTTTTGCAGCCGGGTAAAAAGTTCCGGCTGAAAGTTTCATAAAATTCCGGCCAGAACACGGTGTATTTGCCGGTGCAGATATACAGCATGCCAATGGTTGCCATGTTGTGTTTCCCCCTTAACGATGGGTAATTTTTTGCCAAAGGCGGCCAGCCTGGGTGCGCAGATAGGCGGCATCGCTGGTCCAGATATAAAACGCAAGGTTCAGCAGGTTGGGCAGGATGCAGACCACAACAGCCCGCCCCAGCAGCCCCAGAATACCGCCGGGCAGCAGGGCGCACACGCGGTAGCTGCCTGCCATAAGTACCACAAGGGTGACAAGATGCACCGCCTGCACCCGCAGGTAGCGCCAGCCGCTGCCGCGCATATACTGGCGGCAAACCACAATGCCGCGCCCCACCCACATGATGCAGTGGGCCACAACGGTAGCCGCCACAATGCCGGTAATGCCAAACGCCGGGAAGAGTGCAAAGCTTAGAATCAGGTTTGTGGCGGCAGAGGCGACCATGAACCACTGGTCCTGCTCAAAGTGGCCCAGCACGGCGCGGTAGGAGCCGAGCATCCGGTGGTTCCAGCCCACATATTCGTTCAGGCTGAACACAATAACAAAGCCCAGCGGCAGCAGGCGGTCGCTGCCCATCCACAGGCTGATAAACGGCTGGAACAGGCAGAGATATGCCGTTGCCACAAAGCTGCCGAAAAAATAGCTGAACAGATCCAGCCCCCAGAACACCTGTTTATCATGGGCGTTGGCCGTGGCGGATTTATCGTACACGATATTGCCGATGGCTGCGGCAAAGCTGTCCATGATTTTATTGCCGATGTTGGTGGCGCTGTCCGACACGGTGGTATAGTTGCCAAGGTTAGCCGTCATAGCGCTGCCCGCCATACGGCTGGTGACGATGGTATCGGACGAGCCGTAAATAGTGTTGGACAGGCGGTGAACCAGGTAATACTTGAGATCATGGAAGATGCCAAGATCCTTGAAATCCCGCAAAGTAACCTTGACCTCGTGCAGTTCGGGGAAGTCCTTTTTATACCGCGCTGCCACCACCAGGTTGGCACCGGTGTTGAACAGGATACTGACGCCAAAATACAAAATATAGTTTGGCAGCCACAGCGCAATGGCAATGCGGGCCAGATAGTTGGCAACATTAAAGCAGAAGTCGATGCGGGTACACAGGTACCCCTGCTGGGTGCAGGTGTACATCAGCCGCCGGGTGACAAGGAAATAGCCCGACAGCGTGGAGATGGTGTTGAGCAGGTAAACGGTATAGGCCGTCTGGATGCTGGCCACGCCGGGCATGATCCACGGCAGGGCCAGCGCCCCGATGCCCGCCAGCACGCAGATAACCACACCCACGGCGCGGTATGCCCATTTATACATGGACATATATTTGCTGATCTTCTCGGTATCCTTGGCGGCGATCTGTTCATACAAGCGGTAGCTGATGACGCTGCCAACACCGAATTCCGCGATGGAGAAAAAGTTGAACAGCTTATCCACCACCTGGGATGCGGCGGTGATATCGTTGCCAAAGTTAAATACCAGCAGCCGCCGCGTGGCAAAGCCCAGCAACATCAGCAGCAGGCTGGACCCCAGCGCATAGACCAGGTTCAAAATTGTTTTTTGTGTACGCAATCAGGTGTTCTCCTAGGTGTTTTGATAGGGTCAAGGCGCGGAAAGGCGGCGGGGTCGAGTGACCCCACCCTACGGGGCATGGAGCCGAAACCGGCATTTACGGCAGAGGTTCATGGGGCATCGGGGACGCCGCCCCCTACAATGGGTGCAGAGCTTTATTTCCGTTTCAGCAGCCCGGCCGCCCAAAGGGCAAAGCGGGGGCCGAAGTGGTTGAGCAGGAAGGCAAACAGCTTCCAGTCCGGGCGGGTGTTCTCGTCCCCCAGTTTCCACAGTGCTTTGCAGGCGGTCAGGCCGGGGGCACAGGCGGCGCGTACCTCGGCATCACGGCAGGCAGCGCCGCGGGCCTGCGGCCAGAACACATTGGCGGTGCGCCGCCAGATCTCGGCTTGCTCCGCCGGGGTCCAGGGGCAGTCCGGCGCGGCGAACATTTTTTCAAACCGGTGGATGACCGCCGCGATGCCCGCAAAATGTTTGGCAAGGCCCGCGTTCAACAGGCTGCCCGCCCGGTTGGCGCGGTAGACCACCAGCTCTACATCCAGGTAATACAGCTTGGGGCAGGCACCGGCCAGCACCAGGTCAAAGGGATAATCCTCCGCCCAGCGGACCTCATTCCAGAAAAGCAGGTTATACTTAACCAGAAATTCCCGGTCAATACAAAAGCGCCAGACCGCCCAGTGGCCCGCGGCATACAGCCGCGCCACGCGGGCGGCGTAATCGGGGTCGGCATCCGGGCCGGGGGTGAACCGCTCCACCGGGCCGGGATAAGGCTTGGCATCCATCCCCTGGCTTTCGTCCTGCTCCAGATAGCGGCAGACGTACCAGCGGTAACCCGGCGCGGCGGCCAGGGCGGCGCGCAGCTTTTCCAGCATATGGGGCGGCCAGTAATCGTCGCTGTCCAAAAACAGCAGCCACTTGCCTTTGGCGGCCTTGATGCCGGTATTGCGCGCGGCGGCCAGCCCGCCGTTAGAGCGGTGGATGACCGTAACGCCGGGGCAAAGCTGAGCAAAAGCATCACACATGGCGGGGCAGGCATCCGTGGAGCCATCGTCCACCAGGATGCACTCCCAGTCCGCCGGGCCGGCCTGCTCCACCACGCTTTTGACGCAGGCAGAAAGATAAGCCTGCACATTATACACCGGCACAATGACCGAAAATGTGATGTTTCCTGTGCGTTCCATCGCAGTTGTTTCCTTTACTTTGTCGGGATCAATGTCCAGTCGTGGTCATACAGGGCGGTCTTTTTTCCGTTGGCGTACCAGCGGTCCGGCGCGATCACACAGCGGCCCGGCACACCGGCCAGCCACTGCCCCCACCAGCTGAAGGTGGAGTTGCTCAGCACAAACGCCCGGCAGCGGCGCATCAGGGCAAGGTCCGCCGCGGCACTTTTTGCCCCGGTGCTGTAATGCACCGGCAGGCCCGCAGCGTCCAGATGCTGCCGCACATAGGCGGGGTCGTCTGAAAAGACAAACAGTTCCGCCTGGGGCAGGCTTTGGCACACCGTGCGGCAGGCGGCGGCGTAATACTCCGGCGTGCAGACCTGCAGGGCCGCGTTCTGCGGCAGCAGGTAATCCCCGCAGCGCCAATGCAGGCAGACTGGGAACGGGCTCGCCTCAATTTCCCGCGCAAAGGCGGCGGCCGCAGCGGTAAAGCCGTGTTCCGGGTTTTCAATGGGCAGCAGCTCCGCCCGGATAGTTTCAGCCTGGTCCTTAAAATAATCTGCCCCCTGGAAGTACCCCCAGGCCAGAAAGTTTTTGGCGTGACCGCGCTTGGCAGGGGTAAAGCCATCAGTCGCAAAATGCAGGCCGATGGCGTTCAGCATAGGGGCCATGCGGGCTTCAAAGGGGTGCCAGTCCCGGTCCATCAAGCCCACACGCTGTTCGTGGCGGATCATCAGGGCCTTGGCGGCGTTCTGCACCGGCAGATGCTGCTTGGCAAAGCCTGCATTGGTGATGAACTGCACCTCTGAGCTGATATGCAGTGCCTGCAATGCCAATGCAGTGTGGGCCGGGGAGCCGGTTTTCCAGTCCTGCCGGTCAATCAAAGTGACAGGCTCCTGGCAGCACAGGCCCATGGCGCGGGCAAAGGCATACACAAACATCTGGTTGCCCAGCCCGCCGGAAAGTTCGGCGTAAATCATCGTGCGCCCTCCCCTGCCACTTTATCATACACCTGCTC